>VFSW01004566.1_pt1 | contig 20627 bp, 24 predicted proteins | sample 5358111 | NCBI WGS metagenome assembly VFSW01 (sample SAMN11554181, study PRJNA540505) | mine drainage metagenome | isolation source: sediment from site ElyBrook_90M | place: USA: Ely Copper Mine, Vershire, VT | collected 2017
GAGGTATGCAAACGGGCCTTCGGACGTTCCAATTGCGCTGCGAGGTGGGCGACCGCCTGCATGAGACGCGACCACAGCTCGGATGTGGCGCGCGTCAGGGACTGCTTCACTTGCTGATCGATCTCGCGGGCGACGCGAGCTTTCTCCTCCGCGCCAAGCGTGACGCGGAAGTCCTCGCCACAGGGTATGGGGAGAATGTCGGTCGTCAGGTCGAACTTCTCAGTGAGCTTCGACCAGTCCGGGTAATCGCTATCCCGGTACAGAAGGCCAAGACTGCTGCGTGCCTGCTCGCGATAGGTCGGATAAGCATCGAGAAACTCGCGCACCAGCTGTTCGTACGCTGTCTTGAATTGGCTCATCTGGTTGGTGAACTCAAAATAGAGATGAGAGGGGAGCAAGCGGTAGCCCTCATCCGACCAGGGAAGGGTCACCTTGTAGAAGTACTGGCGGATCTGGCCGGCGAGCGTGCGCAGTTCCTCCAGCTTTTCGGCCTGGTCGAGCAGATGCTTGTTGTAGCGGCCAGCATTCGTGTTTGCTTCGTGGGACTGAGCTACTTCCTCGGACACACGCTTGTCGTGCTTACGTGCAGTCCACATCGTGATATGGAGACAGATCAACATCGCTTTGTCGGAAATCATTTCTTTTCAAAACCTCCAGGCGTAACCCGGATTCGATCCGGGGTTACGCGAGTAAATCGCTGTGAGTGATGGCGAATTGGGTGAATTCGGGGGTGGTCGCGATGGCCCGGTCACGGAGCAGAGCATCGCGCATGGACAAAACCTGCAGTTCATCGGGAAGACGTTCGAGGTAGAGCTTTGCCTTCGCGATCGAGCTATCAGTGATGCGGCGGCCGAGTGCGGTGGCAATCGCAATCTGGGCCGATGGATCGCTGGGCAAGGGAGCGCCGGTGGGGTTCAGGAGAATCTCGTCAATGGAAGGCAAGGAGTGAAAAAGGTTGAGGAAGCCAATGAACTCCGCGGCTACGCCGTCGCCCACGGCTCCTTGAATAAGGTGCATGAGCAACATTTCGTAGACGTCGGCAGTGATGCCGGCCTTCCGGGTGTCGATTCCGTCCATCGCCTTTGAAACCATTTCCCAGGAGCGCGGCGTAGGCCAGGCGTTGACGCCCGACCGAACGGTGGAGTCATGCAACAACTCCGTCCGGAAACGAAGAAATGCGATGATTTCCGGCCTAATCCCTGCCTTGCCGGCCCAGATGCACCACTCGCCAAGATCCGGTTCCAGAGTGAGATGCAAGAAGCGGTTGAGTAAAGGGCGCGGCATGGAGTAGCTGACGCCACGCTCAGAGGCGGGATTGCCTGCGGCAAGCACAGACCAGCCGTCTGGGAGCCGATAGTCGCCGAGCGCGCGATCCAGAACGAGTTGATAGCAGGCGGCCTGCGTCATCGGGGGCGCGGAAGTCAGTTCATCGAGGAAAAGAATCCCCTCGCCGCTTGTGGGGAGGAAGTTCGGCGTGATCCATTCTGTGCGGTCATTCTTGATGCGTGGCAAACCACGGAAGTCGACGGGATCGAGTTGGACGGCGCGTACGTCAATAAATTCGCGCTTCAAGTGCTGCGCGACCTGCTTAACGAGTTGGGATTTCCCAACGCCACAGGCGCCCCAGATATGGAGCGCAACATTTTGAGGAACGGCGGTAACTAGCGCCTCAACGAGGTGCGAAGGTTTCATGAGTATTGTCCTTTGAAATGAAAGATGGCCAGGTGAGGCCGTCGAACGCGAGCGCACTCTGAGTTGGCATTCGCGGCTTATGGACGCGTGTGGCTGGGTTCCAAGAGGAAGCGAAGATGGACGGGGCGTGAGTGCGACTGTGAGTTGGCCTGAACGGCACATCTGGTTAGTGTGGCTGTTCGTCGACCCCCGACCTGCCCGTGGCCCCGGGGAATAACCCGCTGGCCACCTGTTGGCGGCGTCTGCGGACGTGGGAAGAGCAAGGCGTTCCGAGCTACTGGAGCCGGGGGCAGGCCGTGCAGGCCGGGTTAGATTGTGAGTGAATTTACTTTCGGATTGCCGATTGTGCTAGCTGGACGCAGTCACAACTGATTTAACTACAACAGATTACTGGCGCGGCCCGAAATGTGGGGGCGTGTGTCACGTCTATGTCACGTTTGGTTTCGAGATCAAAAATCTTAAGGCAGCCCGCTTTTCCCGGTGGGTTTTAATATTCCGTGGCATTGCGTCACGTTCATAGAGATACTTCCGCGCCTCAAGCCGCATAGAGGAGCGCCTTACTTTGCTCGATACTCTGGCGGAAATATGGATTTCTGATGGCAGAGCCCACGACAAGATCGACGGGCCGTCCGAAGAGTTGCTCCAGCGATTCCTTGAAGCCGAAAAACGCAGCGGCGTAGCCACCATCCGGCATGGCTTCGAACTCCACCAGAAAATCGAGATCGCTGCGCTCCAGATCGTAGGCATCGCCGAGGGCCGAACCGAACAGTTCCAACTGGCTGACGTGAAACTGGCGGCAGAGCTGGATCAACTCAGCCCGATGTTCCGCAATGGTGGAATTCATGGTTTCCGCTCTCCATTTAGGGGATATCCAAGCAACCCCTATTGCCCTATTTTGAGTCAGAATCGCGCGCCAAAGCTTCTTCTTTCATCATGCTTACCCACAGTTGAAGCGTGATATCGGTGCTACGCTCAGGTACGCCAATGTATGAACGCATTTCCGCCCTATAACGGCGATCCAGTTCACTGGCGGTAATCAATCCCTGGCTGGCGAGAAACATCACATCGACCCGATCTCGTTCGGCATTCCTCTCCAGCTTCATTAAAGCCAGATCGTGTGGCTCGACCGCAAAGAGTCGAATCTTCTTCAACTGCCCAGAATACATTTCGGTAAGCCGCTTGTCATAATCCTCCGGGTAGGCCTGAATGACAGTGACCAGATCAAGATAAACGCCATGCTTTCGATGAAGGACAGAGCCTTTTGCTGCGTTCTGAAGGTTCCTGTCGCTGTGAGTTTGGCGTAATTGCCAACACGTCTATATCAAAAGTCTGTCGCGACGAAAACCCGTACTTCATGTTCACAACGAAGCCACCGATACAGTGGAAGTCCACTGCTGCAGTGGCAATGTCGTCGAGTTCGCGAAGGAATGCACCCCACGGCTTCGGTATACGATCTGTTTTAGTCATTGGCCAAGTGCGCCGTAACGAGATCGGACAGTACATGCCAAGCCCGCGCTTCTGGTGATCGATTTGTCAGCAACCAGGCTCGCTCCACCTGTGTCATATTTTCCCGGCTGAAGGTGTCTTCTTTTGCAAGCAGCGATCCGCGCAGGACTTCTTCCTGCCGCGCGAGCTGCGACGCAACTTCTGGCTGCTGTTTTTCTTCCGCGACCTTTCTCGCTAGGGCTATCGTGAATCCGAGCCGGTTCTGCAAATCACGGACCTTCGCTTCGCGCCGAACCCACTCCCAATCCATTCCAACAAAATGCCTGACCAACCAAGGCAATCCCTCCGCAACACGCCGATCCAGGTCGGGTTGCGCCAAAGCCATAACCAGAAACTGTGCGGGATTCCAGGAGGGCAATCCAGTTCGAAAGTACCCGTATGCTGGATAGCCGAGATTGGACAACTCCTGCGCAAAGTCTGCCGGCACCGATTCCGGATCTTTCCGGATAGGTAGCTTGGTCGCGTCGAACTCCAGACCAAGTTTGCATAGTTTCGGCAGCCATTGAGAAGGAACCGGACGTGTTCCATGCTCCCAGAGCGAGACAAGTGTCTGCGATACCCCGAGACGGCGGGCCAACTCGTGCTGGTTCCATCCATGCTGTTTTCGTAAGGTTCTGAGATCAGCGCTGGCCATAACGTCTCCTTTCTGCGAGATATATAATATTACATTGCACTGTAATATTAAACAACGAGGCCGGCGTTGACCGAGCAAGAATTGAGGGACCTTGTTGCGACGGTAGATGCAAAGGGAGTGCGGATATTTCTCAATGGGTCTAGGCAAGGTCTCCAAAGCACCCTTCGCCGTTTTCAGTGACTCCCATCGGGGGGAACGGATTGGCTCGTCTGAGGACTGGGCGGAGTCTGTCCGGCAATAAGATCCCGCAGCAAGTTGATCTCTTCTCCCTGCCTCACCCAATCCGCGATCAGGGCCTCACAAGCGATTCTTCTCGCAAATTCCGCCATTCTACATATTGACCTGGGTTGACTCTGGGTAGCATTATGCTACCCTATCCTCATGAGTCAGCCCGTGAAACTTTCCGATGCTCTTGTGCTGGACGCCCGCCTCGCCGGTGAAGTGCTGGAACGCTCGATCGCCGGACAGGTCGAGTACTGGGCCAAGCTGGGCCGCGCTGTCGAGCAATTGATCCAGGCTCCGCAGGCCATGGCATTGTGCCGCAACTCTGCTGCCCGTTCGATCTCTGAGTGTCTGGAAACGGTGGATTCCCCCGAAGGGCGACAGCGCGTAGCAGACTTCCTGCAGAGCCAGCCTTTCCCTCACTACGAGGCCCATTCTGATGAGTCCGGACTGCTGGTACGAATCGAGGAGAATGGCCGTCGAACTGTGGGACGCTTTGTGAATCGCACGTTCCAACCGGTAAAGCCCAAGACCAAGGCCGGACGGAGATGACCCTTCCGCTCGATCGGAGACCGATCATCGTCGCGATTGCTGGACCAAACGGAGCAGGGAAAACCACCTTCTATCAAGCACATCTTCAGGCGGCAGGACTTCGATTCGTCAATGCCGACAACATAGCGAGAGAGTTAAAGATCGAAGCCTATGAAGCAGCCCGCATTGCTGATGCGCTGCGACGCGAACTCGTGAAGCAGCGCGAGAGCTTTGCCTTCGAGACTGTCTTTTCCGATCCTGTAGGCGACAAACTTACGTTTCTTCGAGAGGTTGCCGACGCGGGTTACACGGTCGTCCTCTGCTTCATCGGAACATCAGGACCGGAGGTCTCCGATCAGCGTGTTGCCATGCGCGTCAGCCAGGGAGGGCATGATGTGCCGACGGAGAAACTTGTTGCGCGCTTCCCTCGCACCATGGCCAATCTGAAAGCGGCTATCCGAGAGATTCCCTCAGTCTGGGTCTTCGACAACGATGATCTGAGAACTCCATTCCGCTTGGCCGCGGTGTTCGAAAAAGGGAAGCCGGTGAAGCTCAACAAACCAGTTCCCAAATGGCTCCAGCCACTGCTCCCGAAAAAGTGAACCCGAAAGAAAGGTAGCACCGCATTCCCGCTCCATAACCTTTGAATACCTCGAAGGCCTCTGGACAATTCTTTCGACTGCGGCAACTTCGTCGTCGGTCGGCTTACAGATTGACCGACAATCGACGCATTCGATCAATTTCGCATCTGTTTCGTCTGGGAAGATGCTCAATTCAACGAAGTCGAGATCGTTGACTACCACTGATGTGTGTTTTGCAGGCGCGACTTGGGAGATCGTCACATAACTGGGAAAGTAAGAAGCAAGGTGCCCGCGAACGCGGTGCATCCAGGGGAGATATTGCGGGAAGAGTTTATGGTTCCGCTGGGCCTCACGTCCACGGAGCTGGCAAAACAACTCCACATCACTGTGCCACGAGTGAATGAGCTGGTGCGCGGACGGCGCTCCATGACCGCAGACGTCGCAATGCGCCTGGCGCGCTACTTCGGGACATCGGCAACAGTATGGATGGGATTGCAGACTGAATACGATTTGAATCTGGCGGCTGCTAACCGGGACATTCAGAAGATCAAGCCACGCGAGACCGCGTAGGACAAAACTACGAGGGCCTCCCGGTGCTCAAGCCAGGAAGCCTTCTAGATGTCTATCCTTTGGGAAGAATGCACCGCCCGCTTGTTCGGGGCCGGGTGATTAGGCCGCCTGTTTCCGTCTCGCTGTGCTTTTGCCATTCTCCCGCATCCGATTCCACACGTCCGAGTTCACCGGAAGCGGCTGCATCTTGCCCGTAGCGAGATTAACGAAGCCTCCGTGGTGGCTGAGTCGTCCGTACCGGAAGAGGCGAGCGAGCATCGCCAGAGCGTGATACGCCAAAGTTTGATTTATGAACGGCTCCTGCTTATCCAGCGCCTCGACGGCACTGCAGGACGGAAGCCGGTCCTTGCGATCAAGCGCGGGATTGACGATTTCGGGAAACAAATGCGCCACGGTAGGCAGGCGCAATCCTTCTGCGTCTAATCCTTTTGGCTGCCCCAGCACAAACTGCCCGCTATCAGCGTTGTTGCCCAAATCAAGATAGTATGTTGCTCGCTGCAACATTTCAGACTGCATGATCTTCTCTCGGGCCGCACGCGTATCAACGCACCCGATCACCAAATCCGCATCCAGCCTCCACCGCTCGTCAACAAATTCACGGATGGCTTGCCACCCCAGACCCCAGAACATGTTGACGCGATCAGCGAGAACAGTGGCTTTGTTAAGCCCGACTTCGGATTGACTGAAGGGTTGCCGCACGCAGTTCGTTTCCGAGATGCGGTCCGCATCAGCGAGAGTGACGTGCAGGCCGGCCGGGTGCCCATGTGCGAGCATTGCTTGGTGCAGGTAGGGGAGGCCACCGGCGATAGCGCTGCCTGTGCCTCCACACCCTACAACCACAACGCGGACTTGTCGCGTCAAAAGCTCATTTGGGAGCAGATGTTCACTCGGCCCCTTCAACGTTGTTGCTGTAGCTGCCATCGGAGTTCTCCACAAATTGTTTCAGGGTCTGATTGAGTGGCCGGAGGTATTCCGTCGGAAATGTTGCTTGCCCTTGGAGGCTAAGCCACATTGAAAGGAATCCTCCCTTGAACCGGCAGGATTTGTTGTTTCCGGCGGCGTGCGTGAACTCCGAAGCGAAGAAGGAGTCCTCCCACTCGAAGATCTGCTCGACCCTCTTGGTACGTGGGATTTTGGAACTGCCCAGACAGACAGTCGCGTTGGCGTAACAGTTCCAGAACGGCGCCATGTGCAACTTTGTTTCAACCCCGGGACGCTTGTTTTCGGCAAGTGCACGAATCCAAAGCTGATTTCCACTCACCTTGAAGATCAGCGCCGGGATCGGATACTTTTTCCCGTTCAAGGTCTTGATCGTCGCGTCATTGTTTCGATCACTGAAAAACATCATGCGGACTTTGGCCGGCGACCACCAGACGATGGAGTCCGAACCGCGTACGATGACATTCTCTGGAAGAATTTCGGTGGGGATTTTGAAGCCGAGTCCGAGCACCAGGTCGATCAGGGCAGCGGGTGTGACTAGCTGCCCTGGGCCGAGTTCCGGTTCCCCTTCAATATGGTTGACCTTGTGCATCGTCACGAATGGATGGCGGTACGGGATGCCGTCGTAACTGCTTTTCCCGTACACCATCAACGCGCTTTGAAGCCGGTAGTCTTCACTTTTTCCTATCTGCACGGAAGCGTTCATGAACTGTTTCGATCACCTCAAAGGCTCTGCAACAGGCTTGTAGTGCTCGTGCCATGTCGCGCACAAAATCCATTAACGTTTGCACGCGAGCATCCAGGGTTTTCTCGTTGGAAAGCATGTTGATCTCCAGACACGCAAAAGGCATAAAACCATTGCCTTGCGCGCGAGCCTGGCTATCTTCATCAAACAAGCCGTGAATTGCGTCGTATGGTTCCCAACAAAGGATGGCGCCCTCAATTGGATATGCGAGATCGCTCTCCTCAAACAACTCAGCGCACTTCTTCGAAAGCACTTTCATCTGGCCGTAGGGGCGACTGAGGTCATACGCCTGAGCTGCGATGGCCAGAACCTCACGGACATCCTTGTTCCGGGCCGTGGACTGGAACCGGCACACCAGATCGATGTCTTTGCCTTTCATGTGGAGGTGGACGAAGTCGCGGATGACGCGTCGCATAGACGAAGGAGCATCATCAAACACAAGCTGATAGAGGCTCTTTTCGCCATCTTCGTCGTCGCTGTCTTCCAGCCACATGTCCGCTTGATCCTCGGCTTCGACGGTTGAATAGACGAGAGTGAAACCGGAGAGAGCCGAGCAGAACACAGAGAAGAAGGCCGCCGGAAGAAGCTCATGTTCCTGCTCCATGAGATCAAGAATTCCCCGGAGCGGAACCACGCGCGCTTCGGAATACTCGATGTTGAGATACAGCGAGTCGCCCTCTGCGACGGGAATACCTGATTGCTGGCGTTCGTACTCACTCATTTCCGTGATGGTGTCCTTCAACGAGACGTGGCAGGACATCCACTCATTGATCTGGGCAGCGCTATTCTCCTGACAGATGCGCGACAGAGTGCGGGCTACCATGTCTACTGCGCTACCTGTGAAGTCAGAGGGCGTGGCAATCCCCAGTCGAAGGAGACTCGCCGCCAGCAGTGCGGCAGGTTGTTCGTCATACCGGTTGCAGTACCGCGGTCGCACGCCCTTCAGCTTCGGGAGCGACAACGGCAGTGGCAGTCCAATCAGACGAGGGGCGGAATGATCGTCCCGGCCATGGGAAGAATGCGTTCTTCGCCGAAGGCTTGCGAGTTTGCTACTCTGTGGAACGCTGTTTCCATAATCCTTCCTGCTTCGTACGCTTCTTTGCATGACTCTAATTCCACAAGGATGGGATCGCGCTCGGCGCGTTGTGTTGACAAGAGACGTAATTGACGAAGAACTCTTTCCTTGGCGCTAAGACCGCCAGGGCTGGGCGCGGCGGAAGCGCATGTGCGACATCTGCGTTTAGCGTTCATCAGTTTACGCGGGATACCCCAGCGTTTAGGCCGGAGAGGGATAGCGTGGCGTGCGTCAGCACGCCTGTGTTTCCCGCAGTTCCTTTCGAGAATTGTTGTATCTGGTATCCGTACCCGTCGCCGCGTTGCAGCAGACGGCAATACTTGTGCGAAATGCCCTGAATAACTCCAGGCGCCATTTGCAGGTTGAAGAATCCGGACGCACGAATCGCGACGCGGGCGATGTACTCGCCCACTTTCTTTCCGGTTGGAACCACGGCGCGCACCATGTCGCCGGTGGTGAAGCCGTGCACGGACTTGCTCTGCATCAGGTATCCGCGCGGAAACCCATGGGCCGTGAGTCGAGTGCGCTTGTACGCCCCGCGTCCGTTCGCGGTGATCAGAAGCGTCGGCTGCTGCCAGCCGCAAACTGCGGTGATTGAGTCCATATTTCCAGCACACACGGCGTCGAGAGCGTGAGCCTTCGGCATTGAGAAGCGTTTACGGTTGAACTTCGTGCATCCACCGCTACCGGTCGAGACCGGGAGTCCGGTCTCGGTCAGGGCGCGGTAGAGTGCCCACCGCGTAGCATTGACGGCCGCAGCGTCTTTCAACGGAGTTTTGAGTTGCTTTTTGATCTTAGCCAACCGCACACGATCGCTCGACAGGAAGTCCGCTACCGGCCGGTCGTCTTTTGACTTGTTGCAAGGAATGCAGGCTGGCACCAAGTTTGAGACACGATCCGATCCACCGCGCGAGCGCGGGTGAACGTGATCAAGGTTCAACGGAACATCTTCCGCGTCGCAGTAGGCGCATTTGCGCTCCCACTTCTCCAATAGATATTCGCGAACCTCGCATCCGGCAAGGGTGCCCTGCTGGTACTCAACGCCCGTGATTTCCGGGTTTTCCATGAGTTGCATGTCGAATCGAACCAGTTCTTGCACGATGGACGTGACCGGCGTCAACGCGCGCAAGCGCGCGATGGTCGCCATGACGGTATCGACACGGTGCTGGAGGGATGGTGCGAGCCATCCCTTCTTCCTTCGGCGGTTTGTGACACCGCCAGGCGTCCGGTACCGCAGATTCGCGGAACGGCGCCTGCGTCGAAAGTCTGAGCGCTGCTTCAGCGCCTTACGGATTGCGGCGCCGCGGTGTTTGAGTTCAACCAGTGCTACGATGGTTGCCGTCGCGTCGGCCTCGCGCACGAGCGCGACGCCGGTTTGCTTCGAGCCGGGATCGAGTTTGAGAACCAGCGGCTGAGTTTCGCCGCCTTCACGGTCGACCAGCCGGATGGTGAAAGGGTACATTTTGTGGATGCGGGCGCGCCCGCGTTCGAGTAGTAGCCGCCCCCGTTTTTCGGAGCACGGCATCAGTGGTGTTTTGTGCTTTCCGAGAACCAATACAGCCATAACAACTCCTTGAAAATATTGCCCTTACGGGCCTTGTGACGCGCTCCTTGCGGGGCGTCTCCCCTCGGGAGTGTTGAGGTCCGGCGTTTGGTTGCAGCCCGTTTCGTGCCTTACCCGGGCTTGTCTGCTGCTGCAACTTCGAGAGGTCCGAACTGAGGAAGCATCCGGACGTCGGTCTTGAACCCTATCTCAACGTAGTGCTGCGATAAACCCGCCGCACTTACCCTGGTCAACGTGAGCTCGCTATTCGCAAGCTCCGGCCTTTAGGCCGGGGTACTTTGACAGGTTGGTTGGCTCAATGGGATGCAGGGCTGCCATTCCGAGGTCAATCGGATACGGCAGCCCAATGGTGAGGGCTGTTTCTAGCCTTTAGCTCCGACAGCACGCCTGAACGTCACTTTTATGGTGCCGTTCTCGGTCGCTTCCGGGCCTTCGATGGAAGCCGTCGCGAGTTCGGGGTAGCTCGACACGTACGTGTCCCTCACTTGCTCAATTGAAAACGCCGGATTTGGATCCGGCAACCTGACTGCATTGAAGCTGAATTCGCGAGGGAGTGCTTTGACTTCGAGTGCCATAGGTTATGCGACCTCCTTAGCAGCGCTTTCAAAAACCAACTCCAACTCCGCAGTGGTGTTGTCATCCGAGGACACTGCCGCAAACAGCAGCGGCTCGGGTGCCGCGGTCTCGGCCGGTGCCGGTGCCGAAGTTGCAGTTTCGGGCGCTGCAGTGCTTTCTTCCGTAGGAACGCTATCGAAGAGACCGAGAGTTGGGGCATCGTCGGACTTTGCCGCGATCTCCGCCTTCTTGGTCTCGGCGTTCTTGGCATCGGTGGCGGGCCTCGCCACGTGCGTCTTGCCCTTGGTTTTCTTCGCTTCATCGAGAGCCGCCTTGGCAGCTTCGAGGTCTTTGCGAACCTGGTCGATGTCGCAATGCAGGGACTGCATCTCGGTGGCGTAATCCGCCAGCGCCTTCGGCAGCGTGGCGTCGATCTCTTCTGCCGTTCCGGTGATCGACAACGGTGTATTCAGGGCGCTGGAGGCGGTTTCGATCTTCTTGCTCAGTGCCTCGGCGTCTTTGTCGTAGCCGATGTCGGGCTTCGTATACTCAAACTGCTTAGGTACGATGCAGACGCGCAGATCCTTTTCAGAGCCCTTGAGTAAGGAAACGGTTATGGTGAGGGTGCGTTCTTTCAGGAGCGGCAACAATTCTGTGAACATGTCTAAGTGGGGCCTTTCAGTTGTGTTAATTGGCAGTGGCTAGAACGAAAGAGAAGCGAAGTGCTCGCCGAACACAAGGTACCGCGGCGCATGCTCGCCCCAAGTCGGGTATTGGCCGTGCTCTGCCTTGTACGTCGGGGCTACTCGGTGATTGCACTGTACTCAGCTTTGTGCCGCGCTCGTCCTAGTTAGCACACAGCGCTGCTTAACCGATCTCGTGCTCTTTCGGTGCCTGGCGTCTGGGAATAGGCTTTGCTGGCACGCGCTCTATGGGGTGTGGGTGATTGGAGTGCGGCTGATCAGAATTGCCATAGATTGTGAGCCACTCACTTTCATGCACCTTGGCTTTCTTTACCCGGCGTTGACTGAGCAAGAACTGAAGGACCTTGGTGCGACGAAAGATACAAAGGGAGTGTGGATATTTCTCGATGGGTCTAGGCAAGGTTTCCAAAGCACCCACCGCCATTTTCAGTGACGCCCATCGGACGGAACGGATTGGCTCCTCTGAGGACTGGGCGGAGCCTGCGCGGCGACAAGATCCCGCAGCAAGCTGATCTCTTCTCCCTGCCTCAACCAATCCGCGATCAGGGCCTCAAGCGGCCTACGGGCAATCGATAAGTAGGGGTAGTCGTCGTCGGACGCAGAAATGTCCAAGAGGATCAAGAGTAAGAAATTCATCAGATTACGCGGGATACCCCGGCGCTTAGGCCGGGAAGGGATAGCGTGGCGGGCGAGAGCCCGCCTGTTCTTCCCGCTTTCCCCGTAGTTCCTTTCGAGAGTTTTTGTAGTTGGTAACCGTATCCGTCGCCGCGTTGCAGCAGGCGGCAGTGTTTGTGCGAAATCCCCTGGATCACTCCGGACGCGGTTTGCAGGTTGAACGACCCGGACGCGCGCACCGCGATGCGGGCGATGTAGGAGCCTTGTTTTTTGCCGGCTGGAACTTCTGCTCGGACCATGTCGCCGGTAGTGAACCCGTGAACCGACTTGCTCCGCATCAGGTATCCCCGCGGAAAACCGTGAGCCGTGAGGCGGGTCCGCTTGTAAGAGCCGCGGCCGTTCGCGGAGATGAAGAGCGTCGGCTGCTGCCAGCCGCGAACCTCCGTGATATGGTCCATGTTTCCAGCACAGACCGCGTCGAGAGCATGAGCCTTCGCAATTAAGAAGCGGTGCCGGTTGAACTTCGTCCGACCACCGCTGCCGGTCGAGACCGGGAGTCCGGTTTCAGCCAGTGCACGATAGAGTGCCCAGCGCGTTGCGTTGACGGCCGCCGCGTCTTTCAACGGCAACTTGAGTTGCTTTCGAATCTTCGCAAGCCGCTCGGGGTCTGTTGCTAGAAACTCCTCGACCAGACGGTCGGCTTTGGACTCGTTGCACGGCATGCAGGCTGGCACTAAGTTTGAGACTCGATTCGACCCGCCGCGCGAGCGCGGATGGACGTGATCGATGTTCAATGGCCCATTTTCCGCATCGCAGTAGGCGCACGTGCGCCCCCACTTTGCCAGCAGATATTTGCGCACCTCACAGCCTTCGAGCGTACCTTGCTGGTACTCGACTCCAGATATCTTCGGATTTTCCATGAGTTGCATATCGAATCGCACCAACTCCTGCACGACGGAAGTGATCGGGGCCGACGCGCGCAAGCGCGCCGCGGTCGCCAGAACGGTATCGCCACGCTGCTGGAGCGCTGGTGCGAGCCAGCCTTCCGGCTTGCGGCGGTTATCGAAGCGCGGTGGGCAGTAGCGCAGGTTTGCGGAACGGCGACGCCGCCGGAAACCGGCACGCTGCTGTAGGGCCTTGCGAATCGCGGCGCCGCGGTGCTTGAGCTCGATCAGTACGACCACGGTCGCGGTCGCGTCGGTCTCGCGCACAATCGCGATTCCGGTCTGCTTGGAACCGGGATCAATTTTGAGTGCAAGCGGCTGAGTCTCGCCGCTCTCGCGGTCGACCAGCCGAATGGTGAAAGGGTACATTTTGTGAACGCGTGCGCGCCCGCGTTTGAGTAGAAGCCGCCCCCGTTTTTCGGAGCACGGCATCAGCGGTTCCTTGTGCTTACCGAGAACGAATATGGCCACTGAAAACTCCTAGAGCGTGTTTCAAAAACACCTCCGGAGCGTAATCCAGAAGCAGGCTATGCGGTGAAAGAAGCCAAGAAGAACGACGTTTTCGTGGTGCCCGGTCTGGGTCGCCTGAAGAAGGTGCAGCGCAAGGCGCGGACGGGTCGCAAACCGCAGACGGGCGAGGCCATCAAGATTAAGGCCAAGACCACGGCAAAGTTCTATGTCGCGAAAGCGGTGAAGGACGCCATCGCACCACCAAAGAAGTAACTCCTGACATCCTCAGGCAAGGACTGGCCGACCAAGCGTCGGCCAGTCCTTATTACTCAGGATGGAACCTTGCACGCACCGATTATTGTGCAGGGTGTCTGATACTGTTACCATCCACGATTGAAGGAGCAAGCCTATACATGGATACTGCACAGATTCTCGCCGACCTCCGCGCTCAGCGCGAACGCATCAGCCAAGCAATCACCGCACTGGAAACACTGGAAGAAACTGCCGTCTCCCGACCAACAGCCAAAGCAGCTACCAAAGCTGCTGCGGTGAAAAGCGGGAAGACTGCTGCAGTCGCTCCTCCCGCCGCCAAGAAGCGTGTGATCAGCCCCGAAGCACGCAAGCGGATGGCGGCGGCTCAGCAGAAGCGTTGGGCGACGAAGAAAAAGGCAGCAAAACCTGTGGCGGGTGCGAAGCAGGTTGCTTCGAAGAAGACCGCCGCGAAGAGTGCCGAGAAGCGGGTTGTGAGCCCTGAAAGCCGGAAGAGAATGGCCGAGGCGCAGCAGAAGCGTTGGGCGAAGAAGAAGAGAGCGGTGAAGGCCGCCGCGAAGAAGGCGGCTGCGGCTCCGGTCGCCACATCGGCAATGAAGGAAGCCGCAAAGGCATAGGAAATTCCGGGAGGTGTGCCAAAGCACCTCCCAAAAGACCTCCTGAAGCGCTGAGTTCACGGTTCCGAATATGTATTAACCGCAACAGGCGCGCGGCTGCAGGAGAATACAACCGAACTGAGCCGTTGATGGGGTGAGCTTATTGTGGTCTTTTGAACAAGCGCGCATCCCACGAAACTTCAAAGGGATCACTCGCGATAATTCGTGAAAACGCAGGATGGGCAGGACTTATAACGAGATTTCGCTCGCGCTCCCCAGTGACAATGCTTGGCACGAAAAGAACCGCAGTTCGCCGTTCCTTAACCCATAGATCGCCAAAATCTCGGCTTGTTTTCTGATCTGTTGGGATCGAAGTAACCGTTTCCACTGCCAAATTAGCTGGAATGGTGATCTCCACACATGCATGAGTTCTTGGGGGGCGACCCAAGTTGGCATGCACTAACACCTCCAATATCGCCCCTGCAAAGGTTTCACTTGCGTAGATGACCTCTACACCCGGAGAGTTCCAACGGCCTCCAAGCAACCGTGCTCCGATACCGTCGAAAATCGGGTAACGCCGGTCTGCAATCCGAAAGGCTTTCATCAAGCAGGAATGCCATAGATCAGGCGTTCCAGGAGGTCCTCCACTTGGCGCGCTCCCAGTTCTGACGACGCAGCCTCTAGCGGCATCTTGTTGCCCAGTTCAGGATGGGGCTTTGTCAGCCATTCACGGGCATCTGATCGGTCAGACCAAGCAAATTCGGCAGCCGCAATTATCCGCGCAAGTCGTTCCGTACGCTCGCTTTCGCTAGGAGATAGGCGCGTTCGGCGTTTGTAGGTCGCCTCGGGCACTATACGGAACATCGCCTTCCTAGCTTCACCAACTGACAAAAACACTCTTTCAGCGGTAACGCGCAAGGCCCGTTTAGGCAGTCCAGCAGAGACGATCGATTCTAAGTCGGCCACAGACCGAACGCGATGCAGCAGAACGGCCTTGCCACCCATAATTTCAGCAATGCTATCGGGACAAATCATAACGCCTCCGAGGTTCATTATAGCCTAACGGAGAGATCAAATGATCCCTTTCTTTCGATGGGCAGGCAAGAGGGCGGGGTTGCCGCCCCCTCAAGCACACGTCTGCAGAATATCGCAGCCGTGCTTGGCCTTAATGCGTGGGGGCAACTCGGCCGCAGCCGTGATCTCCTGCATCGCCCGTTCGGTGTCTTCGGTGAGCGCTCTATTGCGTCGCGATACATGTACGAAAACAGAGTGAAGCCAACCGGTCCAGCGGCAATGCTCTGCCCGCTGGCAGCGGTTGGACACGATGAGGCTTGATCAGCCATCTTTACGGCTCCTTATGCGGCCTTAGCCGCGTTGACATCCGTGATGAAGGGAACGACGGTGTCGAGGATGCGTTGAGAGACGGCGCCCGAGTTGGTCTGGTAAACGCGGATCAGACGATCGCTAGAGTCGGCCACAATGTAGCCGTGAACGACTTTGCAACGCGCACGATGGGGGCCAATGTGGTGTCGGATCTCGCTGATGACGACGGTCTGGTTCATTGCGCGGATTTCGGACCGAACATGCGGAGGCATTTCCTTGAACGCAGTGATGTCAAAGTCGAACAACTCGCCAGTGGGAACCGTGTGACCATTGCACTCGGTCTCGGAAACTGGCCTAACGTATAAACTAAATTGGCAGTTACCCCAATGGTTGCCTTGCGCCAAATAGGTACACTGCCGGTCAAAGATTTTGCAGCCCGTATCAATCACGATGCGGTCTTCTGTTGGATGGAACTGGAGAACCTTGCAGGCCATAAGAAAAAAAGTCCCGTGAATTGTGAATTAAGAAAAGGCAAGAGCAACGGCGTGTTTCGGGTAGGAGACACCCAAAACACCTCCGTCGCTCGCCGGGGGAAACGTCCGTGCGAATGATCAGCAGGTTTTCTAATAAATGCACGGCTGTTGGATAAGAAGTGGTGATGTCTACGCCGCAAAGAGCATGAGCTGCCCGTCGTCGATCGGCTGTGGCTTTTTCCGCCGCTTGGGAGGGGCAGACCGAGCGAAGTCGAACAAAGACGGCCCAGTACTGACTGCCGGAGCGGGTGTCGGAACACGTACCGGTGTCTCAGGAGAGGCCTCGGCGGCTGCGATCGCAGCAACCAGGGGCATTTCTTCTTCGACATGAGGCAATTCCGCAACCTCGGCTGTCACCTCGGAACCCGCAGGAGCAACAAGAGCAGGTCCGGAATTCTCAAACTGTGCCGCGCGTTGCTGGTTGACTTGCCGCCAAACATCGTCGGCCGTCTCTCCAACGCCTCCCTGTTCCACCAGTTCGCGGGCCATAGCCGACATCATGTCGGTATCTTCTTCGATACCGGCGAGGCCTTCGCCGCTGAACTTGCCCTCCATCATCATCGAAACGAGCACCTTCCGCCCCATGAGACGGATGCAGTTGGATTGCATCGTTTCCGCATAGGAGAAGAACTTCACGCGCACATCTTTGCGTTGGCCAATTCGCCACGAACGGCGGCTAGCTTGACGCAATGTGTAGGTGGAGTATCCCGTCTGGTAGAAGTATAGGGTTGGAAAAAATAGGAGATCGAGACCAGTTTCGACCAGCCGTGGATGGCAAACGACAACATCCACGCCCTGCGACATTTGCCGCGTGTACCACGCTTCGCGCTTGTCGGTTGCAACCGAGGAGCGAAGCACCGCAACACGGAAGCCAGCGCCACGTAGCACCTTGTCGAGCCGGCCTACCACGTCATGCTTGCCTGTGTATGTCGCGAAGACCTGGCATTTGCGACCTTCGGCAAGTTCCGCGCGAATGTCGTTGATTAGTTCACGTTCCTTCGGGTAGATGGCTTCGTCGTTCAGGTTGTCGGGTTCCGCAACTTTGATAGTCACGTACTCGCGTGCCTGACGATCCCACATCTTCCGATAGATCGTGTCCCAACCAAAGGGGTGGTCCGGGTAGCACAGGAGCGTGTTGAGCATGATGCTCCGCAAGCCCTTGTCCTTTGGGTATTGCGCGATGGTCTGCTTGATCTGCTCAGCGAGATCCTCGTACGCAGACCCAAGCTCCTTGCCAGCGTCCACCTCAAGCACGGACTCCGTGTAGGGAGGCAGTGCGTCTGCGATGTCCTCCAATGACACAAAAGCCGTGGAATTCATCAGGTGGTTGCCAAACAGCATTGGTGAGCAACCGGGCCGGCGCAGAATCTGGATCGTCTTCTTGGAATTCCGGGAGCAGGAGTTCTCGTTCTCGGAAATCTTTTCGACGGTCTCGATCACGCCGTACTTGCGCTGGAACATCTCGCGCCCCGTGCCACCCCACTCGAAGCCTTCGCGAACCATCTGCGGGGCATCGATGCGATACAGCACGTTATAGAGATCGTCGGCGTAGCCGCCCATCATGGTGCCGGTCAGGGTAATGACCTTCTTGGCGATGCGCGCCAGGACCGCCAGGCTGTTGCCTTGCGCGGTATCGCCGGACAATTGATGAACCTCGTCGGCGATCGAAAAGTCGAAGAAGTCTAGCATATAGCGGCCCATGTAATCCATGGGCGCCATACGCTGGATCTTCGCGCGGTCGGCCGACCAGAGGGGCGAGTAGAGCCTGGTCCCGCCCTTGCTGCGCTCGACCGTCTCGGAGTGCTTGCGGCGGTCGTCGAAGTCGTCGTAGGAGAGGATGCCGTTGGTGGACTTCGCCACCGGCAACGCCGTGTCAATGTTGACCACACTGCCGGCGTGCTCGCTGCTCTGCGCCCCCTTGCCGTAGACGTGCTTCCAGTAGTAGCCGAGCTTGCCCTTCTCCTTGCCCACGATGAAGTAGGTCGGATAGGGGTGCTGCGCGAGCCACTGGTTGCGGCCCATGGCGCGCAATTGGGGCAGGCTGGTGGCGAGCTTTTTGCGCTTCATCAGGCCGTTGATGTACTGAATTTGCACTACCCCGTGCGGCTTCTTCTGGTCGCCGCCGTTGCGTAGATCTTCGATGATGTAGGTCTTTGCGTGGGGAACCGCAATCAGGATTTCGCGTGCCCATTTCTCAGTAAGGTGAGGGGGACACATAACAATCGTGGAAAATGGCTTGGAGTGTGCGGCAACATACGCAACACCGGCTCCGGCCATGAAAGTCTTACCTGTTCCACACTCGCCAACGACCTTGACCGCATCGTGATCTGCGAGGTACTTCACACATCCCATGATCGCAAGTTCCTGCGCAGGCAGGGGCTTGCGCAGCAAACGCGACAACTCGGGCGCGGGCGGGTCATTGGGAGCGTGCAAAGGCGGGTAAGTATCGACGATCCTGCGCCCGAGTTCGTTGGCGTAGGTGCGTAAATAATGATAGAAGGTTTGCATTTCCATTTGCGTTTCGCTCTTTGTCTGTAGGAAGAGGTGGCGGAACAGCGCTAACTGGGCCGCCTTGTCGTGCAGCGCGGCAAGCAGTGTCTGCCGGGCGCGCTTGAAACTTCGTCGGGTTGTGGGGTTAACGTCGGAAAGGGTTGAACAATCAGGTTATGAGATTCAACGTCGGTTATTGCCAAACGCGCACCGGTGATCTAGTGCGCGCACGGTAGGCTCTTGCAGCACAAAGCTGCAAGGAGAGTTAGGCCGCCATAGCAGCGGCTCGGAAGTTGCCAAGAGCAGGCGAAGCAACCTGAAGCGCATCGCGAACCGTAAACTCCGGCCAATGTACCGGCCCGTTCGTCTCAGGAAACGGGAGATGCTTCGCCTTGACCCCGTTGCCGAGAATCTGGAGCAGTTCATCGCGGCTCGCTCGAACGCTGTAAGGATTGCAGCCAAAGCCAATGAGCGGGGTGATGCGCTCTTCCGAGTCGAGTTGGTCAATGACCCAGTCGCGCCACTCAGGTCGCGCGGGTAATCCCATCACCGAGGCCATCAAAGCCCAGGCGACATCCGAGGAATAGTTGAGCAGAAAAGTACGGCCGTCAATGCCGTTCTGCCGCAGGGTTTGAGAGACAACTACCAGGTGCCGAACCGGATGCTTCCTGCCCGGCACCAGGATCGTGCCGCGCAGGTTCGCCGCATTCTCTCCCATGCGTACGCAGAGACCGATCTCGCCATCATCACTGGGGTATTTCAATGAGAAGGCTGCATTGGATGCGATTGCCGCCGAGATGGCCGCGATTTCATTGTCGCCGCCAAATACAGAGAGGAGGAGACCTTCGTCCTCCTCGTCGCCCATATAGCAGTCGCAGTGCACGCGGAGCGTTGTGCTGATTTTGTCGGTATTTTGCCTGAACTCGAGTTGGCCTAACCGAAGGTGAGCATTTTCCAAACTGTATCTCCTCAAGCGCCGCGCGTCCTGCCGCGGGCAAAGCGGCTTCATGCAGCTGCTTTTTCGCCAGCGTCATCGACGTTGTCGGTCAGAGGTGGTTTCTCGCCGAGAACTTGGGTGCGTCCATCCTCGAACAAAAGGGTGACGTCATTTGAAAAGCGCTCAGTGTGGCGCTTGACGAAGACGGTTTCCCCTGTATCTTCATTGGTCTCGACTTCCTCGACGGTGGTAACGTGCTTCGCTGAGCGCCAGCGTGCGAGGTGGCGATCTTCACACTCTCCGAATACGCCATTCAACAAACCGGCGGTGCACAAGAGACCCACGTGACCCGCGTGTAGCGGTGTCAACGGGCGGCCCTTGCTCACGGTCGGAGCAGGGAGAAAGAACTGCTGGATAGCCTGTTGATACGCATAGGACCGCGGCAGCGTATCTTCGATGCTGTCCAGCGGCAGGCCAACGTAGGTCAGAGTCGTGCCCGGCGAAGATGGGACGACGTAAGGCTTCTCGTTGCCTGACAGCGTGGGCAGCGGGATGTAGCCCTTGCAGTAGTTGACGAGTGACTGTCTGGCGTTACGAACGGTCGCGCCGGTCACACGCTTGCGAGTGCCAAAAACCACAATCTGCCCGAAGCGCTCGGATTCCGGGTCCGTCATCAGATAGGGGCGAACGTCGGTGAAATGCGTGGACAGAACATCCACGCAATTGTTCAACCGTTCAAAGGGGATCACGAACACGAGCACACCGCCAATGCGGAGCCAGTTGAAGGTGTGGTCGAGGAACAATTCCTCCATGCGGCGGTTCGAGAGACTGCCAATCTCGCTGTCATATGGAGGATTGAGGTAAAGCAGAGAAAACCGCTCAACCTTGCTGCGCGTGTCAAATGTGCTGCCCTGGATTGTCGTGATGCCTGCGGCTGCCGCCGCGGTGGCACGGGCGGCATCCAACTCAACGCCGTACATGCGGACGTTGCTACCGGAGGTGATTTGCAGCAGTGCTGCGCCCGTTCCAACGCAAGGATCGACCACGCTGGTCGTCTCAGGGCCGAACGGGAGAAGGTTGCAGATCTTGTCGCCCTCGTCGGGCGGCAGCGGGAAATAGCCGAGCTTTAGTCTTCCTCCCAAATGCACGGT
>VFSW01004567.1_pt1 | contig 20625 bp, 18 predicted proteins | sample 5358111 | NCBI WGS metagenome assembly VFSW01 (sample SAMN11554181, study PRJNA540505) | mine drainage metagenome | isolation source: sediment from site ElyBrook_90M | place: USA: Ely Copper Mine, Vershire, VT | collected 2017
ACCAGTTCTGCACTGTGGAATATTTGATTTGTGCGTTATCCAGCGCGACCAGTTCCACCACTGCGGCGTGAAGCTGGTTTTCGTCCCGCATGGGGGCCGTACAGCCCTCCAGATAGCTCACATAGGCGTCACGGTCTGCAATGATCAGGGTGCGTTCAAATTGGCCGGTATTTTTGGCATTGATCCGGAAGTAGGTGGACAGTTCCATGGGGCAACGCACACCAGGAGGAATATAAACAAAGGAGCCATCACTGAATACGGCAGAATTGAGTGCAGCATAAAAATTGTCCTGTACCGGAACCACTGACCCCAGATATTGCCGCACCAGTTCGGGATGGTGTTGCACCGCTTCAGAAAAGGAACAGAAGATGATGCCTTTTTCTGCCAGTTTGTCCTTGAAGGTGGTTGCCACAGAAACACTGTCAAACACCGCATCCACAGCCACCCCTGCCAGAATGGCCCGTTCATGCAAAGGGATCCCCAGTTTTTCATAGGTTTTGAGCAGTTCGGGATCCACTTCATCCAGGCTTTTTGGGCCATCTTTCTGGGACTTTGGTGCGGAATAATAAATGATGTCCTGATAATCAATCGGGGGATGGTGCACGCTCGCCCATTGTGGCGGCGTCATTCCAAGCCAGCGCCGGTAAGCGGCCAGACGCCATTCCAGTAGAAAGGCAGGCTCGTTTTTGCGGGCCGAAATCAGACGCACGGTATCCTCTGATAACCCCCGGGGAATCGTATCCGCCTCCACATCGGTTTCGAACCCGTGTTGATATTCCTGGGCGATCAAATCTTCTAGAGTGTTTGCATTATTGTTCATCGTCAGACCGCCCTAATTTCCGTGGGTTGTGTGTGCATATGGATTGGTTGATACGAAGGAATCGTCATTTCGGCTAGGCTCACCCCAGCCAGTGCATCGTTTACCGCCTGGCTGATACGCTGCCAGTTTGTCTTGACGGCGCAGGAGAGTTCCCGCTGACAACTACCCGGTTGCCGTGATGTGCCACAATCCGTCAACCCCACCGGGCCCTCCAGAGCACCGATGATATCCACCATGCTGATGGTGGATGCCGGTCGTGCCAGACGATACCCCCCCTTGATGCCGCGCATGGATTCCAGCAAACTGGCGCGCACCAACATTTTCAGCAATTTGTTGGCAGTGGGCAGACTCACCCCGATGGCCTGAGCAATTTCCTGAGCCGCATGCACCTGATCAGGCTGACGTGCCAGATAGGTCATGATCAGGATTCCATAATCTGTTAATTTTCCGATTTTGATCATATTTTTCCTTCATCACAGTACAAACCAGTCGCAGCAATTCAGAATGAAGAACAGGGGGTCATGGGACTTGATATGGTACTATTATAGTGCTGTTTAAAGTGCTTTTGTAAAGATTTCGAAGCAGGATTCTTGCTATATTTAGGATATTTCCCCACATGCGGGGCATCATCAATAGGGAATCGACGCCTTCGAGCATCCCCGTAAAACAGGCTGTCACTGACGGTGTGCTCGCACTTTAACCAAAATAATTAAATCGTCAGGACTTAATCCCGAGCAGCGCATCAACCTTGGAGAATGGGGCGTCAGAATTGACCGGGTCTTTTGTACAGCGTCATCAATTGAAAAGTTAATTTCTCAGGATAATCATGGTTCCGCATTTAACCACCGCCTTGACCGGCCCCTTGAAAGAGTTGGAACGCCACATTTTGGATGCCCTGCCCACCATAGAACACTGGTTTCGGCAGCAATGGTTACAGCATATGGCCCCGTTTTATACCTCGGTAGATCTTCGTAACAGCGGATTCAAACTGGCTCCGGTAGACACAAATCTGTTCCCCGGAGGATTTAACAATCTGCGCCAGGAGTTTGAACCGCTTTGTGTGCAAGCCGCCATGATGGCCGTGGAAAAAATTTGTCCCGACACGCGTCAGTTTTTGCTGATCCCCGAAAATCACACGCGCAACCAATTTTATCTACAGAACGTCGTTACCCTGCAATCCCTCTTGCAACGCGCGGGCTTCGCGGTGCGCGTCGGCAGTCTGCTGCCCGAGCTCACCGCCCCCACGACTCTCACTCTGGAAAACGGGCAACACTTGACGCTGGAACCGGTGCAACGAACGGGCAACCGACTGCATGTGGGGGGGTTTGATCCCTGCGCCATCCTGCTCAATAACGATCTTTCTGCCGGCGTTCCAGATATCCTCAAAGGTTTGTCTCAATCGGTGTTGCCTCCGCTGTATGCCGGCTGGAATACACGGCGAAAATCACGCCATTTTGCCGCCTACGATCGGGTTGCCGGCGAATTTGCGGCACTTGTGGGACTGGATCCCTGGGTGATCAACCCCTATTTTGCCCACTGCGGCCAAGTGGACTTTGCCGACCGTCAGGGACTGGACTGCCTTTCATTTCAGGTAGAAACCTTGCTTGAGAAAATTCGTGTCAAATACCGTGAATACGGCATCAAGGACGATCCGTTCCTGATCATCAAGGCCGACGCAGGAACTTACGGCATGGGTATCATGACGGTAAAAAGCCCGGATGACCTGAAAGTACTAAACCGTAAACAACGCAACAAGATGTCCGTCATCAAGGATGGTCAGGCGGTGCGCGAAGTCCTGATTCAGGAAGGCGTTTACACCTATGAGGATGTGCAGGGTGCCGTAGCCGAACCTGTCATCTACATGATCGATCACTTCGTTGTGGGCGGCTTTTATCGGGTTCATACAGAGCGTGCGATCGACGAAAACCTGAATGCCCCGGGTGCCCAATTCGTTCCTCTGGCCTTCGAAACCAACGCCATTGCGCCCGATCAGACCCAGTCTCCCGACGCACCGCCCAATCGCTTCTATACTTATGGTGTGGTGGCGCGTCTTGCCATGTTGGCCGCCTCAGTAGAATTGGAGGATATGGCCCAATCGATGGACGGCTTAGAGTAAGTACTTACTTTTAGTGGGTATCCCATGCAAATTGCTTTTATTGTAGACCCCTTGGCGCAGCTCAAACCGGGCAAAGACTCCTCCCTGGAAATGATGCGCGCCGCCCAGCGTCGTGGTCACCGCATATCAGTCATTGAACCTGATGGGCTATGGTTAAAGCAGGGCAAAGTCATGGGTTCATACCAAACCCTTAACCTGTCACCCATGGACGCGGAGGGTGCCTGGTATCAGGCAGAGTCTGGCGGCGTGCGTCCGTTGCATGAATTTGATGCCGTCATGATGCGCAAGGATCCACCCTTCGACATGGAATACGTTGTAAGCACTTACTTACTTGAAATGGCTGAATCAAATGGGGCCAAGATATTTAATCGCGCCCGGTCACTGCGCGACTTCAACGAAAAGTTGGCCACGGTGCGCTTTCCTGAACTGACGCCCCCTCTGCTGGTTGCCCGCCGGTATGAACCGCTGCTGGAATTTATTCGAACCCAACAGGATGTCATCCTGAAGCCCCTGGATGGAATGGGAGGGAGTGAGATTTTTAGGGTCCAGGAACGGGACCCGAACTTGTCTGTGATTCTCGAAACCCTGACCCGGCATCAACAACGTACCATCATGGCGCAGCGTTATCTGTCCGCCATCACCCAGGGTGACAAGCGTGTATTACTGGTGGACGGAGAGCCCATGCCATGGTGTCTGGCCCGTTTACCCGCCCCTGGTGAAACTCGAGGCAATCTCGCCGCAGGCGGCACCGGTCTGGCTCAGCCCTTATCTGCCAGAGACCTGGAAATCGCCAAAACCGTAGGTCCGGTTTTGCGTGAAGCCGGTTTACTGCTGGTCGGGTTGGACATCATTGGGGAGCATCTGACCGAAATCAACGTCACCAGCCCCACTTGCATGCGTGAAATACGGGATCAGAGCGGTCTGGATATCGCTGAAAAAGTGATCCTTGCGGTGGAAAAGCGGGTACGTTCCTCTCCGTGACCGACGCGGAGGTGGGGCAGTGGCACAATACACCAAGCCCCCTCTTGTCTCGAAAGATGGGGGTCTGTGGTAAAGCGCCCGGATCGGACCATACCGCCTTCGCGTCAGACCCGTTTTTTGCCATGGGATACCCTTGAACCAGAAAGAACCTCACACTTGAACGTGTTGCTGTGTCCGGCGACTTGCATTTCATTGCAAGGCCAGATGACATAGGCGCTGAATCAGGCTTTCGAAGGAGATGCCCTGTGCCTGCGCTGCTTGTGGGAGCAGGCTCATGGCGGTGAGCCCCGGCAAGGTATTGACTTCCAGACACCAAAAGTGTCCCGATGAATCCATACGAAAATCGCTACGGCTATAGCCGGATAATTTGAGGGTCTGATGCGCCTGTACCGCAAGCGCCTGGACCTGACCGGTCTGCTCGGGTGCCAGCGCGGCAGGAAACACCTCCTGCGCTCCTCACGGTTGGTATTTTGCAGCGTAATCAAAGATCTCGCCGTGATGAAGAATGATCTCACCCACACTCAAGGCTTCCAGTTCCGGTGAGGTAAAAGACGGCCCCGCCAAGGGCGAAGAGATATTCGATACCGGTATCTCCAGCACAGGACAGGTCAATTCACGTCCGGGAATAAACTGCTCGACCATCACTTCATCATCGTGTTCCAGCGCTTGCGCCAGAGCCCCGGGCAATTCCTCGGGCCGTCGCACCACCGTCAGGCCTACGGTAGACCCCTGTTTGCTGGGTTTGACCACGACCGGCCAACCCAAGTGCTGCGACACCTGTAACGCCTCCACCGGTCCCATGAGCCAGTTTGGCGTGGGCACACCCGCCCGGCGCAGCAGGCGCTTGGTCATATCCTTGTCCATGGCCAGAGCGCTTCCCAATACCCCGCTCCCGGTATAGGGGATGCCCGTCAGGTCCAGAACTGCCTGTATCCGGCCATCCTCCCCCAATCCCCCGTGTAGCGCCAAAAACCAGAGATCCACCGGTTGGCGCCGCACAGAATTCAGAAAACCCAGGGCAGTGCCCGTTGCCTTTTCAGTACCGACCCTGGCGGGGGGCAAGGTACCCACACCTTTTGCAAACAAGCGCTGCTCTTGCGCCGGGTCCAGCCAGTCATGGGCGATATCCACGGCCCAGACCTGATGCCCCAGGGCACGCAGGGCACGCACCACTTGCTGCCCTGAAGCCAGCGACACATCCCGTTCACTGCTGGTTCCACCCATCAATACGGCCACGCGCCAGACGGTTTTCATACCTGCGTGCGACAGGCGTCCAGAATCTCCAGAGCGCCCTGATCCAGCAATTGACCGGCCACCTGCTCACCCAAGGTTTCAGGAGCGCAGACGGAGCCTGTGGCTTGGGCACGAATCACCTGTGTGCCATCCGGTCTCCCCACAAATGCAGTCAAGTACAGCACCTGCCCTTCGGCGACAGCATGCGCCCCCAGGGGTACGTCACAACTCCCTGCCAAACGGATCGAAACAGCACGTTCTGCCAGCACACAGGCCTCGGTCACCGGGTTGCGCAGCGGGGCGACCCAAGCCGCCATATGGGGATGATCTGCAGGAAACTCCAATCCTAATGCTCCCTGTCCCACGGCGGGAATACTCTCCTCCAGAGAGAGCAGTGAACGAATACGATGCGCCAAATCCAGGCGACGCAAGCCGGCAGCAGCCAGAATAATGGCCTGGTACTCTCCCTGATCCAGTTTGCGCAAGCGCGTATCAAGGTTGCCTCGCAACGGTTGAATCACAAGATGGGGAAAGCGGGCGCGTAACTGGCATTCGCGCCGCAGGCTAGAGGTACCCACGATCGACCCGGGGGGCAGATCCTCCACACTGGCATGCCCATTTGACACAAAGGCATCACGTGCATCTTCCCGGGCTCCCGCCACGCAAAGTGAAAACCCCTGAGGGAGGATCATGGGGACGTCCTTCATGGAATGCACCGCCAACTGCGCACGCCCCTGTTCCATGGCCACCTCGAGTTCTTTCACGAATAGACCCTTTCCACCCACCGCCGCCAAAGTACGGTCCAGAATCTGGTCGCCCAGGGTCGTCATTCCCAGCAGGTCAATGTGCGCATCGGGATATAATCCCGTTAACTGATCCCGAACATGGTGGGCTTGCCATAGGGCAAGACGGCTTTCGCGGGTGGCAATGATAATCTTTGGAGCAGATGACATGTTATTAAAAGCGCTTGTGCAAGTGTTATTCGAAGGGCTCAAGTTTAGCACGAAGCCCCCTTCACTCCGGAGGTCCGCATGACCACCATCGCGGCGGATAAGGATTTACCTCTGCGGGAGGACATTCGATTTTTAGGGCGATTGTTGGGAGATACCCTGCGCGAGCAGGAAGGCGAGGAAATCTATCAACTCATTGAAGGTATCCGCCAAACAGCGATCCGTTACCGGCGTCAGGAAGAATCCGGCGCCCGTACCCTGCTGGAACAATGTCTGGATGGCCTGAGCGCAGAACACACCATCGCCGTCGTACGCGCTTTCAGTTATTTTTCGCACCTATGCAATATCGCCGAGGACTTGCACCATAATCGGCGCCGCATCATCTATTCACAGGCCGGTGCCCCGCCCCGGGAAGGAAGCGTGGCACTAGCGTTGCAACGCATCAAGCGGGCCGGCATCCCGGCGAGCACACTGAAGGATTTTTTTGCGCGCGCACTGATTTCTCCCGTGCTCACGGGACACCAAACCGAGGTTCAACGCAAAAGTGTACTGGATTGCCACCTGGTCATCGCCAAACGTTTGGAAGAACGTACACGGGTCACTCTTACCCCCGATGAGCGCGAGGAAAACGAAGCCTCCTTGCGTCGCGCCATTCTTACCCTGTGGCAAACCAATGAGCTGCGCACCATCAAGTTGCGCGTGCACGACGAAATCGAAAACGGTCTATCCTACTATAGTTACACCTTTCTGCGCGAAGTGCCGCGACTGGAAATTCTCATGGCCGACGCGCTGGCCGAAGACCCGGACTACGCAGAGGTGGCGCTGGCTCTTCCCTCTTTTCTACGCATGGGTAGCTGGATTGGTGGTGACCGGGACGGGAATCCTTTTGTAACGTCCGACATTACTGCTCACGCGGTGAAACGTCATAGTGCCGTCGCCTTTGAATTTTATCTGGAACAGCTCTCCAGTTTGCGTGGTGAACTCTCCCTGTCATCGCGTCTGGTGGAGGTTTCGGAGACAGTACGTCAATTGGCTGGCATGTCTCCCGAAACCGCAGACAGCCGAATCGAAGAACCCTACCGGCGTGCCTTGACCCATATTCACACACGCCTGTTCCAGACCGCGCAGCATCTGAAGCAGGATTCGAGTCCTTCCCCGTCCGGCATACGGGGACCCTATGCTTCGGTGGCCGAATTCATGGCTGATCTGGACGCCTTGCGTGACTCACTGCAGCAACACGGATCCGGTCTGCTGGCCGGGGGAAGACTGCGCATGCTACGCCGCGCGGTGTCCTCCTTTGGTTTTCATCTAGCGCCTCTGGATTTGCGCCAGCATTCCGAGTTTCATGAACGCTGTATTTCCGAACTGCTGGAGCAATCAGGGTCTGGTATTCACTACACGACCCTGGATGAATCGCAACGTGTTGCATTGCTGACCCGGGAATTAAGCGGCCCGCCACTGTTGCGTTCCCCCTTTGCCCAATATAGTGAAGCGGTTCAAAAGGAACTGGATACCTTCCAAGTCGCCGCCCAATTACAGCAGCGCTTTGGCGCACAGGCTTTGCCCAACTACATCATTTCAAAAACAGACAGCATCAGCGACTTGCTGGAGGTGGTACTGCTACTCAAGGAAGTGGGCCTGATGCAACCGGGTTCGGCCCCCAAACTGCACATGAATGTCATTCCCCTATTTGAAACCATTGGGGACTTGCGTGGCTGTGGTTCCATTATGGACGGTTTGTTCTCCATTCCGCTCTATCGCCAGCTGCTGGCCAGCAGGAACAATACTCAGGAAGTCATGCTGGGCTATTCGGACAGTAACAAAGATGGTGGTTTCCTGACGGCAAATTGGGAACTCTACAAAGCGGAAAAGAACCTGGTTCAGGTATTTGCTGCCCATGATATCGACATGCGCTTATTTCATGGGCGAGGCGGATCGGTAGGACGAGGCGGGGGGCCCAGCTATTATGGCATTCTGGCCCAACCTGCGGGAAGCGTCAACGCACAAATCCGGTTGACCGAACAGGGTGAAGTCATTGCCAGCAAGTATTCCGATCCCGGTATAGGGCGCCGAAATCTGGAGACCATCGTGGCCGCCACCCTGGAGGCCACCCTGCTGGACCGCGATCAGGATCTGGAGGATCGGGACCGCTTCTATGACATCATGGAAGAAATGTCCGGATACTCCCTGGACCGCTACCGCCAATTGGTTTATGAAAACCCCGACTTCAATCGCTTCTTCCGGGAAGCTACTCCCGTCAGCGAAATTTCGGAACTCAACATTGGCAGTCGTCCCGCCTCGCGCAAAAAATCCCAGCGCATTGAAGACTTGCGGGCCATCCCTTGGGTATTCAGCTGGGGTCAATCCCGCATCATCATTCCGGGTTGGTATGGCTTCGGCACCGCCGTATCCCGCTATTGCGCGCGCCACCCGGTGGGATTGTCCCATTTGCAGCAAATGTATCAGACATGGCCCTTTCTGCAATCACTTTTGTCCAATATGGACATGGTTCTGGCAAAAACCGATCTCAGCATTGCCGCCCGCTACGCTGCGCTCGTCACAGACACTGTCGTACGTGATAACGTTTTTTCTGATATCGAACAGGAGTTTAATCTGACGGTCAAAGCACTACTGGATATCACGCAACAGCAGGATTTTTTGGAATCCAACCCCACCCTGGCGCGCAGCATTCGAGAACGCAGACCTTATTTGGATCCTTTAAACCACTTGCAGGTCGATCTGTTGCGCGCCTTCAGATCCGGCCGCACTGAGGAGTCCATAAAGCGGGCAATCTATCTGACCATCAATGGCGTAGCCGCAGGTCTGCGCAATAGTGGATGACCATCCTTCGAGGGGTGTGACCCATGAATCCGGGACAACAGGTACCTCGGGAACCTGGGGCAGTGTATGAGGCATCCGCCGGAGACCGTCCGGGCAATGCCCGTGCGCTTCCGGGGCTTCTTCTCACGCGACCCTCCGCGCAAAGCGAGACGCTTGCCAAAAAGATTCGGGCCATCGGCGGAATTGCCTGGATCTACCCTACCCTTCACATCGAGCCCCTTGTTATTCCCTCCACCGTTGTTTGCTCCACGCTCAGACTCAGCCATTGGTGGATCTTCATCAGCGCCAATGCGGTATTGCACGGTTGGCCCTTGGTCGCGCCCTATGTCCACGCCGAAATTCACCTTGCGGCAGTGGGTCAGGCCACAGCCACGCGGTTACAACAATGCAGCGGGCTTCCTGTCCTGTTTCCAAGCACCGGGTCAGACAGTGAAGCACTCCTGGCATTACCCGCGCTGGCAAGCTTGCACCATCAAAAGATTGTCATCGTGCGCGGAAAGGGCGGCCGGGAATGGTTAAAATCCATATTGGAATCACGGCAAGCTGAAGTACACTATCTGGAATGCTACGAACGCCAGTGTCCCGTCGCCGACCTTTCTCTGCTGGACGACGCATTGGCGGGGCCTTTGGCCGTCAGCATCCAGAGTGCCGAGGCGCTGGATAACCTGTGGCAGATGGCAGGGCCTGAACGGCAGGCCTGTTTACGGCAAAAGTGGTTCATTGCCTCTCACCCTCGGGTAGCACAGGCCGCCTTGAAATACGGCATTCATCGGGTTCAAGTCACCGACCCTGGAGATGACGCATTGGTGGAATGCTGGAAGAATTTGTCCCATTCAAGGAATATTTGACGACACATCATGAGCGACACGGTTTCCCCACCCCCCCCACGAAAAGGCCTAGCCGCCTTACTTGATCCGCTCGGCGGGCGCACCACAACGGTGCTGGCCCTGCTGACCTTGTTTCTACTCTCTTTGCAATGGCTCGATGCGCGTTCAACGCTCACCCAGATTCGGTTGGATTTGAGTCGGCGCCTGGGAGAAGCCGACGCCCTTGTCAAACAGAATCAGAGCATTTCCCAGCAGACCACAGAAAAGTTGCGTGAATTAGAACCTCGACTTGCCACTCTGGAGGTGCGGGTGGCAGACTCCCAGAATCAGCAGGTGGAACTGGATGCCTTGTATCAGGAACTCTCCCGAAGCCGGGATGACTGGATTCTGGCGGAAGTAGAACAGCTCGTGGTCATTGCCAATCAGCAGCTGGAACTGACCGGCAATGTGCAATCCGCCTTGTCTGCCTTGCAGGCGGCGGACCTTCGGTTGCAGAAAATCAACAAACCCCTGCTGGTCCATTTGCGCCAGGTGCTCAATCAGGACATTGATCGTCTGCGGGCCTTGCCCTATGTGGATACCACTGGAATCAGCATTCGTCTGGACGGGTTGGCCAGTAGCGTGAACGCCTTGCCTCTGGCTTCGGACACCCGCCCCCAAAAGGACGTCAGCGATACGGCCACAGGGAGTCAACCCCCGCTGATGCAACGCATCGCCCATGATCTGGCGCTGGAACTTGGCAAAGCGGTCCAAATCCGACGAATGGATACCCCGGAGCTGCCCCTACTGAGTCCAGATCAAGCCTTTTTTCTGCGCGAAAACCTCAAGCTGCGCCTCATGTCCGCGCGCCTGGGCGCCCTGTCGCGCAACGAAACCAGCTATAAAGCGGATTTGATGGCCTCCAGTGCCTGGCTCAATCGCTATTTTGATCGCACTAACAAATCCGTACAAAATGCGCTGGACACCCTGAACCAACTCGCCAAAACATCGGTAAACGCTGCCCTCCCCGATGCCAATGCCACCCTCAATGCCGTGCGTCTGGCACGCGCACCGCACGAGACGAATCGCTGATGAAAAGCTTGCTGTGGTTTTTGACGCTATCCATCCTGGCCACTGGCATCGCCTTATCTGTGGGGCTCAACACAGGCTACGTACTGATCGTGGTCTCTCCCTGGCGTATTGAGATTTCCCTGGCAGTCTTCGTCATTGGCCTGGCCCTGATCATGCTTGCCCTGTATGGTTTTTCGCGCCTGATCTATACCACCGTCAATCTTCCCGGCCGCATTCAGGCCTATCGTCTGCGGCGTTCACGCAATCGCGCACGCAGTGCCCTGTATCAGGGGTTATCGGCCTATTTTGAGGGCAATTTTCGCAGGGCAGAACACCAGGTGGAAATTGCACTGGAGGCGAATGAGTCCCCCGCCCTCTGCGCAGTTGTTGCGGCCCGTTCTGCCCACGAACAACGTCAGTTTGACGTTCGTGATCGCTATCTGGATCGCTTGAACAACGCCGGACCAGAGGCCCGTTTGATGCACCTGAATACCCGTGCCGAACTGTTGCTGGATGAAAAACGTAATGCCGAAGCCCTGGATTTATTGCGTGAAGCACACCGACTGGCACCAAAACAAATTCGAGCACACCAACTGCTACTTCGCGCCCAGCTCGCGCTTTCCGCCTGGAAACCCGCGCTTGAGACCGTTGATTTACTGGAGCATTTAAACGGCATTGATTCTGCACAAGCACTACGCTTCCGGCGTAATGCCTGGCAACAACTGTTACGCCTGAACACGAATCAGGGCGAGGAATTAATGGCCTTATGGCGTACCATCCCAAGTTCGATTCGTTTGGACAATGCGCTAGCCCATAGTGCCGTGAGTTACATGATTGACCTGGGTTTGCATAAGGAAGCTCAAGCCGTCCTGGAACGCAATCTGGAAAAAAAATGGGATTCCACACTGGTGGCTTTGTACGGCGAATGTGAGGGCGAGTCCCCCTTGTCACAAATCGAAAAAGCAGAGCGCTGGCTGCGGGATTATCCCGATAATGCCGTATTGCTTCTAACCCTGGCCAAGCTCTGTGCACGCCAGTCTCTTTGGGGCAAGGCCCAAAGCTACCTTGATGCCAGCCTGTTCATTGAACCCTCGCGTGAAGGCCAACAACTGAAATTGGCACTGGCTGAAAAAATGGGGCCCCTGCGCAACGCTCCCTCACGCCCCATGCCAGACCCTGACCCGGAGTATGGGGCCGCCTAGGTCAACGTCTTGGCGCCGAGCGCCTTTCGCATTGCCTGCCTGCCGCTGTATGGGCTAGAATGGCTAGATTCTGCCTGTGTTGAAACGGATATCATACGACCCTCCGAAGGTCGTGTTCCAGGTTCGATTCCTGGCGGGCAGGCCACTTCAAACCCACCTGTACGGGTGGTTTTATTCGTGTTACCTCATCGCACAGAATAGCGGCAGCAACAGGACATTTTTGCACAATACACAAAACACAGCTCTGAAGTTATAACAGGTCGCTTTAACATTGGCTCTAATAAAACTTTTGCAAACCAAAATAGTAGGAACCCTGGTTGGATGAGGCCACATTGGTCAGACCCTGACCCACTGAAAAGAGCAAGGCGTAGTCTGCCGAGAGCGCATAGTTTCCGCCCAGATTAAACCCTGCGGATGATGAATCATGGGCCAGGCTTGCCGTTTGATAGAATACTTCGCCCCCCAGTTGCAGTTTTGGGGTGAATTGATACAAGGTAACCCACCCGGTGGCCCATGCGTTTTTGCGTGTGGCACCCGGATTGATCCAGTACCCCCCACCGCCATAAACTGTCCAGTTTCCTCGCTTGGTTTGAACCCATAAGGGCAAATAGGTGCTGGAAGCACCCGTCCCCTGAAAACGCAAAGCATTGCCAGAAGACAACTCATACAGCGGGTAGACCCCGACCATCCAATCCTCCGGGGGATCAGACTCGGGGGTTAGTCTGTATTTGATGCCCAGTTCGGTGTTCCCCAGCCCATACTCGCGCACCCTGGTCGTTGCCAGATAGCTTATCTGAGGCATTAGGTGCAGTTGAACCCCTGGGAGTACGCCGTAATTTGCATCGGTTTGCGGCAAATATGCCGTGGTCTCAGCACGCGCTCGCGTCCCGGTCAGCGCATAATTCACTTCCCATTTTTGATACTCCACGGGTTCTGGGTCGTCTGTAAGAAACGGGGGCCCGGCCCATGCCGTCGCGCATAGCAGCATGGCGGCCATAAAATTGAAATTTGGGGTTCCAATGGACATTAACGGCAAACAAAGGTCAGTATTGAATCCAGCATGGTGTGGGTGATAGGAAAAGTCAGCACGATGCATGAATGACGCAGACGCTGGCGGCTAGAAATGCTAACCCCCAGCGTCTGCGGAATCTGAAACGATTAAGTTGCTAGAACATGACGGCAAAATTGGCTTGGACGTAGCGCTCTGGCAAACCAAAGTAGAGCGGATTGTTGTTTTGATCTGTTGCACCATAGGTAGCGTAGATATCATTACGGTTAAACAGATTGTTGACCTGTAAGCCCAATTTGGCTTGCTTGGCCCAATTCCAACCCGTATTCACTTTATAACTCACATTTAGATCTGTAATCGTGTAGGAACCAAAGGGAATGGTGCCGTTTCCCGTGCCCGAGTTTCTATCCCCCACTTCCTTGGCAATCAGGGAAGCGTACCATGTGGAATCCTCATAAATCTCCCCAACGGCAGCCGTCGTATGAGGGGTATAGGGCAAAATACTGCCGTCACTGGTTGAATAGTTGTTGATTCCCAAGTTGCCGTACAAGCTGAAGCCCTTCACCAACATCCATGTCCCCTGCAACTCTCCACCATCATACCTCACACCACCAATATTATTGAAGCACGTAAATATTCCACAGCCATAGGAACTGATTTTGTTGGTAAAGTCGATGCGGTAAATGTCCGCACTCATGGTCAGGTCATGACTTGTCCAGACTGTGCCCATTTGGTAGTTCTTCGTGGACTGGGGCTGCAATGATCCTGTTTGTGCGTTATTTTTGTAAAACAGGTTCATGTTGGGGGCCATGAAGCCTTCAGCATATTCCGCATAGAAAGACCAGTTCCCCGACATTTTGTAGTTGGTTGTTAAAGCCGGCAGCAGCTTGGACCAACTCTCCGAGCTATTATCAGGCGCGCCCGTGCCCTGTTGAACTGCGGAATTAAACGAACGTTTGAAGTATGAATACTTCAAACCAGGGGTCACGACCCAGTTATCTGCAACCTTCCATTCGTACTGCACATAAGGCTGAAGCGTCGTGAGTGTGTCTTGCATCAGTCGATCGGTATAGGCCAGCATGCCACTGGAACCATTGACCTGGTTGGCTGTGTTGTAGGCCTGATTCAAAGTCCAGTCGGTTTCAATTTGGGAACGGTTATTGGTTTGGTAATCCAGCCAAGCGCCAAAGTCTAGCTGACCACGTCCAAGGGTTTCCGACATCCGCAGTAAATCACCCACCGAACGATAATTCATGGTCATGGCCTGCCCCGGGACATCATTGGGATAAGCGGTTCCCCCCACAACGGTTCCCGTTTGTGGCAAGCCCGCTCCATTTCCAGTTCCAGGATAGGTTCCGTATCCGGGGTTCAATCCGTTATAGCCATTGTGATAATAGGCGTAGGTATACAGTTTATTATCCAGTTGCAATTCGCCGAAGTGGGATTTTATCCCCACATATTCAAAATCGGAGGTGATATTGTCGTAGTTGTAACCGTAAAATGCCTGGCTGGTTGGGTCTGAGGATAATCCGTAATTCTGTCCAAACTGCCCCATTTGCTGAAAAGTTGCGCCATAAGGCACATTTTGATTCAGCTTGTTTCCCATGGCCACGAATGTCAGAAGACTGTCTTCGCCCACAACTTTCTGGAACTTCATGAACAAATTTTGTCGGCGCTGGGCACTATCGGTCAGGTATCCATCGGTTGAAAAGGATTTGTAGCTCACATACGCCTTGGCATCAGCATAATTTTGCATGTTCCCCGTATCAAATTGGGCACCAAGCAAACGGGTGTTCCAACTTCCAAAACTACCAAAAGCCGTCGTCCCTGCCGTATTCAATGGGTTTTTGGAGTTTATGGCAATCGTACCGCCAAAGGTGGAGTAGCCAATATTACTGGCATCCCCGGGCCCTAAATCCACTGACACCCCGCCAATATCCTGGGCCATGAAGTAGGAAGTTGAGTGGTGCGTGAAGTCGTTGGAATCGCCCCAGGGAATACCGTCAAACGTAACGTTATATTGCCCATCCTGAAACCCGCGTAACGTCAGGCTTTGGGTTTCCATCATTCCAGGTCCATTCGGATCAACGCTATTTACGCTCGGTAGAAATGAGATGATATCGGTGTAGTTGGATCCTGCCGAAGCATTCTCTTCCACATAGTGCTGGCTGATATTGAATACGGGTTCCGTGCTATCAATGGACATGCTGCTCGGGGCTTCGTAAGTAGCCGACCCTTTTCCGGTAACACTTGCCGCTGCTGCATTACTCCCACCACTGGCACCGACACTACCAATGTCCACCGCCTGATCTGCCATTGCGTTCATGGCGCTAATTGCGGCAAATACTGACAGGACCAATTTGCTCAAGGTCCGCATTTGATGTTTTGAATCAGTCACGTCCACCCCCAAAATTGAAGAACATTCAAAGCGGGGATTGTCTTCAATCTATATTTCAGATTCTTTGGAATGCCGTTAATTTTTTATTACAAACCAATTTTTGCCACAGGTTGCATTCACTCTTCAGGCAATGAAATCGAAGCCACAAGAAAATTACGCACTTAAATTGAAGTTGAAATAAAACTGTAAACATAAGTTTGGAGAATTAGTCTTTTATTGACCACTTGTTTCACAGGAAGATAGACGATCATGGATATAAAACATCTGATGGACCTGGCAAATGATTCCGGCGGCACCTTGTACATCATGATTCTTCTGCTCACATTGGCGCTTACCGTCATCATCGAACGCAGTCGCTATCTTTCCAACATGATTGAAGTTGGGGACCAACTGATCAAAAATGTGATCTCCAATAATCACGCCGACCAGTCTCAGTGGCGTGCCTTCTCTCAAAAACATCCCAACCTGCCCCATCTGCGCGTCGTGGATGCGGCACTGTCACTCAACCCCACTTCAACGCCCGACCGTCAGGTCATGGATGGCCTGCTGGAAGAGGCGGTTTTGCATGAAGTTCCAAAACTGGATCGATCGCTCTGGATGTTGGATACCATCATCACGCTGGCTCCGCTGCTTGGATTATTCGGAACCATTTTTGGGATGTTCAATACATTTAGTGTGCTCGGTGGCGATCATAACGAAGCAATGCAGGTTACCTCTGGTATAGCGGAATCATTACTGGCTACTGCCTCTGGCTTGGTGGTGGCAATGGTTGGACTGATTTTCTTCAACGGCTTGAACACACGCATCCGACTGGTTGCCCATCAGCTTGAAACAGTGAAGGTGATGCTACTCAACCGTTTGGAAATGTTGCCCCGCGTGGCCTTGTAGTCGGTACCAAATCAGTTTTGAGGAACGCTTGCATATGCGCTATTTCGAGAATCGTCGGGCCCGCATCGAAATCATTCCAATGATTGACATCATGCTGTTTTTATTGGTTTTTTTTGTCATGCTGACTCTGAAAATGATTCCCACGACAGGGCAAACCACCAAACTTCCCATCAGCCGAACTGCAGAGAATATTCCTGTGCCCAAGTTGCTGGTGGAAGTTGCCGATGACGGCATCATCACAGTGGACCATCAGCCCTTGCCCTTGCCCCAGTTGACCCTGCGCCTGCAAAGTATGGGGCCAAAAACCGCAGTAACCATTTCCGGCAATCAGAGCGTGGCACTGCAAAAAGTCATGTCCGTCCTGGATGCCGTGAAATCTGCAGGAATCTCTCAAGTGTCCATTGCAGCACGACGTACGGAGTAGACCGGATGACATCAGCCGCAACGCTAACGCTCGTTCTTGATAAACCAAAGGGACACGTCAGTGCTTTTGCCTTGGCACTGGCGGCAGAAGGCATCATTTTAGTGGTATTGATTCTGGGAAGCCAACTGGACTGGTGGAAAAAGGAGCCGATTCCGAAGGAGGTCATGACACTGGATCTGACAACGATTCCCCCCGAACCCAAACCACCTGAACCGCCTAAAATACAGACTCCAACGCCGCATCATGTGGCCTCTGTTCCAAAACCAGTGATACCGCCCACTGTTGAACCAATCACACCTCCCGTGGAAAAATCCACAGAACCCAGCCCATTCATGGAAAAGCCCCGATTGCAACCCACGCCTCAACCCACTCAAAACGCTGACAAGACCGCAGCAGAGATCGCCACTTACGCAGGACAAATCAGGGCAGCAGTGCAGTCAGCTTTAATCTATCCAAAAGCTGCGCAAGAAATGAGTTATTCCGGCCGCGTCCGCGTGGAATTCAATCTGTTAGACAGGCAACCGTCCGGCGCCAAAGTCTTGATCTCCAGTAAAATTGGCCTGTTTGACCGGTCCGCCCTGACAGCCGTGATGTCTGCAAGCTATCCTGCTCCTCCCGCATCCCTCGGTGGCCAACAAAGGGCCTATCAAGTATGGGTGGAATTCAATCGCTAGTACACAGGCCAAAGTTTCAGCAGCCGCAAGCGTGCACGATCATGCACTCCTGTTGCCGCCCTTCAAAATCCGTATGGATGCTGGTGGAAAGGGAATACTATCGGACAGGATTGTACTTCAGTCGCCAGCCTGAAACAGTTAATGCGTTTTTGCGGCAGCCCTTTGTGGTAAAAAGATCAGGCACAGAAATATGACCAGCAGCAGCAGACCCGATGCGGAGTAACGGCTCAAGGCCAATCCTCCTGCAACAACTGGTTTGTCCAGAAAATCCCCCACCACGGCCCCGAGTGGTCGCGTCAGAATGAAGGCCAACCAAAAGAGTAAAGTTTTAGAAACATTTGAACGAAAATGCGCCCAGGCGACCAAGCCAAGCAAGGTGGAAAATACCATCGCGCCACCTTCATAGCCAAGACCCGCGGTGTCTGCAGTCCAGTCACCCAAGGCCGTCCCAAGAGTCTGGGAAAACATGATGGTGACCCAGTAAAATCGTTCAGTACGGGGTGAACTAATGCTCTCCACAGCAACAGACCCCTGGGATCGAAACCAAATCAGCAGTGACCCCATCAACAGAAGCGACAGCAGGCTAACCCCCCCTGCATAGCCCATTCCCAGAGAACGATCAGCAAAATCGGCCAACGTGGTCCCCACTGTCGTGGCGGCAATAATGGTGGTCCAATAGATCAGTGGATTAAATTTCTTTATGGAAATCTGTCCCGTTACGGCCACAGCAAATATCAGCAGAAAGATGAGCGAGCTATAGAGATAACCCAGATTCATGGACATGGAAACCGCATCCCCACCGGTCTCTCCCAGCGTCGTCGCTGCAATTTTAATGATCCAGAATCCAAGAGTCACTTGGGGAACCTTCCCCAGGGTGGTCGAATCTGCTGCAATACTCATATCAGTCTGACTTTCATAAATAAGCCTACCTAATAATATACATGGAGGTTTTAAGGAATATTACTGATCAACCCGTTGGGGCGATCACATGATCTGATGTTGACTGGACACGTGGCCTGCACGCCAGGTCATACCCCCGGTACCAGAAGACTCAGCACCAGACCCAGCAAGGCAATGATTCCATTCAGATAGATACCCGAGTTCACTGCGTAGCCAAGGGGGATCTCAACGGGTTTGAGGGTGGCCAGCACCTTCCGGTATTGGTAAATGGCGCTCAAGGCAGAGGCGGAGCCCAGCAAAATAAAACAAATTCCCACCCAATGAGAGGCGCCATGGTTTGTGGTTTGCACGTGCTGCAGAGAGAGTAATTGCAGGAACAAGCCAAAGCGCTCGATCATGAACCCAAACCCCATCAGGGTTAAACTGGTACGGTTCCATGCCAGCAAGGTTCGCTCTGCAGCAAAAAACACCCGAGGGTCGTTCAAATCAGACATGATATTCCTTTCGGTTAGGTGCCGCTGCAAAAGTATAGCGCCAAAGCGAAGTCATTTTGAAACCTGAATAATGAAGCGCGACAATCGAACCCACTGCACAGACTAGCCCCTGTAAATGCTGGTGCTGCTTTCATGGATGAGCGCTTATCAGCCATAATCCTTACATTCGTCAATTGATATGCCATGACAATCGATATTCGGGAAGAAGCGGGGGTTCGTACCCTCCATTTTGGTTCGGACTGGATCCAGGGGGCCATGCGCATCGCACGACCCTGGGCGTTGGAACTTACTTACACACGAGAAATGATGCTTTCTTTGTTACTACATGAGCAGGAGGTGCCAGCATTTCCGCAGCGTGTGTTACAGATTGGCTTGGGCAGCGCTTCTCTTACCAAATTCATCCATCGTTATCTCCCCCGGTCGGTACAAACAATTGTTGAAATCGATCCTGCAGTGCGAGCGGCGGCCCAACAGTTTTTCAAACTGCCAGAGGAATCCAGGCAGTTGAAACTTGTAATTGATGATGGGGCCCTGTTCCTGCAAAAACCTGGCTCCCTGTTCGACTTGATGCTGATCGATGGATTCGACGAAAACGCTAAAGCGGGCGCCTTGGAAACTGCCCCGTTTTATCAATGCTGCCGTGCACGGCTTGACGCGGGTGGCATTCTGGCAGTGAATGTCGTTGGCGGTCTGCGCCGACTGCAGCATTGCGCCAGACAGCTGAATCTTGCCTTCGATCGGCATACATTCACGCTCCCGCCCTGTGACAGTGGCAACAGAATCATTTTTGCCTTTGCGGACGCTATACCCGACCTACAATTTCCCCTGTTGCGCACCAGAGCCACCGTATTGAAAAAAATGTCCGGACTCGATTTGCTGCCTTCCCTTGCACGACTGGAACAGTGCATTGATCCCACATAACGCACACACTCCCCCCTCTTGAACATCTTGCGGGGCTGTTGTTTTATCCCTTCCTTGCGTTCTGATAAAACTGCAAAACCACCCATGTGGCCAAGGACAGTCCTGTACCAATGTAAAAGGTAAAGGAGGAACCCATTCGATCCCAAGCGAATCCAGCCACAAGACTCGCCAGTAGCAAGGACAGACCACTCACCAGATTAAAAAAACCAAAGGCCGTCCCGCGCAAATGGATTGGGGCGACCTCTGCCACCATTGTCGCCAGCAAACCTTGGGTCATGCCCATATGTATCCCCCAAAAAAACAGCCCTACACCAAGCAACGCCCAGTTGCGCCCGGTGGCCAGCAACAGGTCAGCGACCACCAGCATCAGCACCCCCCATTTGAGTAACGTGAGATGGCCCACCCGATCAGACAGTTTTCCAAAGGGGTAGGCGGAGAGAGAATAGACCACGTTCATGGCCACCATGACCAGCGGCACGTACGCTATTGGAACCCCTTCCTCTTGGGCGCGCAATACCAAAAAGGCTTCACTGAAACGCGCCAGCGTGAATAACGCCCCCACGATCACTACCTCCCAGTAAGCACGCGTCAAATGCTGCAACTGTTTTAGTTGCAGCGGGTTAATCCTGTTTGCTACCCCGGGTTTACGGGGCTCCTTTATTCCAAACAGTAACAATAGGACGGAAATCATGCCGGGAATAACCGCCACCCAAAATATGGCCCGAAAATCATTTTTCCATTGCAGCATCAGGATTACGGCCAGCAAAGGCCCCAGAAATGCACCCACTGTATCAAGGGATTGTCTAAGCCCGAAGGCTGCCGCACGCATGGACTCTGGTGTGATATCGGTGATAAGCGCATCACGCGGGGCACCTCGATGCCCCTTACCGCCCCGAT
>VFSW01004568.1_pt1 | contig 20624 bp, 17 predicted proteins | sample 5358111 | NCBI WGS metagenome assembly VFSW01 (sample SAMN11554181, study PRJNA540505) | mine drainage metagenome | isolation source: sediment from site ElyBrook_90M | place: USA: Ely Copper Mine, Vershire, VT | collected 2017
AACTCGACACTCCGATGGGCGTGCACCCCGCCGCCTACGACGGGTGGAAGAACCCGACCGAGTACGGGACCTCAATGTCACTCGGGGCCCCGGCCGATGATCTCACCACGGACGGCCAGACGTGGGGCGCCCCCCCGATGCACCCCGCGCGCGTGCGCGAGAACGCCCACCAGCAGTTCCGCGACGCGTTGCGCTGCCATATGCGCGTGGCCGGGGTGGTACGCATTGACCACGTGATGGGCCTGCAACGTCTCTTCTGGGTGCCCGATGGAGCGAGTGCGCGCGACGGTCTCTACGTCAAGATGCCCTTCCAGGAGCTCCTGGCCATCGTCGCCATCGAGGCCCTGCGCTTCGGCTGCGACGTGGTGGGGGAGGACTTGGGCACCGTCGACGGAGATCTGCGCGACGCCATGGCCCATGAGGGTCTGCGTCGCACCTACGTGGCCCAGTTCGCCATTGGTCACGACGCGCTCGAACCGGTGCCCGCCGGGGCGGTGGCGTCGTTCGGTACCCACGATACGGCTACGTTTCTGGGTTGGTGGAGCGAGGGTGACATCGACGAGCGCGTGGCGGTGGGTCACCTCGACGAGGACGGCGCTCATCACGCGCGCGAGCACCGTGGCCACGACCGTGAGCGCCTGGTGCGGGTACTCGGCCTCGAGCCCGATGCCGGGCCCGCGCGCGTGCTCGACGCCGTCCACGCCACGCTGGCGGACTCCGACGCGGGACTGGTGATGGTTCAAATTGAGGACCTCCTCGGGGTCATCGCCGGTGTCAACTTGCCCGGCACCTACGACGAACGACCCAATTGGAGCCAGCAGACACCGCTCAGCCTCGAGCAGATGGCTTCGACGCGCGTGCTGGCCGAGACGTTGACGCCCCTGCGTGAACGACGGGGCTTCGCCGCGGGGGGTCACGGCATGCCGCGCGTGTCCGACGTGACCCTGTTCTCCTCGGAGGACTTGCACCTGTTCAATGAAGGGCGCCACTTCCGCCTCCATCACCACCTGGGTTGTCATCCAATGATCGCCGAGGGCGTGGAGGGCTGCTACTTCGCGGTGTGGGCGCCCAATGCCGAACGCGTCGCGGTGGTGGGCGATTTCAACGGATGGGACGGCGGCCCGCACACTTTGTACGCGCGCGAGAATTCCGGCATCTGGGAGGGCTTCGTGCCCGGGGCCGAGCCCGGTCAGGCGTACAAGTTCCGTATCCGTTCACGATTGGGTGGGGGTGAGTTCGACAAGGCCGACCCGCTCGGGCGGTTCTTCGAAGTGCCCTCGAACACCGCGACCAAGATCTGGCGATCTCACTATGAGTGGCGTGACGAGGAGTGGCTACGGCGTCGCCAGGACTTCGTGGCGCGCAGTCGTCCGGTGTCCGTCTACGAAGTCCACCTGGGTTCGTGGCGACGCGTTCCCGAAGAGGGGAATCGCTCCCTCAGCTATCGCGAGATGGCCGCACAATTGCCCGCGTACTGCGTCGATATGGGTTTCACCCACGTGCAATTCCTCCCGGTCATGGAGCATCCGTTCTATGGATCGTGGGGGTATCAGACCACTGGTTACTTCGCGCCCACCTCGCGCAACGGCACCCCCGACGACTTCAAGTTCCTGGTGGACGAGTTGCACGCGCACGGCGTGGGCGTCTTGCTCGACTGGGTTCCCTCGCATTTTCCGTCCGACGCGCACGCGCTGGGGCTTTTCGACGGCACGCACCTCTACGAACACGCCGACGTGCGCCAGCGCGTCCACCCTGATTGGCAGAGTTGGACCTTCAACTACAGCCGTAACGAGGTCAGGAGCTTCCTCATTTCGAGCGCGTGCTTCTGGCTCGAGGAGTACCACGTGGACGGTTTGCGCGTCGACGCGGTGGCGAGCATGCTCTATCTCGATTACAGCCGTGGCCCCGGCCAGTGGGTGCCGAATCGCTTCGGAGGGCGCGAGGACCTCGACGCGATCTCCTTCATGCGACAGTGCAACGACGCGGTGACATCGTCATTCCCCGGTGCCCTCATGGTCGCCGAGGAATCGACCTCGTGGCCTCGAGTGACCCACGCGACGAGCGACGGTGGATTGGGCTTCACCTTCAAATGGGACATGGGTTGGATGCACGACACGCTCGACTACCTCGCGCGCGATAGCGTCTTTCGCCGGTACCATCAGAACGAATTGACCTTTCGCGCGATCTACGCCGGTCACGAGCGTTTCATGTTGCCCCTGAGCCACGACGAAGTCGTGCACGGCAAGGGATCGTTGCTGTCCAAGATGGCCGGAGACGCGTGGCAGGAGTTCGCCAACCTGCGCTTGCTGCTGGGCTACCAGTACGGACTGCCGGGCAAGAAACTGCTCTTCATGGGCGCGGAGTTCGCCCAGCGGTCGGAGTGGGACCACGAGAGTAGTCTCGACTGGCACGTGCGCGAGTACCCCGCGCACGAGGGGGTACGTCGCTGGACCCAGCGGTGTAACCAGCTCTACGGTGCCGAGACTTCGTTGCACCTCGACGACGCCGGGGGGCAGGACTTCAGTTGGCTCAGTTGTGACGACGCGGAGCAGAGTATCTTGATCTGGCGTCGGGGTGAGGGTAACGACGAGTTGGTGATGGTGGCCAACTTCACCCCGGTACCGCGCGACGAGTATCAGATCCCCGTGTCGGCTTCGAGTTCTTGGCGGGTGCTCGCCAACTCTGACGACCCCGAATATGGCGGGAGCGGATACCCGACCAACGTCCAGGTGGTGGCCCTCGGGCCCGGGCACGACGGTACGGTTGTTCGCATGTCGCTTCCGCCCCTGTCGTTCGTAATCCTGCAGCGAAAGAACTAGATGTCCCCGATCGCCGGTTTTCACTACCACTTCTATCAACCCCCCCGCGAGGACCCCTGGACGGGTCTGTTCAATCACGAATGGAGCGCCTGGCCGTACCACGACTGGAACGAGCGGATCGCGGCGGAGTGCTATCGCGCCATGGTCGCGGTGGCTCTCACCAACGACGACGCCTCGACGTCACTCTTCGAACCACTGACGCAGAGCAGTTTCGACCTGGGCCCCACGCTGCATCACTGGCTCGCGGACTACGCACCCGATGTCGAGCACGCCCTGCAGCGCGAGGTGCGCGCCGCGAGCCACGGTGCCAACCGGGTGGTGGTGGCCGCGCCGTTGGTGCACGCCATCGTGCCCCTCGCGACGCCGACCGACCAGGAACGCCTCGTCGCGTGGGGAATCGACGACTTTCGCTCGCGCTACGGTGAGGAGCCAGTGGGCATGTGGCTGCCCGAGACGGGCGTCGACGTCGCCACGCTCGAGGTCATGGCGCGCCACGGCATCACCTACACGGTTTTGATGCCGACTCAGGCCGCGAAGACGCGAGCCCCGGGACGAGAGTGGCTCGAGGTCACCGCGGACTCGCTCGACACGTCCAAGCCCTACTTCGTCTCGTTGCCGAGCGGCGCGCGTATGACCGTGGTCTTCGGTCACCACGACCTCTCGCACCGCATTGCCTTCGGCGACCTCGTGGCCGACGGCAACAGCTTGGCCGACACGATGGCCGCGAGTCTGGGCGATGACGACGGCGTCGTGCTGGTGGTGGCTGACGGCGAGACGTACGGTCACCACCATCGATTCGGCGATATCGGCGTGGCCTGGGCCACTCGCCAACTCCAGGAGAAGTATCGGATTTCGACCACCCTGGGCGAATGGCTCAGCGAACAGACGCCCACTCACGAAGTGCAATTGCACGACGTCTCGGCGTGGAGCTGTGCGCACGGCGTCGAACGTTGGCGCAGCGCGTGTGGCTGCGTAACGGGGGAGCGACCCGGGTTCGACCTGGCCTGGCGCGCGCCCCTGCGCGACGCACTGGACTGGTTGAGGGAGCACGCGGGTTCGGCGTTGGACTGGGAACTGGGACACCACGTGCACTCGAGTGACGCGGCGCTGCTGGACTACGGCAAGGTCATCTCGGGCGAGTGTTCGGCGCAGGACTTCGTCGGGCGCCACCAGAGCCGAGACCTTAGCGACGATGAGCGCAGCCGGGTCCTCGAGGTCTGCGAGGCGCACCGCAATCTGATGTTCTCCTTCACCAGCTGCGCCTGGTTCTTCGCCGATCCCGGGGAGATCGAGACCAGCATCGTGCTGCGCTACGCTGCGCTCGCCCTCGAACTGACCCGGCGCACGACGGGACGCGATTTCGAACCGCCCTTCGTCCAACGCCTCTCGTTGGTGCACTCGGCGCACTACGACGTGGCCGGTGAGGACCTGTGGCGGCGAGCGTGCGAGGGTTTTCGTACCGACGAGGTCCAGATCGCCGCGGGCGCGGCGGCGGAGTTCGCCACGTGTGGCGACGTCGCGCGGACGTCGCGCGGCACGTGGGGCGTCGAATACCAGCGCGCGGAGAGCGGTGAGGTGCGTATCACCCTGACGAACACGCTCACGTTACGAAAATTCACATTCCTGACTCATACGACTCTGGGCGAGGATACGAGCCTCTTCGTCGACATCTCGGACAACACAATGTGGCGGCGCGTGGACTTAGAACGTCTGGGCGCCGACGTCGTGGCGCGCACCGCCGTGGCGCGAATGAGGGGAGCGCGTTCGAGCGACGTGGAGGGTGCGCTGAGCCTTCTGGCCTCTGACCTGCTACGTCGAGATGCGACCCACGACGACGAACTGACGCTGTTGGCCCTCGCTGCGACGCCGCGCTACGTCACCCCGGTGGGCGAGGCCGCCATCCGCCGCGCGCTGTGGGCGATCGCCGCGCGCGATCACGGCGACGTCAAGCGTGAGGCGTTGGTGCTCCTGGCCCATGCGGTGGGGGTGTCAGATACCTCCAATCTCTCCGGGGCGCACGAAGGCACCCACTAGATTCTCTTGAATGACAAAGCGTTTTGATGGGACGCGCGACCTTCGTCGCGCCGTTGACCGACTGGCCCGCCGCCTACCTGAACCACTCGAGGATCTCGCGTGGATCTCCTACAACTATTTATGGAGTTGGACGCCGGGGGGAGTGGAGCTCTTCACCACCATCGACGACCACCGCTTCAAGTTGGCCGGTGAGAATCCAGTGCGCTTCTTGTTGAACTTGCCCGAACGCGATCTGTTGCACACGGCCACCGACCAGAGGTACCTGGAGCTCCTGCACGGGGTGGCTCAACGTATGGAGTCCGACCTCGCCCGTCCCACCACGAGGGTTCTGCCGACGGGGCCGGTAGCCTTCTTCTGCGCCGAATTCGCGGTGCACCAATCGCTACCGGTCTATTCGGGTGGGTTGGGCGTCCTCGCGGGTGATTATCTCAAGGAGACCTCGGACCAGGCGCTCGACGTCGTGGGGGTGGGTCTGTTATATCGTCGCGGCTACCTGCACCAGCGAATGGACCTCTCGGGCTGGCAACACGAGTACTGGATCGAGGCCAACACCGGCCAATTACCCATCGTGCGCGTGCGCGGCGCTGACGGCCAGGCGATCAAAGTGAAGGTTCCCGTGTGGGACTCCGAGCTCTCGGCGCAGGTGTGGAGGGTGAACGTGGGTCGCACGACGCTCTTCCTGCTGGACACTGAATTGAAGGAGAACACACCCCTCGAGCGGTGGGTAACGTCGCGTCTCTACGAGGGCAGCCACGACATCCGTCTCGCGCAGTACGCCCTCTTGGGCATCGGTGGCGTGCGAGCGCTCGACGCCATGGGCATCCACCCCGGCCTGTTTCACATGAACGAGGGCCACCCGGCTCTCGCTTCGCTCGAGATCGCCTCCCAGACCGCTTCGGAACTCTCGGGCGAGCGCCCGGCCCTCACGACGTTGTTGGCCGAGGGGCGCGACCGCTTCGCGTTCACGACGCACACTCCGGTACCGGCGGGCAATGAGACCTACTCGTCGGACGAGTTCTTCCGCGTGCTGGGACATTCGATAGACGAGATGGGCATTGCGCGCGACGAACTCGCAGCGCTGACCCGGATCGACGAGCATTCGGCGGGTGAACCCATGGGCTTCTCACCCCTCGCGATCAAGTGCTCTCGCTCCACCAATGCGGTCTCGCGGCGTCACGGCGAAGTGGCGCGCGGCATGTGGAACCCGTTGTTCCCGGACCAGGTGGAGTCTGAGGTGCCAATCACCCACGTCACCAATGGCGTGCACCTGCCGACCTGGATGAATCCCACCATGCGCCACCTGCTGTCAAGGGTCCTGGGATACGACTGGGAGCGCCACGCCAACGATCCCGCGCTGTGGAGCCACGTCGACGAGATTTCCGACATCGACCTGTGGAACGCTCGGTGCCAGATGCGTCTCGCGCTCGTAGAAATGATCCGTGATCGCATCGTGGTGGACCGACTGGCGCGCGGCGAAGAAGTGGACCTCGCGGTCTCGGGTCTCGAAGCCTTCGATCCGACCAACCTGACCATTGGCTTCGCGCGCCGTCTGGCGACCTACAAACGACTGGACCTGCTCTTTCGTGACGTGAATCGATTACGCGACATCGTGGACCACGACCAGGGCGCACAGTTCATCATCGCGGGCAAGGCCCACCCGCTGGACAACGAAGCGAAGACCGTGGCCAAGAATATGTTCAGCGTGAAGCGCGTGATGGACCTGCCGAACCGGGTGATATTCCTCGAAGATTACGACATGCGTGTTGCGCCCTCACTGGTGTCGGGTTGCGACGTGTGGTTGAACCTGCCGCGTCCGCCCATGGAGGCCAGCGGCACCAGCGGCATGAAGGCGGCCATGAACGGTGGACTCAACCTGAGCGTGCTCGACGGCTGGTGGAGCGAGGGCTATAACGGTCAGAACGGATGGGCCATCGACGGGACGACCCTCGATTATCCCCACGCCCAGGACGAACGTGACGCCAACGCCTTCTACGACCTGCTCGAGAAGGAGGTCAAGCCCATGTTTTTCGCGCGCGACTCCAACGGCATTCCCGTGGTGTGGCTCTCGCGCATCCGTGCTTCCCTGCGCAGCCTCGCGCCCATGTACTCCTCGGCGCGCATGCTCGAGGACTACACCGAGCGAATCTATCGTACGCATCCCTAGCGGCGAAGCCGGTACCAACCTTTGCGAACCTCGATGAACACATCGTGGTCCTGCGCGGCATCGTCGGGGCTCGCGATCATTGCTTCGAGAGCCTGTTTGAGCGCCCGGTCGGGGTGGGTACTGCCATAACGGCGGGCGGTCGCCAGCAGATCCGCCACCGAGAACGCACTGATCCCTTGATCGCGCAGTGAACGAGCGGCGGCGATGAGATCGTCGTGGGCGCTCACGGGCGCCCCCACCACTTCGGGTCATTGGTCACCATGTCCACTGATTCTGTCATAGCACCAGGGATGGCGCGAGATGTCGCGCAGGGACCAAGCGCGGGCGTCGCCACCGGCACGACCGCACCTACCATGTCAACACCGCGACTCGACGCGCGCATGCGCCAGCCCGGAAGGACCACAATGACACTCATCGATGAGCTGGTACTCGAAACGCGTGATTTCGCGCGCCGCCGCGACTGGTTCGTGCACCATTCGCCCAAGAATCTCGCCATGGCCATCGCCGCTGAAGCGGGGGAGTTGGTCGCGGAGTTAGGCTGGCTGAGCGTCGAAGGCTCGGCCCCGGAGCGACTCAGCACGGCACAACTTCGTGATATCCGTCTGGAGATGGCCGACGTCTTCATCTTCCTGCTGCGCCTCGGCGACGTTCTCGAGGTCGATCTGGCGTCGGCCGTTCGCGAGAAGCTCGATCTTAATGAGACCCGATTCCCCCCGGTGAGTGGGGTCGACGCGCCCGCGCGGGCGACCGATTGAGCGACGGGCGACGATCTCCAGGCACCGTCGGGGACATTAAGGCCTTTTGTAACGGCGATCCACCCGAGCGCACCCACCACCGGGGTCTAGGTTCGAAACGTGCAACACCCCGGTCATGCCGAGTTCTACGTGACGACTCCTCGCATCACGACCGCGTGTCTCCTCGCGTGTCGTGGTGTGTGAGGGGGCGACAATGTTCCAGGTGCGCATCCACGGACGTGGGGGCCAAGGGGTAGTCACCGCTGCGGAAGTCCTCTCGGTGGCGGCCTTCGACGAAGGGCGCCAGGCCCAAGCCTTCCCCAGTTTTGGCTCGGAGCGCACCGGCGCTCCAGTCGTCTCCTTTTTTCGGATCGACGACCGCGAGATTCGCACCCGCGAGCCCGTGATGACCCCTGACGCCGTGATCATCCAGGACGTTACCCTGATCAACCAGGTTGACCTCTTCTCGGGACTCTCACCCGTGGGTTTCGTCCTCGTCAACACCTCGCGGACGTTCGAAGAACTCGGACTCGCCGACCTCATCACCCGCTTCCCGCGTCAGCATCTCGTCACTTGCCCGGCGACCGAGATCGCCCTCGCGGCCTTCGCACGACCATTGCCCAACGCCGCACTTCTGGGCGCTTTCGCGGCGCTGACCGGTCAAGTCTCCCTGTCGGCGGTGCAGGTCGCCATTCGTGACCACTTCGCCGGTGTGGTGGGTGAGGGTAACGCCGCGGCCGCGGCCGCGGCGTTCGACACCGTGAAGGCCTACCAAGAAGGGCTCAACCGTGCTACAGCAAATTGAGGGCTCGCGGGCCGTGGCTGAGACGGTGGCCCTGTGTCGACCCGAGGTCGTGTGCGCCTATCCGATCTCGCCCCAGACCCACATCATCGAGGCGGTGGGGGTGATGGTCAAGGAGGGTCGACTCAGCCCGTGCGAGTTCATCAATGTGGAGAGCGAATTCGCGGCGATGTCGGTCGCCATCGGAGCATCAGCGACGGGCGCGCGCGCCTACACTGCCACCGCTTCCCAGGGGCTTCTCTACATGATGGAAGCCGTGTACAACGCGGCCGGACTCGGCTTGCCGATCGTGATGACACTGGCCAATCGAGCCATCGGGGCGCCGATCAACATCTGGAACGATCACTCTGACGCCATGGCGGTACGCGACTCGGGCTGGATCCAACTCTTCGCCGAGACCAACCAAGAAGCGGCCGATCTGCACGTCCAGGCGTTTCGCCTCGCCGAGGAGCTCTCGGTGCCGGTGATGGTCTGCATGGACGGCTTCATCCTCACCCACGCCGTCGAGGGCGTGGACCTGCTCGATCAGGGCACCGTGGATCGGTTCCTTCCCCCCTACGAACCGCGTCAAGTGCTCGATCCCGAGCACCCCGTGTCAATCGGCGCGATGGTGGGACCCGAGGCGTTCCAAGAGGTGCGATACCTCGCGCACCTGCGCCAACTCGACGCGTTGCACCGCATCCCGGCCATCGCCGAGGCGTTCTTCGCTGCCACCGGACGTCGCAGTGGCGGCCTCGTGCACTCGTATCGCGCCGAGGACGCCGACTCGATCGTCGTGGCGATGGGCTCGGTGCTCGGCACCATCAAAGACGCGGTGGACATCCGCCGCGACGCCGGCGAGAAGATCGGGGTGGTGGGCATCACGTCCTTTCGGCCATTCCCCGCCGCCGCGGTGCGCGAGGCGCTCAGCCACGCGTCCCAGGTCGTCGTCCTCGAGAAAGCCTTCTCCATCGGCCACGGGGGAGTGCTGGCGACCGACGTGGCGATGGCCCTGCAGGGCTCGAACTGCATCATCCGCGAGGTCGTTGCGGGTCTGGGCGGCCGTCCCATTACGCGCCAATCCCTCGACAAGCTCTTCTATCGTGCCGCCCAGGGCGAACTCGACTCCTTGTTGTTCCTCGACCTCGACACCGACGTGGTGGACCGTGAGATCGAGCGCATGAGGGCGACCCGGCGCTCGGGTCCGTCGGCGGAGAACGTGCTGCGCGACCTCGGGGCCACGCGCGGGGAGGGGGCGTTGTCATGAGCAAGCGACCAGTGCGCTTCTACCAAGTCGGATCATTCGCGGTGGGCAACCGCCTACTCAGCGACGGCGAGCGCACGGTACAGTCCGACCCGAACCGCACCAATTCAATCGATTCGGGCCACCGAGCGTGTCAGGGGTGCGGTGAGGCGCTCGGTGCGCGCTACGCCCTCGACGCGGCGATGCGCGCGACCAACAATAGGCTCGTGGCCGTGAACGCCACTGGCTGCCTGGAGGTCTTTTCGACCCCCTACCCCGAGACCTCGTGGCGCATCCCTTGGCTGCATTCGCTCTTCGGCAACGCGCCCGCGGTAGCGACGGGGGTGGCGGCCGCGTTGCGGGTCAAGGGTCACTCGGACGTGCGCGTCGTGAGCCAAGGCGGTGATGGCGGGACGGTCGATATCGGCTTTGGTTGCCTGTCGGGGATGTTCGAACGCAACGACGACGTCCTGTACATCTGTTACGACAACGAGGGATATATGAATACCGGCGTGCAGCGTTCAGCCGCGACGCCGCCGGCGGCCCGCACCGCGACGACCGACGTCGTGGGCCCCCAACCGGGCAATACCTTCGGCCAGGGGAAGGACCTGCCGCGCATCGCGATGGCGCACGACGTCGCCTACGTGGCCACCGCCACCGTGGCGGACCTGCACGATCTCGAAGCCAAAGTGGAGCGCGCCATGCAGTTCCGTGGAGCGCGGTACCTCCACGTCCTCGTGCCCTGCCCCCTGGGTTGGGGGTCAGCTTCGAACGAGACCATCCACGTGGCACGTCTCGCCAAGGAGACAGGAATGTTTCCGGTCTTCGAAGCCGAGTTCGGGGTGGTGACCTCGGTCTCGAAGATTCGTCATCAGACCCCCGTGGAGGAGTATCTGAAGCTGCAGAAGCGTTTCGCTCACCTCTTCGGCAAGGATCCGCGTCCCGAGATCGTCACGCACTTGCAGGAGATCGCGAATCGTAACATCGAGCGCTACGGATTGCTCGATCACGGGGAGGAAAAGGTGGCGCGACACGCCGCCAGCGAGGTGCGCGCATGAACCAGCGACCCTTCGCTATCACTCTCGACGTCGGTTCGAGTCGGTCGAACCACACGGGCTCGTGGCGGGTGGAGCGCCCGACCTACGTGGACCGACTCCCGCCGTGCAACAATGCCTGCCCCGCGGGTGAGAACATCCAGGGCTGGCTCTACGAGGCCGAGTCAGGGAACTACGAAGGGGCCTGGCGCACCCTCATCGAAGAGAACCCCTTTCCGGCGATCATGGGACGAATATGCTTCCACCCCTGCGAGACCGCGTGCAATCGGGTCCAGGTCGATGAGGCCGTGGGTATCAACGCGGTCGAACGCTTCCTCGGTGACTTCGCCCTCGAACGCGGCTGGCGCCTGCCCGAGGCGGGCCCCGACTCGGGCAAGCGAGTCCTGGTGATTGGTGCCGGCCCCGCGGGACTGAGCGCGACGTATCACCTTCGTCGCCAGGGCCACCACGTACGACTCGTCGATTCCTCGCCTCAACTCGGCGGCATGATGCGATACGGAATCCCCGCGTATCGATTGCCGCGCGAGGTGTTGGACGCGGAGATTCAGCGCGTCCTCGACATGGGAGTCGAGGTCATGGTGAACTGCAACGTCGATGATATTGAGGTGAAGCGAGAAGGCGGACGCTTTGACGCCATCTTCCTGGCCGTCGGTGCGCAGCTCGGCAAACGGATCAATATTCCCGCGGGCGATTCGGCGAAGGTCCTCGACGCCGTTTCGTTCCTGCACGACGTGGCCGACGATAATGCGCCCATGCTGGGTCGTCGCGTGGTGATCTACGGCGGTGGTGATACGGCCATGGACGCCGCGCGCACCGCTCGACGCCTCGGTGCGACCGACGCGGTGGTGGTGTATCGGCGTAACCAGGAGAAGATGCCCGCGCACGACGAGGAGTACGAGCAGGCCAAGATCGAAGGCGTGACCATGCGGTGGCTCTCGACCATCAATCGAGTGGACGACGACAAGATCGTCATCGAGAAGATGCGACTCAACGCCGAGGGTTTCCCCGAAGCGACCGGAGAATACGAGGAACTCGGCGCCGACGCGGTGGTGCTCGCGCTCGGACAAGATACCGACTTGTCGCTCATCGCTAACGCGAACGATATCGAGGTAGTGGACGGCTCGGTCCGGGTGGGCGAGAATCTAATGACCAATGGGCAGGGGATCTTCGCGGGGGGCGACGCCGTGCCGGCGGAGCGCACCGCGACCGTCGCGGTCGGGCACGGCAAGAAGGCGGCGCGGGGCATCGACGCCTACGTTCGGGGTATGACGAACGAAGCGGCCGGCAAACGCGAGCTCGCCGATTTCGCCCTCTTGAACACGTGGTACTACTCCGACGCCGAACGCACGCAGCGCCCCGAGCTCGAGAAGATTCGCCGCCAGGACAACTTCGAAGAAGTCGTGATGGGACTCACCGAACGCAACGCGCTCTTCGAGGCGCGTCGCTGCATGTCGTGCGGCAACTGCTTCGAGTGCGACAACTGTTTTGGCGTGTGCCCCGACAACGCGGTTATCAAATTGGCCGATGGCAAGTACGAGTTCAATCTCGATTACTGCAAGGGTTGTGGCGTCTGCGCACACGAGTGTCCCTGCGGCGCGATAGAAATGGTCCCTGAGCGAATCTAGGGGTCACGGCAATGGACATTCTCTTCATCGGTGGCACCGGCATCATCTCCAGCGCCTGCGTCGCCGAGGCCCTCACCGCAGGCCACGACGTGTGGACGTTGAATCGCGGCCGGTCGCGCCTGCCCAACCAGGTGGGCCCCCGCGCGTTGATCGCCGACTCGTCCGACGAGGCGCAAGTGCGCGATGTCATCAAGGGTCACGTCTTCGACGCGGTCGTGCAGTGGACTGCCTACGTCCCGCAACAGGTGCACCAGGATATTCGCCTCTTCGCTGACGCGGGTCAGTACGTCTTCATCAGTTCCGCTTCGGTGTATCAGAAGCCGCCGCTGCACTGGCTCATCACCGAGGAGACGCCCTTGGCGAATCCCTACTGGCAGTACTCGCGCGACAAGATCGCCTGTGAGGAGGTCCTCTTCTCGGCGTACGAGGCGACGGGATTTCCCGTCACGGTCATTCGCCCATCCCTTACCTACGGCGACTCGCAGATTCCCGTGGCCATCGGAAGTTGGGAGAGGCCCTTCACCATCGTCGAGCGCATGCGACGTGGAGCCAAGGTCCTCGTCCCGGGCGACGGCACCAGTATCTGGACGATCACCCACAATTCGGACCTGGCGCGCGGCCTGGTCCCCCTGCTCGGACATCGTGGGGCCATCGGCGAAGCTCTTCACATCACGTCGGACGAGGCGCTGACGTGGAATCAGATCTACGAACTCTTGGCCGAGGCCGCGGGAGTGGCCGCCGAGATCCTTCACGTTCCCTCCGACGCCCTCGTCGCGGCCGAACCGGAGTTGCTCGGCACGCTCTGGGGCGACAAAGCCAACTCCGCCGTCTTCGATAATGCGAAGTTGCGCCGCTTGGTACCGGGCTATCGCGCGCGGGTGCCTTTCGCCGAAGGGATCCGCCAGACGGTGCGCTGGTTCGACGAGGACCCCCGGCGACAAGACGTTGACCACGAGGCCAACGCGCTGTGGGATCACGTTGCGGCGATCTACGTCGACGCGTTGCGGCGTTCGTCAGACCGTTGAGTCGCCGCTTCTCAACGTCTCGTCGTTCCAGAAACGATCGGGCGGGACTACGACCCTGATCCGCGGTTCCATTCGCCGTAGGTCACTGGGGCCAACCGGGTGAGTTCTTCGTCGCTGAAGACTCGAGACCGAATGAGAAAACGCACTCCCTCGGGCGCTTCCACTGAGAAGCCGGCGCCGCGCCCCTCCACGATATCGACCGTCAGATGAGTGTGCGCCCAATAGTCGAATTGACTCGCGCCCATATAGAACGGCGTGTCGGCGACTTCCCCGAGGTAGACGTCTCGATCGCTGAGGCGGAATTCATTGCGCGGAAAGCACATCGGGCTTGAACCGTCGCAGCAGCCACCCGACTGATGGAACAGCAGAGGGCCGTGCTGTTCCATCAGTCGCGCGAGCAACCGCGCCGCTTCGTCGGTGATGTCAACGCGAGAAAGGGCAGTGCTCATCGTGCTAGAAGAACCCTAACTTCTGAGGGGCGTAGCTGACCAGTAGGTTCTTGGTCTGCTGGTAGTGGTCCAGCATCATCTTGTGCGTCTCGCGGCCAATACCAGAACCCTTGTAGCCGCCGAAGGCCGCGTGGGCCGGATAGGCGTGGTAGCAATTCGTCCAGACGCGACCCGCCTGTACGGCGCGTCCCACGTTGTAGGACGTATTGACGTCACGCGTCCAAAGTCCCGCGCCAAGACCGTAGAGGGTGTCATTGGCGATGGCCACGGCGTCGGCGGCATCCGTGAATGTCGTCGCGGCCAACACCGGTCCAAAGATCTCCTCCTGGAAGATGCGCATCTTGTTCTGGCCCCTAAAGATGGTGGGTTCGACGTAGTAGCCGCCTTCGAGCCCGTCCACGCTGCGTTGGTGTCCACCAACGAGTACCTCGGCACCCTCTTGGCGGCCAATGTCGAGGTACGAGAGGATCTTCTGCAATTGGTCGTTCGACGCTTGGGCCCCCACCATGGTCTCGGTGTCGAGTGGGTCGCCCAACTTGATCGCCTTGACTCGCGCGATCGCGCGCGCCATGAAGTCGTCGTAGATGGACTCCTGGATGAGCGCGCGCGACGGACAGGTGCAGACTTCGCCCTGGTTGAAAGCGAACAGGACCATTCCCTCGATGGCCTTGTCGAGAAAATCGTCGTCCTGGGCCATCACGTCTTCGAAGAAGATGTTGGGGCTCTTGCCTCCTAGTTCCAACGTAACCGGGATGAGGTTGTCCGAAGCGTATTGCATGATTAATCGACCCGTGGTGGTCTCACCGGTAAAGGCAATCTTGGCAATGCGGGGCGATGACGCGAGCGGTTTGCCGGCCTCGACGCCGAAGCCGTTTACCACGTTGAGCACGCCGTCGGGCAGCAGGTCACCGATGACTTCCATGACCTTGAGGATCGACCAGGGTGTCTGTTCGGCGGGCTTCAGGATTACGCAATTGCCCGCGGCCAGGGCTGGTGCGAGCTTCCACGTGGCCATGAGAATAGGAAAGTTCCAGGGGATGATCTGACCGACCACGCCGAGCGGCTCGTGGAAGTGATACGCCACCGTCTCCTCGTCGATGACGCCGATGGTACCTTCTTGCGCCCGCAACACCCCAGCGAAGTAGCGGAAGTGGTCGATCGCGAGGGGCACGTCTGCGGCGAGAGTCTCACGGATCGGTTTGCCATTCTCCCAGCACTCGGCGATGGCCAACATTTCGAGGTTCGCTTCCAGACGATCCGCAATCTTGAGAAGGATGTTGGAGCGTTCGGTGGCACTCGTAGCCCCCCAGGAGCTTCGAGCGGCGTGCGCCGCGTCCAAGGCTAACTCGATGTCCTTGGCATTCGATCGGGCGACTTGCGTGAACGGTTGCCCGTTGATGGGTGCAATGTCGTCGAAGTATTGACCGTCCACCGGGGCGACCCACTTTCCCCCGATGTAGTTGTCGTACTTGGTGTTGACGCTGACCGGGCTACCCGGCGTTCCTGGCACTTCGTAACGCATAGTGACTCCTTCGCGAACGCTGTTGCGCTCCGCATTCGACTGCGACCCCCGCAGCTCAGCCCTGACCGTATCGAGCACCAGGTTGGCAAAAGGTTGGGAGCCGGGTCGTCGCGAGGCATTGGCGAGTGGGGCTATCGTTCCTCTTGGGGCCCCGGGGCATTTCTCCGGGAGTCGGTCACTGACTGGGGGGTGAGTGAAGGACGAGTTGCGTGCTCTGAGGGGTGAGGTGGAGGAGAACTGGCGTCTTGGCGTCGAGGGCCGAGGGTGCGCGCGCACCAGTCGACCGGAGGTCTTCTCCTCGTGGCAGCGTTCGGCCCTGCGGGTGCCCGTGACGCTTCGCGAAGCACCCTTGCTCTCGCCGGAGGACGCTCGCCAGTCCTTCGTCCAGTCCCGGCTGGGACGCGCGTGTCGAGTGGTCCTCGACGATCTTCGTGACGTCTGCGCCGAAGGCGACTACGTCGCGGCGATCACCGACGAGGAAGTGACCATCAGTTGGATGGCGGGTGGTCGCCGGATGTCGCGCCTCGCCGACGATGTCCATTTCACCCTGGGAGGGTGCTGGAGCGAAGAGTCGGTGGGAACCAATGCGCTGGCCCTCGCCCATAAGCTCGAGCATCCTTCGGCGGTGTTCTCCGCCGAGCACTATTCACCAATGGTGCACGACTGGGTGTGCTACTCGGCGCCAATCCTCGACCCCAGGTCGGGTCATTCGCTGGGCGTGATAGACATCTCGTCGCTGTGGTCGAAGGGTCACCCGTCGGTGATGACGATCGTCCGGGCCCTCGCGCGAAACGTCGAGTACGAACTCGCCCGTGGACCTAGTGACGTCCGTGTTCCAGTCGACGAATCATCCACCGCGCACCTGCGACTGCGATTCCTAGGTAGCAACGAGGTGATGTTGAACGGCACGGCGGTGCGGGTGAGTCCGCGCCAGTGCGAAATCCTTTGCATCCTGGCCCTCTACGATCGCGGGCTCTCCCTGGATCAACTGGCTACTCACTTGTACGGGGACCAGCGCATCAGTCACATGACGCTGAAGGCGGAGATATCGCACTTGCGCGGTCTGCTGGGCGGCGTGATAACTTCGAGGCCCTATCAACTGAGTGCGCGCGTGGACGCCGACCACGTGCGAGTGCTCGACGCCCTGCGCCATGGTGACGTGGCCACCGCCATATCGTCATATCGTGGTTCGCTGCTCGTGGCCTCACGAAGCCCGGAGATCGAGATGACGCGTCACCATATTGATGTGGCCATTCGCGATGCGGTGGAGAGGTCCGGTAACGCCGAATTGATGTTCCAATTGAGCAATATCGTGCCCGACGACCCCTACTTGGCCAAGGCCGCCGCCGACGGGATGAATCACGCAGATTCGCGCCGAGGACTCACCATGTCGCGCTTGGCCGGGCCCGAGTACTAGATATTCCTTGGCCGAAACGGCGGATGGTGGCCGGGCCAGATCCGGCACGAGTCGACAAGTCGCCGGACCTCTAGGTCACGGGGCGAGGACCACGATGAAGGCGGACGCGACGGCTTAGAAACCCGGGAAGGCGCGACGCAAGTGCTCCAGGTGGACCTCGGTGCCATCATCGATGCCGATGTCAGCGTCGAGACGACCATAGATGAGGCGCACGAAGGCTTCGGCGGGCAACTCGACGTCCACCGGACCGTCGTGGACGGCATCGTCCAAGGTGACGGATTCCTCTTCGAAGACCACGTTGAAATCGCGCGCGGGTTCGTGGGTGCGCACCGAGATGGTACGAGCCTCTCCCGATGGTTTCGCCGAACGACTGACGACGAAGTGGACCTGATCGAGCAGCAAGCCCGCGGCGGGTACCGCCAGTACGGCGCCGGGGTTGATGGCCACTTCGACGTCCCAGGTGTGCAGGACGTGCTCGCCTAGTCGCATGCTCACGAAGCGTTCGAAGTCGACGGGCATCGGACCAAAACTCACCGCGAAGGCCGCGCGTTGCCCGTCGCTGGTGGCGACGAGCGCGCTGAGGAGGCTCTGATCGGCCACGAGGGCGTCGGCGATCTGTTCGGCGGGCGACTTGCTATTCCAGGTGTTCCACACCGACTGATTGAAGCCCTCGACGGGCGTCGCCCCCTTCAGTGCGTCGTCGAGCATCCGGCCCAGGATGACGGCCCCTGAGCCAATGTGCGACATCGTGTCGGCGATGGTCCACTCCGAAGGGTAGGCCGGGGTCGAGAATTGATCCGCCTCGAGGCGAGCGACGATTGAGCCAAGATGGGCGGCGGAGGCGCGTAACGCCTCGAGACGTTGGGACACGGTAACTACTTTCAGTGGGTGGGTTTGTCAAGGCGAGGGAAGTTCTCCGCGGCCCACGCGCTCAGAGCGTCCATGGCGGGTATCAACGCCCGGCCCGTTTCTGAGAGTTCGTAGGAGACTGAGACTGGGGGGCCGGGTTCCACCCGGCGCGAGATGAGTCCGGCGACGTGTAACTCACTTAATCGTTCCGCGAGGACTGAATCACTGATGCCAGTCACGTTGCGCTTCAGTTCGGCGAACCCTGATGAACCATTGGTGAGGGTCCCGAGGATCACGCCGTTCCAGCGCTTCCCGAGGAATTTGAAGGCTTGGGCGAGAGCACCATCGCAGGATTTGGATGCCTCGTCGCAGGACCCGGGGAATGGTGACGAGGAGACGAACTCGCCCTGGGGCCCGGTCGACTGGTTCATTTCCACGTGATTCATCGTACCAGTGACTCATTTGTCACAAGCCGCTTCGTTTTTCAAAGGTACATGTATAATGAGAGTGAGATTCATACAACTGCCAAGGAGTTCCCATGTCCCTCTTCCGTCTCGACGCCAGCATTCGCAGTGTCGGTTCCACGAGCCGTGCCATCGCCGACATCGTGGAGGAGTCCTGGCGCGAGGACAACGCCGACGCGTCGGTGTCGCGCCGCAGCGTTGGCATCGAGCCAATTCCCGCGACCGCTTGGGCGGATTCGGTCACGGCTCAGCGCGGTGCTCCCGAGTCGATGTCGACGCGACAGAAGGAGGCGGTGGCCCTGGCAACGACGCTCGCCGACGAACTCCTGGACGCCGATGCCTTCTTGTTCGCCGTGCCGCTCTACAACTTCGGCGTCTCCCAGCACTTCAAGACCTGGGTGGACCTCGTCATCACCGATCCCCGCTTCGCCTCGAGTGCGGGTCAGCCCCTGAAGGGTCGCCCGGCCGTTCTCGTGGTGGTGCGAGGCGGCGCGTATGGACCTGGTACGCCGCGCGAAGGCTGGGACCACGCATCGGGTTGGATGCGGCGCATTCTGGAAGACGTGTGGGGGCTGGATCTGCGTGTGGTGGAATCTGAATTCACTCTCGTGGGTGTGAATCCGGCACTCGATCAGTTCAGGGAACTCGCCGCCGAGATGCGTGCGGAGTCCGAGCGACTCGCCGCCGAGCATGGTCACCACCTCGCCGGTGCCCTCACGCACTGATCGCGTCACACGAGAACCACAAGGAGAACAATATGAAGACTGTCCTGATCGTCTTCGTCACCGTGCTCACCCTGGCCGCTTTCGCCTCGGCGGCGGCCAAGTTGCGAAGAGCACCCACCGTAGTGGAAGGAATGATCCACGTCGGCATCAAGGAGAACCAAATACCGATGCTCGCGCTGGTCGAGATCGCCGGAGGGATTGGTCTACTCGTCGGATTCGCCGCATCCCTGCTCGGTCGCCTCGCGGCGGCGGGATTCGTCTTGTACTTTCTCGGGGCGGTTGTCGCGCACCTGCGTATCAAGGACAGTGTCAAGGCCTTAGCACCGGCCGCGATGTTGCTCGTCATCTCGGTGGCCACGTTGGTCTTGGAGATCACGCGCTGATGAGCCGGGTCACGCGCTCTCGCACGGAGATCCCCATTGTCGCCTCGCTCGTGGACACCAGCAAGTCGACGATCAGGATGCTCGTCGAAATCTGGTACGCCGCCTGGCACGACGCGCACCATTGATCGAGGCAACGCCTAGCCGACCTCAGCCCTCTCTCCTTGGGGGCAAGAAAGCTGCAGCTGGTTACGCGCTGAACAATTCGCGCGCGGCGCGTCGCTACGAGTTCGTGCTCATCTCCCAGGGCGCGAGTGAGGAGAGGCCGTTCTCCCACGCCCTCAGCACGTGCTGGGTGAAGTGCTCGTCCAGCAACAACGTGGCGGCTGCCCCGAAGAGGATTTGGGCCCCCATTTCGGGCTCCGAGTCCACTAGGCCCGAGACCATTCGCGTGCGCGCCTCTTCGAGGTGACGCACGTCAACGATGTCGTAGGCGTCGAAGAAACTCCGACCGCTGGGGCCAATGCCGAACCGATCGAGGGCCCGACTGAAGCTCCGCATTGGTTCGATGGATGTCATCTCACGAATCGCCACTTGTCCCACGAGGGCGGCACGCCACTTGCGGTGCAGGGCGAACATCGAGACCAGATTCACACCCGCGAGGGTCACGCCCGGCAACATCTCGACGTAGGAACCGTAGGACGGGTCGAGACCGAGGTATTCCATGGTGATGGCGAACATCGACGCGTGGGTTCGTCGGGCGAGTTCTGAAGCCACTTTCTCGTACTGAATTTCAATCAGCGCCGCTTTCGCCTCCCCCGATAGACGTGGTATCGCAAAGGCCTGGGGATCGCCCTCTCGTAGATGCGACGCCGATTGGTGTACGCAGAACTCGCGCATTTGGTCCAGTGTCCCGCCGCTGTCGAAGTGGGCCGACACCGAAGAACGCGGAACCGACGTCAGCAGTTGGTCGAGAGCCGTGATCACGTCGAAGGGTCTACGTGAGTGATGCGACGCCACCTCTTCGCTCAAGCGTACGACGAAAGCGCCCTCTAGCTCGGCGCGGAAACGCAGTAAGTCGGTGTCCCACTCCCAATCGTGCGGTGTCAGGTCGCGGTAGTGGACTTCGTAACACAGGTAGAGAGCGAGATGCAGGTCGTCGTCGGTGAGAGTGTCGTCCACGTCAATCGAGGGAAGTGTGCCGAAGTTCCCGGGCGCACGCGAGAGCGCATTGATAACCGCAGCGCTCAGTGGACCACGCGGCCAGGGGATGAGGGGCCAGTTCCCCAGAAGCTCGTCCGGTTCATCCTCTTCGAGAACTTCCACGAAACGAAGCGGGGTGGGGGTGAATGCCGGACTTCGACGGGCATCGAGGGCGACGAAGTTCGCCTGAGACTT
>VFSW01004569.1_pt1 | contig 20622 bp, 17 predicted proteins | sample 5358111 | NCBI WGS metagenome assembly VFSW01 (sample SAMN11554181, study PRJNA540505) | mine drainage metagenome | isolation source: sediment from site ElyBrook_90M | place: USA: Ely Copper Mine, Vershire, VT | collected 2017
TAGAGCACTTGCATGGCATGCAAGGGGTCAGGAGTTCGAATCTCCTTACCTCCACCAAAAGTCTGTTACTCAAACTATTGACCTGAAAAAAACCTCGCTCGGCAACCCTACGACTTCCTCTCCGGACCTTGACGTTCGAAATTCTCGCCTCGTGTGCCCGCTGAAAGGCCGCCTCGCTCGCTTTTAGGTCGCTTCCGAGCAAAGTATCGAATGGTTCACGAAGCTCGGCCTCAAGCCGAATATCGCCGATGCTCTCGTCGTCTTGGACGACGAGCACCTTCTCGAAGAAAGCCTGATTGAACATTCGCTTGATGTGTTCGGGGGCGTCGTGATATGCCGAACCGCAGTCGACCGTCAGGTCCAGGGCCAACTGAAGATTGCGTTCGACTGCCTCGAACTCGAGGCTCGTTGCCGCAAGTTGTGAGACGATCTTCTGAAGTGCCCGCGTGATTCGTTCTTGCTCGCGACCGAGCAAGTCAATCGGGACCGCTCCCGCGTAGTGCGCCTCCAAGAGTTTCTGGCGTTCGCGTTCAAGCTTCTCCTGCTCGCGCTTGAGGTCACCCTGTTCAGCTACTACATGTTCGCGTGTACTGCGGAACTCGTCACGGATCATCGCTTCTACATTCTCGCGAAAGTTCGAATCAAGCTGCATCCGCTGATATTGCTCTTCAAGCTTCCTCTCGACTTCGTAGATCAAAACGGATCTCAGCGTGCAGTTGGTGCGTTTCGAGTGACGCCCTGCACAGTAGAAGTACGGGTACTTCATCCCGGTCGCTGACGTGGAGTATTGCACCATCAAGCGCTCCCCACATTGTCCGCAGTACACCGTGCTCTTTAGGAAGTGCGGATGCTTGCGGACGCGCTCTCCGTTGACGTGGGAGGCGAGAACATCTTGCACTCGCTGCCACGTAGCCTCCTCAACGAGTGCCTCGTGACGCCCGTCGTAGTGGACGCCTTGAAACTTGGTCTGGCCCTTGTAGTAGTGGTTCGTCAAGACCTTGTGCAAGAGACCCTCGGTGATCGGTCGCGACGGCATCCTTGGAGTGGGAGTGGTCGTCAGACCACGCTGATTGAGGTGGTCCACCAGCGCAGAAATAGTCCAGTCTCCAGTTGCGTAGAGATCGAATGCCAACACAACGAGCGGCGCTCGTTCGGCGTCGAGAATCACCGTACGAGTCTCCCGACCTTCGGAGTCGATGGACCGATGGTTTCGGTAGCCCAGCGGCGCTCGCCCCACGGTTCCACCCGAGCGCGCCTTCTGCGTCATCCCTTTCATCACCTCGGCTGCTAAGTTGCGCGAATAGAACTCGGCGATGCTCGACATAATGCCGTGCAACAACATGCCTGAAGGGGTCTGATCAATCGACTCAGTGGTCGAGATGAGCCGAACGTTGAACTCGTCGAGTGCTTTCATAATCTCAACGTCGTCGGCTCGACTCCGAGCCAGACGATCAAGCTTGTGAACGATCACGTAGTCAACATCATGATCGGCAAGGTATTCGAGCATCAGTTGGAGCTCGGGGCGATTGGCTGATCGCGCGGACGCGCCACGATCGACAAACTCTTTCGTAATGATCGCTCCCAAGCTCGCCGCCTTTCGTCGGTTGGCGTCACGCTGGGCCGGAATTGAGAAGCCTTCGTCGTCACCGCCGCCCCGCCGCGCCTGGTCTCGTGTCGAGACGCGCAAATAGCTGACCGCCGCCTTGGGCGTCAGGGATTGGGCGAACAAGTCGGTCTCGTTCGATTGTTGCGTGGCATCGGCTGCGTTCATGAATTGAGCTCCTCTTATATCGTCCTCACCATTAACGCTCTGTTGAGCCGAATTGTCCAGTGCGTGTATGACGTCGCTTTCGCCTGATCTAACCCCGTCTTCGGTATTTGGGCTCATTTCGCGCCCTCCGAGCGACTCGGTCTCGAATCCTTGAAAGCGCTGGCACCGGCGACAACGAGCGCCCCAAGATCCGAAGGAGTGACCACCGTGAATAGCCGATCGTCGTTGGCAACTTCAATGGCCAAACGGCCCCAGAGTTGATCGCGACGTCGTTCATTGGGCACGACCCAGACCACGGCTGGAAAGACGCCGTGCTTGGCTTGCTCGCGGTCGCTGTGGCGATACTCTTCGTATTGGCGGCACTTCTTAATCACGCGATTGGGCGGCTCGGTCGCTCGGTCAACCTCGACAAACCAGTGATCCTCGTACCTACCGGACTCCGTCACAACTGCCAGATCGGGCTTTAACCACCTCGTCTCACCCGACGGTCCGAGGTACGAACGCCAACATTCCGGCTCGACCTGTAGGTGCGCCAATTTGATGTCAGTTACGTTGGCCACCTCCTGAAAAGAGATGACGACTTCGGCCACCGCCAAAGTGTGCTCCAAGAACGTCGTGCTTGGCTCAAACACGCGGACTCGCCCGGCTGCAGGTTCGTTCAGGTGTTCGCCCAGCAGGCGTCGAGCCGAGTCGGTGATCTGCCAAACGTGTCCACCGGAACCAGCGCGAACCCCACCGATACGACGCTCCAGGTTGGTGAGCAGTCCCAACTCTCGCAAACGGGCTAGAGCGTGGTTGACGTGACGAGGAATGGGTCCATCACCAGCGGAAAGTCCAAAATGCTGCCGAGAGATCTGCCGAGTGGTGAGGTACTTAAACGACCTCACGGTGGTGATGATCTCCCAGTCGCGTTCACTCAATCGGCTGGCCAGTTCATCTGAGCGGAACGGCCTCACGGTCGACCTCTGGCTTTGCTGTCCGGAAGGTACAACTGTCGCTGGGAAACCAGCGGAGTCTCCTCCGAACCGAGAGAGAAAGCTCGGAAATACGGGGGTCGATGAACGCTTCGACTCGTCTCGACCTGACAACCGATCTGACGTGTCTTCATCACGATGACCTCTTAACATTGCGTCGACCAATTGCGCCATCAGGGTTCGCCGTACTTGCGGAATCCGAAGTTGAACCTGTTTGTCCGCGAATCTCCGCCTCGACGTCGAGAATGTCGCGTCCATACTTCTGGGCTGAACGCGCTCGCATTTCGACCGGATCACTTGTTGGCGAATCTGCAGGAAGCGTCCGCGCGGAGAACCAACCCGTCGAAGAACCGTCTTGAATGAGAGTGGTGTAGACCCCGAAGCGAGGCAAGTACATGAAGTCCTGTGTGTCGAGTTCGGGAGCCTGTTTCGCCAGGTCTGATGCGTCCTCAGCATTGAGGCCGAAAATAATCTTGTTGCGGGCGTTCGCGTCGACGCCGGAGCGCAAACTTGGGGGCAGTTGTTTCCGGTACTGATGTGCGATGGCGAAGCCGACACCCAGACTCCTGGCCTGACTGAAGGCGTCTTCAAGATCCGTAGGGAGCGCCAAGTAATCCTGTACTTCGTCGATAAAAACGTTCACGACGTAGCGTCGCTCCTGAGGTAACGCGGCCCGAGCAAGAATGAGCGGCCAGAGTTGACTCACAATTAAGGAACCGAGTAACCGTGCACTTTCAGTTCCGATCTGGCCACGATTCAACGAAACCAACACGATCTTGCGTTGGGTGAAAAGTTGAGTGAGATCGAACTCGGGGTGTGATTGGCCGAGTACGGCCCGCAGTTGCGGTCGCAGGAGAAACTGGCGCAACCGTGACATCGTTGGGGCGATGACCTGAGCTCGCTGTTGGGGACTCATCGCTTCATAGCTCGCCCAGAAGCTGCCGAGTCCAAGTTGGTCGTCAATGTTTCGAATCAGGCTTCGTCGAAACTTCTCGTCGGTGAGGAGAGCGGGCAACATGGTGAGCGTGGCACCGTCATGACGAGCGAGCGTCATTAGCGCGCTCAAAAGAACATCCTCGGTACGCGGTCCCCACGAGTCGCCACTCAGTTCCTTAAAGACGGCCAGCATTGAATCAGCCGTCAATGCCAAGTGTCTTCCTGTTCGCCGCAAAGGGTTAATCCCAACGGGTCTCGGATCGGTGGGATCGATCACCACAACGTCGTCCGCTCGTGATTCGGGGATACGTGCGAGAACGTCATTCACCAAATCGGTCTTTGGGTCGACCACGAGAACACCACGACCCGCCTGAATCGCGTCCATAATGAGTGCCAACATGGCCGTCGATTTACCGGACGCTGTAGGTCCAAGCAAAACAGTGTGCTGGAGGGAGTCCTGTGCGCCTATGCCGAATTGGACGTCGACTCCCGGCGCTGTCGTCTCAGCGAACGGTCGCCTTGACTCCGCCAGTCGGGCCGGTGGAGCGACCAACTTTGGATGAGCGGGCGGACGACCAGGAAGAGTGACGTCACCCTTTTCGTCCAGTGGCCATCCCATCAGCGACACCAGCTCTCGTGAGGACAACTGCAACGGCCATCGCCATGGCAGTGAGGAGTGCTGGACGTGCAATGAACTGTCTCGGGCGACATTGATGCGCACACCCGCCGCTTGAGCGACACGCAGGCCACCAAGGACGGATGTGAAGAGAATCCGAGTGCGACCTATTGAGTCCGCAGTAGCGCCGATACGGATAGTCGTCCTGCATCCGTGAAGCGACACCCGATTCTTGAGGCTCGCTCTGGTGTCGGCGTTTGCGGTGCGACTACCCGTGAGAAGGAGGTCAAACCAGTGCTGAGTCGGGTCAAGCACGTCTGGGGAAATGAATCGCGGCGAGAGTCTGGTGCCCATGACGATCTGTAGAACCAACGTCTCGTCATTGCCACTTGCTGAGGCGAGGCCGGCCAGTACGGCCCGCGTCGTCGCCGTCACTCGGTCAACATTGAGTGCGAGTGACGGATGCGAAACCCTCAGACGACCCGAGAAGGTTGCATGCGGTCGTGCGTTCGATCGCGGTTCGTTGAGACGTACTCCCGGAACGAGTGAAGTAATAATAAAAGAGAGTGATTGAACGTGGTGAGGGTGGACACCAACGAAGTAACTGATAAGACCCCTATGAGCGCGTGCTTCGAAGACCACGGCTCCAAGTTGACGGTCAGCCGCTATTCGATCGAGAAGCTCTACGGCGAGTTCTGGCGCGAAGGCCTGCGGCCACCAGACCTGACGCCACACCCACTCCGGCGTCCTACGCCGTCCCATTGCGAGCCTCTCCTTCGGCAATCTCAAAATCGACTTCTAATTCGGCACGATGAACAGCCAGCGCCAAAAAGGCTCGGCCAAGCTTGCGAGGGTTAGGCGTGGCGTGACGAACGGGAACGAGTTGAAAAGTTGTGGACCTGGCGGGTCGCCCTCGGCGAGGGTTCGACGTGCCGCTACTCATAGCGTCTCCTCTCTCGCCCGAGAGTCATCACTTACCAGCGATTTCGATCGCGCCAACGCATGAACATTGTCCCGAGAACTGCGACAGCCGCCACCGTGAGAGCGATGACGACGAGCCACACCCATATCCGGGCGACGATTGCGACGCTGACCCGCAACAGGACGACGGTCCCAAACAGGACGAGAGCTCCATGCCATACGCGAGCAAGTAGGGAGTTCGGCGAGCCGTTGCTCATCGTTCATCACTGCTCCTTGACCGCTCAACAGCCGAGACGGGTGAGCGTCCCGGTACCGGATAGCCCGGAATGTCGATATCGGAATCGATCTCATTACCCCAGACGTCCCATCCCGGTTGACGACGACGAGCGAAGAGCTCGAGTCGAGGTCCGTCGGTGCCGGAGACCCGGTCAATGACCGCGTACTGCTCCTCGGGCTTGTGAGAGTGCTCCTGCAGTGGCGCGAACATCCACGTCGGCTGGCTCTTGTACTTAACCGGAGCGCGACCACGCGTTCCCAGAATGAGGTGTTCGGTAGCGTTGCGGAGGTAGACGCCAAGAGTGATGCGTGGCTTGATCCAAGTCAGCGGCGATCGGGGCGTAAATCCCCAGGCTTCCATGACGTCATATCCGTCGCGCAGAGTCGCATTCGTCACCCACAGCCACAAGTGCGCATTCTTCGTGGCAAGATCGGCCACCGGCATCGCCTTGATCCGATCGAGTGACATCAGCTCGTAGTGTCGCTCGGCTCCGTACGCTCCCTTCTGATGAACGTCCCATGGAGGGTCGGCCATGATCACCGAGTAGCGCTTCGGTGAACTTTTTGTAGATGGTTCATTTATTGTGTTCATAAGTGGTTTTTCCTTTCGATGTATTGGCACCGTGATGTTTCGCGGTTCCGCTTACAGTTATCCGCCTTTTTGCTCTCTGAATAAAGAGAGACTGCTGCGACATCGATGCGCGATCCGAACGGGTAGTGAACCTCTGCCGTAATAGATGTACGACATTCGTTGACCCACCAGAGTGAACGCGGCAGCCGCTGTTGTGAGAATCGCAACGATGCGAACGGATGTTGCTCGTCATGAACTACCAGTCCCAACGTGCCAACACGAACCATGCCGCTGGTTCTCCAGGTGCAGTCGAGACTGCCGGAATCACGCCGAAGATGATCGGGTCCAACGTTGCCGATGCCAGCGCTCCAGCGAGAAGAAAAGGTGCTGCCGCAACTGCACCGATTATTGGCACGGCTTTGCAGAGCGCAGAGAAGACCTGGTGAGCTCGGTCGCTTAACCGCTCTCCTATCTCAACTGTGCCTGCTGGAGGGGGAATTGGACCGACGACCTTCTTGGCAACTTCCACTGAGACGTCTGACGATGACCCTACTTTCGAATCGACCGTTTGAGGAACGTTGCCCTTCGGAATCTCGTGCGCGATGAAGAGAGTTGGCATGTTGAATCCCGACTCTCCCAGTCGTTCCAACTTTCGACGCTGCGCTCTCGGAATGTAGTGTGCGTCCTCTGCAGTTGCAGGCCCAAGGACCCAATCTGACGTTGCGCCGGTAATGACGCGCTGGCCATTAGGTAATGGAGCTATGCCCAAGTACTGAATGTCCACGTCGACGGTCTTCGCCAGATCTACAAGGTGAGGTGCCTCGCGATCGAGCGTGATCACACGGCTCGCCATTGTCGGCGTCAAGTCTTTATTTGTCCATTTCTGCATTTCTTCGATTGGTGGAATGGGGAGCAAACGCGACAAAGAGGACGACGTTCTATCGTCGTGAATGTCTTCTCGTTCCTCAATGATGTTGTTCATATTGTTCCTTTCTTGGTTGGTCACTACAGATTGAGAACTGCGACGATGACGGGCAGACTCAGGCCCACGAGAAGCAGTGCAAAGGTGGCCCGCATGGCCCAAGCGGGCGCCCGACGGAATCCTCTAGTGGCGACCGCGAGCGACGCGACTGAAATGAGAGCGAGCAGCACAACAATCTCGCCTTTGACTGAATGGTGAGTTGCATCCGTAATCAGCCACAACGTGAGTGCAAGCACTGTCAGCAGGCCGACGCCAATCCAACCGGCAATCGTGAGACCTCGAGGAAAGTCAGCGGGAAGAGATTCGTGCGTTCGCTTGCTTCGCATTGAAGTTACAAAGTCCGTGAAATCCGGCGTCACGATTCCGTCACGTCGTGTCGGTACGTCGTATTTGTTGCCGTAAATAGATTGTGGCGAGGACTCGCCAAACCATCTCGTCTCCTCCTCAGCGATCTGGGCGTCGCGTTGGCTTTGGATGCGTACACGGTTCAGCACCTCGTCCGCGAGAGCTTGTTCGTTCAGGCGTCCCCTTTCGACACGTGCCTGAAGATCGATCTCTAGTGCCGTGACACGCTCTCGGCGCTTGTAACTTGAGGCAATGGCTTCGTACGATGATTCACTGAATGCGAGGTAGAGGCTCTTGATGATCAGCGGCATCATGTCCAGCAGAATTAATGCACTCCTAATGAACCAGACCTGCACAAGAATCCCCGGATGAGCACGTTCAATCTCAGTTAGCGCATCTTCTCGTGCGATAAGGCCAGTACCAGCTATCTCGGATGAGCTCAACGCCTGCATTCTGTTTGCCTTGGACAAATTGAGTCCTGCAATCACCGACTGCAGCTGACGGATTCCACTCTCGTCTCCGGGCTTTGCTGCGTCGAGCTCCTGTTGTAACGAGGCGGCAACCTGCCTGTAGTGCAAGCAGTAGGCGCCGCATCCGAGCTGGTGAGTGGTTGAGCACGTTGCGTCGGTGGACTCGCAATTCGAGAGGAACTTGTCTTCATTGATTTGGGCAACGAGAGCGTTCTCCGAAGCCTGAATGTTCGCGACTACCCTTTGGTCATTCGTGATCTGGGAACTGTAAAAGTTGGTTGCCTTCGCGGTCGAGACTTGAACTTCGTGCTGAACATCACGTTGCATCTGTGCGTTGATTTCGGGCGCAAGGATCCAGAGGGTTACAACTTCAGCGATCATCGCGCCGATCACGAAGGAGATAATGATTCTTGGAAGAAGTGCCAGTAGTAGACGACGTGTCGCTGTCAACATCAAGAGCAGCCTGTCTACGTTGAGGACAATCAGAGACCAGCCCACCGTGACCGGCCAAAGACGTGCGGTCGATTCACGAAGCGTGTACCCGATAGCGATAGACAGGGTGAGTCCACTCACAAGTGCCGTTGCGATAACTGCCATCCCGAGACCGCTGTAGAACGGGGCTTCCTCCGGACACTTCTCCAATACTTCGCGCCGGGTGCCAGCAAACCACGCCAGCAAGCACCAGTAGGGGCGAAAATGATCATCCTTCTTGATTGATTCGGTCATCCTTCCTCCTGTTCGGTGCTTGAGCTCATCTAGTAGGGCTGATTCCATCGAGACTCCACTCGGTCGAACGAATCCGGAGGGCAGAACATCAAGACGGCGTACCAGCGCCTCACCTCATCGCTTTCCGCAATCGGAGTGACGATGCGAGTTGGCTTGATCAACCGAGGCACGTTGGTCGCTTCTTGAACCATCACTTCGGAATTTTGAGATCGGTCATTGGTCATGGCTTCCACAGTGCCGTAATGCCGAAGTGATGACAACGTTTCCTGGGGCATTCCAACTTTTGATTTGCTCGTACTAAGTTGCGACAAACGTTTCGATTCAACTTTTGCAACATTTCAAAATGTTTGGTCGAAAGTCAATTGGTCAGGAGGTTGATTCGCGGTGGAAAACGAGCCAAACTCGACGTTGCCGACTTACTCGAGGTTGATGAAGGAGGCGCGAAGTGAAAGCAAGATGTCAGTGAAGGAGCTTTCAGCGTTGGCACAGGTAGCTGAGACAACATGGCGAAATGCCGAAGTTGGGCGAGGAACTCCCGGCGTCTTCACTTTCATGGAACTTGCGTTTCCCGAAAGAGCAAATGAAATCAAGGCAGCATGGGAAGAGTTTCGCGAGAGTCAGTCCAAAGGGTCGGGCGCTGATAGAGGCATGTTCATACAGAAACGATCGAGAAGGCGGCTTGATGGAGTTTGGTACGCACTGTGGCAAACGACTACCGATGGAGTCGAGATCTTGAATACCGAGGTTTTGAAGGCCGCCTGGGGGCATCGGGGTGTATTGGTGATTTCCAATGAGGCACCAAGTGAAGAGAATCCGATTGGGGGATATCTGTGGTCGGCAAATCTTGAACTTCACGACAACTGTTACCTGATGGGAACCTATGTTCCACTCGACGAGACCACACAATCGCGCGGGACGATGTTCGGTGTGCTGCACAGATCGGGCAAGTCAGTTCGCGGGATATGGGCGGGGTGCAACTACGACTCAGATTTGACATCTGGCAAATTTGTATTGAGCAGAACAAGCGAGAACCTTCGCAAGTTGATGGCCGAACTTGCTGAGTTTGATGTTGACCAAATTCCAAAAAAATGATTCCATACTGAAGGAGATAACAATGAGTGATGCAAAATATGCAGTCGTCATAACGACAACTGCCAACCGAGAGGACGCGGAAGCAGTCGCTAAATCGCTCCTCGAACAAAAATTGGCCGCATGCGTGCAACTCCTTCCTATTCATAGTTTTTACATGTGGGAAGGCGCAACGCAGAGTGAAGACGAGGTGTTGCTTCTTATAAAGACGAGGGCAGAGATCTACCACCAGGTTCAAGAGGCGATCGTCAAGGTCCACAAGTACGACACACCTGAGATTGTTCAGCTCCCTATCGTCACAGGCCTTCCCGCCTACTTATCCTGGATTTCAGACGAGACCTGAGTCGATGTGCAGCAATCCGAACTTCAAAATCTAGACTTTGCACTGTGCGAGGTGTGTGGCGCATATTGCACCGCATACACCGTCGATTCCGGAAGTCGAATCGATTTCTGCGTCAGTTGCACCAGTCACGGTGAGATTGTTCGGATTCTCGAATCCAATCGCGACTACTTCACTATGCAGGCTGCTGCTGCGGCTCGACTTGAATCAATTGAGACGCGGGCCGTCACTCTCAGCGGCATTGATTTCCGTGTCAACCGTAGTCCAAAGGCCGTAGTTCTCGAACTGACCGATGACTGTGACCTGACGTGCAGCACCTGCATCGCAGGTTCTTTTTCCGGTGCTGGAAACTACAAATCTTTAGCCGACTTGCAAGAAATGATGAAGTTCGCTCGGGCCCAGTCAGAGGCGTCGACCTCACTGATGATCAGCGGCGGAGAACCAACCATGCACCCCGATCTCGAACAAGTCATCGAAAGCGCCTACTCACTGGAGTTTCATAGCGTGATCTTGATTTCAAACGGAAAACGACTTGCTGAGGAGAACGGCTTTGCTCGACGTCTCAAGCGGAGTTTTCCGGACCTCGAGATCTTCCTTCAATTTGACTCCATGAACCCCGACGTCCTCACTGAGATTCGTGGAACAGACTTGAGCTTGCTTCGAGCATCAGCTCTTCACGCTCTAGCGGAAGCAGAACTCTTTACGACACTGGTGTGTGTCGTTACCTCTGGCCAGAGCACTCGTGAGATCGGAGGGGTGATAGAGGAGTTCTCGGTAGTCCCGACAGTTCGCGGAATCAACTTGCAGCCGCTTCGGGTGTCGGGTCGCCACGATAACGACGAACTTGGTGTTGACTGCGCACCCAGTACGGGAGAGCTCTTGTTGGAGCTCGAACGTCAGGTCCAGTTCGTGAAAAGTGGCGACATTATTCCTCATCCGGGCTCGCCGTGGACTGTCTCTTTCGGCTACTGGGACAGATCAAACAACTTTGCAAGTCTGACTGAGCCTGTCATTCGAGAGTTCGATCCCGGGCATTCGATGCCATTGTTCGCGAATCCCACATTCGGTGGGCATGATCTGTTTCGCGTGGCAGTCGTCACGTATCTTGACCGGTTTTGCTTGCGCACCTCTGTCACTGCAGTAGACCCGATATTCATCGTGACTAAGAACTTGCACCTCCTGCCTCTCGACCTCTACTACATGTTCGGAGAACCGCAGGGGGTGCGCCTTGCTGCGCCTCTCCGAAGAGCCCAATAGCTCGTTTTTCTTTCCTCTGCTGACGTGGATCACCACCCACCGACCTACACACGACTACCGTTTCTATGAGGTTGGTGCCGAGCGTCGTTGAAACACCTCAACCGCGCTCCGATCATTGACCGAACGTCACACTTGCTTTATAACTTAAGACAGCACATGAAGCATCAAAAACAAGGGGCACCAAATGTATCAGTGGCATCGAGCCTGGGAATCATCCAAGGCCGATTCTCGACCTCCGCGACCCAATTCAGCGGTACTGCGTTGAACTCTTCCGCAAAGGCATCGAAAATAGCAATTGATCTGGAAGAAGCAAGACCTCTTCTCAAATGGGCTGGTGGAAAGACCCAGCTTCTCACTGATCTCAAACCGATGGTCCCGCTTGTTTATGGGCGATATATTGAACCGTTCGTTGGGGGCGGAGCCCTCTTCTTCGCGTTACGCCCGCATCAGTCTGTCATCGCTGACAGCAATCCTGAACTTATAAGTATGTATCAAGCTGTGGCAGACGACGTCGATGCAGTGATCAGGCACCTACGTCGTTTTGAAAACTCCGAAGAGGTTTTCTATGCCACGCGAGCCTTGGACTGGAAGAAGCTACCTGCCGCAAAGGCAGCGGCCCGAACGATATTCCTCAACCGCACTTGTTACAACGGACTCTTTCGAGTTAATAAGAGCGGGCAGTTCAACGTTCCGTTCGGCAGATACAAGAATCCAAAGATTGTTGACGAGGCTGCGCTACGTGCTGCGTCTGTGTTGTTGTCCAAAGCAACCATTCTCGTTGGCGATTACAAGACTGTGCTGCAGGATGAAGCGAAGCCCGGTGATCTTGTATTTCTCGATCCTCCATATTTACCCGTATCGGCCTTCGCAGACTTCAAGAGATACACCAAGGAACAGTTCTATGAGGAAGACCATCTTGAGCTGGCTGAGGAAGTCGAGCGACTTCATGAACTCGGATGTCATGTGATCCTTACGAATTCCAATCATCCACTTGTTCACGAAAAGTTCGGTAGACACCAAATTGAAATCGTCCAGTCTCGTCGATACATAAATTGCCATGGGTCAAAACGCACAGGTGAGGACGTAATTGTCAACATTCCACCGAAGCCGAAACTGAACTTGAAGTTAGTGCCACCGCCGCTGCCCGACCAGGCGTTGCTTTATCCAACTACTCGTTTCATGGGTTCAAAGAATAAGCTCTTAAGTCAAATCTGGGGCATTGCATCGCAGTTCGAATATGACGACGTTGTGGACTTGTTCAGTGGTTCCGGGGTTGTTGGCTACATGTTTAAGTCTCAGGGAAAAGCGGTACTGAGTAACGACTACATGTCTATGTCCTCCACCTGGGCAAAGGCGATGATCGAAAATAATGGCGTAACGTTGGGGCGAGAAGCAGCGCTGAAACTCGTTGATGACCCCCACGAATCAGACCACTTTGTCGAGCACACCTTCAAAGGACTTTATTTTTCCGATGAAGAGAATCTGCTGATCGATTCCATACGAGGCGGAATTACGAAGATTCGTAGCCCACATAAGCGAGCCATCGCGATGTCAGCATTGGTTCGCACTTGTCTAAAAAAGAGACCGCGAGGAATATTCACTTATGTTGGCGACCGTTACGACGATGGACGAAAAGATCTGACTACATCATTCCGGCAACAGTTTCTCAATGCAGTTGATGCCGTGGATGGGGCAATCTTTGACAACGGCCGGACCAACAAATCCAGAACTGGCGATGCCATGACCGTGAAGCCGGTACGGGACTCTTTGATTTACATTGACCCCCCATACTTCTCGCCGCTGTCGGACAACGAGTACGTCCGTCGATACCACTTCGTTGAAGGCCTGGCTCGAAATTGGGAAGGAGTCGAAATCCAAGAACATACAGTGACGAAAAAGTTTAAGTCCTATCCGACTCCCTTCTCTTCGCGTAAAGGAGCTGCCGAAGCATTCGACGCGCTCTTCAAGCGCTTTAGAAACAACATTCTTCTGGTTTCGTATTCGTCAAACAGCCAGCCAACGATGGATGAGATGACTTCGATCATGTCCCGTTACAAGCGACACGTCGACGTAGTTCCTGTTGATTATCGATACTCATTTGGGAACCAAGGGCACAAGGTTGGAGATAACAACAACAAAGTTCAGGAGTACCTCTTTGTTGGTTACTAGTCGCTAAGATGGGCAGTTTCATCGATGAAGCCCTGGCACTTCGGGAACACAACAGTTCGTAGTGCATTTCGACTCAGGGATGGAATTGTCGCGCTTGCAACTTCATCTCTGTTAGGAGATCTAAGTGGGCACGAAAGAGAGAGCGAATTCGCTTGGCTGTTAGATGAAGCGGACATCGTGTCGTTGGACCGAGGGCACGCTCAAGACGTCTCGGACCTTGGGCGAAAGTGGCGGGCTGCAATGACGCAACTTGGTTTTCTAGTTCCCGAGCTTCGGAGCACCAATCCAGATCTCGATCAGTCTTGGATTGGCCGACCGTTTAGTCTGACTCCAAACGGACGTCGTCTAGTCGCATCAGAGACCGTACCAGCGATGCAGGAGTGCTTTCTTCGTTCTCTCGTCGCATATCGAATACCTTCGGTTTTAGAAACCCGGTATCGAGTTGAGCAGTTCTCTCCTCTCAGACACACCCTCGCCATCATGATGGAACTCGACCAACGAACTGGAAACAGCAGGCTCGATTTCATAGAGATTGCCGTAATCGTTCAGGTCACCAGCAGTGGTGATTCGCTGGAATCGATATGCGATCGCATCCTTGAGTTCAGAGTAGAGCGCGAGGCATCCAACGCCAAAAGACGTTTTGACAATGAAGCATTGACGGAAGCAAGTCTCGTGAACGGTCTAGCCGCCAGCACTTACCGCGACTATGCCGACTGTAATATTCGTTACCTGAAGGCGACTGGCGTGGTCTCATCGCAGGGTCGAGGCATCGCCATAGTTCCCGAAAAGCGTGTTCTGATCACGCAGTTGATCGCGCAACCGCAAACACCGTTGACTCCTCATGATTACTTGGTGGAACTCTGCGCTGGCGCGTCGCTGCCCACGGACCAAAAGGAATCGGCGAAGCTTGTCCTCGATGACTTGATCGAGCGAGCTCAAGCTCGTGGACTTTCGTTCGATTTTGCGGGGAGGCCATCGACAGAGGTCGCAGATATCTCGATACTTCGCTTCGAGTTGGAAGAATTGATTGCGGAGGACAAAGAAATCGCCTTCGCCGCTGACCAAGTGAACTTCGTCGACGAGATCTCGGAGTACTTGCGACTGATTGCAGATCGAGGCACGACAGCAACGCTGCTCAACGGAGAAACAATTTCAGTCCCCAAGTCAGAAGCTCCCGCATACTTTGAGTGGGCGACTTGGAGAGCATTCCTTGCGATGAACGAACTCACCAACAAGCCATATGAATCCCGTCGCTTCAAAATCGACCAGGATTTTCTGCCAATTGGGACCGCGCCAGGTGGAGGCCCCGACCTCATATTTGAATTCGATGACTTTGTGTTAGTGGTAGAAGTAACCCTGACCGAAAGCTCTCGCCAAGAGGCCGCTGAAGGAGAGTCAGTTCGTCGACACGTTGCTGACATCGCCATGGACCACTCGCTTCGGGCAACTGGCAAGGATATCTACGGCCTGTTCTTGGCGAACAAAATCGACTCCAATACTGCCGAGACGTTCCGCATTGGAGTTTGGTACTTCAGTGACGACTCAAGAACCCAACTGGACATCGTCCCTGTTACGGTGACTACATTTAGGCAATTCTTTGATGCGGTATTTACCTCGCATGCTCGAGGGCATATTGAACTTCGACGAACTTTGATTGATGCGATTGCGAAGCGTGAAGTACCTGGTGGCGCCCCAGCTTGGAAAGCCGAAGTTGACCGTTCGGTACGAACTACGAATATGTAGTCGCGCGCATGTCACACAGCCCTCCGATGATTAACCCACCTACAAGTAGAGAGGGCGTCAGGAATGGCAGAAAATCAAACACCGGCCGGGTCGTGGAAGAACAAGGTCAGAAATTGGCTGCTGATCGTGCAGCAACATCGACAGCCCTTTCAATACGACATTCGCACGGCAGTCATACAGAGCCAGCAGTCATTTCCGAGTAACTTGATACTCCGAATATTCATCGACTTCGCCAAAGATTGGGCGACCAAGTATGTCCGTTCTGCCATCGCCGATGCTGCGACGTCGATAGGTCTGACATTGAGCGATGGAGAGCTTGACGTTTTGACTGAGTTGGCTGTCGCCGGCGCTTCCAGCTGAACCCGTTTGATGAACCAACTGACTATGAGACAATTAGGTCAATGAGCAAGTTTCAATCAGTCTCTGAAGGCTTCACTGTCGCAATGTGTGGACCGCGGCTTACTAGCTCGTGGCCCGTTCTCAGACACGTCGAAGGTCAACAATGACAGTCCCCCGTGAACTACATATTGGAAGTGCACTTGACTCAGCAACTCTAGATTCGTTGGCCGACTTCATATGTGGTGACGACGGCGAAAGGTTTCCGACGTACCGGAGCTCATCGTATCTCACAAGATTCTTCAGTGACATCAACATCGACGCCGTCCATGACGGGTCAACAAGAAAGTGGTGGGTCCTCGATATTCTCAAGCGACTGCCACCCGCGGAACTTGAACGTGCCATTCTTCGTCTTGTCGATCCTCGAATTTATGGAGGAAAGAAAGACCCATTAGGAATGGCCGTTCGAAGCATGAACGAAATCCTGGCAATGGACAATCTTGGCATCGGTTTTATTCAGAATCGACCAGTACTGACGGACGGTGCTCCGATAACCTTTGATGTTGAAGACCTGAAAAAAGAACCACTCGTCGCTGACGCCGAGGCTTTCCTGGAGCAACAGTTCAGCGATGACATTCGCATTGACGATCTCAAGGTTGACACCGTAATAAGCGGATTTTTGCAATCACGAATCAATGAAGTACAAGCAATTCGTCGTGATAAGGCACCACTCGCAACGATCTTTCTATTGGGGAGCACCCTCGAAGGAATACTTATTGCCGTTGCATGCAACGACATCAAGAGATTCATGATGGCACCCGCCGCGCCTAAGGACAAGTCGCAAAGTGTCTTGAAGATCCAAGATTGGACACTCAACTCTCTCATCGATGTAGCGCACCAAACTGGCATGTTAAGTCTCGATGTCAAGAAGTTCAGTCACGTACTCCGTGACTTTCGAAACTACATACATCCGTACCGGCAAATGTCCGAGGCATTCAGTCCTGACCAAGACACGGTCGACATCTGCTGGCAAGTTTTCAAGGCGGCGGTATCCCAACTCAAGGAATCCTCCAAGAATCCATGAGGGAGCCGGTCGAACCCGTTTGATGAACGAGCTGACTATGAGACAATGAATTCATGAGTCAAATGCTCCGTTCAATAAGGGAAGAGGACGAAAAGTGACGAAGCGTTTCCCCGGTGGCTCCGAATGGCGGAAGTGGGATCTTCATGTCCACTTACCCGGCACCAAGTTAAGTGACAACTACGAAAAGAAGGAAGGTAAGCCAGATTGGGATCGGTTCGCCGACATTATTGAGGCATCAGACGTTGCAGTTTTCGGAATCACTGACTATTGGTCTGCCGAGCAAACACTCGAATTTATTGAATACTACAAGTCGAAGTTTCCGAATTCCGAGAAACTGCTACTCGTAAACGTTGAATTTCGCCTGAATGAGACGGTCAATGGCTCAGTACAAATGGTCGACTATCACGTAATTTTTCGTGACACGGTCGACGCAGCGAAGATCAAGGAATACTTGTCGAAGTTGCTCACTCAGATCACAGATGCGAAAAGTCGGCATAAGGCTTGCTCTGAACTAACGGCTAAGGAATATGAAAGCGCGACTGTCACTCGGGCTGATTTGAAAACCGCTTTCGAGCACACCTTCGGTTCGAAAGCAGAGCCAACTGACTATCTAATTTGTTTAGCTCCCGCGAATAACAATGGGCTTAGGGCTGAGTCCGGAAACCAACGCAAGGCAAACTTGGCAGACGAAATTGACAAAGTCGTGCATGGAATTTTTGGAAAATCCAAAGAGAACGCTGATTACTACCTAAAGCTTGACCGCTTCGAGGATAAGAATCAGATCTCCAAACCTAAGCCTGTCTTTGGCGGTTGCGATGCTCACAGCTTCACAGATCTCGAAAATTGGCTGGGTAAGTCTGTGGATACTGAGAGCACTCGACAGGTAATCACATGGGTCAAGGCTGATCCAACTTTCGAAGGTTTACAACAGACGCTCGTCGAACCCAAAGATCGAGTGGCATTTTCAGATTTAAAGCCAGACGCCAAGGATCAGTACAAGGTCATTCGTCGCGTGAAATTTGAGGGTAGCACGGATTTTCCTGGAGAAATTTTATTCAATCCGAATCTCAATGCGATCATCGGGAGTCGCTCCTCAGGTAAGTCTGCGCTGCTGGCGCACATTTCTCACGCCATAGATCCGGACTACACAATCCAGCAGCAAATGGTCGCCGGAGGAAACAAGACCCAAGAGAAGGACCTTGGCCCTGCATCAGGCCTTTCGTGGCGAGAAGTTGAGGGGACGACCTGTTCTGTTGAGTGGGCTGACGGTAGCTCGGATGGCGGTCGAGCGATCTATATTCCGCAGAACTGGCTCTACCAGATCAGTGATAATCCCAAGGAAGTCACCGACAAGATTCAACCTGTCTTGATATCTCGTTACGCGACCTATTTTCGTGAACACGAGCGTCAGCTCGGTGCTGTCAAATCAGCGAATACCGCCATAGATAAAGCAGTTGAGCACTGGTTCAAGATTGCTGGCTCCTTGAGCGAACTCAATGCAGAGATCAAGGATCTCGGAACTAAGAAGTCTGTAACTGAGGCGCGTGACAACATCGTCAAGGAGATCGCCGAACTGCGAGCGGCTAATTCACTCAGCGAAGCAGATCTTGAGAAGTATCAGACAGTCACACACGACATCGACACCAGCACTACTCGCCTTAATGACATCGACATCGAGGCCGAGCAGCTCTCCGGCTACGTGCTAGCCGACGCCAAGAATGAGTTCTCCATAGCCCCGAATATCGTTTCAGCCGAGACCTACTTGACCCCCGACATCGAAGACGTTCCCGAGAAGCTCCGGGAAGTGCTACTGGCGCTGATTGCGGAGTCCGAAGCGACCCTTGTTGTCCAAGTCGAAACGGCGATCGTTACCTACAGGAATTCGCTGTCTACAGAAGATGACACACTCAAGGAAGCGATCAAAAAACTCCAGGACGATAACAAGGAGCTCATCGAGAAGCACAAGGCTAACGCGACCCTTAATGAGCTGGTAATGAGACAAAAGGCTCAACAAGCAGCGCTCGACAAGATTGGGAAACTGGAGGAAAGGCGAACAGAACTCCAAAGCGAGCAGAAAAAAGCCGCTGAAGAGGTTTCAACCCTGATAAGCGCGCGCTCCAATGCGCTGATAGCCCTTAAGACGGCATTCTCTTCAGAAACACGTTCGCTCGACCAACTAATTTTTGACATCGCGGTTGGATTCGATGTCGAGACGATCCGCTCACTCTCTCAGTCATTTAAGAAGAACGAGACCGGTGCGTATCTCAAGACTGAGGATGACGAGCAAATAGTAGACGTAGGGAAGGCCCAGGAAGATCCTCAAATCTTCATGGAACAGCTCTTCTCCAAGAAGCAGAAGTTGAATCAAGGGAATCTTCCAGTCGACATAGCAAAGCGCATCCTCGGGGCGACAGCTGAAATTCGATTCACTGCAGAACTGGAATCCGACTCTATCGGTGGCTTTGAGCGTTCGACGATGACCCCCGGCAAACGGGCGCTCTTCGCACTAACCCTAATTCTTGGCGAGAGCGAAGATCAGTGGACGCTCCTAATTGACCAGCCCGAAGATGACCTCGACAGCAGGTCGATTTACGGCGAAATCGTGACTTACTTAGTTGACCAGAAGATTCAACGCCAAATCATTCTTGTGACCCACAACGCCAACCTCGTCGTCGGGGCAGATGCAGAGGAAATAGTGGTTGCCAATAGGCACGGTGATGACCGGAAGAACAGAGACAACCTCACCTTTGACTATCTCACTGGCTCGTTAGAACACAGTTCGCCAAAAAAGGCGGCGACCTTTGACTTGGATCAAATGGGTATTCGTGAGCACGCAGTCGAGATTCTTGATGGCGGAGAAGAAGCATTCCGGAAGCGCCGCGACAAATACAAACTTTAGCGACTCCGCCGCATGCGACGATGAGCGATCGAAAGGAGGAAGAGAGCATGCATGAAATTAAGTGCCCGCACTGCGGGAAGACATTCAACATTGACGAGGCGGGTTACGCGGACATCCTGAAGCAGGTCCACGATGAGGCGTTCGACAATGCCCTACACGAGCGAATGGAACTCGCCGAGCGCGAGAAGAAGGCGGCCGTTGAACTTGCTGAAGCAAAGATTGCCCAGGAGCTCATGGAGGCCGCATCCAAAAAAGATGTGGAAATCGAGCGCCTCAAGGAAGAGTTGAGATCCAGTGCCGAACTCGTCCATGCGAAGGTCACCGGCGAGATGAAGGATGAGGCGGCCAAGAAAGATGCATAGATCGAACGGCTCAAGGCCGAGCTGAAAACTGCAGATATTGCTAGGCAATTGGAGCTAAATGTGGCACTTGGCGTGGTCGAAAAGGAGCGTGACGACCTCAAGCGCGATCTGGAAGCCAACAACGCCGAACAAAAGCACCTCGAAACTTCCCTCAAGGAAAAGTACGAGACCCAAATCAAGGACCGCGACGATGCAATTGAGCGCCTTAAGAATTTAAAAGCGAAGCTTTCAACAAAGATGGTCGGCGAGACGCTCGAGCAGCACTGCGAGATTGAATTCAACCGCCTCCGCGCTACAGGCTTCCCTAACGCATACTTCGAGAAAGACAACGACGCGAGTGGCGGCAGCAAGGGCGACTACATCTTCCGTGACTCTGACGATACCGGCACTGACTTCATCTCGATTATGTTTGAGATGAAGAACGAAAATGACACTACCGCCACCAAGAAGAAGAACGAGGACTTCTTAAAAGAACTCGACAAGGACAGAAGTGAGAAGGGCTGCGAATACGCAGTGCTGGTATCACTACTTGAACCGGACAGCGAACTCTACAACACCGGCATTGTGGATGTGTCGTACAGGTACCCGAAGATGTATGTCGTTCGGCCGCAATTCTTCATACCAATAATTACTCTGCTCCGGAACGCGGCACAAAATACCCTCGGATACAAGAAGGAACTTGCCAGGGTCAAGGAGCAAAACATCGACATTACGAACTTCGAGGACTACCTCGACGAATTTCGAACGGGCTTCGC
>VFSW01004570.1_pt1 | contig 20612 bp, 19 predicted proteins | sample 5358111 | NCBI WGS metagenome assembly VFSW01 (sample SAMN11554181, study PRJNA540505) | mine drainage metagenome | isolation source: sediment from site ElyBrook_90M | place: USA: Ely Copper Mine, Vershire, VT | collected 2017
GACCGATATCCTGACGATTCTGGCGAAATCGGACCGCGCGGAAGTGAACAGGATTCTGACGCGCGCCGTGGATGATTCCATCAGTGCCAGCAGCAACGCCATGATGGGCAGCAACAACACCAAGGTGAGCGCCGCCAAGATCAAGACTGGAATTCTCGAGCTGGCACTGTCGCGGGTGAACCCGTCATAGAACGCGCTGAAACCGACAGCGATGCGAAGCGCCCGGACGATATGGCGCCCATCATGCAGGCGGCTGCGCGAATTTGTCCGCGCGCCTGCGGCGTAGAAGCACTTTTGTCGCGCGCGCCCGTATAGAGTTCCGCTGCGATCCGCGCGTCCAGACTGTCAGTTGCCACTTGACACATGTAAGGTAGAGGCTTACAGTCATGATCCGCAGTTTTCGCAGCAAGGCGCTGAAACTTTTCGCCGGGAGCGGCGATGCTTCAAAACTGAGCGTACGAAATGTAGAGCGGGTGGAACTGCTCCTTCGTCGCCTTGATTCCGTGAGGCGGCCGGAATTTATGAATTTGCCCGGTCTGTTCTTTCGCGCGCTGAAGGGGCAAGAGAAAGGTCGATATGCGGTTCGCGTCACGGGCAACTATCGTTTGACTTTCGCTTGGGACGGAGACGATGCGGTCGACGTCGACTTGGAGGACTATCACTGATGGCTAGAAACCCGCGGCTCAAGGGGATTCGACCCGTTCATCCCGGCGAACTGTTGCGCGAGATCGTTCTGCCCGCGATCGGCAGACCCAAAACGGAGATTGCGCGGCTGCTCGGCGTTTCGCGGCAGACGCTCTATGACGTGTTGAATGAGAAACAACCGATCACCGCGAACCTAGCGGTGCGCATCGCAAAGCTTGTCGGAGACGATGCCGGAAGCTGGCTGACCATGCAGCAGAATTACGATCTCGAAATCGCCGAGCGCGCCTTGGCGAGAGAGCTGAAGCGCATCCCGACGCTGCAGGCGGCGGAGTGAACCGCCGTGACGAACTCGTCTCTGGCCCTGTTTTCCTTGTACCGACGGCGGGTACGCGGGCTTAGCGCAAGACCTCGCGGCCAAAACAGGGAGCCTTGATGATCGCGAAGTCGGGCCTCAAGACGGCCAGCTTTGTCTCGACCGTGATCGCGGCGCTTGCCATCGGCGCATTCGCGTCCCATGCCAAACCTGCAGACCCGATGCCGCAGCTTCGCCGCGACCACGGCGCCACCCAGCTGATCGTCGGCGGCGCGCCGTTCCTGATCCGAGGCGGCGAGCTGGAGAACTCCACGGCGTCGAGTCCGGCCTATCTCGATACGGTGTGGCCCAAGCTCGTGGCCATGCATCTCAACACGGTGATCGCGCCCGTCTACTGGCAGCTCATCGAGCCGCGGGAAGGCTCCTTCGATTTCGCGACAGTGGACGGCCTTATCGCGGGCGCGCGGCGGCACGATATGCACCTGGTGCTGCTGTGGTTCGGCAGCTGGAAAAACAGCATGTCGAGCTATGCGCCGGGCTGGATCAAGCGCGACCCGCAACGCTTTCCGCGCGCCGAAGGCTCGGACGGCGCCGGCATGGAAATCCTGTCGGCCTTCAGCCGGAACAATCTGCAGGCCGACTCCGGCGCGTTCGTCGCGCTGATGAAACATCTGCGCGACATTGATTCCGCGCGGCATACGGTGATTATGGTCCAGGTGGAAAACGAAGTCGGAATGATCCCCGAAGCGCGCGATCACAGCGCGGCGGCCGATGCCGCCTTCGCCGCGCCGGTGCCGGCCGCGCTGACGGATTATCTCACGGGGCACAAGAACACGCTGGCGCCCGCTCTCAAGGCGGCGTGGCAGGCGCACGGCTTCAAGACCGGCGCGGACTGGGATGACACCTTCGGCGCGGGACCGGCGACCGAAGAGTTGTTCACCGCCTGGACCGAAGGACGTTACACCGGCGCGGTCGCCGCCGCCGGCAAGGCCGTCTATCCGCTTCCAATGTATGTCAACGCGGCGCTGATGCGGCCTGGGAAGGCGCCGGGGCAATATCCCAGCGGCGGACCTCTGCCGCATCTGTTCGACATCTGGCGCGCCGCGGCGCCGGCGATCGATTTCTTCGCGCCGGATTTGTATTTCCCGAATTTCGTGGAATGGGCGGACAAATATGCGCAGCCCGGCGCGCCGTTCTTCATTCCCGAAGCCGGGCGGGTGTCCGCCGCCGACATGGGCGCGGACGCGTTCTATGCCTACGGCGAGCTGAACGCGATGGGCTTCTCGCCCTATGCGCCGGAGTTCCTGGCGCCGGATCAGACGAAGACAATGGGCGAGGCATACGACGCCGTCGCCCAGCTCGCGCCGCTGATCCTGGCGAACCAGGGTACGGGAAAGATGATGGGCGTCAGCGCGCCGGCGCAGTTCGACGGCACGGTCGACCTCAGCCCGCAGTATTTCGCATTCGGGGATTACACGATCACCGCGCACTTCCAGGAGCCGGCGCCGATTTCGATCGGCGCGAAGGCCGAGACGGCGATGCCCGGGGCCCATGGCGGCCTCATCATCCAGACCGGTCCGGACGATTTCTGGATCGCCGGGACGGGCATGATCGTCACCTTCGGCGTGCGCAGCGGGACGAAGGTGAAAGCGGGCATCGACGCGATCCGGGAAGGGCGCTTCGCGCACGGCCGCTGGGTGCCGGGACGCAATCTGAACGGCGACGACGACAACCAGGGCCGTTATCTTCGCCTGCCGGCGGGCGAATTCACGATCCGCGAAGTTCGGCTGTACCGGTATCGCTAGGCGAGGATGGTAAAGATCGGCGGCCGGCGGCCGTCCTGGAAGCGGATTCTTTACGCTGATCGCAGTTGTGCGCACCGCGCCGGGCCGGCGGTGGTAAACTCCCCGGGATCGAGATCGGTCCCCATGGGGTCCGGTGACGACGCAGCCAAGAGGAAAGACGAGCAAGCCGGGCCGGCGTCCCGTTCACGCGACGAAGACAGGCATCGCGGCGGAAACGCAGCCCCCCCTTGTGACGATAAGGGGACGACGATGCCGAAATACAAAGTCGCGCACATCAGAGAACAGGGCAACGACATCATCATCGTGCCCGTCGATGCCGCGTTCGAAAAAAGTTCCTCGGCCACACAACAGGGCATGGCGGATGCGTTGCAGCGCGCGGCGGTCGCCGCGGGGTTGGCGGGAACCGTGGTTCCGGTCTGGGAGCATCTGGACGGCAGAATGGCGTTCATGGCGCCGCGCCCCTGGGTGCCGTACTTCCAGGGCATCGGCATGGACTTCGTGTGGGCGAATGTGAACCGCGAACTGACGCTGTAAGAGGCGGGTTGCTGCGGGCTAAATATAAGCGATGCGTCGGCGAGCCGGCACGCCCGGAATCTGGACCTTCAAGCGATCGCGACACCGACAGAGAGGTTGAGTCGCTGCTGGCGCGACGGTCGATCTGTGTAATTTTCTTGCGACGCATCTCAAGGGCGAATCTTGCGTATTCGCCGCTGTCATCGCCCGCACTCACGTCGCGTGAACGATGGCGGAACGACATCTTATATAATTCAATTAATACAATGTATTAACCACTCTCTTGCCAACAGGAACAAAGCATGTACTAAGTTCTCTCCCCTGCGGCGCTGAATTCATTGGGAATGGGGGCCGCGGCATGGAATAAGGAGGCGGAAACATGAGTCAGTCGGCTTTGCGCGTCGTGGCTAAGGAAGACGGAAACACCGATAAAAAGCGCGCGCTGGAAGCCGCGCTTTCCCAGATCGACCGGGCCTTCGGCAAGGGCTCGGTGATGAAGCTCGGCCAGCGCGAACCCGTGACGGAAGCCGACGTGGTTTCCACCGGCTCGCTCGGCCTGGACATCGCGCTGGGCATCGGCGGGCTGCCGCGCGGCCGCGTCATCGAAATCTACGGGCCGGAATCCTCGGGCAAGACGACCCTGGCGCTGCACGCCGTCGCCGAAGTCCAGAAGCGCGGCGGCATCGCCGCCTATGTCGACGCCGAGCACGCGCTCGATCCGATCTATGCCAGGAAGCTGGGCGTCGATGTCGACGAGCTGCTGATCTCGCAGCCCGACACCGGCGAACAGGCGCTGGAAATCACCGACACGCTGGTGCGCTCCGGCGGCGTCGACATCGTGGTGATCGATTCCGTCGCGGCGCTGACGCCCAAGGCCGAACTCGAAGGCGAGATGGGCGACCAGCTGCCCGGCCTGCAGGCGCGGCTGATGAGCCAGGCGCTGCGCAAGCTCACCGGCTCGATCTCCAAATCCAACACCATCGTCGTCTTCATCAACCAGATCCGCATGAAGATCGGCATCATGTTCGGAAATCCGGAAACCACCACCGGCGGCAATGCACTGAAATTCTATGCCTCGGTGCGCCTCGACATCCGCCGCATCGGCGCCATCAAGGACCGCGACGAAGTGGTCGGCAACCAGACCCGCGTCAAAGTGGTCAAGAACAAGGTCGCCCCGCCCTTCAAGCAGGTCGAGTTCGACATCATGTACGGCCAGGGCATCTCCAAGGTCGGCGAGCTTCTGGACCTCGGCGTCAAGGCCGGAATCGTGGAGAAGTCGGGCTCGTGGTTCTCCTATGATGGCACCCGCATCGGCCAGGGCCGCGAGCAGGCCAAGGCCTATTTCGACGCCAACAAGGACGTGGCGGGCAAGATCGAGGCGGCGATCCGCCAGAATGCCGGGCTGATCGGCGCCAGCCTGGCGCTCGGCAGCGACGAAGCGGCGGAAGCCGCCGAAGAGGATTAAGCGCGGCCGGGGTTCGGCGGCGCAGGCGATAGAGATTCCGGGGCGTGGTCCCAGGGCCACGTTCCGGAACCTTGTCTGTTCCCTTGTTGGCATGAGGGAGCGACTCCGGAAGGGGCGTGCCGGGCGACCGGCGCGCCCCTTTGACGTTGGGGCCAATATCTTTCTCCCCGTTCGCGGGGGGAGAAAGCGCGCTGCTTGGCCGGGATGACAAGAATTAAGGCCGCCGCTACAAGGTCCTTATGACGAGTCTTTCCGATATCCGCGCCGGCTTCCTCGAGTTCTTCCGCGAGCGGGAGCACGCCATCGTGCCCTCCTCGCCGCTGGTGCCGCGCAACGATCCCACCCTGCTGTTCACCAATGCCGGCATGGTGCAGTTCAAGAACGTCTTCACCGGGCAGGAGAAGCGGCCCTACAGCCGCGCCACCTCGGTGCAGAAATGCGTGCGCGCCGGGGGCAAGCACAACGACCTCGACAATGTCGGCTACACCGCGCGCCACCACACCTTCTTCGAGATGCTGGGGAACTTCTCCTTCGGCGACTATTTCAAGGAAGAGGCGATCAAGTTCGCCTGGGACTACGTCACCAGGACGGCGGCACTGCCCACCGACAAGCTGCTGGTCACCGTCTATCCCACCGACGAGCAGGCGCGCGGCTTGTGGAAGAAGATCGCCGGGCTCTCCGACGACCGCATCATCGGCCATGAAAGCAATCTGTGGGCGATGGGACCGACCGGGCCCTGCGGCTTCTGCTCGGAGATATTCTTCGACCAGGGCGACACGGTGGCCGGCGGACCGCCGGGCTCGCCCGAAGAAGACGGCGACCGCTTCCTGGAGTTCTGGAATCTGGTCTTCATGCAGTTCGAGCAGATCGACGAGAAGACGCGCGTCGCGCTGCCCAAGCCGTCCATCGACACCGGGCTGGGGCTGGAACGCCTCGCCGCCATCCAACAGGGCGTGCACAACAATTACGAAATCGATCTGTTCCGCCACATCATCGAGATGTCGGTGGAGGCGTCCGGCGCGCCGGCCAGGGGCGAGGCGCTGGCCAGCCATCGCGTCATCGCCGACCATCTGCGCTCGACCTCGTTCCTGATCGCCGACGGCGTGCTGCCGTCCAACGAGGGGCGCGGCTATGTGCTCCGCCGCATCATGCGCCGCGGCATGCGCCACGCGCATCTGATCGGCTCCAAGGACCCGCTGATGTACCGGCTGGTGCCCACGCTGGTGGCGGAGATGGGCACGGCTTATCCGGAACTGAAGCGCGCCGAGGCGCTGATCGCCGAAACGCTGAAGCTGGAAGAGACGCGCTTCCGCGAGACGCTGGCGCGCGGGCTGAAGCTGCTCGACGAAGCCACCGGCGCGATGAAGGCGGGCGACAGCCTGGCGGGCGAGGTCGCGTTCAAGCTCTACGACACCTTCGGCTTCCCGCTCGACCTGACGCAGGACGCGCTGAAGGCGAAGGGCATCGCCATCGACACGGACGGCTTCAACACCGCGATGGCCAAGCAGAAGGCCGACGCGCGCAAGGCCTGGGCCGGCTCGGGCGAAGCCGCCACCGACGCGCAATGGTTCTCCATCCTCGACGAACTCGGCAAGACCGAGTTCCTCGGCTACGACACCGAAGAGGCCGAAGGCACCATCGTGGCGCTGGTCAAGGACGGCGCGCGCGTGCCGCAGGCCAAGGCCGGCGAGACCGTCCTGGTACTGACCAACCAGACGCCGTTCTACGCCGAATCCGGCGGTCAGGTGGGCGACACCGGCACGCTGAAATCGCCGCGCGCCGAAGGCAAGGTGATCGACACCGAGAAGAAGCTGGGCGCCCTGCATGTCCATGTCGTGGAGCTGACCAAGGGCGAATTGGCGATCGGCGACGCGGTCGATCTGACCGTCGACGGCGAGCGCCGCCGCGCCACCCGCGCCAACCATTCGGCGACGCATCTGCTGCATGCCGCGCTCAAACGCGTGCTGGGACCGCATGTCTCGCAAAAGGGCTCGATGGTGGCGCCGGAGCGGCTGCGCTTCGACTTCAGCCATCCCAAGCCGGTGACGCCGGACGAGTTGGAGCGCATCGAGGCGCTGGTCAACGAGGTGGTGCGGCAGAATAGCGACGTCGCCACCCGCCTGATGCCGACCGACAAGGCGATCGAAGCGGGCGCCGAAGCGCTGTTCGGCGAGAAATACGGCGAGGAAGTGCGCGTGCTCACCATGGGCGAGGATTTGCAGGCGCCCAAACCCTATTCGGTGGAACTGTGCGGTGGCACGCATGTGCGGCGGCTGGGCGACATCGGGCTCTTTACCATCCTGTCGGAGAGCGCGGTGGCGTCGGGTGTGCGGCGCATCGAGGCGCTGACCAGCGAAGGGGCGCGGCGCTATCTCTCGCACCAGGCGGAGCTGGCGCGCGAAGCTGCGGATGCACTGAAAACCAACACGGCGGAACTCCCCGCGCGCGTGACCCAGCTTTCCGAGGAGCGGCGGCGTTTAGAGCGCGAACTGGGCGATGCGAAAAGGGCGCTGGCGCTGGCCGGTCCCTCCAGCGGCAGCAAAGGCGACGACGCCAAGACCATCGCCGGCATCTCGACGGTGCTGCGCGTGGTGGAAGGCGTCAGCGCGAAAGACCTGAAAAGTCTGGCCGACGATGCCAAGACCAAGCTCGGCTCTGGCGTGGTGGCCTTCGCCGCGGTGGCGGACGGCAAGGCCTCGCTGGTGGTCGGCGTCACCGACGATCTGACAAAACGCATCAGCGCCGTCGATCTGGTGCGGCTGGGCGCGGAAGCACTCGGCGGCAAGGGCGGCGGCGGACGGCCGGATATGGCGCAGGCCGGCGGGCCGGATGGCACGCGGGCGGCCGAAGCCTTGGCGGCGATCGAAAAGCGGCTGGGAGCGCTGGCGGCGAACTGACACGGGGGCGACGACGGAGCATTCCGAGACATTGCGGCGGCGCGTCTATCTGGTGCTGGAAGGCGGACAGGCGGGCGGATGGCTCGGCGGCCTCGTCGAGGTCGGCCTGATCGTCCTCATTCTGCTCAACGTCATCGCCTATACGCTGCAGAGCGTGCCGCAGATCGAACAACCTTACTGGTTCGATTTCGACGCGTTCGAGATTTTTTCCGTCGCCATCTTCAGCATCGAATACGGGTTGCGCCTGTGGACCGCGGCGGAGGACCCGCTCACCGGCGAACTCGGCGGCTGGCGCGGAGGGGTGCGCGCGGCGACACGGCCGCTGATGGTGATCGACTTCTTCGCCATCGCGCCCATCTATGTTTCGGCGTTCATTCCGTTCATCGATCTTCGCTTCCTGCGTCTGATCCGCCTGCTGCGGCTCTTGAAGATCGCACGATACTCGCCGGCGCTGTCGACGCTGGCCCAGGTGATCGTCAACGAACGGCGCGCGCTGTTCGGCACGCTGCTGCTGCTGCTGTGCGCCACGGTGTTCGCCGCCGCCGGCATGCATGTGGTGGAAGGCGCGGTGCAGCCGAAAGCCTTCGGCTCGATCCCGGATTCGATGTGGTGGGCGATCACCACGCTCACCACGGTGGGTTACGGCGACGTGGTTCCCGTCACCGGGCTTGGCCGCATGGTGGCGGGGCTGACGATGGTGACCGGCGTCGGCCTGCTGGCGCTGCCCGTCGGCATCGTCGCCACGGGCTTCATCGACACCATCCATCGCCGCGATTTCGTGGTGACCTTCGGCATGCTGGCGCGCGTGCCGTTGTTCAAGGGTTTTCCCGCGCGCATCCTGAGCGAAATCCTCAACCTGCTGCACTCGCAGTCAGTGTCGCGCGGCGGCATCATTGCGGTGCGCGGCGCCCCGGCACGGGCGATGTATTTCGTCGTCTCAGGCGAGGTCGAGGCCGAACTGCCGCACAAGAAAGTCCAATTCGGGCCGGGAGATTTCTTCGGCGAACTGGCGCTGCTGCACGAAACCCACCGCCGCGCCACCATCGTGGCGCTGTCGCATTGCCGCCTGCTCGCTCTCTCGGCGGAGGACTTCGCCATGCTGATCCGCAAGCACCCCACGCTCAAGAAACGCATCGAGGACGCTGCCCGCGAACATCACAAAGCTCTGGGCGGCGACGAAGGCGATCTATCGCAGTCCGAGATGGCATCCGCCGGCCAAGAGCGCAACTGGTTCAGGGAAGACGACTGACGCACGTTTCCTCCCCCGTTTGCGGGGGAGGAAATTCACGCCTTGAAGAACACGCAGATCTTGTTGCCGGTGGGATCACGCAGATAGGCGCCGTAGAAGCTGGTGGAGTCCGCAGGTCGCGGGCCGGGCTTGCCTTCGTCACTGCCGCCATGGGCGAGCCCCGCCGCGTGCGCCGCATCGATCTCGGCCTTCGAACGTCCCTTGAAGGCCAGCATGAGGCCGTTGGCCGGACGCGCCGGCTTGCCGTCATGCGGCGGGCAGACATAGCAGTAATGGCTGTCCTCGCCCTTCGGGCCGTAGCCGATCCAGCCGTTGTCGGCGAATTTGCGCTCGTCGCCCAGCGCACCCAGAACCGCGTCGTAGAACTTGCCCGACGCCTCGCTGTCGAGCGCGCCGATGGTGACGTATCCGATCATGGTGTCCTCTCCCGTTAGGTGGAAAATCTACTCCAAGCGATCAGAACAAATCAAGAACATAACTGCCGTGTGTGCGCCGCATAACAAATGCCTCCGCCGCCGCATGTTCGTCCAAAGGATTGCGCGCCGCCAGCCCTGATGAGAATGTCTCGCAAGCCATGGAGGGCGCATTGGACGCATTCTCTTTTCCGCAAAAGACCCGCGAACTTCACAATCACCATTTCGATTCCACGATCTGGAACGACTTCCGCTTTCGCGGCGACGACATCGTGGTCGCAACCTACGCCAAATCCGGAACGACCTGGACGCAACAGATCGTCGGCCAGCTTGTCTTCGGCGGCGCGGAAGAAGTCCCCGTCAACCAATATTCGCCCTGGCTCGATCTGCGCGTGCCACCGAAGGAAGTGAAACTCGCGGCCCTTGAAGCCCAGACCCATCGCCGGTTCATCAAGACCCACCTGCCCCTGGATGCCCTCGTCTTCAGCCCGGCCGCGAAATACATCTATGTCGGCCGCGACGGGCGCGACGTGCTCTGGAGCCTGTACAACCACCATTCCAAGGCGAACGCGTCGTGGTACGCCGCGATGAACGACACGCCGGGGCTCGTGGGCGCGCCCATCGAGCCGCCTAAGCATGATGTTGTGCCCTATTTCCGCGAGTGGCTGGAGAAGGACGGCTATCCGTTCTGGTCGCTGTGGGAAAACGTGCGCAGCTGGTGGGGCGCGCGCGGCCTGCCCAACGTTCTGCTGGTGCATTTCGCCAATCTCAAGGCCGACCTCGACGGCGAGATGCGCCGCATCGCGCGTTTTCTCGACATTGCGATCGACGAAGCAAGCTGGCCAGACATCGTCGAGCACTGCACCTTCGCCTATATGAAACGGAAGGCGGAGTTCGTGGCTCCGCTCGGCGGCAAAATCTTCGACGGCGGGGCCGAGACCTTCATCAACAAAGGCACCAACGGGCGCTGGCGCGATCTTCTCACCGCAGAGGATTGCGCCGCCTATGAAAGACGCGCCCTTGCCGAACTCGGCCCCGACTGCGCCCGCTGGCTGGAGGCGGGGGAGATGGCGTAGCGCCTGCCTCGGGAAATGGGCGTGCGGCTGGCCGACGGCCGCACCGTGGGCGAGTCAAAACAAAACCGGCGCCTATACAATGGCACGGGCGTCGGTTTGTCGATTGCCGACAGCGATGAAGCTTACGCCATCGCCTTTTTCAGGTTCTCGTCGACCTTGTCGAGGAAGCCTTCGGTGGTCAGCCAGTGCTGTTCGGGGCCGACCAGCAGCGCCAGGTCCTTGGTCATGAAGCCGGCTTCCACCGTGTCGACACAGACCTTCTCCAGCGTGTCGGCGAACTTGGCCAGCTTGTCGTTGCCGTCGAGCTTGGCGCGATGGGCCAGCCCGCGCGTCCAGGCGAAGATCGAGGCGATGGAATTGGTCGAGGTCGCCTTGCCCTTCTGATGCTCGCGGTAATGGCGCGTGACGGTCCCGTGCGCGGCTTCCGCTTCCACCGTCTTGCCGTCGGGCGTCATCAGCACCGAGGTCATCAGGCCCAGCGAACCGAAGCCCTGCGCCACGGTGTCGGACTGCACGTCGCCGTCGTAGTTCTTGCAGGCCCAGACATAGCCGCCGCTCCACTTCAGCGCGCTCGCCACCATGTCGTCGATCAGACGGTGCTCATAGGTGATGCCGGCCGCCTTGAACTTGCCGGCGAACTCGGCATCGTAGACTTCCTGGAACAGATCCTTGAAGCGCCCGTCATAGGCTTTCAGGATGGTGTTCTTGGTGGAGAGATAGAGCGGGTATTTGCGGCCCAGCGCGTAGTTCATCGAGGCGCGGGCGAAATCGCGGATGGAGTCGTCGAGATTGTACATCGCCATGGCGACGCCGGAGCCGGGCGCCTTGAACACTTCGTGCTCGATTACCTTGCCGTCGTCGCCGACGAATTTGATGGTCAGCGTGCCCTTGCCCGGATAACGGAAATCGGTGGCGCGGTACTGGTCGCCATAGGCGTGACGGCCGATGACGATCGGTTGCGTCCAGCCCGGCACCAGGCGCGGCACGTTCTTGCAGATGATCGGCTCGCGGAAGATGACGCCGCCCAGGATGTTGCGGATGGTACCGTTGGGCGACTTCCACATCTTCTTGAGCTTGAATTCCTCAACCCGCGCTTCGTCGGGGGTGATGGTGGCGCATTTGACGCCGACACCGTGCTTCTTGATGGCTTCCGCCGCGTCGACGGTCACCTGGTCGTTGGTGGCGTCGCGGTGCTCCACGCCGAGGTCGTAATATTCGAGCTTGATGTCCAGATAGGGCAGGATCAGCTTCTTCTTGATGAGATCCCAGATGATGCGGGTCATCTCGTCGCCGTCGAGTTCGACGACCGGATTGGCGACTTTGATCTTGTCCATGGAACTCCTCAGGGGATGGGGCGGCTGGCGATATAGCGGGGAGCAGATGCGAGGTCAAAGCCCGGCCTTCCCCTGCCCGCCCCTGGGACGATAAGATTGCCGGATCACATGATCTCGTTCCCCTCCATCATCCTGTCCCAGCCGCAGCTCGGCGAGAACATCGGCGCCGCAGCGCGCGCCATGAAGAATTTCGGGCTGTCGGATCTGCGCCTGGTCGAGCCGCGCGACGGCTGGCCCAATCCCAGGGCGGACGCTATGGCGGCGGGGGCCGTCGACATCGTGCAGTCCGCACGGCTGTTCGCGACGGTCAAGGACGCGCTGTCGGACCTCAACCTCGTCTATGCCACCACGGCGCGCGAGCGCGGCATCACCAAGGAGGTGCTGACGCCGGCGGAAGCGGCGCGGCGGCTGCGGCGGGCGGCGGCGCGCGGCGAAAAGGCCGGCATCCTGTTCGGCAACGAGCGCGCCGGTCTCGACAATGACGAGATTTCATTGGCCGATGCGGTGATCACCATCCCGACGGCGGAGTTCGCGTCGCTCAATCTGGGTCAGGCGGTCCTGCTGACCGGTTACGAATGGTTCCGCCAGGCCGACACGACACCGCCGGCGCGCATCGAACATGGTCCGCTCCACCGCAAGCCGACGCGCGCGGAGATGTTCCAGCTCTTCGACCATGTGGAGCGCGAATTGACCGCCAGCGGCTTCCTCTATCCGCCCGACAAACAGCCGCCGATGATCCGCGCCATCCGCGCCACCATCCACCGGGCGCGCCTCACCTATCAGGAAGTGCAGACCCTGCGCGGCATGATCGTGGCCCTGACGCGCGGCAAGCACCGGGTGAAGAAGGACGGAAAGTAACTGGATGGCCGGGGCGCGCTTCGCTGCCCGGCCATGACGTGCTGTAAGGTCAGCCCGAGACCTTGCCTTGCCAGACCGGCCAGCAGGCCGGGCGGCCTTCGGCCTTGACGGCGTTGTAGAGCCTCATCTGCGCGTCCTCGGCAGACTTGCCCATCTCGGTAGTGGTGAAATCCTTGCCGCCGGCGCACCAGACGTAGAACTGATGTTTGCCGGGGGCGAAGAAATCGGTCTGCTTGCTGGAGGCATAGCTGTCGGCCACGGCAACGCCGGCTGCGACGACCATCATGCCGCCGGCCGCATACACCAGGAACCGATTCAAAGCCACGTCCCACTCCCGGCAGTTCCGGCACACAGCCCAAAAGGCCAAAATGCCGTCTGTCTTGTTACTTTGGGCCCCAACCCGTCGGGGATCGTCCGTGCGACCGCCCGTACCCGGAAACACCGTTACACGGTTCCCGCCGGTTTACTATTCATTTCTGCAAATATGACAGCGACTTAACGCCATCATGGTGAATGACGCGAAGGCTCCGCGCCGGCCGCGCGCACGATGTCCTCGACAGCCTGCGACGCTTTTCCCACCAGCGCCGCGTCACGGCCGCGGACGACCAGCTGGGTACCGAAACCGTCCGGCCGGTAGAAGGGGTAGCTGCCGATGGAGACCGTCGGGTACTCGGCCTGGACTTTCGCCAGCGCGGCCGCGATGGTCCCCTCCCCAATAGGGGCCGAGATCGTCACCGCCTGAACGACCCGCCCACGGGCGAGCCTGGGCGCGATATCCTCCAGCATCGCCTGCATGATCCGCGGCACGCCCGCCATCACGAAGACGTTTTCGATCTGGAAGCCCGGCGCCGCCGACACGCTGTTCTTCACCAGATGGCCGCCGAACGGGATACGCGCCATGCGCCGGCGCATCTCGTTGAAGTCTTCCGGCTTGATCCGCGCCGCGAGCAGCGCCAGCGCCTCCTCGTGATAGTCGATGCCGACGCCGAAGGCCTTGGCGACGGCGTCGGCGGTGATGTCGTCATGCGTCGGCCCGATGCCGCCGGTCGTGAAAACATAGGTATAGCGGGCCCGCAGCGCATTCAGCGCCGCCACGATCTCGCTTTCCACATCGCCGACGACGCGGACTTCCTTGAGGTCGATGCCCAGCCCCGCCAGGAACAAAGCGATCGTGTTGGAGTTCGTGTCCCGGGTGCGGCCGGACAGGATTTCATCGCCGATAACCAGCACGGCGGCGGTGGGCGCGGAGTTGTCGTTCATCACGCACACTCTGGCCTTGGCACGGCGTGGAATTCAATATGGCAGCCGGGGAGGTGCCGGCCGGTACGACAGCGCCCCCTAACATCCGGCAGCCGCGGGATAATTGGCGAAATGCAAGGCGCTGGCGCACGGCCGCCCCGGCAGTGTAAGGAACGGTTCACAGGGCGGCGCTAGAAATACCCGCCAGCCGACCGTAGATTAGGCGCTCCGAATTAAGGACAAAAATGACCTCTTTCATGCCCGAAGCCGAGATCTTCGAAGCCGCGCGGCGGGCGCATTTCGCGGTAGCCCTGCACACGGCCAAAGATTTCGAAGGCATGCGCCGGGCCGGGCGGCTGGCCGCGGAGGTGCTCGACCTGCTCGTGCCGGAGGTGAAGCCCGGCGTGACCACGGCCTATCTCGACAAGCTGGCTTACGATTACACCGTCAGCCATGGCGCCCTGCCCGCCTGCCTGGGCTATCGCGGCTACCGCCATACGCTGTGCACCTCGATCAACCATGTCGTCTGCCATGGCATTCCGAACGACAAGCCGCTGCGCGACGGCGACGTCGTCAATATCGACGTCACCGTGATCCTCGACGGCTGGCATGGCGACACCAGCCGGATGTACCTGGTCGGCGACGTCAAGCGCAAAGCCGCGCGACTGGTCGAAGTCACCTATGAATCCATGCTGCGCGGAATCGCGGTCGTGAAGCCCGGCGCCACCACCGGGGACATCGGACACGCCATCCAGTCCTATGCGGAAGGCGAAGAGCATTGCTCGGTGGTGCGCGATTTCTGCGGCCACGGCGTCGGGCGCGTGTTCCACGCCTTGCCCAACATCGTGCATTACGGCAAGCCCGGACACGGCATAGGCCTCAGGCCCGGGATGTTCTTCACCGTCGAGCCGATGATCAATCTCGGCGGCTATGGCGTGAAAGTCCTGAATGACGGCTGGACGGCGGTCACGCGCGACCGCTCGCTGTCGGCCCAATTCGAGCATACCGTGGGTGTCACCGATGATGGTGTCGAAATCTTCACGCGCTCGCCCAAAGGGTGGGACAAGCCCCCTTATCTCTGACGTCGAGCCGCCGCCCCCGCCGCATTACCTCGGCCATCGCGAGCGTCTGCGCGAACGCTTCCTTGCCGGCGGCGCCGACGCCATGCCCGACTACGAATTGCTGGAACTGGCGCTGTTCGCGGCCATCCCGCGCCGTGATGTGAAGCCGCTTGCCAAAACGTTGATCGCCCGCTTCGGCAGTTTCGCCGAGGTGATCGCCGCGCCGCGCGAGCGCCTGCTCGAAACCGACGGCATCAGCGACAACGCCGTAACACAGCTCAAGATCGTCGAGGCCGCCGCGCTCAGGCTCTCCAAGACGCGTGTGCTGGGGCGGCCAGCGCTCAGCTCCTGGACGGCGCTGATCGACTACTGTGCGGCAGCCATGGCCCGTTCGATGACGGAAGAATTCCGCGTCCTCTTCCTCGACCGCAAGAATGTGCTAATCGCCGACGAGGTGCAGTCCACCGGGACCATCGACCACACGCCCGTCTATCCGCGCGAAATCGTCAAACGGGCGCTGGAGCTGGGCGCCTCCGCCGTGATCCTGGTGCACAACCATCCCAGCGGCGATCCCACCCCCAGCCGCGCCGACATCGAGATGACGCGGGACATGGTGGCGGCCGCCAAGGCGCTGCGAATCGCGGTGCATGACCATGTGATCGTCGGGCGCAGCGGCCACGCCAGTTTCAAGGCGTTGGGACTCTTGTGAAATCCGCCTCAGCGGCCTTGCCCCTTGGGGCCGCCTCGCTGATATAGTCCCCAGCCGAAAGGGTGGGGGCTTCATGCTGAACTATGCGGCTCGCCAAACGGGACGCCTGGCGCTCGGTCTTCTGGGGGCGGTCGTGGTCGCCGCGGTGATTTCGGCGATCGCGGTGCCGCGCGCCCCCGGCTTGGCGCCGTTCCTGGCGGCGGTGGGTACGCGCCTTGTGGATTTCGCGCGCCTGGATTTCGGCACCAGCGCCATCAGCGGCCTCTCCGCCATGGACGAACTCGGCCGGCGCATACCGGCAACGCTGGCGCTGGTGCTGACCGGGACGGGCGTGGCGCTGATCGTCGGCGCGCCGCTCGGCCTTGTGTTCGGCGCCGGGCCGCTCCGGCGCTCGGCTGCGCCCTTGATGCAGATCGTTGCGGCGGCGCCGGTGTTCTGCGCCGGCCTGGCCCTGGCCTACGGTGCGGTGCATCTCCTCCACTGGCCGGTGAGCATCAATGCGCCGGTGAGGAGCGCCGCCCCCATTTTTTCCAGCAACGCGCGGGACCTCCAGCTTGCCGCCCTACCGATGCTGATGGTCGGGCTTGCGGGCGCGGCTGCCGTGCAGCTCGCGCTGCGCCGTGCCGCCGCCGACAGCGCGCGCGGCTCCTATCGCGCGGGCCTCCGGCGCATGGGCCTTTCCGTGATCGAGATCGAGTGGGTTTATGCCGCCCCCCTGGTGATCGCGGGGCTGCTGGCGAGCGCCGGCGAGATCACGCTGGCGCTGTTGTCCGCCGCGGTCGTCGCGGAATGGGTGTTCCACCGGCCCGGCGCGGCGGACCTGTTCGTGAAGTCCGTCGCCTTGCAGGACTGGAACATGGCGGCGTTGATTCTGTTCGTCTTCGCGGCGCTGACGTTCGTCGTCGATTTCCTCGGCCGCCTCGGCGCCCATGCCCTGGCCAACGAAGGCAAGCCGTCATGAGCGCCGCCTTCGATTCACCGCCCCATGCCGCGCCGATGCTGCGCGTCATTCTGCGCGTCGTCGGCTGGTGCGGGCTGGGGCTGATCGCCGTCGCCGTCGCGCTCAGCGATTTTCTGGCGCATGCGCCGGCCGGCGCCGCCAACGCCGGATCGATTCTGGATGCGCCTTCGCCGGCGCATCCCTTCGGAACCGACTTGCTTGGCCGCGATCTGTTGAGCGAGACCTTGCACGGCCTGAGCGTGACGGTGGGCCACGCGCTGCTGGGAACGATCGTCGCCATCGTGCTCGGCGGCCTGTTCGGCGCCGTTGCCGCCCGCCTGCCACGCCCCGTCGGCTTGGCGCTGCGCGGCGTGATGGACGTGTTCGCGGCCATTCCCGCGCTGCTCCTCGGCATCCTGGTGATCGGACTGACCGCCCGTCTCTACGCCCCGCTGGCCGCCGGCCTGGCCGCCGCGCCGCTCGCCTTCGTGCGCGCCTTCGACCGCGTGGACACCAAATCGACCCATGCCGAATATGCGCGCGCGACAGGCATCTCCGCAGCGACACTGCTGCGGCGCGATCTGACCTACGAGTTCCGCGACACGCTGGCGACGGTGACCGCGCGCGCGTTGGCCGCGGTGACGATCATCCTGTCGACGGTGAGTTTCCTGGGATTCGGCGCCACGCCGCCAGCACGAGATCTCGGCCTGATGATCGCGGCGGCCAAGACGAGCTATCTTCATGCCTGGTGGACGGCGGCGGCCCCCGCCTTCGCCCTGCTGATCCTGATCCTGTGCGCGCGGCTCGCGGCAGGACTGGACGAAAGCGAACGGCCATGAGCGACGGCGCACCCATCTTCGAACTCGCCGAGTTGAGCGTCAGCCGGCCCGGCGCGGTCCTGCCGGAACTCGATCGTTTCTCGCTGTTGCTCGGTGCGGGTGAGAGCGTGGTGGTGCTCGGCGAAGCCGGGTCGGGCAAGGAAGCGCTGATGCGCGTGCTCGGCGGCTTCACGGAAAAATCGGATGCGATTTCCGGAACGATACGCCTCGGCAACGGAGAGCCGCGCCCCGCCGCAAGGCGTCTGCGCCCGGCAATCCGCATCGCCTATCTGCCGAGTCCGCTGGCGCAGCCTTTCGCGCCGCACGCCACGGTGCTGTCGCAGTTGAGCCGCGTGGTCGCGCGCAAGCTGGGCTCGCCCCAGGAAAGCGCACATGAGGAATTGCGCCTGGCCCTCGAGCGCATGGACGGCGCGCCGCCGCTGTCGTCCCTGAACAAAAAACCCGCCGAACTCAATCCCGTCACCATGGCCTGGGGCCTGCTGGCGGCCGTCAGCGCACAGACGCCCGATCTGGTGCTGGCCGACCACCCCCTCGCCGATCTGGGCCCCACATCCGTGCGGATGCTGCTGGGTGTGCTGGCCGCGGAACAGAAGCGTCTCGGCTTCGCGCTCGTCTATGCGACCGGCGGCCTGCAACCGGCGACCCGGCTCGGCGGACGCGTGGTCGTCATTCGCGAAGGCCGCGTGGTCGAGGAAGGCGACGCGGTACGGCTGGCGAGCGGTCACGCGCACGCCTATACGCGCACGCTTTACCGGGCGTTGCCGCAACTGTCCCTCGACAGGCCCAAAGCGCGCGGCGCTCCGCGCGGCCAGCCGCTGCTGCAGGTTCACGGGCTCGATCTTCTGGCGGACCCGAAGCGTGGCACCCGACAGGGATTGACGTTCGAGTTGCGCCGCGGCGCGTCGCTGGCGCTGATCGGCGAGGAGGGTTCCGGCCGGCGCGCCCTGGTGCGCGCGGTGCTTGGACTGGATCGCGCGCCCGTGGGCCGCGTGGTGTTCGACGCCGTGGATCTCAATATCCTGTCGCAGACCATGACCTCGCGTCTCAGGCGCCGCATCGCCTTCATCACCGGCGCCGACGACGCCCTCGATCCGCGCATGACGCTGTGGGACACGGTCGACGAACCGCTGCGTGCGCATCTGGATCTTTCGGGCGACCTGATCGCCGGCTATCGCGAAGGGGCGCTGAAGCGGGTCGGGCTGGCGTCGCATGACGGAAGACGCACCGTGGCCACACTCAGCGCCTTCGACAGACGGCGCCTGCAGGTGGCCCGCGCCATCGTCGGCGCGCCCCTGCTGGTGGTGGTGGACGAGCCCTTGCGCGGGCTGGACGCCTTTGCCCAGACCATCATGCGCGAGGTGCTGACCGATTTCCGCACCCATCAGGAGCCGGCCTTTCTGGTCGTCACCTCCGATTTCACGGTCGCCCAGGCGCTCGCCGACGAGGCCATGGTCTTCAAGGACCGGAAGGTGGTCGAGCGGGGCGCCATCGTCGACATGCTGCGGGCGCCCAAGGAAAAGGTGACGCGCAGGTTGATCGAAGCGGTCACCTTGCCGGACCTTTCGCGGGCCCCGGCTTCGGTCTAGAAACTGTCCCATGATTCCGCGATATGCCCGCGCCGAAATGACGGCCATCTGGTCGCCGCAGGCGAAGTTCCGCATCTGGTTCGAGATCGAGGCGCACGCCGCCGACGCGCTGGCGAAGCTGGGCGTGATCCCCAAGGACGCCGCCGCCAGAATCTGGGAAAAAGGCAAGACCGCCGAGTTCGACATCGAACGGATCGACGAGATCGAGCGCGAGGTCAAACACGACGTCATCGCCTTCCTGACCCATCTGTCGGAGATCGTCGGCCCCGAGGCGCGCTTCGTGCACCAGGGCATGACCTCGTCCGACGTGCTGGACACCTGCTTGGCCGTGCAGCTGCGCCGCGCCGCCGACATCCTGATCGACGACGTGAACCTGCTGCTCGCGGCGCTGAAGGCGCGCGCCGTGGAATACAAATACACGCCGACCAGCGGGCGCAGCCACGGCATCCACGCCGAGCCCACTACTTTCGGGCTCAAGCTGGCGGGCTTCTACGCGGAATTCCTGCGCGCCCGCGACCGGCTGGAGACGGCGCGCGAGGAGATTTCCACCTGCGCGATCTCCGGCGCCGTCGGCACCTTCGCCAATATCGACCCGGCGGTGGAGGCCCACGTCGCCAACAAGATGGGGCTGACCGTCGAGCCGGTCTCCACGCAGGTGATCCCGCGCGACCGCCACGCGGCTTATTTCGCGGCGCTGGGTGTGGTGGCGTCGTCGCTCGAACGCCTCGCCGTGGAAATCCGCCATCTGCAGCGCACCGAAGTTCTGGAAGCCGAGGAGTATTTCTCCCCCGGCCAGAAGGGTTCTTCGGCCATGCCGCACAAGCGCAATCCAATCCTCACCGAAAACGTCACCGGGCTGGCCCGCATGGTGCGCGCCTATGTGACGCCGGCGCTGGAGAACGTGGCGCTCTGGCACGAACGCGACATCTCGCATTCCTCGGTGGAGCGCTATATCGGCCCCGACGCCACCATCACGCTCGATTTCGCCCTGTCGCGCATGGCCAATGTGGTGGGCAAGCTGGTGGTCTATCCCGAGCGGATGAAGGAGAATCTGGAGAAAACGCGCGGTCTGGTGCACAGCCAGCGCGTCATGCTGGCGTTGACGCAAAAAGGCCTAGCACGCGAGGATTCCTATCGCCTGGTGCAGAAGAACGCCATGCGCGCCTGGAACGGCGAAGGGGCCCTGCTCGATCTCTTGAAAGCCGACCCCGACGTGGCGGGCGCGCTGTCCGCCAAGGACCTCGAGGCGCTGTTCGACCTTGCCTATCACTTCAAGCAGGTCGACACGATCTTCGACCGGGTGTTCGGCTAGGCGGCCGCGTCGTCCCCGCTGCGAGGCCGTCGCATTCGGGAATATACGAAAATCGAATTCGAATCCCTCTAAATCGTAGCAACCACTTGTCGCGAAACGAAAAACGCTTTGCTTCGCGGGCCGCCCGAGCCTGCATTTGCGGTTCCGTCCCGGTCCGGTTGTTTTCGAATTTTCGGGGGGGCCTGCATAAGCGCGAGACGTTTCGCTCATCCGACGATGTCAAACAGCTATGTAGATGTGGGAAGTGCGCGGAGCGGCTTCAAGAGGGTGCGGCGATCCATACGTTTTCGCGCATGAGGCACGGTTGCAGATAGGAGCACGCGGAGATCGCGGAGTGAATTCGCCGATCGGTTTTTAC
>VFSW01004571.1_pt1 | contig 20611 bp, 16 predicted proteins | sample 5358111 | NCBI WGS metagenome assembly VFSW01 (sample SAMN11554181, study PRJNA540505) | mine drainage metagenome | isolation source: sediment from site ElyBrook_90M | place: USA: Ely Copper Mine, Vershire, VT | collected 2017
CATTGGCCCGTGATTCTCTGTCCCTGTCTTTTTGATTCGGAGGTGGCGATGGCGCGCGGCCCAGCGGTGAAGATTATGCTCAGCGACGGCGAGCGTGGCGAGTTGGAAAGGCGCGTGCGTCGCCGAAAGATCGCACGGGCCGATGCGGTGCGAGCCCAGATCGTGCTGTTGGCCGCTGACGGCATGAACAATTGTGCGATTGCGGATGAACTCGGTATCTCCCGGCTGACGGCCGGACTGTGGCGAAAACGGTTTGCCAAAAAGCGCCTCGCTGGCGTTGATGACGAGCCGCGCTGCGGCGCGCCTCGCAAAATCGGAGACGAGAAGATCGCCGAGGTCGTGACCAGGACACTGGAGACCATGCCGGTCAATGCAACGCATTGGAGCACGCGCTCGATGGCGAGAACGTCCGGCGTGTCCATCTCGACGTGCATTGCATCTGGAATGCTTTCTCATTGGCCCCGCATCGCAGCGAGACTTTCAAGTTCTCGACCGATCCTCAGTTCATTGAGAAAGTGCGAGACATTGTCGGCCTCTACCTCGACCCGCCGGAGCGGGCTCTGGTGCTCTGCGCCGATGAAAAAAGCCAGATTCAGGCGCTGGACCGCACACAGCCGCTGTTGCCTATGCGACCAGGTCAGATCGAGCGGCGCAGCCACGACTACGAACGCCACGGTGCCATCGTGAACGCGTGTCACAGCGGGAAGGGTGGCACGGGAGACGTTGCGATCCTCTCGGCGGCAAATCGCATGCAGCTCATGCCGTTTGCGCAGATCGCCACTCGCGTAGGCGGCGCCATCACCGTGACGTTGGCTTTGATTGTTTTGTCGCGGATGCCGTAATCGGCGCCCTGAAAAGCTCCTGCCAAGCCCGACTCAGACGCCGGTCGTGAGGTCGCGGAACCATGATCCGGCCGCTCGTGCGCGCAGGCGACGGTCTTCACTCTCTCGCGCTGTTGTCGTGCGCCAGTTTTTCTGCGACGACCAAATCCTCCGGCGTGTTGACGTTAAAGAATCCGCACGGTTCCGCCGAGACCTCGATGCGTACCGCCTGTAATGCATCCAGCGCCCGCCAGACGCTGCGAAACTCGCCGGACGCGACGCCGCAGCGCAAGATGTCGAGGCATCGATACGGCCATAATGCGCACAAGCTCTGCACTTGGCCTGACGCGACGGCCACGACGGGTAGGTCAGCATGCATCTTTGCCGCCACCCGCAGCCGTGCCACGTTGTCTCTCGGGAGGAAGGGTGTGTCGCAGGGGAACGTGGCCAACCAAGACGCGCCGGTCGAAGGTAATTCCTGCAGCCCCGCAACGACGCCGCCCAGCGGGCCTGCCTCGCCGTTGAATGCGTCGGTCAGCAGCGCGAATTTCCTGCCGTAATGCGACAGGCAGCGCGCAACAGACTCCGGCCGGACGTTCAGCATCAGCACGTCGACTTGAGGCTGCACGCGTTCGATCACGGTATCGAGCAAATACCCGCTGCGAAAGCGCACAAACGACTTGTCCGCGCCCATGCGCGTCGCCATGCCGCCCGCAATGACGAGGCCTGCGATGCGCACCTTTGTTTCCTGACCAATCATATTTCACCACTTGACCGCACGCAGCTTGCCATTGCACTTGTTGCAAGCAAAGAGGTCGCGCGTTTTTTCGCGAAGTCCGAGGATTTGATCGTTGAAGGTCCTTCTTGCCGACGAGTTGGACGAGCGTGCAGGCGCGCTCATGCGGCATCTTAGGGAAGCCGGCGTCGAGGAGATCGTTCGTGTGGCGGCAGGCGAACGCCTGGTCGAGGCCGTCGAGCGTTACACGCCGGACGTTCTCATCGTCGATATGTCGAGAGCCGATCGCGACAGCTTGGAACCCATACGGGAAGTGACGGCGAACGACCCGAAGCCGATCGTCATGTTCGCGGACTGCAATGACCAGGCGTTCATGGAAGATGCAATAGCCGCCGGCGTCAGTTCGTACAATGTCCGCGGAACGTTGCTGCCCGAGGTCAAACCGATCGTGCAGGCGGCGGTCGCCATTTTTCGCAGATACCAAAAAGTTGCTGGCGACTTGCAGATTGCGGAGACGCGCCTGGACGAGCAGGCCGCAATCCAGAAGGCCAAGAGCCTGCTGATGCGAGAGCGCAATATCACCGAACCGCAAGCCTACAAATGGCTGCGCGAGCAGGCGATGAATCATGGCAAGCGTATCGCGGACGTCGCAAAGGAAATTCTTGTGTCCAGGCAACAAGATTGATGGGCCGGAAACGATGACATCTGAATCCGAGAAAACGCCAATCCTCCGCATCGGCATGCTCCGGCTTACCGATGCCGCACCGGTCGTCATGGCTCATGAGATGGGTCTCTTTGCCGAGCGTGGCCTGGACGTGCGACTTTTCGTCGAGCCGTCCTGGGCAAACATCGCCGACAAGCTCACCTTTGGCCATTTGGATGCGGCGGTCATGCTTCCGCCGTTGGCCCTCGCGATGGCGCTCGGCCTTCGCGGCACGCCGTCGCCTGTCATCGTGCCCATGGGGATCAGCCTCAACGGCAATTCGGTCACCGTCAATCACCGGATTGCGGACGCCGTGGGGGCAGACGCGCCGACCAACGCGATGGAGACCGGCCGACAACTCGGCGTGTGGCTGAAAACGCAGACGAGGAAACAGCGGTTTGCCGTCGTGCACACATTTTCCACGCACAATCTTTTGCTGCGCTATTGGCTGGCCGCGGCGGGCGTGGATCCCGACAAGGATGTGGAGATCACAATTCTTCCACCCGCGGAGACTGCGAAGGCCTTGAAGGCTGGCGAAATCGACGGCTTTTGCGCGGGCGCGCCTTGGGGGTCGATCGCAGCGGCCGACGGCGCGGGGCGAACTATCCTAGTGTCGTCCGAGATATGGCGTGATCACCCAGAGAAATGCCTGGCTATTGGCCGCTTTGCCGAGCAGAAGCCGGAAAACTTGCACCGGCTCGTTGCCGCCATAGCGGAGGCGGGACGCTATTGCGACGAGCCGAGAAATGCGGCGGACGTTGCCGCGATTCTGACAAGGGAGGATTATCTGGACGTCGATGCGGCGTACATCCGCGCGTCGCTCCCAAGTCTGAATCCAGGGTTGCACGGTGACGTGGATCGGTCGGTGTTCGCTGCTCATGCCACGAATACGCCCCTTCGCGCGCACGCTTCGTGGTTTCTGTCGCAGATGGCGCGCTGGCGTTATCTGCCGCCCGCCGCCGATGTTTCGGCGCTGATCGAAGCTGTGTACCACCCTGAGGTCTTCCAGGCTGCAAGCGGTGTTGCGGGCACGAGAGAGCCGGAACATTTTTGCGACGGCGCGGATTTCGATCCGCAAACAGGGTTCGCGGTTTCCCCGAACGGCGAGCGTAAATAGCGACACCTCTGCCAATTCAAACGGCAACGATTGTGTGCACTGCAACTATAAGCGGCAGGTGCGGAAGATATTGCGCGTAACCCATTGATCTATATGTCGTGTCAGTTGGCACGGCGTTTGCGATCATCCCAATGCCGGCCGCTTTGCAGCATCGCTGGCGAGGTCTCTTTCAACGGCGAGAGAGCCTGCCATCGGGCCAGATTGCCCCGTGATTGGTTGAGCGCGTCAACGGCGACCGCTCATGGCGCGAGCCTGAAGGCCGTAATATGCACAAGGGATTTCTAAAAGCTGGGCATTTACCCACGTTGTTCTGTGCGTTTCTCTATTTCGACATCAGTTTCATGGTCTGGGTCATCCTCGGGCCCTTGGGCATCCAGATCGCCAAGACGCTGGTCCTCGATCCGGTGCACAAAGGCCTGATGGTGGCGACGCCGGTCCTCGTGGGCGCGTTGTTGCGGGTGGTCAACGGCATTCTGGTCGACCATATCGGGCCGAAGCGGGCAGGGCTTCTCGCACAGAGCACCGTCATCCTCGGCCTGGCCTTTATGTGGTGGCACGGCATTCACAATTTCACGGAAATTCTCGTCGTGGGCGCGGTCCTTGGAATGGCTGGCGCTTCGTTCGCCGTGGCGTTGCCGCTCGCCTCGCGCTGGTATCCGCCGCAGCATCAGGGGACGGCGCTCGGCATCGCGGGCGCCGGGAATTCGGGAACCGTTCTCGCCTCGTTGTTCGCGCCGGCTCTCGCCGTGGCGATCGGCTGGCGCAACGTTATCGGGCTCTCCGCCATCCCGCTGCTCGTCGTCCTGGCCGTCTACACGATCTTCGCGAAGGACAGCCCCAACCGGCCGGCGGCCAAGAGCCTGTCCGCGTATTTCGACGTCTTGAAGGACGGCGACGCCTGGTGGTTCATGCTGCTCTACAGCGTGACCTTCGGCGGCTTCGTCGGTCTCGCATCGTCGCTGCCCATTTATTACAACGACCAATACGCGCTGAACCCCGTCCTCGCGGGCTACTGCACCGCCGCCTGCGTCTTCGTGGGTTCGCTGATGCGGCCCGTCGGCGGAGCGCTGGCGGATCGTCTCGGCGGCATCAACGTGCTCACCGTCATCTACACGATCGCGGCGCTCGCGCTTGCCCTGGTGAGTTTCGGGCTGCCCCAGCTGTGGATGGCTGTTCTTACGTTCATGGCCGCGATGTGTGCCCTGGGAATGGGCAACGGTGCCGTATTTCAGCTCGTCCCGCAGCGCTTCGGCAAGGAGATCGGCGTGATGACGGGCCTTGTCGGCATGACCGGCGGGATCGGCGGTTTCTATCTGGCGTCGAGTCTCGGTTACTCGAAGCAGCTCACAGGCTCCTATCAGAGCGGTTTTGTGCTGTTTGCCGGTTTGGCGCTCGTCGCGCTCATCGGCCTGACCGCCGTCAAGCGGCAATGGAACCTGACCTGGGGTTCGGCCTTTGCCCCGAACGAAGACTAAAGGGGATGAGAATGAAAGGAATTTCGAAGTCGTGGCGAACTGCCTGGAGAGCCGTCGGCGGAGTGGTGGGCTTTATGGCTGTCGGCAGTGCTGCGTATGCGGGGCTGCCGGCGTTTATCGCGCAAGGCAAGCCCGTGATTGACCTGCGGGCGCGCTACGAGAACGTCGACGACGCGAGCAAGGTTCCAATTGCGCAAGCGGGTACGCTGCGGGCGCGGCTCGGCTATGAAACGGGCACCTGGAACAATTTCCAGTTGGCGTTCGATTTCGACCAGATCTGGTCGATAGGCGGTGCCACCTACAACAGCACCCGCAACGGCAAGACGGCATTCCCCATCGTCGCCGATCCGGCAATGACGACGCTGAACCGCTTGCAGCTCGCCTATTCCACCGGTTTCGCCACGAAGATCACCGTGGGCCGCCAGCGGCTCTTGATTGGCAATCAGCGTTTCATTGGCAACTCCGGATGGCGTCAACACGAACAGACATTCGATTCCATCTCCGCCGTGAACACCTCGGTGAAGGGTCTCATGGCCACCTACGCCTATCTCTACCGCGTCAACCGAATCGACGGTCCAGCAATGCCGGTTCCGTCCGGCACGGCACCGGCCGCGACGGGGCAGGCCAGCTACTTCAAGAGTAACAGTCATGTTTTCGACGCGGTCTATTCCGGCTTCGCCGGGTTCCGGCTTGAGGCCTATACGTTCCTCCTTGACCTTGCGGGACCCGGCTATGCCACGAGCGCAGCGCAGCAGTCAGCGACGGCAAAACTCTCCACTGCGACCTATGGCGGACGCGCCGATTACAATCTTCCGATGACCGGCGGCCTCGTGGGCAAGATTTCGGGGGAATACGCGCACCAGACGAACTATGCGGCAAATCCGCTTTCGTTCGGTCTCGATTATTGGTTGGGCGAAGCCAGCCTGAAGTATCGGGGGCTGACAGGGCTCGCCGGCTACGAGTCGCTGGAAGGAAATGGCGTGGTCGGCTTTTCGACGCCGCTTGCCACGCTGCATGCGTTCAACGGATGGGCGGATATGTTCCTTTCGACACCGGCGAACGGCTTGAACGACGCCTACCTCAAAGCAAGCTACGCGGTTCCGGCTGGCTTTGTGGCGATGAAGAGCCTCACCGGCACCGTCGTCTATCACGGCTTTTCGACGGACAAATTCGGCAAAGGGATCGGCAGCGAGTGGGACGTGCAGGCCGAACTGGCGATCGACGGCAATACCTCCTTCCTTCTGAAATACGCCTCCTATCGAGGTTCGAACCCGGCGTTGGGAGGTTTCCCGGACAAATCCATCTTCTGGCTTCAGACGGCCTACGATTATTGAGGACAACATGGGACTTGAATCCGCACGGAAAAAGCTGGTCGTCATTGGCAACGGCATGGCCGGGATGCGCTGCGTCGAGGAATTGCTGAAACGCGATCCCTTGCGCTTCCGGATCACGGTCTTCGGTGCGGAGCCGCACACGAATTACGACCGCATCATGTTGTCGTCGGTTCTGGCGGGCGACAAGGAGATCAACCAGATCGTCATCAATCCGCTGAGCTGGTACGGCGATAACGAGATTCGCCTGTTCGCGGGTGACGGCGTCGTCGCGATCGACCGCGCGGCGAAAACGGTGACGTCCGAAAGCGGCCGCGTCGAGCCTTACGACAAACTCTTGATCGCCACAGGCTCGCGTCCGATCGTGCCGCCCATTCCAGGGCTCGACCTGCCGGGTGTCTGCGCCTTCCGCGACATCGCCGACATAGAACAGATGATCGACGCCTCCAGGCAGCACAAGTGCGCCATCGTAATCGGCGGCGGATTGCTTGGTCTTGAGGCGGCCAACGGTTTGCTCAAGCGCGGCATGTCCGTTGCCGTCGTCCATCTGATGGACACCTTGATGGAGCGACAACTCGACACTGTGGCCGGCGGGCTGCTGCAGCGCGAACTGGACGAGCGCGGCCTGAACTTCTTCATGAACGGCCAGACGGAGGAGGTATTCGGCGACGGGCGCGTCCATGGAGTCCGGCTGGCGGACGGGCGCGAGGTTCCCGGCGACCTTGTCGTGATGGCGATCGGCATCCGCCCCAATGTGGACTTGGCAAACCGCTGCGATCTGGAGATCAACCGCGGGATCATGGTGGACGACACGATGTGCACGTCGGATCCCGATATTTTCGCGGTCGGCGAATGTGTGGAGCATCGTGGCAAGACTTATGGACTGGTCGCGCCGCTCTATGAAATGGCGAAGGTCTGCGCCAACCGTCTGGCGAGCGACGAGGCACCCGACGCGGGGTACACGGGTTCCGTTCTTTCGACGAAGCTGAAGGTGACCGGCGTCGACGTCTTCTCGGCCGGCAATTTCAATCGGGGCGAGGATTGCAGCGATCTGACATTCCACGACAGCGCCAGGCAGGTCTACAAGAAGCTTGTGCTGCGCGACGGGCGTTTGGAAGGCGTTGTCTTGTACGGCGACGTCGCCGACAGCGGCTGGTATTTCGAACTGCTGCGCAAGCGCGAGGATGTGACCGCCTATCGCGACGGTCTGTTGTTCGGGCAGAACATCGCTGCCGCGATGGGCAATGTTCCAAAGACGACCGTAGCCGATCTATCGGGCGATTATCAGATCTGCGGCTGCAACGGCGTGTGCAAATCGGCGATCACCGATGCTATCGCCGCAAAGGGATTAACGACGCTCGACGAAGTGCGCGCCCACACCAAGGCGTCGGCATCGTGCGGTTCCTGCACGCGCCTTGTCGAGGCATTGCTGAAAGTCTCGCTGGGCGCGGAGTTCAAGGAGGCCGCGGCTGCTGGCATGTGCAAATGCACGCCGTTGACGCACGAAGAGGTGCGCCGCCGCATCAAGGCCGAGCAACTCAAGACCATCCTTCAGACCATGTCCACATTGGGTTGGAACAAGTCGGACGGATGCGCGTCGTGTCGCCCCGCGCTGAATTTCTACTTGCTGTGCGCCTGGCCCAGCGAGTATGTGGACGACGCGCAGTCTCGGTTCATCAACGAACGCGCGCACGCCAACATTCAGAAGGATGGAACCTTCTCGGTCATCCCGCGCATGTGGGGCGGCGTCACCAACGCCAGGGAACTGCGCACCATCGCCGATGTCGTCGACAAATATGAGATTCCCACCGTTAAGCTCACGGGCGGCCAGCGCATCGACATGCTGGGCGTGCCCAAGCAGCAATTGCCGTCGGTTTGGCGCGATCTCAACGCGGCGGGAATGGTGTCCGGACACGCCTACGGCAAGGCACTCCGCACCGTGAAGACCTGCGTCGGTTCGGAATGGTGCCGGTTCGGCGTCCAGGATTCCACCGCTATGGGCATCGCGCTGGAGAAGATGACCTGGGGCTCCTGGCATCCGCACAAGGTGAAGCTCGCGGTGTCCGGGTGTCCGCGCAACTGCGCCGAAGCGACGATCAAGGATTTCGGCGTGATCGCCGTGGAGAGCGGCTGGGAACTTCTGGTCGGCGGCAATGGCGGCATCAAACTCCGTGGCACGGAACTTCTGTGTAAAGTCGCGACGCCCGCCGAAGTGCTGGAGTACTGCGCTGCGTTTCTGCAGCTCTATCGCGAAGAGGCGCGTTATTTGGACCGCACTGCACCGTGGATCGAGCGCGTGGGTCTCGATTACGTCAAGGCCAGGATTGTGGAAGACGAGGCGGGTCGCAAGGAGTTGCACGAGCGGTTTCTTTACGCCCAGAAATTCTTCCAGGTTGACCCCTGGGAAGAGAATGCCGTGGAGGATGAGCCCAAGCCGGAGTTCCGCCTCCTCGCCGAGGTCGAATAGCGATGTCGGACACAAAGACGGCTAGATGGTTCGATGTGGGAATGCTGGCAGACATCCCGAAGCTCGGCGCGCGCGTCGTTGTCGGCAGCGAGGGGGCGATCGCGGTGTTCCGCACCGCCGACGACCGTATTTTTGCACTCAGGGATAAATGCCCGCATCGCGGCGGCCCGCTGTCGCAGGGGATTGTGCACGGCGAGCACGTAACTTGTCCTTTGCACGGCTGGAATATCGCGCTCATGACCGGCGAAGCGGTGGCGCCCGACATCGGCTGCACGCCGCAGATCGCCGTGCGCCTCGTTGAGGACCGCATCCAGCTCCAATTGCCGTCAGCGGGAAAATGACCGGCGTCCGCACGATCTGTCCCTACTGCGGCGTGGGCTGTGGTGTCGTCGTTTCCGACGGCGCGGTTTCCGGTGACCGGAAACATCCGTCGAATTTCGGAAGGCTGTGCTCCAAAGGCGCGGCGCTTGCGGAAACGCTGGACGACTCCCGACGCCTGCGGCGCCTGCAAATCCACGGCAATGATGCGAGCTGGGACGACGCGCTGTCACTGATCGCTTCGCGGTTCCAGGAGGCGATCGCGCTATACGGACCAGATGCGGTCGCTTTTTATGTTTATGGGCACTTACAGACCGAACATTATTTTTTGGCCCACAACTTGATGAAAGGCTTAAAACGCAGCTGCAAAATAGACACGAATTCTCGCCTTTGCATGGCGTCGAGCGTCGCCGGGCATGTGCGCGCCTTTGGTGAGGATGTCGTGCCGGGGACTTATGAGGACTGGGAGCAGGCCGATCTCGTCGTGCTGGTGGGAAGCAACACGGCTTGGTGCCATCCCGTGCTCTTCCAGCGTCTTGTGGCGGCCCGCGCGGCGCGTGGCACGAGGATCGTCGTCATCGATCCCAGGCGCACGGCCACATGCGAAAGCGCTGACCTGCACTTGCCGCTGGCGCTGGGCACGGATGTTGCTCTTTTCGGCGGACTGCTCGTGCATCTGGCCGATGCGGGAGCGCTCGACCGGACATGGATCGATGCACACACCCACGGCTTCGAAGCATCGCTTGCTGCTGCGCGCCAATACGCCGGAACGCCGATGCAGGTTGCCGCGATTACAAAGCTGTCCCCGGAAGCGATTACATCCTTCTACGATATGTTCGCGAGCACTGAGCGTGCCATGACCGTCTATTCGCAGGGCGTCAATCAATCCTCGGCGGGAACCGACAAGGTCAACGCCATCATCAACTGCCATCTGGCAACAGGACGCATCGGCCGTCCGGGCATGGGGCCGTTCTCCGTCACCGGACAGCCCAACGCCATGGGTGGGCGCGAGGTTGGTGGCCTGGCCAATCAGTTGGCTGCTCACATGGACTTCGATAGCACCGAGGATGTGGATCGCGTGCGGCGCTTCTGGTGCGCCCCGAACATTGCGACCCGGCCGGGTCTGAAGGCGGTGGATCTGTTCGACGCCATGCTCGACGGGCGCATCAAGGCAGTCTGGATCGCGGCGACGAATCCCGCGGCAAGTATGCCGCGTGCCGATTTGGTGCGGCGGGCGCTCGAAACCTGCCCGTTCGTCGTCGTTTCCGACTGCTGGCCGACCGACACCACGAAATTCGCCGACGTCGTGTTGCCCGCCGCTGGCTGGGGGGAAAAAGACGGCACCGTCACCAACTCCGAACGGCGCATCTCGCGCCAGCGCGCCTTCAGGCGTCCGCCCGGCGAGGCTAAGCCGGACTGGTGGATGTTCGCCGAGGTGGGGGCCCGCATGGGTTGGCCAGTCGCATTTTCCTACAACGGTCCGGTGGAGATTTTCGCCGAACATGCGGCGCTGTCGGGGTTCGAGAACGACGGCCGCCGCGCCTTCGACATCGGCGCGCTCGCCGTGCTGAACGAAATGGACTATGAGGCGATGACGCCTGTGCAATGGCCGCTTCCCGCGATTGAAGCCGCGCGTGGCGGCCGTCTTTTCGCGGACGGCGGTTTCCTCACGCCGGACGGGAAGGCGCACTTCGTTGCGACGCCGTTCAAGCCGCCGGCGGCGAAAACGGATCGCCGCACGTCCTTTCTGCTCAACACGGGCCGTGTCCGCGATCAATGGCACACCATGACGCGTACGGGGCTTGTCCCGCGCCTGATGGCGCATCAGGACGAGCCCTTCCTCGAACTTCATCCGCGCGACGCCGTGAAGCTCTGCCTCGAAGACGGCGATTTGGTGCGGGTGGAAACGGAACACGCGGCGACGGTTCTCCGCACGAAACCGAACCCGGCATTGCGCGCGGGCGAGGCTTTCGCGCCGATGCATTGGACGGACGACTTTTTGGCGCACGGGCCGGTCGCCAGACTGGTGAGCGGCGTCTGCGACCCGATCTCCGGGCAGCCCGAACTGAAGGCGACGGCGGCAAGACTGGCGCCCCTGCCGACTCTGTGGCGGGGGCTCCTGTTCGCCGACATCAAGCGGCTCGGTTCCGATGGCATCTATTATGTTCGCATTCCGACGGCGCAGGGGCAGGCTTATGAAATGCGCGGATGGGAGCCGCTTCCGACCAGCGAGAATATATCGTTGTGGGCCGAAGCTCTGCTCGACCATCCGGCGGGCGCGGAGCGGGTTGAGACGATGGACCGCGACCGCGGGACGTTTCGCTTTGCCAGCGTCCTGGATGGTCGCTTGCGAGCCTGTCTTCTTTTGTCCCGGGATGGCAGATGGCCGTTGCCGGAACGAAATTCGATCGCTCCGCTGTTGGGCGCGGTGTTCGACAAGCAGGCGTACGACTTGCTATTTCAGATCAAGAAGGTGGGAGATGGTACTCCGGTGCGCGACCGCAAGGTTTGTACCTGTTTCTCGATCGGGCGCTCTGCGATCGAGCAGGCCGTCGCCGGTGGCCGTCTGACGACGTGTGCCCAGGTCGGCGCGGCAACAAGAGCGGGAACAAATTGCGGGTCGTGCATTCCGGAGATCGAGGAGATACTACGTGATGTTCATGCGACTGTTTGATTGTCCGGCGACGAACGAGCGTAGGATTGGCAAATGAGTGATGCCCTTCGAGGTAAGACAATTCTGGTGCCGGAGAGCCGCGAACTCGATCTGTTCGTCGGCATGCTGGAACTGCAAGGCGCGCGCACGCTGCGCTGTCCGCTGGTGACGATTCTCGATGTGGAAGACAGCGCACCGGTGGTGACTTGGCTCGAACGTTTGATGGGGGGCCAGTTCGACGATCTGATTTTACTTACCGGAGAAGGATTGCGTCGCCTCTTGGCCTCGGGTGAACGTCTTGGCAAGAGAGACCAGATCATCGGTGCAATCGGGCGACTACGAACCGTCGTGCGCGGCCCGAAGCCTGCGCGTGCGCTCCGAGAAATCGGATTGACGCCGGGATTGACGGCTGCATCGCCTACCTCAGCAGGTATCGTCGAAACCCTCTCCGCTCACAATCTTCGCGGCCGGACGATAGGTCTCCAGCTTCACCCGGGGCAGGTGGATCGATCTCTTCCGGCATTTCTTGATGCCGGCGGCGGCGTCACGGTTTCGGTCACGCCCTACCGCTATGCCACGGACAGCGAATCCGACTCCGTCGCGGAAGCGATCAGAAAGATGGCTGCAGGAGAGATTAGCGTTATCGCCTTCACCAGTTCTCCTCAAATTCGGCGCCTACTCGATGTCGCGGCCGAAAAGGGATTGAAACAAGAGTTGGCGACGGGCTGGAAGCGGACGCGCGTGGCGTCCATCGGCCCAGTGGTCACTGATGCGCTCAAGGCCATTGGAGTAGAAGTCGCGGCGCAGCCGGAATCCGTCTTCCACTTGAAGCCATTGATAGCGGCAATCTCTCGCTTATACGGCCCTTCGTAAAATCCGTTACAAATAGGAAACCTCGTGTCGCAGCTGGCGCACCGAAAGAGTGGACAACTGATCTCTTTTGATGAGGCAGTTGAACGCATAGCACAATTTGCCAAGCCGCTAGGAACGGAAAGCGTGGTGCTCGATCAAGCTGACGGCCGATATTTGGCGAGACCGGTCATCGCCTCGTTTGCATCACCCGCCGCCGCCATCTCCGCGATGGATGGCTACGCCGTTCGCGATGCCGATGTTACGCGTGCCCCCATCTGTCTTGAAGTCATCGGCAAGTCATTCGCCGATGCGCGCTATCCAGGTGATCTCCCGAACGGAACCTGTGTGAGGGTCTTTACCGGAGCTCCAGTGCCACATGGAACAGATCGTATCGTTATTCAGGAAGATGTGCGCGTTGAGGGACGCAAGGCGTATTTCGCGGAGGAGCCCCGTGGGCGCCGTCACCTTCGCCCGGCGGGCTCCGATTTTGTCGCTGGCGACGTCCTAGTGGCCGCGGGGTGCCGACTCAATCCACAGCGCTTGGTCGCAGCGGCAGCGACTGATCAGTCCGAGCTCGATGTCGTGCGCCGGCCACGCGTGTTCGTGATCTGCTACGGTGACGAGCTTTCCGAGCCAGGGCAATCGAAAAGCCGCCCCGGCTCAATCCCGGAAAGCATTTCCTTTGGCGTCGCCGCCCTGGCGCGACGCTGGGGCGCCGATGTCGTTGGAAGATTGCAAAAGGCCGACGTGCTCGAAGAATTGCAGACGGCCGCGGCAAGCGTCGCGGAATTGTGCGATGTGATCGTTGTGATTGGCGGCGCTTCGGTGGGAGAAAAGGATTTCGCCAAAGCTATGTTTGTGCCGTTGGGATTGGAGTTCGTTTTCAACAAAGTGGCTATCAGGCCGGGCAAGCCCGTGTGGATGGGGACGCTTGGAGAACGGGTTGTCGTGGGCCTTCCTGGCAACCCGTCGTCGGCACTCATCATGGCGCGGTTGATACTCGCTCCGCTGTTGATCGGCATGGCGGGTGGCGAGGTTGCCGAGGCGCTCAGATCGCAGGAATTACCGCTAACATCGCCGGTCGAGGCTTGCGACGGACGGGAGACGTTTTTGAGAGCGACGTGCGATGTTGGAACGGTGACGCCCCTGACGAATCAAGACACCGCAGCACAAAAAGCAATGGCCGCCTGCAATTCACTCATTCGCCGCCGAGCAGGCGCGCTGTCTGCCTTGTCTGGGACGCTCGCCGAGACCATAATGTTTTGAATTTGAAGGAAGATATCAACTTGCGGCGATTGCAGAAGAGTAACCAGCTCTCGCTCGTACCGCGACCGCCGTGCAGATCCAAGAAGTCATTTGCTAAAGTGGCCTTGACGTTGCCAGGCGCTTGCGCACAATATCTGGTGTCCACGGTTCCTCAGATTGTCCAAATCTGGGGCTAAGAGGGAAACCGGCGCGGCCCAAAGGCCAACTCCGGTGCTGCCCCCGCAACTGTAAGCGGCGAGCCGCTGTCGAATAAGCCACTGATGCACGATGCATCGGGAAGGCGAGACAGCAGCGACAACCCGCGAGCCAGGAGACCTGCCGTGCACAGTTGAAACGTTCGTCGGGCGGGGTGTCCCGGTGGCCGCTTGCAGGCCGGTGGCTTTGCGCCATCACCCCCGCGATGCGTCCGCTGTTTCTCCCCCCGACTTTTTGAAGGGAGAAGCGATGTCCGCGTTGACCTATGATTTCGACGCTCACGGTCACCTTGTCCCGTCGCCGGAAATCACGCCGGGTCGAGCGCTGCCCGGACCCGAGCCGTCACCGCACCACGTGGCGCGGACAGCACCGCTGCCGGCACCGCTGGCGCGGCCGCCGCGGCCGTCCGACCTGCAACTTGATCGCGCGCGCGACGATCTTCTGACGGCATTCGGCAAGGCGACCCTGAGCGACCGTTATCTGATGTCCGGCGAGAGCTTCCAGGACTTGTTCGCCCGTGTCGCCTGCGCTTACGCCGACGACATTGCCCATGCGCAGCGCCTCTACGATGCAATGTCGAAGCTCTGGTTCATGCCCGCAACACCCATTCTTTCCAACGGCGGCACGACGCGTGGTCTTCCCATCTCCTGTTTCCTCAACGAGGTTCCAGATTCATTGGACGGCATTGTCTCCACTTGGAACGAGAACGTCTGGCTGGCATCGACCGGCGGCGGCATCGGCACCTATTGGGGCAAGGTGCGCTCGATCGGCGAACGGGTGAAAGGCTGCGGCGAGACCTCGGGAATCATTCCGTTCATCCATGTGATGGACGGGCTGACGCTGGCTATCAGCCAGGGCTCGCTGCGCCGCGGTTCGGCCGCTGTCTACCTCGACGTGTACCATCCCGAGATCGAGGAATTCCTGGAAATCCGCAAAGCCTCCGGCGATTTCAACCGCAAAGGCCTCAACCTTCATCACGGCATCAATATCACGGACGAATTCATGGAGGCCGTGCGTGCCGGCACCATCTTTGGCCTGCGCAGCCCCAAAACCAACGAGGTGGTCCGCGACGTGAACGCGCGCCAACTCTGGCAGCGCATTCTTGAAACACGGCTACAGACCGGCGAGCCCTATCTGCTGTTCATCGATCAGGTCAACCGTGCGCTGCCCAAGCATCAGCGCGAACTTGGGCTGAAGGTCTCCACTTCCAATCTATGCAGCGAGATCACGCTATCCACCGGCGCCGATCATGACGGCAAGGATCGTACGGCGGTGTGTTGCCTGTCATCGCTTAATATCGAGACCTGGGACGAATGGAGCGAGGAGCCTGGCTTCATCGAGGACGTGATGCGCATGCTGGACAATGTGTTGACCAGTTTCATCGAAACCGCGCCGGCTAGCATGGCCAACGCCAAGTACTCCGCGATGCGCGAGCGGTCGGTCGGTCTTGGTGTTATGGGCTTCCACTCCTTCCTGCAATCGCGCGGTATCGCGATGGAGGGCGCCATGGCCAAGTCCTGGAACTTGCGCATTTTCCGCAAGATCCGGCGCGAAGCGGACGCGACGTCTTATGTACTGGCACAAGAGCGCGGTGCGTGTCCGGATGCCGCGGAGCGCGGTATGAAGGCACGCTTCAGCCATAAGCTCGCGGTGGCGCCTACGGCATCGATCAGCATCATTTGCGGCGGCACCAGCGCCTGTGTGGAGCCCGTACCGGCCAACATCTACACGCACAAGACACTCTCCGGCGCGTTCGTCGTGCGCAATCCGCATCTTGCGAAGGTGCTTGCCGCTAGGGGAGCCGATGCGCCACAAACTTGGCAGTCGGTGGTAGAGCGGGAAGGCTCCGTCCAACACCTCGATTGCCTAAGCGAGGAGGAGAAAGCCGTCTTTCGAACGGCCTTTGAGATCGACCAGCGCTGGATCATTGAGCTTGCCGCGGACCGTACGCTGTTTGTCTGTCAAAGCCAGTCGCTGAACCTGTTCCTGCCGGCCGATATCGATAAGTGGGATTTGCACATGCTGCATTGGTCGGCCTGGGAACGCGGTATCAAAAGTCTCTACTACTGCCGTTCCAAGTCCGTCAGCCGCGCGGCATTTGTGGGTCAACTCGAAAGGAAGGATGCGACGCGGAGCGCCGGCACGCCGACCAATTATGAAGAGTGCTTGGCATGTCAGTGAATTCGCTCGCAATGCTTGATCCAAAGACGCTCATCGGAACAGGGCGGGTTGGTCTTCTGACCGCAACTGGCACCTATGATGTCGAGCGCTATCCCTGGGCCCACGAGTTCTGGAAGCGCCAACAGCAGATGCACTGGATGGGCGAAGAGGTGCCACTCGGCAATGATATCAAGGACTGGTCGTCAGATCGCATCACGCCCGCCGAACGCGCGCTGCTCACGCAGATCTTCCGCTTCTTCACCCAAAGCGACGTGGAAGTAGGAGACAACTACCTCAAGCGGTACATCCCGATTTTCCAGCCATTGGAAATACAGATGATGATGGCCGCCTTCTCCAACATGGAGACCGTGCATATCGACGCCTATGCCTTGCTGCTCAAGACGCTCGGCATGCCGAAAGCGGAATTCGAAGCCTTTCGCGACTATGCCGAGATGCGCGCCAAGGCGGACTACATGCACGGCTTCGGCGTGGCCACCGTGGCCGACGTGGCACGCACACTCGCGATGTTCGGCGCCTTCACCGAAGGTATGGCGCTCTTTGCAAGTTTCGCGATGCTGCTTAACTTCCCGCGCCACAACAAGATGAATGGCATGGGCCAGATTGTGAGTTGGTCGGTGCGCGACGAAAGCCTGCATTGCGACGGCATCATCCGGCTGTTCCACGAATGGAATCGGGAGACAGACGCACTCACGCGCGCCGTCCGCGATGATATTATCGACGTGGCCAAGACGATGGTGACCCTTGAGGAGGACTTTGTCGATCTTGCGTTTGGGCTCGGCGACATTGCCGGTATGAACGCAGCCGGTATAAAGGCCTATGTCCGTTACGTCGCGGACTGGCGGCTCACCCAACTCGGGCTCTCGCCGGTGTTCGGATATTTCGAGGAGAGCGAGAGCGGTTATCGACAGGTAAAGCCACATCCGCTCCCCTGGCTCGTGGAAATCCTCAACGGGGTGGAACACGCCAACTTCTTCGAGCAGCGCGCCACGGAATATTCGAAAGGTGCCAGTCGCGGAAGCTGGGATGGCGAAAACGGGGTATGGGCATTGTTCGACAAGAACGCACGCGGCCGTGTGGCCTAAACAAGGGACACATCGGCAAAGATGAAACCATCCCGCTCAACGACCTCGCCAACGGCGACGGGAAACGGTGCTTTGAACATCGGCGCGGCGGACACCACCGTATGAAACTCGCCGTTCTCGCCACAAGGATCGATACCGGCCGGCAGGTCGCGCAGCAGATCGCAGTCGAAGAGGCGCCCGGCGAAGCTGCGATCCAACTGCCGTGGATCGACGCAGGTGAGATGGGCCACAAGCCCGCTCTCGAGCATCTCTCGGCCCAGTGCGGCGGTGTCGCGCTGCCAGAGCCGGAAAGAGCGGCGTCATGCCCGCGGCCGCAAGCTTCTCCTCGCGATGGGCGCGGATATCTGTAAATTCGCTTGCAATAATGGCTCTTCTCTATTCGGCGTGTTGAGGTCAAGCGTTTTCGAGCTTTCCGGTTCGCCGGCATTTGATGTCTTTCGCGGGGCCTCGCTTCTCTTCGGGATCGGCTCTCCGGCCCTCCCAGCATGGAATCAGAAGAATGAAGCGGCTCAATCTGACTCGCGTCCTAACCGCGATAAAGCGATCGGCACAAGAGCCCAAAGCGAACTCACCTCATCCATCGTCCCGCGAAGGACATCTCTCCACCGGCAGTGGAACTTTAGTCTCCTTTCTGGTCGGCCAATCAGATGGCGACCGCCGTCGTTTCCCTTGTCCAGCGGAAATTGGTGCCGTCCGTCCAGATCCGGTGCATGATCACGGCTAGTCGACGTGCCAGAGCGACAATGGCTTTGCGCAGGCCACCCCACTTTGCGACGTTCATAGCCCATGCTTTCAACCACGACCATTTCTGCACACGGGTCAGCATCACTTGAGCTGCTTCATAAAGTAGCGCCCGCATCATGGCGTCGCCACACAGGGAGACGCGACCAACGCGATGGCTCTCCCCCGATTGATTGAGCACTGGGGTCAATCCCAGCGCTGGACCCACGGCCCGTGAGTTCCGGAATCGGGCCGGAACATCGATGGTGCTGATGAAAGCGAGAGAGGTGACGGGGCCGACACCTGGGATTGTCATCAGGCGATTGCAGACCGTATCGTCTCTGGCGATCTCCAGCACTCTTCGATGCAGTCGGGAAAATTCCTCGCGCAACTTCTGCCTGGCAGCGAGCAAAGGCGTCGTGATCTCTACCAAATCAGGTAGGCCTTCAATGAGATCGCGGTTACGGGCATCAAAGCGGATTGTCCCGATGACACCAACCTTGAGCCCGAAGTTGCGCAACAGGCCACGGATGTCGTTCTCGATGGCAATCGCTTTTTCCTGTAGTAGCTTACGGGCTGTCAGCAAGGCTCGGCGCTTTTGGCTCCTCAACGTCTTGACATGCACGGGTCGGAACAGAGTGACCCGCATCATCTGCGCGATGCCGCGCGCGTCGTTGCGATCGGTCTTGTTCACCTGAGCTTTCAGGAATGCTTTCGCATGTCTGGTTTCTATGCAGATCGCCGGCAAGCCCGCCTCTGCCAATCCGCTGAACAGCCATTGCGACAATGGTCCGGCTTCAAGTCCGATCCGCACGAGCTCCCATGCGGGATTCTTCAATACCTGGGCAAGGTCTTCCGGGTGACTGAGGACCTTGATTTCGTGGCTGATCGCGCCCGTTTCGTCCACGATGCACACCGATGTCTCTTTGACCGACACGTCCAGTCCGGCATAATATTTCATGCTGCGCTTCCTTTCCTGATGCTTGCGGCTGTTTAAGACAGGCCACGTTCTATCATCAGCTCGAAGCGCAGCACCTCCATGCATCCCCGCCAAAGATGGGGCTCAAGCCGAATACCCCATCTGACTGACTCACTTTTGATGAAATTCGAGCGCTGGTTGGCATTGGATTCAGGAGAATCAATGCCATGAAGCGAGTGATTCAAGCGTCGACACTGGTCCCGCGGGGATTTGTGGTGGAAAGCGCGGTTTTCGACGACACCGGCACGCTGATCACGATCCGCCACGCCAGCAAAGCCAGTGTGTGTCCGAGATGTGGACGGATGTCGGAGCTGGTCCACAGCCGATACCATCGCCGCCTTCTCGACCTCCCTGTGGCTGGCCGCCCGGTACGATTGATTGTCGTGGCGCGGCGCTTTCGCTGTGACGGCGTCCTTTGCGGACAACGCATCTTCACCGAGCGTTTTGACAAAGACGTGCTGACGCCGCGGGCACGACGGACCGCCCGGCTCGAGCAAATCGTCTACCACCTCGGGCTCGCTCTGGGTGGACGTCCGGCAGCGAGCTTCGCAGGCAGATTGATGGTACCGGTGAGCAACGACACACTCCTGCGAGCCGTGCGCCGACGCGGCACTCCGCGATTTGTCCCGCCGACTGTCATAGGGATCGACGATTGGGCTTGGCGGCGCAACCAGCGCTACGGAACTATCCTCTGCGATCTCGAACGACGCAAGACAATAGCGTTGCTGCCGGATCGCGAGCCGGCGGCAGCTCAGGCCTGACTTTCTGATCAGCCGCAGATTGCCATCGTCTCTCGCGACCGCGGCGGCGGCTACGCTCTGGCGGCGGCCAGGGCACTGCCGAATGCCGTCCAGGTCGCTGATCGCTGGCACTTGATGGAGAATGCCAGCCGGGCTTTCCTTGATGCGGTGCGCAAATCCATGCGGCAGATCCGTGTCGCCATCGGCGCCGCGACGATCAATCCCAAGCTGCTCTCCGCTGCCGAGCGCCTCCAATACGAAGGATATCTTCGCCGGGAAGAGACCAACGCCGCCATTCTCGGGCTGGCCAAGAACGACATCAAAATCAAAGAGATCGTCCGCCGCACCGGGTACAGTCGCGGACTCGTCCGCAAGGTGCTTCGCGGTCAGCGCTCCGACGTCTTCCGCGTCCGGGAGAGTTCGCTCGAGCTCTATCTGCAATGGCTCGATGAACAGTGGGCGGCCGGACAACACAACGGATCAGCGCTGTGGCGACGCCTCAGACAGCATGGGTTCCGCGGCTCCCTTCGGGTCGTCAGCGAATGGGCCACACGCCGTCGTAAGGCGGAGAAGGCGGACGGCAATAGTCTGAGCCGGGCTCCTTCGGCGCGAACCATTGCACGGCTCATGACCTTCGGGCGCGACGGCCTCACCAAATCCGAGACGGTCACGGTCGCGGCGATCGAGGGCGACGTGCCGCTGCTTGTGGAAGCACGGAATATCATCGCCTCCTTCCAGGCCATGATCCGCAAAAAGTCCCTGGCCGATCTTGAGCCCTGGCTGGAACGCGCCAGGTCAAGCTTGGTCGCCTCGTTCGCCAACGGTGTCATCAAAGACCAGGCCGCCGTCAAAGCCGCCATTACATCGCCCTGGTCGAACGGACAGACGGAGGGCCAAATCACCAAGCTCAAGCTCGTGAAACGCCAAATGTACGGCCGCGGGAAGCTCGATCTCCTTCAAGCTCGCGTTATCGGT
>VFSW01004572.1_pt1 | contig 20611 bp, 26 predicted proteins | sample 5358111 | NCBI WGS metagenome assembly VFSW01 (sample SAMN11554181, study PRJNA540505) | mine drainage metagenome | isolation source: sediment from site ElyBrook_90M | place: USA: Ely Copper Mine, Vershire, VT | collected 2017
GCAATGAAGGAAAACACCGGATGGTTTCGGGCCACACTCAGTCTGGACGGCGTGGCAATCTGCGTTGCCATTCTGGCGGGCGCTATCGCATGGGGCAGAATCGCAAACGAGGTGAAGCATAATTCCGAAGACATAAAAATGCTTCAGGTGCAAACCAACGAGCTTTCGACGAAGACCGCGACATTGGCCGGAATACTCTCAGCCCGACATCCGCCACCACCGCCAATCCAATGAGCGAAGAAAACAACGTGTCGTTGCGGGAATACTTTGATCGCATTCTGGAGGAACGCGACAAAGCCCTGATTGTTGCCCTGGCCGCTCAGGAAAAGGCTGCGGCTGCGGCTGCAACAAAAACCTCTCTCGTCGTCACGATTACGATTGCCGTGCTGATGTACTTCCTGAACAAACACTGACCCTATGAGCTCACGATTCAAACGATGGCTTTATGGAGTATGCGCCGCTTTTATTGGCGGAGGTGCGGGCGCAGTCACGAGCGGCCTCACTTCCATGGGGATAGCGCCTGACAAATTTAACATGGCAGATGTTCACGGCGTTCTGAGGTTGCTCGGCTTGATGCTGGCCAACTTCGTCGTCAGCGGACTGCTCAATATGTTTTTCTACCTCAAGCAAGCGCCTTTGCCGGAAGAACCGACCGGCAACACCGACATCATCACCAAACCCCCAACCACACCGACACCATGAAACGAATCCTCATCACACTCAGCCTGCTCGCCTTGTGCTGGCAGGGAAACGCACAGACCAACACCACGCCACCGACCAACCCGGAACAGACGTTCTTTCAAAGTGTCGGGGCGTACTTCACCAGCTTCAACAGCGACCTGAATACATTCCACAAGGAGCAGGACAGGTTCGACATCATCGCCGGCCCGGAGAATCAGCAAGGCGTTGGCATTACCGCAGTGCTGGCCGGCCGCTGGAACTTCTATCGCAAGGGCGATAATACGAACAGCCTTCAATTGAGCTTCGGCGGAGCCATGCGTAACGCTGACATCGCCGGGACAATCTTGAGCGAGGAAGGCGAGTTCGCGCTTAGTCTGGTCAAATACGATACCAAGCTGACGTTCGGCACCGGGGCCGGTTACAGTCGCCAGTTCAAATCCGGTTACACGCCGCTCTTTGCCGAGGTCACAAAGGCGCTGACCCCGAATACCTTTGCCGGGCTTCGCATCACGCACGACTTTTATTTCAAGGGCAGCGGGAGCGCCACGAAGGCGAATACGCCAAAGCTGCTAATCGTGACCGGATTTACTTTCTGACGCACTTGAAAACGACTTACGTATGGGACAAAGCCCTTGGCAAACTGGTGCCGCTGGCGAGGCGCCAGGCCGACCGCACGGCTTTCGGCACCTTTCTGCCGGGCAAGACGGAAGAACGCGACCCTGACAGCGCAGTGCCCCGTGCGCTGCGCTCCATGAGCACCCGCGAAGAAAACAAGTTCATCCGAGAAAGCGGATTCAGCGCCAGCCATGTCCGGCGTGTATGGGGAATGTGACCATGAAAAAAATCCTGACCTTCGCCGTTGCCGCCTTCACGGCGGATTTGCCGTTCACGCAACAGGCGGCCGACATTACTTCTGGCCACGTCTTTACTCCGGGCGAGGCGAACATCACGCACGTCGAGATGAACGCGATTGTGGGCGGCGCGGTCATCAATCCCTCGTTCATCACCGACAAATCAGCCGCATCAATCTCCGCGTCAGACGTGATCCTCTATTATTCGGTGGCGAACACCGATTTCCGCAAGGTAACGTGGAACAACGCGATCCTCGCCAACACGGCGCTCATCACCGGGCAGGCCGAAGACAGCGCACCGGCCAGCGGCGATTTCGTGCTGACCTACGATGCGAGCGCGGGCACGTTCAAGAAGGTGACGCTGCAAAACCTCGTGATTGCCACAACGAACGCCTTCTACAGCTTCCCGACCGTGACAACGAACGATATGCAGGGCAAGGTGGCGCTGCAAGAAGGTGGCACGAACGCATTGATTACGGTGAGCAATCTGTTCGCGACGTGGGCTTACTCGACCCCGTTCACGAATCTGCCGAGTTACACCACGCCGACGACGAACGGGGACATGCTGTTGATCTGGGACGGGCGCAACCACACCAACAAGCAAATCAGTCTCGGAGCGGTGTTCACGAATCCCGTGCCAATTACGGGGGTGAGCAACGCGGACACGTTCGTTGTGAATCACACCGGAGTAGTCGCCACCGTGACGATGCAGAACATCAGGGGGGCGCTGTACCAGACGGATTATCTTCAAACTGGGCTTGTCTCCGGTGACATGGCTACAAACGCCTGGACGTTCACGACGACAACGGCGCAAAATCCGCCTGCGGTTGTGATGTTGCAGGTGGACTTGATGGCTCCCGCCGGAGAATCGGGCGCTGGTTACAATGCGGGCGACAGGATATTGGCGAACGGTGTGATTTGGGATGCGAGCCGCACGAACGAGATCATGGTGGGTTGGACGGCATCGAACTACTGGTACAAAGTGCCGTCTTTCGGGGCTGGTTTCCCGAAGATCATCAACCGCTACAACAAGGCATACACCAACATCAATAACGTGGCTTCTTGGGATGTTGACATCCGCTTCCTCTATTTCCCGCAATGAACCTCGCCGACATGGCATCTTACGTTTGCTCGAAGGTCAACCAGACCGAGACTGACGACGTGGCTGCGTGCAAGACGTTTCTTCGTCGCCGCTACGAGTCGGTGTTGAACGATCAACTCTGGAAAGATTCGCTGGCGATGGTCAGTGTGAGCGTGGACCCCGCCAACGCCGACAACGCGGCTGGCGTGGTGGTGTTGCCCGAACTGATCGACCGCCCGATTGCGGTGCGCGGCCCGAATAATTCCGTGGTGGTGAATCCGCTCGAACGCTACTTCCGCATCGACCTCGATATGTTCCTGCGAACCGGCACGGCCTTCGAGATGGCATTGCTCTCGCCCGCGTGGCTGACGGTGAGGCCGGATACTTCGCTTTGGGTGGATGTCACTTCCTCTTTGGCCACGAATGATGGAGTTCTTTGGACTCTGGCTATTTCTGCTGGTCAGATATTCAGAATCACAAACAGCGGTACGTCGGCTTTTACGGTTCACGACCTTTTGTTCACCGTTAACACGCTCTGCAATCCGGGCGACACCATCATAGTCAGCGGAGCGGTGGACACGCCGCTTAAGTTCACTTGGACTGATTTTTCGCACGCGATATTCCTTGGTACAGTCGAACGGCTTTCGGCGAGCACACTGCCAACCAACACGAGCACTGGACCCAACACCAGCAGCAACAATCCCAATACCACCGTAACGATTGCTTCATCCGACGCCGGAGACACCAACAAAATCAAAATCATCTGGCGCGATCAGGCAGGCAAACGCTACGAGCAGACCGGCGCTTTGCCTCAAACTCTCACGCCCGACGACGACGCGGGGTATTTCGAGATCGAAGCCATCTTCAAGCCCACCACAACCGGCACCGTGACCGTGACGCTCAATGATACTTCCGGCCTCACTTCCACTCTCGGTACACTCGCGCCAACCGACACGCGCACTCCGGCCTATCAGCGCATTCGTATCTTTGACATGCCGGCAGCGGATGCTTCGGCGGTGGTTCTCCGTGTGGCCGGCAAGGTGAAGTGTGACCAGCTTGATTTCGATAATCAGGAGCCGGTGTTGCGCGATTGCGAGAACATCCTGCTGGCGTTTGCTCAGGGCGACATGCTGGAGCGCGAGCGGCGTTATGGCCAGGCGCAGGCGATGTTCGCCGAAGCGGTTGCCCATCTCGAACAGTACAAAAAGCGCGAGACGGTGCAGCAGGCTTACAACAAACGCATCATCCCGCAGTTCGGTTATGGCGGGGATTGGCAACTCTATTCCACCAACGATCTGTTGACGTTTTGAAATGCCGCTGTTCCATACACAAGCACTCGACGAAGACCTCGTTTACGAACGCTGTGAATCGTTCGGTGGTGGTTTTGATGCCTACACCCGATCAACCCTGCTGCCGCTCGACGCCTTTCAGTATGGCCTGAATACCTTCGTGCCGGACGGCCTCGAATGTGGCACCCGTCCGGGCGCGGTTTCACTGTTCGACTCCTATGGCAGCAAGGTGCAGGGGCTTTTCTATTTCGACACGCCTTCCTACGAGCAATTGATCTCCGGCAACTCCGGCAAGCTCTATGCCTTCGACGGAGTGACCAACAGCGAAATGACCGGGTTCACGCTGGCCGATTCCACCCTCGCGTTCTCTGCCGCTCAAGGTATCGACAAAATGCTCATGGCGGACGGCACTTCCCTCGCCTCATGGAATGGCACCGCATGGACGACGGGATTCACGGCCAATGAACCGACGAAAGCCACGATCCTTTGCTGGCACGCTAACCGGATGTGGGCTGCTGGTTTCGATGGCTCATCGACCGGCAAAGAGAACGACGCGCTGTGGGGCAGCGCGCTCCTTACCTTCGGCGTGGGTGATTGGGATAAGACCGACCGCAACATCCGCATTGGCGCCGGGGACGGCGATCCTATCACGGCGCTGGCCAGCCTGTCATCGAGCTTCGACAAGGGGTTCGCGATGGTGGTGGGAAAACAGAACAGCATTTGGATCATCAACACCGATCCGACCGCGACCTTTACGAACTTCACGCTGAACATCGGCCCGGAACAATGCACCGATGGCGTGGGCATCGTCGGCAAACGCGCCCTTGCGGTGGACGGCAACGATCTGTTGTTCGTTTCGCCCGACAAGACCTTTCGCAGCCTCGCCCGCATGGCCAACGCCCAAGGGCAATACGAACTCAGCGCGCCGCTTTCACTGCCGATTCAACCGTACGTGAAGCGCATCAACTGGACGTATGCTTCCACCATCTGTGTGAAGAAATACGGCGAGCATGTATTTTTCTGTGCGCCGCTCGATTCGGCCACGACGCCAGATACGATCTTCGCATGGAACAGTCGATTGAAACGGTGGGTGGGTATCTGGACGAACCTTAAGGCGATGGACATGGAAGTGACTCGGCGCGGCGGGCTGCATCGTCTGGTGTTTGGCGAAAGCTCTGGAGCAGTGCGCCAGTGGAAAGATTACGCGGACGAACAGGACAGCAACACCTACCTCGACGACAGCACGGCCATCCCGACGAAGCTGTGGGTGCGCTCGATGCTCTTTGGAGAGCCGCTGAACGACAAAGACATTTTCCATGCGGAAGCCCGGTTCGGCATCGCGAACTCCACCGTGGCGCTCACCCTGGTCGCGGACAATACCGCACTCAAAAGTTGGAACGAAGATGTCACGGTGACGGGCATCAGCCTGCCGATTTCGTTGCCGTTCAGTCTGGTCAACCCGCAGTACCGGCCGAAGCCGCGAGGGCTGCGCGGATTGAAGCCGTTCAACGAATGCTATTTCCGGGTGGAAAGCACCACCGGCTATTGGCGTCTTCGCAGCTTGAGCGCGAGCGCATTTCTCAACACACTCCGAAGCCAATGAACCGATTCGTCGTCAACGACCCGCGCACGGTCCAGTTCGTAACGAAAGAGAACGGGCTGACCGATACGAACGTCCATTCCTCGATTGGTTTCGAGCGCGAGGGCGAAATCGTGGCCGGCGTGGTGTATTGCGATAAGACTGCGACCAACATTTTCATGCACGTCGCCGCCAAGCGGGGCGTGAATTGGGTCACGCGGGCGTATCTCAAACTGGTGTTCGGCTGGCCGTTCGAGGGATTGAAGCTCAAGCGCATCACGGCGCTCGTGCCGGAGACGAACAAACGAGCGGTGGCATTCGACGAACATTTGGGCTTCAAACGCGAAGCATTGCTTTCGGACATCTACCCTGACGGCGGATTGCTGGTGCTGCGGATGACGCGAGAGGACTGCGCCTACCTATGAAGTCTCCAAAAATCCCGAATCCAGCCGACGCAGCAGTTGCCGGTATTCAAGCGGATACTGAGTTGCAACCTTTCCAGTATCTCATCAACGCGGCCTCGACGTTGGGCAAGCCGATTACGATTGGCGACAAGACCTATGATTTCACGGGGCTGGGTCAGACGGATACCACGGGCAAGATTTCCGACAAGATGGCGCAGACGTTACTGGACATCCAGAAAACGCAGTCACCGGCCATCATTGCCCAACGGCTCGCCGAATTGAAGGCAGCCGACCCGCAAGGCTATGCCGCCCGCCAACAGTTGTTCGACCGGATCATGGCGGACGCACAAAATCATCCCGACCGGCCAGTATCGGCGGACCTCCAGCAGCAGTTGCAGGATGAACTGGCCAAAGGTGGTGGATTCTCTGACGCCAAACAGGCCGAACAAGTGCGCGAAGGTGTGCGCGGCCAGCAATCGCACTCAGGCGTGTATCTTGGGGCCGCACCCGCAGCGCAGGAAGCCAGAACGATGGTGAATGCCGGCGAAACGCTCCAGAGCCAGCGCCAGCAGAATGCGCTGAACCTGCTGCAATCGGGCGCTTCACCGGAAGACATTGCGTACCGGGAACTGGAGCAGACCCTTTCCAACCTTGGCGCATTTCAATCCGGCGAAACACCGCAGGCGCAGTTCCGGCAGGTGTCATCGGCGGGCAATGGTCCGGTGTCGCTCGTGCCGGGTGCGCCGCAGACGAACACATTCAATCCGAATGCAGCCGGGCAGGGCGTGAGCAACGCATTCCAGAACTACAACACGACTTGGAACTATCAGCAGCAGCAGGCCAACCCGTGGTTGGCCGGACTCAGCACATTGGCGACCGGCGCGGGCGCTCTCAGAAACATCAATGGATTTGGCGGCGGTGGCGCAGGCGGTACGCCGTCCAACCCGAATGCAAGCAACCCGAGTGAGGTTGTGGGCGCTTCACCTTGGGGCTACTGACCATGAGCGTACCCTTTTTTGTGACAGGATTGCCCCGGAGCAGGACGGCGTGGCTGGCCAATTGGCTGACAACCGATCACAGCATTTGCTGGCATGATGTGCGCTTTGAGCGAAACATGGTTGCATCGCAGTTCGGCATCAAAACGGTGGGCTTCAGCAGTTCGGAACTGGTGTCGCAGTTCGAGGAAATCAAGGAATTGTTCCCCGAAGCTCCATGGATTGTTGTATTACGAAATTCGCAAGATGCCCTTGTGGCGTTCAAGCGGTGGGCGGGTGATTTGTTGCCGCAGGATGATCTGATGGAAAAGTTCTGGGCGGATCGCTGTCACGAAATCGGCAAACTTTGCACTCACGGAAACGTGACGACCGTGAAATATGAAGACCTCGACCTCGAACCCATTTGCGCCGGCATCTGGAGTACGCTTCTGCCGCACATTGCATTTGACGCCGAACGATGGAAACTGCTGAATGGCCTTAAAGTGGAACAACACATCGAAAAGAACTTGAACCGATTTCCAAGTCTATGCCGTTAGGAACCATCGCCTCAATCGCCGCCATCGTGGGCACTGCCGCCAGTCTGGCCAACATTGGCTATCAGGCGGCCCAGGGCGCGCCCAAATTGCCGAGCGGGGCTGCTGCGTCCCGCGACATTGCGAACGCGCAGGCGATGGCCCTGCCCACACAGCGGGCATTGTCTGCCGCCGAGCAGCAGGGCGTAAAGGTGGATTACCCGACAGCAGCGCGCCGGGAGAAAACTCAAGCGGTGCAGGTTATCCCTGTCGGTCCCACAACGGTTCGCGGTCAGAAAACCACCGGGCCAATCGGCAGTCAAGCGGCGTGGGTGAAGTACGACCCGGCCGATTGGGCGCCCGGCGGCAAGTACGCCGACACCTCGAAATACATCAAGGGTCAGGTGAAGACCCACGGTGTCAATATCCCCGCCGGCACGGCTACGGCAGATTTCACTGGATACGGCACGGCGGACATTCAGGGCGAGCTCGCGCGCAAGACGGGCGAGATGCAACAGCAATTGGCCGCGAAGTACGGCGTGCCGTTCGCCGAAGAAGCGGCGCGTGAAGCGGAGTTGGCCGACCCGCAGGGCACGGCGGCACGCAAGATGGAATACGACCTGATCCAGCAGAACCTCGCCAATCCGCAACCGATCAATCCGCTTTCACCGATGCTGGAAAACCAGATCGACCAGCAATTGAAGGCGGGGTCCGGTCTGGACCCGATGAGCAAGGATTTGCTCGATCAAGCTGTTGCCCGCTCGAATGCCGACCGTTCCGGCACGGACGATCCCAACGTGATTGCCGCTGCGATGAGTCAGGGCGCGGAAGGCCATGCGCGACGGCAGGCAGCAGAATCGAAGGCGCAGGCGTTTCTTTCCAGCGGCAGTTCGCCCGCTGACATTGCCTACCGGCGCGAACAACAGAACCTTGCGGATTTGTCGAGTTTCATGTCGGGCAAGACGCCCGAAAGCCAGTTCCAACAATTGAGCGGTGCGGCACAGGGCGCAACGCCGTTCGTGCAGGCGCAACCGGCACCGACGATGCCGGGCGGTGCGGCACAGACCGGCGCAGCGGCGGCTGGCGCGCAGTACAGCGCGAGAGCACAACAGGCATTGGCACCGAACCCATGGCTGGCAGGAATTTCTTCGTTGATGTCATCAGTCAGCGCACTCGGTAAAGCAACCGGATAAAACCTATGGGCCTCACACCATTTGATGTTCAGAACCTCAACCGCAGTATGGAAGGGTTGGGCGACACATTCCGCCAGAACCGTCTCGACAAGCGCAAAGAGGAAGAAGACATGCGCCGCGAGATGTTGCAGCAGCAGATGGCCAATGCATCCGAAGAACGGCAGAAGCGCGGTCTGTCCATCGAGGAACAGCGGTTGCAGGAAGAAAAGAACCGGGGACAACGGGAACAGCAACAGGGCGAATTGCAGGACAAACAGCGGTTCCTGCAAACCCTGATGCAGTTGAACGCGACCGGGCAGCTTGCCGACCTGGATTCGGTGAACGAATTCCTTGCAAGCGACCCCTACTTTTCGCAGGTGGGCATTCAGTTGAAAGAACCGCCCAAGAAACCGGAAGCCAACGTCGGTCAAAGCGCCGTGGCACGGGCATTGCGCGAGGCGGATTACTGGAAATCGAAGGGGAACACCGATTACGCGACGAAGCTGGAGAAGTGGGCTGATTTGCAAGGCGCACCGAAGCCGGAAGCGAACAACTTCGTCGAAACGGAAACCAAACCTGCCATTGACCCGATGGGCAAACCCATTCCCGGTCAGACAGTCACCACGACGAAGCGCCGCACGCCAGCCGGTTCACCTGCTGCTGTCGCCCCGGCGCCGGCCGGCGGCAAGGTGAGGATGCTTAATCCTTCTGGAGTGCCCGGGATGGTGCCGGCAGAGCAGGTGGACGCAGCCACCAAGCAGGGCTACAAGCTCGCCCCGCAATGACATGCCCACCGACACCATTGATCCGGACATTCATCCCCCGGTCAGACTCCCAGATGGCTCAATAGCTACGGTTCGTTCAATCGGTGTTGGCGACGAACAAGGCGAATGGGTTATTCCAACGATTGTGAACGGCAAGCCAGTTGAGAATGACGAGGCTGTTCGCCTTTGGAGGGCGGGAAAGAATAAGCCGATTGGTGGACCATTTAACAGCATTGAAGAAGCAACCGATTTTGGTCGTAAGTTTCACCTATCCGAAGCGAGGCGTTTAGGATTGGACCCAACATCAATGCAGGGAACTCAGGATTCTCACCAAATAGATTTCGAGCCGGAGCAAACAATCGACTTCGAGCCGGAACGAACTTACGGACCTCGCGATGCGATTCAGCCGCCCACGCTGACCGCAGGCAATCTCACCAGCCAACCATCCGAATTCAGCGCCGGCTACCCGAACGCACCGGAAGACTGGCAATTGACCGGGGCCATGATCCCGGCTTTGGAGCAAGCTCCGGAAGCATTGGCAACCGCGCTTGAGACTGGCGGGCGTTCGATCATCAACGCACCGGAAACGATCCGGTATTGGCTGGCCAAGGCGCTGAAACCCATCACGGGAGTCGAACCGGAATACCGACCGCCGCTGCAGCCAGGACAATCCATCATTCCAGAGCCGTCCAGCACGGGCGGCCCGACGCTGTTCGCCCATCTTCTCGGCCCGGACGCCGATGCTGCTCTTGGTGCGTTTCAAGACGACCTCGCCAGACAGATCGCCAACACCGCCACGCCGGGCACAGCGTTGGCTGTGGCTATTCCCGGTGGCATTGGCCTGACTGCTGGACGCGAGGCCGGCACGATGGCCGGGAAGACCCTTGGGGCATATTTTGCCGGTCAGATTGGAGCGCAGTTGCCGCCTGCTGCAATTCAGGCATTTGATGTGTTGCGCGACCCGAATGCGGATGCGGCCACGAAGGGTAGGACGGTGGCATCTGTTGGTGGACCTGCTATTCTGGCTGGATTGCTCATCAAAGGCATCTCTGAGAAGGCGGCAAAGCCCACAGAACCGCCCATAGCGCGTCCGGGGGTATCAGAACCGCCACCGATGCCCGAAACGCCGCCTACGGTCACGCAGACGCCAGAAAAGCCCATCGAAGTCACGCCGGACATGCTTCAGGGAATTCAATCCGAGATGGCAAAACGGCAGATTGAGCAGCACGCAACTACAACTTCCGCAATGGTGGATGAATTGCTCCAATCAGCGATAAAAGATCAGGAGAAGCCAGCCGAAGGCACATTGGCTCAGAACATTGGTCGAATGGTGATGTGGCAAGAGCACATTGGGCGCTTGATGCTTGATGATGCTGGCAGACCCGTGATTCAGACTGCCAAAGGAGATGTGGAAATTCCCGCTCCAGCACATTATGACGCTGCTCCTTTGGGAATGAAGGTAATGCGGCGATGGGCAAAAATTCCAGAATCCGAACTGAATCCGAAGCAGGCTAACCCCAATACCGCAGCAGCAATCACACCCCAAGAACCAGCACCAGCTACAGAGCAACCTGCGGCTGTAATCCAAGACATCAATCCTGATGCGGGATCGGTTATTCAAAGTGTGCTGAATGTGGCAAGGATGCCGAAAGCTCCACTCAATCTCAGGTACGGTGCTCTTGAAGCATTGCCCACAGCAAAGCGAATGCTGTCAGGTTATATCCAAAGGATAGAAGAATCCGGAGCAACCGATGCCCAAACACAACCATTTTACGACAAACTTTCAGACCTTGAAGCATTTGAAAATCGTTACCTTGATGTAGTCACTACACCGGCAGATGCTCCGAAATTACGTCGTCGTGCAACCACTCAGGATATTCTCGGAAAATCTCAACCTATTCCAGCTGTCACCGAGCCTGTCAAAGGCGCTCCAGAAATTAACCAGCCCATTGCCTTCGAGCCGGAGACGGCGCCTGAGTTGCCCGGCCCCACGCCGAGCGCCGACGAATTACTGGAGATGACGCCGGAGCAGTACGTTGACTGGAAGAAAGCGGCACAGTACGGCCCCGACAGTCCGGGCAAGATTGCGGCAAACATCGCCCCGGAAGATTTGCCTGCGTTGACCGCACAACGGGACGCCCTGCGTGAGCAATCGAAAGCCTCGATCACCACGGCGACGGACGATGCGTCCATGATGAAGGGAATGACGGAGAACCTGAAGGCGCAGACCCTCAACGAAATCATCGAAGCGAAAGGAGAAGCCAATGCCATTCCAGAGCGAAGCGCAGCGACGGTTCCTGTGGAAGAACCACCCGCAGATAGCGGCAAAGTGGGCGAAGGAGTACCCGGGCCAGAAGAACCTGCCGCAGCACAAGTCCAGTTCGAGCCGGAACAAACCGCTCCGGCCACAGCGCCCGAATCGGCTAAGGTAAAAAGGGGATGGCAAGTGACATCGGGAGGGCGAGATGTTTTCAATGCTGATTTGACACTTGAGAATGCAAAGGAGGCGGCAGTGAAATCAGCAATGGAGTCATCTCTATCGTATTCTAAACTGCTTGCAGCCTATCACCGCTTCCGAAGAAGCCTCAGTGGCAAAATGTACGACCCATCCGTGATTGCATCACGTCCTTGGGAAATGCTGGATGCGAGTTCTGGAGTGATGAATGCCAAGAGCCAAATGTTCAAGACTCTTGAAACACTTGAAAATGCGGTATTCAAGGAATCCAAACTTCCTCGTAATGAGCCAAGCGGACGATTCCGTGGTGGGACGGGAATAAACTGGGACGAAGTTAATCCTTCAGAAATCATCGGCATGGGCGGCGCGGTCCCCGGCGAGTTCGAGGGCAAAGGCGGCGCTGGCGCTGATATTTATGGAATCGCCCAACGCATACGCGAGGAGCGCGCTAAAGCTGGTCAGACTGGTGAGGTTCAGCCGGGCAAGGGTATCGCGCCAGCCGATTCAGTTGAGCGCGGTCGTCAACTCATTGATGAGGGTCAGAATCCCGAAGCGGCACTTTCTGATTTTGAGGGAGGCAACGGATTGACCGCCGACAAGATGGCACTCGTTCGCGCCCACGGTGAACAGCTTGCCCTCGCCGCACGGCGCATCGAAGAAAAGTTCGGGACCGATTCACCGGAATATCGCATGGCATGGAAAGCCCTGTCGGATTGGGATGCCCGCACGAAACCGATGCAAACCGAGTGGCACAAGATCGGTCAGGCGCAGCAGGGAGAAACCGACATCGACACCGGAACCTTCACCGGCCTGCAGCGCGCCCATCGTGATGCCACCGGACGTGATTTCACTCCGGCACAGGCCGAAGCGGCGCAACGCATCGCGGGTAATGTCGCCAAGGCCACCACGGCAGCCGATGCCGCGAAAGCGAAGGTTCTGGATCAGGTGAAAACCGCCGAAGTGCCCGAACAATCAAAAGCGTTGTGGAAGCGAGCCAAGGAATACATCGAGGCGGGCGAAACTGATTTCGATGACATCCGCCACAAGCTGGCCACCGAATTCGGAATGTCCGTGGCCGAGGTCACGAAGGCATTGGCGCAGCCCAAATCCATCCGCACCATCACCGACGAAATGTACTCACGGATGAGTGCCCAGCGTCGTCTCGTGCAGGGCGCAAAAAACTGGCTCAAGGCGCAGACGTATCCGGGCTGGTATCGTTTCATCCGGCAGGTGCCGAGAATTTTCTTCATCGACAAGATTTTTGGCCACGGCACGGTGGGCATGATTACGCACGCGGGTCTGAACATCTTCAATCCGATGGCGTGGAAAACTTACTGGCCGAATTTCTTCCGACAATACCGGCTGCTCATCAGCACCGCCTACCACGAGCGGATGATGCAGGATTTGGTGCGTGACCCGCTTTACGTCAAAGCACGCCGCGCCGGTCTTGCCAATGATCCGACCCGTTACCAGGATGATTACAACTCCACCTTCGCGAACTTTTTCCACAAGTTGGGGTTGGGCGGCAATCGCGGATTCGATTCACTGAAGCTCTTTCGTCAGGCGCGGTTCGATCAGGAATGGAATCGTCTGCCCGCATCACTGCAAACTGCCGACATGGCAAAATTGCTGGCCGACGCAATCAACCACGCGACCGGCACGGTCAAGATGCCGTTTCGTGAGTGGACGAATTGGGTGTTCTTTGCGCCACAACTCGAAGGCTCGCGTTGGGCATGGATGCTCGGCGATCCGTTGAAGGCTGCGAAGACATTGGCCGACTGGAAAAACGAAAGCCCGGAAGCGCGGCAATTTGCCTTGAGTCAGGTGAAGGAAAAGGCGGCCATCGCCGGGACATACTTCGGGTTGCTGGCGCTGAATCAGGGATTGCTCTCCGCAACCGACAGCGATCAGAAGATCAATTTCACCGACACGCGCCGGGGCGACTTTCTTGCGTTCAAAGCCGCCGGCCACAACATCGGGCTTGTGGGGCCGCTGCTCGGCATGGTGCGGTTATTCGCCAACCTGCTGCACGCATCGAGCGCGTCGCGAACGAAGTACGAAAATCTTGGCGGCACACGCGCGGAAGAATTCGGCCGCATCTCAGAACAATATCTGCGCGGCAAACTCAGTCCCTTTGCCTCGTTCGGAATGGACCTCGCATCACAGGCTGATTTCGAGGGCCGCCCGTTGCCGTGGTCGAATGACATTCCGCCGAAGTACCAGATTCGCCGCTTTTACGAGGAAGGCCACCGGCAAGGTGTGGGCGGTTACTCGACTGCCGAATACCTGACCGAAAAATTCCTGCCGATCCCGGTCGAGGACGCGATCAAAGAAGTGTGGACGGATTTCGGGATTGACGACAGCACGCGCAAACGCTGGCTCAATGCGCTGTTGACTGCGGTGATCGTTGGCGGCACGGGGGCGCGCTACAGCGAAGATTCGCACTGGGAACAGCGCGAGGAAGCCATCCAGTTCACTCCAGAATCGAAATAGGTGTTGACAGTGTAAGCAGGTTTGTGCTAACACTCCACCCGTGACCGCAGACAACCAGACGATAACGAGCCTTCTTGTATGTCCCAAATGCCAAGGCAAGGGCGTCATCACCACGATTGATTCGGACAAGCTGCGCCGGATGCGGAAGGCTGCCGGGTTTACTTTGCGGCAAATGGCGCGCAGACTTTACTTCTCTGCCGCCTACATCAGCGACATCGAACTCGGCAGGAGAAATTGCACGGAGAACATTGCGAAGGTTTACAAATCACTCAAACCACGGAAAGGAAAACGATGAACACAATCCCCGACACGCTGGACATTGCGCCAGCACTGAAAAAACTGCATGAGGCGTATCCCACGGAACAAGTGCAAATCAACGCATTCATCGGCGGCACGCCATGGGATGGAGCGGGTGAGCGCACGCTTACATTCATGGCCTTCGTTGGGGAGGTAAGCGAAGCCGACTGGATGAGCGAAGTAAGCGAAACAGCAATGGCAGCGGCCGACGCACTCATTGCGAAGGCGGGTCCACGCGATCCCAAAACCAGAAGCATTGCAGCCATCGAGAAAGCGAAGCAGGCGCTTGCCGATGCGGAAGCGCACTACAATAACCTCGTGAACGCCGCAGCCGGAAAGGACACCAATGCCTAGAACAATACCACTCAGCGAAGTGCTCAAGATGGATGCCGGGGAATCGGTCGTGCAAACGAAAGGGCTGCTCGAAAAGGTGTTCGAGCGCAAGACAGGCACCAACAAAAACGGCGAATGGTCGTTGCAGAATGCCGTGCTTAAAGACGGCGGCAGTGAGATCAAGATTTGTCTCTCTGGCCGTGCGGCCGGCGAACTTGAACCGCTCAAGGGACGTGAAATCTGGCTCATCAGCAACAAGAGCGAGAAGCACGGGCTGACCGGCCTGAAGGTCGAAGACAACAACTGGACCGACAAGAGCGGGAATGCTCACAGCGACAAAATCATCAAGGTCACAGCCAGCGCGGTCATTGCGCGCTCGGATACAGCGCAGGCTGCCGCCAATACGGAGAGTTCTCCGGATGACGATGACCAGGTGCCGGGCGCCGAAGTCAAAGCGCCGCCAGCCACTCGACCCGCCGCGCGTCAGACTCCGGCCGCTGTGGGCAGTTGGAAGGATACCGGATCGAAGATTCTGCGTTTGGGCGAACTGTACGCCGCCTGCACGTCGGCTGTGGTGACGCACGTAGCGCCGAAGGTGCTGGCGAAGTCCGGTTACGCGATGGGTCCGGACCATTTGCAGGCTGCAGCCGCGAGTTTGTTCATCGAATTCAACCGGAAGTTTGGTTTGGATATGATCCCCGAATCGCCATTGCCGGTGCCTACGAAGACCGCGCCAACGAAGCCCGCACCTGCACCGTTGGTTCAATCTTCAATCTGCGATGAGTGCGGCGAAGCACTGACGGCGGAGAATATGTGCGTGAACCGCAATTGCCCGCAATGCGGGCCGTTCTGAGCCATGAGCAAACTCGCCCTCATCAAAGAGAAGATTGCGTTGCCTGCGACGTACTCTGCCACCGCAGCCGCCGAGCAATTCCGAAACGATCTGGTGCTCAAAGCGCAGGATGTGCAACTCATCGGCTCATCCATCGCCAACGAACAGGCGGCCAATGTCTGTCGCGACATCCGGCGCCACCTGAAAGCGGTTGAGGACACCAGGAAGACCCTCACCGCGCCCCTGCTCGACGCACAGCGGCTCATCAAGGGCGTGGCGGACGATCATGTGCAGCCGCTCAAAGATGAATTGACCCGGCTTGAAGGGCTGGCCACCGGCTGGCAATTGGCTGAACAAAAGAGGGTCGAAGCAGAAGAACGCGCCAGACAGGAAGAAATTGCCCGGCTGGAGAAAGAGAAGATCGAGGCAGAAGCAAGGGCAGCACAGGAAGCGGCGTCAGTAGCGCCTGCCGGGGCTGTGGACGATGAGGAAGCCTCTAACCGTGAACAGGCAGCCAAACGCGAGGCCGAAGCGCTGGCAGCCCAGCAGCGCGCGGTAATCGTGGCACCAGCGCCGGAGCTGGTGAAGGCCAGGGGCCAGCGGATGCAACGGGTGTTGCGTTACGAAGTGCTGGACATACGGGCGGTGTATGCGGCACGACCGGAACTGTGTTCGGTGGAGATCAAGCCGGCGGCGGTGCTGGCGACGTGCGATCCGGCGCTCCCAGTGCCGGGACTCAAACTGTGGTGGGAAGAAAAGACAACCTTTACGACACGATGACCATGGAAACACTACCCGCAATCGCAATGCCCACTGGAGTTGTTCCGGTGGAAGGCGGCAACCTGCAACTTTCGGCGACGAAGCCGACCGAGATGGAATCTGTGCAGCGAGCACTGATTGAGTGGTGCAAACAGAAGGTCACTCTTGTCGGTGCTGAGCGGGTGGATTTGGAGAAGGCTGTGGATGAAGCGCGCAAGCGGAAGTGGAAGTTGAGCACGCTTCAACGCCATGCACTGCTCGCCAAGCGGCGTGTAGAATTTTACGAGAAGATTCTGGCCGCACTGGAGGCAGGCTACATCCTCGTACCGAACTTCCCGGTGACATTGTTCGCGATCCGCACCACAGCCAACAGCCCGGCCAGCCTCTATCGCATCTCGAGTTACAAGCCGAACTTCGCGTTGCAACAAGAAGCCCAAAACTTGCCCGCAGGCGAAGGCGTGTACCAGAATCCATTTCCCCACACAGTCGAGCGTCTTCACGAGAAACAGGATGGCAAGGGTGGATTCAAAAACGAGTGGCAATGCTGGGCTGATTCGTGGAAGGAACTGGATTTCCCTATCACGATGGCAAAGCCGCATCTGATGCAGATGACGGACGAAGCGATGAAGCAAAAGGTGTTCGATGAACTCGGCGTGCTACCGTCGCCCTACAAGAAGAAAGACCCGCTCATCGTTGGCAGAATCCGCGATCCTCGCGCCAGCAAGTGGACGCGCGACGGCGTTGTGACCTTCATCATCGCGTGGCATCTGGACACTCGCACTTTATGACCCTCATGCTCGCCTGTTCCACCTGTCCGCGCACGTTGGCTGTGGCCACCGGAGCGACAGCGCACGCCATGACGCAGGAGAAGCTGGCGAACCTGGCGCTCAAGATCGGGTGGGATGTGGTGTGGAAAGGCGGCAAGATTGCGGCCACCACCTGCCCGACATGTATTTCCGACCTGCCCCAAAGCGACGACCGAGAGCGGAAGCCCATTGAGCGACCGATTGATGGCGGAACATCCGCGTCTCGCGCAAGGCGGGTCGGTTAGTTTTATGATCTACCTGCTTTACGGATTGGCCGGCCTGATAGTGCTCGAACTGGTTGCCAGTGCGATTGAGCATTGCCGGGCCAACAAGATAAGGAATCCGTTCAAACGAAAGGACAAATGAAGCGACACCTGTTTCTCATAACCGTGGCCACTGTTGCCAACAGAAAGACCGCCGAACTGTCTTTGTTGGCAAGTTTCGCATCACGCGCTCCAGATGGGTGCATGTTTTTCTTGAAACGTAAGAAACCCGCACTGGCAAAGCGAAGGACTCGCCGATGAGCGCCTTCAATCTCCCACCCGGCTGCCAATTATCCGACATTCCCGGCAATGGCCGTGACGAAGGCCCGCGCTGTGAGGAATGCGGGTGTTTCCTGTCGGTCGGTGAAGTGATACGCCAGCGAACCATGTGCTTTGAATGCCGCGAGGCGTTGGAGGAACAATTTACGGGGAGCGCGGTGGAGATGCCACCGGGCGGGTCGCGACCGCTGTCCAGAAGCCTGCTTAGGGCCGTCGAGGCTGACGCGGGCCTCAGACGCTCAGGTGCAAATCCTGACTCCCCGACCAATCAATCCCATGAGTCCACAGGAACTAAGGTGGCGTGAATTCCGCGAATCGCTTGGCGACCTGCGGTTGCCCGAGCTCATGCGGAGCGCCAGCCGTGACGATGAAAACAGCTACGCAGCCCATCGCCGGCAGAAGCGCCTGGAGCGCCAACGGCTGGCCATGGAACGTTTGCGAAAGAAAAGGTTGACGGAAGAATGAAGCGTGAGGCAGAACATGAGCAGCGATGATTACAGAATATGCAAATGGTCCCTTCCCCTGCCGGGCGAGTTCTCACGAATTCTGTGTCATCGCTGGCACTCGGCAGTGGGAGCGACCATTTACATCCGTGGGATTTCAATGAGCGTTGAAAAACTGTCTTGGGCCTTCGCCCAAGAAATCAAACCTGCAACCGCAAAACTTGTCCTGATCGTACTGGCCAATAACTGCCCCTCCGATGCGTATGCCTTCCCATCCAAAAGCACGATGTCGAGGCAGTCATCTCTTAACCGAAAAACGATTCTTTCCTGCCTTCTTAAACTTCAGGAAATGGGACTCATCGAGAACATGGCTTGGCGTGTCGGAGCGACGAAACAGATTAAGGTATTCGACCTAAAGAGTCCCGAATACGGTAACCTTCCAAAGCGTCCCAAAAACGGTGGGGTAAAGAGTCCCGTTTTTACCACCAAAGGATACCGAAAACGGGACACGTACCATAAAGAGAACAATAAGTTCCAACAAGAAGAAGGAAAAGGCGGGAAATCTTTCAGGAAATCGCCTTACACACCACCACCACCAGACCCGGACCCTGAAAAAGCGCAGGCCGAGTACGACGCGCAGTTTGGAAAGGCAATCTGTGACAAGTAATTTCCAAAGGTGGTGTCGTAAGAATGGCCACGCACAATCGGCTCGGCGTGACAATGCGCGTGAGAGATTTTTCTTGAAGCATGGCAAATTTCCGACTGCTGAGGAATTGTCCGCATTCAGAGCAAAACGAAATCACCCCAAACTCATGTTCGGTTACAACACTGTGAGCAAATGACCCCCACCATCCTCACCGACAAGTATCCTTCGATGGCGCGTCTTACGGCCGGCCAGAAGCGTGCCGACCTGAGAGCGCTTGCGCTGTTGGTGGGTGCGGTGGGTGAGGAACGGGTGGCGAAAGCGATTGCCGTGGTGCGGGCGGACCCGTATCGGTGCGCCTGGGCGGCGAACTGGACGCGATTGCTGGAGAAGTGGAGCGAGGTTGAGGTGTGGGTGGAAACGCAAAGCACAAAACGCAATGGCAGGCGGGAAGGGCCGGCGTATGTGGCGCCGCCGTGCGATCCAGACCCCGAGAAAGCGCAGAGAGAGTATGATGAACAAATGAAGGCGGAGCGAGTGCGTCTGCCGAACGATAAGTCCAGCGACCCCGCACAATGAAAACTCCGAGCGATCCGAACGTTACCGAGCAACCCAAGCGCGTGGCGCGGGGTTCGCTGCGACGCATGGTTAGCTGCAACATGGCGAACCACAAATGTCCACCGGAGTGCAAACACCTCCGCCCGCACGCGCCGATACCGGACAACTACGTCGGCGGCGCGATTGATGAATGTCACCAAGTTGAAGGCCCGTGTGGATACCGCGCCGATCAACCTATGTGCAAATGCAGCTAACACAGAACTCAGCGACCACAGCGGTTCGCTGAAGTGATTGGTTAGGATGCGATTTATGAAGATACCAAAAGAACAATGGCAAAAGTGGGCGAGCGACTACGCCGAGCAAAATGTCATCACCCAAGTCGCCGCGTTTAAGTGTATGCTCGAAGCTGCGATGATGTGCGGATTCGATATGGTCGAGGAAATGAAACGTGCTGGCTTCGACACCTCCGAAGCCTATGACCTGAAGAAACGGCGCAAAGAACTGGCTGACTCCATGAGCCAACTGCTACGTGAGGCTTTTCCACCGAACGACAAGCTGAGCCACAGCGCCAGCGAACCAAAAGGAACCGAAATCAAATGAACTCTGAAACTGAAAAGCCCGGCGCTGTTGGCTCCGGCGATTTGTTGGGCGTCAATCGCGTGGGCACTGCAATCCTTTGCGTGGCGTGGGGAGAGCTTCCCAGACCGGATGCGACATTGGCGCGCACAATTGACGACGTGAAACAGTTCATCGTGGACGAATGGATCGGCGATAAGGATGACCCGCTCGTGCGAGAAGTAATGCAAGAACTCGCCAGACATGACTGGCGCGAGAATAATGAACTGGAGTGGCATTTTGAGGATGGAAGTATCCAGCTTCGGGACGTGACAGATGTGACTCCGCTCCGCGCCACTCCAGACTTCACAGACAATCCGATACCGGCAACGCCAGATAACGTTCTATCGCCATGCCCCTTCTGTGGCGGAACACATATCGGGATCATCAACGGCAACAATCGGCAGTTCGTGCTGTGCTGCTCAAAGGCGGAATGCACGGCTCAAGTTTGGGGAAAGACCGAAGCCGAGGCCGTCGAGAAGTGGAACCTACGCAGGACGCCCAACG
>VFSW01004573.1_pt1 | contig 20610 bp, 23 predicted proteins | sample 5358111 | NCBI WGS metagenome assembly VFSW01 (sample SAMN11554181, study PRJNA540505) | mine drainage metagenome | isolation source: sediment from site ElyBrook_90M | place: USA: Ely Copper Mine, Vershire, VT | collected 2017
CCGGCGGTACAGCCATGTCCTTCTCAAATGCTTTTATGACCTGTTCTTTTTTTACGCCGATGCGCTTCGCATTCCTGTCCGCCCATTTTAAAAACGTCTGCTTATCCATAGACCACCTTTCGGAAGTTCTCAATCCTATAATAAAGAAGGAAGAGTTTGATACGAAGTGAAGTAAAACACTTGCGTGCTGCCTGATATGCTTTCATAGTATTCTGCGTGGACAACTTCTCGTTCAGCATAAAAGAACACATAATGCATATTGTAATGACAATCCCCTTTAACAAAAAGAGCGTTGTTTTACGAACAGAGGAGAAAACTCTTCCTTCTCTGATGATTTTCTCGCTCACAGCACAAACCTCCATCCTTACCCTCCCTTAGTCCTTATCCCTCTCCAGTACCAGGCACACAGTCCATGCAGCTCCGGGCCCTCCGATACTCTGCACCAGCCCGGTCTTTGCATCTTCGATCTGGCGTTTACCCGCCTCGTCCCTTAACTGCAGAACGATCTCGTTCGTCTGCATAATCCCTGTCGCACCGACTGCATGGCCGCACCCTATCAGACCGCCGCTTACGTTGACGGGAAGTTTGCCGTCCCGCTCAACAATGCCTTCATCGATAAGCCTGCCGCCCCCGCCTTCAGGACAGAAAAAACAGTCTTCATAAGCGATAAGCTCCGTACCGGTGAATGCATCGTGCAGTTCAGCAAGGTCGATATCTTCAAGGGGGTTCCTGATGCCTGCCATGCTGTACGCCTTTTTCGCCGCTATCCTGCTTGATTCAAAACTGTAGAGGTCTTTCCTGTTGCCGATGACTGCCCAGTCCAGTGCAGCGCCGATACCCTTTATCCATACCGGAGGCTTTTTGAATGTCCGAGCCGCGTCCTCCGATGCGAGGATCAGCACGGCAGAGCCCTCGGAGTAAAGGCAGTTGTCGAACCGTTTAAACGGGTAAGCTATCATGGGCGAGTTCATAACATCGTCAACAGTCAGGGCGATAGGACTCTGGGCAATCGGATTGAGCAGTGCATTGTTATGATTCTTCACGGAGACCTTTGCCATCTGAATCTCTGTAGGGTTCCCGTATTTTTCGAGATGTGCGATGGTCGTCAGTGCAAACGAACCCGCTGCTGTTCTGCCGGTGGGCTGCTCATACGTCATGTCAGCGGTATATGAGATTGCCTTGAGTACCTCGGGGCTCGATTTTCCTGTTTCATAATCAAAACAGTCCGCAGACTTTTCAACACCCACGATAAGGCACACATCATAAAGCCCGGACGCAATCTGTGCAAACCCCGCGCTTATCGCACTGCCGCCCGTTGCTCCGCCCGTGGAGACCCTTATCGCGGGCTTTGGCGCCATGCCGAGATAATCGTGGACAAACAGGTCGGGCTGGAACTGCCGCTCAAAAAAATCATTATATATGCCGTACACGACACAGTCGATCCGGTCTTTTGTAATGCCTGCATCCTCGAGCGACATCTTTACCGCATCAAACGCAAGCTCGAAGTAGGTCTTTTCAATCCACCGGGACCTGAACTGCGTTGTACCGATACCCACGACGCCTACCTTCCTCATCACAGCTCCCTTGAAACGACAAGCTTTTGAACCTCGATCGTGCCCTGGGCTGCAATCCATGAGAATGCGTCCCGCAGATACCGTTCGACCGGATAATCCGGGGATGCTCCGTATGCCCCGAGTACCCGGCTTGCAAGTTCAACCGCACTGACCAGTGTTTCGGCAGCATAAAACTTTGCCAGGGATGTTTCTTTTTTGTGTCGCATGCCCTTATCGTGCATCAGTGCAACGCGGTAGGTGAGCAGCCTCGACGCGTCTATCCTTGCAGCAAGTTCCGAGAGCGGAAATGATATCGCCTGATTTTCCATGATAGGTTTTCCGGCAACCGTTCTCTGCTTTGCGAATTTCACGGCCGTATCAAATGCAGCGGCTGCAAGACCGGTAAAGCCCGCTGCAAGGCTTATCCTTGTCGTATTCAGGATCTCGAGTGCGAGCTTCAACCCTTCGTCTGCCTTGCCCAGCAGGTTCTGTTCGGGAACAAAGAGGTTATCAAGCCTTATGTTGAATGCCCGGTGTCCCCTCAGCCCCATGGTCTGTGCATGGCTCTCGAAAACAAGCCCCCCGGGCTTGCCCTCGAGGATAAAACCGCTGATGCCTTTTCCGCCCTTTTCAGGGGATGTTTTTGCAAAAAGTATATAAAATTCCGATATGTCGGCAAACGTGACAAGCCTCTTCCTGCCGTTTAAAACATATCCCTTCTCTGTTTTTGCTGCCGTGGATTTCATGCCTGCGGGATCGGAGCCCGGTCCTTCATCCGTGAGTGCATAACATCCGACCATACCGTTTGCAAGTCTTGTAAGGTAATTTTTCTTTTGCTGTTCGGTGCCTCCGAAGAGCAGGCCGTGTGCAAACAGCTGTGCGATCTCTACCAGCGGTATCAGGGCGGGGCATGCATAGCCGACCTGTTCTGCAACAACGCAGACATCGAGCGTGCTGAGCCCCATGCCGTTGTAATCTTTTGGTACCGACATGGCGGTGAGGCGCAGGGGGGGAGCAAGGAGTTTTCTTACCAGCGTTTCGGGAACTACATCGTCACGGTCTATTTTTTCAGCAAGGGGTGTCACCTCTTGTGCCATATAATCCCTTGTCTGCCCCCGCAGTTTTATCTGCGCGTCTGTTAGAAAAACATCTGTCATAACAGCCTCCTTGTAGGTGCGGCAGGAGCAATTCATGAAATGCTCCTCCGGAAACGAACCTTTTGATTATTTTATCAATATCAGAACAAACATGATTGTGCAAATAGATTTGGTAAGTTTAATAAAATGAAAACAGCGGCAGTTTCCCTGAAAGGCTTCTTTATCCCTTGTTGGTCCAGATTGACCTGTTTGCCATGTAGCCCACATACGCCACAACAATAACGGTACCTATCAATACCTGTAACGCTGATTTTTCGATTACCCCGTATGCAAAAGAAAATATACCGGTCAATAAAATAGAATGCACAAGGCTCCTCATGCGCCCCAGGAGACTGTTCTTCGTTGGATACCCGTCTGTTCCGTCTGGACCGGGCATTAATTTAAACTCAAGTGCTGTTGTTAATTGTTTTATGAACTTATCCGATATTGCCGGATAGGCTTTTTGAAGCTCTTTGTAACGCAATAAAGCTTCTTTTTCGAGATTGTTTTCCACACAGGCGTTTGCATAGCGCTGATGCTCCGCTTCATTGGACGGATCGTGCACAATATCTTTCCATAGGTCCTGTTCTAACATGCAATGCAGTATAGCATTAATCCATAAAAATGCCAGACGTTTTCGGTTTCTTATTCCTGTTGACAATCCCGTTCTTCCTTCATAGTTATTAACCTGTGAAACCTGAAAATCCGAAGACGGTCAGCTTAAAACAATTCCGGACAATCATCTCCCGGCACTATCAAAAGCACGGACGGGTACTGCCATGGCGCAATACAAAAAACCCTTACCATGTCCTGGTTTCCGAGGTGATGCTCCAGCAGACGCAGGTTCAGAGGGTTATCACGAAATTTGAGGAGTTTATCACTGCGTTCCCTGATTTTTCATCACTCGGGAAAGCCACGCTCAAAGAGGTACTCCGCGTATGGCAGGGTATGGGGTATAACCGCCGCGCCATTGCGCTGAAAGAGACAGCAGCGCGGGTGATGCATGATTTCGACGGCACACTCCCGGATTCTGTTGATGCGCTTGCAGCGCTTCCCGGGATCGGCAGGGCGACCGCCTCTGCAATCCGTGCCTTTGCATTCAACAGCCCGTCTTTTTTTATCGAAACAAATATCCGGAGGGTCTTTCTCCATTTCTTCTTCAAGGACAGGAACAACGTCAAAGATATCGAGATCCTTCCGCTTGTTGAAAAGACACTGAATAAACGTAACCCCAGGGAGTGGTATTATGCACTCATGGATTACGGTGTAATGCTCAAGCAGCAATACCCGGAGATCAATCAGAGGAGCGCCCATTATCAAAAGCAGAGCCCTTTTCAGGGGTCGAACAGACAGGTAAGAGGGAGAATAGTGAGAGCCCTTATTAAGGGGCATGCCTCATCGGGCGAGATCGCGCGGATGCTCATGCTTGATGCCGGACAGACCAAAAAGATGCTCGCTCAACTTCAAAAAGAAGGGTTTATCGTAAAGAAAAGAACAGGCTATTCTATTGCAGAATAGAAGTGACTGTGCACGGATTGCTCTCCCTGTCGTTTTCATGTATGCTGAATACAAAGGAGGAAACAGAAGATGAATACAAAACATTTGCTCTGGTCAGGGGTTATTTTATTGCTGCTTGCCACCGTGGTATACGCAGCTTCGCCAAAGATGCAGGACGGGCTATGGGAGATAACAACGTCGATGGAGATGAAAGGCATGAAGATGCCGTTTCCCATGAAGCCGGTAACGCAGACACAGTGTATCTCGAAAAAGGACGTTCAGGACCCGGAAAAAACAGTGCCTCAGGCATCGAAAGAAAATAAAGACTGTAAAATGAAGGACTACAAGGTTTCCGGCAATCATGTAACATGGAAGGTTGAATGCAAGGGCAAGCACCCTGCAACCAGCACGGGAGAGATGACCTATAGCGGGGGCACAAGCTATGAAGGCACCATGACCATGGAAACACAGGAGCAGGGCAGTCACAACATGCAGATGACCTATCATTTTAAAGGCAAACGCATCGGCGATTGCAAATAAATATATCAAGACAACTACAGCGGCGTCCTTCAGCAGGCGGGATGCCGTTGTAGTGCTCTAGAAAAGGTGTGAAAAATGGTTTTTGCGGACAGAGAAGAATATATAAAGTTAAGGGATGAGGTAAGGAAATTTAATCTCAAAGAGTTGGCTCCCGTGGCTTCGGAGTCCGATGAAAGAGAGACCTTTCCCCTCGATGTACTCAGGCATGCCGCGGGTCTCGGCTATGTAGGGCCGCACCTGCCCGAACAGTATGGAGGCATGGGTGATTATTATGCAAAGGCTGTTGTGTATGAAGAGAATTGCAGAGTGTCTTTCGGGTACAACCTTTCTTTGAATGCATCGGATCTGATCTTCGCAAACAATATTGCAAGGCATGGGACAGAGGAACAAAAACGGAAATACCTCCCCGGTGTAATAAAAGGCGAAAAGATAGGCTGCTGGGCTTTGACAGAGCCCGATGCAGGCTCGGACGCATTATCGATAAAGACGACATGGAAGAAAGACGACGGCCATTACATCATCAACGGCGGGAAGACGTTTATAACCAATGCACCCATAGCGGATTTTTTTATTGTGATTGCGAGAAAGCCCGGCTCCACAAAAGCAGAGGGCGGTTGTGCGTTTATCCTTGAACGGGGCATGCAGGGTTTATCCACGGGCAAGCCGTTCAAAAAACTCGGGGGAAGGTGCTCGCCGACCGGCGAGATTGTGCTGGAAGACGTAAGGGTATCCGGGGATCACCTGCTCGGCAAAGAAGGCAATGGATTTAAGGACATGTTTTTATCCCTCGACGTGGAACGTGCTTATACTCCGCTTTCAAGCATCGGTATCGCACAGGCGTGTCTCGACGAGGCCGTCTCATACGCAAAGCAGAGAAAACAATTCGGCCAATATATATCGGAATTCCAGCTTATCCAGGAAAAGCTTGCGTTCATGTCCGCGGAACTTGAGGTGGCCCGCCGTTATGTCTATAACCTTATCGAACTCATGGTCCAGGGGAAAAGGATTACCAAAGAGGCTTCCATTGCAAAGCTGTTTGCCTCCGGCATGGTCAACAGGGCAGCTCGCGAGGCGATCCAGATCATGGGCGGGTACGGATACATGCGGGAGTACAAGGTCGAGAGATATTTCAGGGATGCCAAGCTGCTCGAGATAGGCGCTGGCACATCCGAGATCCAGAAACTCATCATAGCAAGGGAGCTGCTGAAGTAGCAAAGCAACAAACATTCATCATCAACTTGCTTTATTTCTTTTCATTTTATAACGCCTCAAGATATTTTATATCTGCTTTATCCTGCTGCCTGCCTGCTTTTTATATCCATTCTTCTTTTTTTGATTTTATCGCAAAATCCATATTCAGTTTGTTAAAAAGAGAAATATAATCAAGCATAGGTATCTTTTACCATAGACTTACCGTAATTGCCATAAATCACCTCTTCCTTACCCGGTAAGTTGTCCCTCGCAGTGTCTTTTTCTCCCCATTGTACCTATATTTAATAGAGTAATTTTCAAATATTGGTAAAAGGAGGACAAACACATGGAAACGTTCGATTACACGGTCCAGACAACTAAGGCCTTCGATCAGGCTGTGAGCGCCATCGAGGCAAAGACAAAAGAAAAGGGGTTTGCCGTATTACATATCCACGACGTGCAGGCAATCTTTGCAAGCAAAGGTATCGGGCATGAGCCGTTGAAGATCATCGAGATATGCAATGCAAAGTATTCGAACCAGGTACTTGCAAAAGACATAAAGATATCGCTGATGCTTCCCTGCCGTATCAGTGTTTATGTTGAAGGCGGAAAAACATACATCAGTGCCCTGAAACCAAGGTTAATAGCGGACTTTTATCCGGAAGCCGGAATACGTGCAACAGCGCAAGAGGTGGATACGATCGTCCTGGGCATTGTGGATGAGTCGAAATAGTAATCAACTGTCTCTCGTTTTTCAAAGCCATGTGAAGTAAGAAGGGAAACGATTACCAATTATTTGAAAGTATTGGAGGTAACTTCGATTGTAAATATTATTCGTCCCTTCAGCTCTTACAAGCCTGCTGAGATTATTTCTGCCCCAAAGGTGTATTCTTTTGATACAGGATTTATATGTGCATGGAAAGGGTGGGAAAAATTGCGGCAAGAGGATTTGGGGATATTGTGAGAACATTTTGTTTTAAATGAAATTTACGCAAGCCTGCAAACTGAAATGATTTGTTACTGGAGGGATAAGCGGAACCACGAGATTGATTTCGTCGTTGCCCGTCAAAAAGATGCGCCGGTAACTATTGAATGTAAGTGGACTTACGATAGTTTTGAGCCGAAGGACCTGATTGCATTTCGCAAACACTATTCAGAGGGTAAGAATATCGTCGTTGTACCAAATGTGGACAGATCATTCAGTAAGAATTATGAAAACATCTCAGTAAAATTTGTAAACCTTCCTTCTTTAATAAAGGAACTTGAGGAATAACGGACTGAAGAATATTCTCCACGCATGAAGAATATTCTTTATCTCCATTTCACCTGCATTGGTCTAACTTATTAATTTAACGGTACATACTTGGCTGGCATTGTTGTTGCTTTATATCCTTTAAACAAAAAAAGGAGGAAGCAAAATGAAAAAGATCCATCAGTTCTTTAAAGCAAGAGCTGAACATTGCAAAAAATCCAGGAGAGCGGACCTGCGGGCATTATCAGGGGTACCCTGCCTGGTATGTCTGGTCTGCCTGCTCTCGCTGATTCTGCCAAGAAAAGCACATGCAATTCCAAGCTACACAAGACAGACAGGTTTTTCGTGTGATGAATGCCATACGGTTTATCCGAACCTAACACCTTTTGGCAGAGATTTTAAGCTTCACGGGTACACGATGACAGCATCAAAAACCATTAAATCCGATGCGAGTTCAAACAGCACACCGCTCATGAATCTGAATAATATTCCAATGATTTCTGCACGGATAGTATCCTTGTGGAGCAATCAGGCAGGCGGGAACAACGGTGTTGTGCCGAAAGGGATTACGACAGCCGGACAGGGATTCATGTCGTTCCCGTCAGGGTATAACGATAAGGAAACATTTAATATTGTTGGTGATTCAAGCATTTATGTGGCAGGTAAGATTACCCCTTATATGGGAACATTCCTTGAATTTTCAGGCATTGATGATGAGGGCGGTACCCTTGGTCTTGGCATGCTTGATACTGTAATTGTTGCGCCGGATACTACATGGGGAGGTAAATCCTTTGTTTACGGGATACGGGGTGTTGATGCGGTATTTACCGGGGATCCGTCAAATGTATTAGGTACATGGGGATTAACATCACAGCTGATGGGCATGAGTACACACAACACGCTGTACGATCCCAACAGGGCAATGGTGGAAGGCGGAGAGTTATACGGCATGTGGGGCGGATTTAACAACGGCGGGCTTTTCGGTACCGTGGCTTTTTATCACCCTACAGGCAGCCAGACTGCGGGCAGTTTTGTGCAGGCTAATCTGACAGGTTTGTCCGGTACAGCCGGTACATTGAATACAAGCAGTGTGGACGAAGCGGTACGCCTGGCGTATTACCTCCCGTCGTTTGGCAACCTCTATTCAGAGATAGGCGCCTCTGCCTATTTTGGCAAGGAAGGTATGATAGCACCCTCAACAGCGAGTATACCCAATCCCTATTATAATGATAATTACTACAACTACGGGGTGGATGCCCAGGTGCAGTATATTGGGGATAAGAATCTTGCAGAATTGTTTGCAATCTATCAGAGCCAGAACGACAACAAGTTCTATGGTCAGGACCTGTATTCAAATATTAACTACGGGGTTAATGGAACAAGTGTTCAGAGGAACGCTTTAGCTGTTACAGCGGACTATTACTACAAAAGAACATACGGCGCCTATGTAAAATATCTGTATCAATATTCAGGCAAGGTAAAGGACATGAATGTTGCCGGCACAATCCTGGGCCTGTCATGGTTTCCATGGGAAAATGTTCAGATGATATTGGAACAGGCGCTGTTCGGCACGTACAATCCCGGTCTTGCACAATACGCGAACACGAGTCTTTCACCGTCTGATTTTAATGTAACCTCGGTAAAACTCGAATATTTATTTTGACCCGGGTTGGCGGAGCAGGGATTCAAAATTTTGAGCCCCTGCTCCCTAATTATAATTTGCAGGAAAAGGAGTCGGCATGGAAATTAAACATCTAAGGTACAATAAACTGTTTGTGGTAATGTTATTGTTTCTCGTTGTGCTGCTGAGTACAGCAACAGTTTATGCTGACAGAGGATTGTCTGTCGGTGTTGATCTTGGTGTCCGGGATTTTATAGGCACCGATATAGGTAAAAATCTTAACCCCGGGCCCGGGGCCGGCATGTACATGCAGTTTGGCATAACAGATGTGCTGGCTTTAAAGCTCGGCATGCTTGGTTCAATCCATGCAGGCGAAGGCCTGCAGAACAACCGGAGTGTTGATACATCGACTGTTTTTGGCGGCATGAATATTGGAGTAGACTTCGATCTCATACCACTCGCGGTGCTCCAGCCAATCATAGATATAGGCATTGGAGGATACAGGCTGGGTTCAAACTATTATATGATGTACAATAACGGTCAGACAAACAGCACAAGTGTCATAACGTGGGGTGTGAATGCAGGCACGGGTTTCGATTACTTTATAAACAAGGAAGTATCAATCGGTGCAAGGGTGTCGTACCTCTATATGCCTGTACCCGCTGTTGTTAACGGTGTCGGCAAAATACTCGATGGAAGTAACATTTTTGCGGGTATTAACCTTGCCTATCATTTTAATTTTTCAAAGGGCGGGATGGGTATGATGATGCCTATGGGCTGTATGGGTATGGGCAGTCATGAAAACGGCAAGGAGAATAAAGGTGAACAAACCCATAGGTGATATAACAAAGATAACAATAGGTTTATTAGTTCTTGCCGTTAGTGTAGCGGCAGTCTGGTGTTTTTTAGGACCATCACATAACAGCAAGGATATAGAGCTCGAAAACGACTCTAACTTCCCAAGATATGTATATAACTCCGGGAAATCACTTCTTGCCTATAGAATTGCAATCACAATTCCCGATGTGCTGAAAGCGGTTCCCTGTACCTGCGGATGCACGGTGATAGGACATACCAGCAGTAAAGATTGTTTCATGAAAGATAACGGCAGTTACAGCCCGCATGCAGCCAACTGTGATATCTGCCAGGACATCGCAATCGACGCGTTTAACCTGTATAAACAGGATTATTCTATCAGGAAGATACAAAGTATTCTCAGAAAAAAATACGAAATAAATGATAAATGACGGCTGCGGCCGGCCCCAAGGTGGAGCAGAACGCAAGGAAAACATTTTTATGGGAACGAATCTCTTTCAGGTACTCTAAAAAAAACTCCTTAAATGATATTTAGTGAATGATGGAGATAAATGGCGGGTTCAAATCCAGCCCGTTTCCGCCAATGAATTTTATCCTGCGTTGCTTGCTGTTCTATCCATTCAGTTCTCCAGGGCCGGGAAATTTACCCGGCTATCACAGGAAGGTATGGTTTCAGGACAACAAATTCTATACGTATTGGTATGAATGTCCCCCGTACAGCTTTTTTAAAGAAAATTGTGATGAAGATGAAATCGATTTGTTTTATAAAACATGGTGTCTTTTTGATTTTTCCCTGGCTAAGGAAATGGTCCCCAATTGAAAATTACGAGAAGCCGCACTGCCTGTCTTTAGGAGACAATGTGTGTGATATGTGCTGGTATGCGAAATCAAAATAGTCTCATGCTAATTCTATCGACCCTGCAACAGGTGAGCTGAGATCGGTGAGGAATATTCTCTATTCATGAAGAATATTATTTTTCTCCACTAATTTGTTTACAAGTATCATACTGGCGCTGTTGCTGCTATAGAGAGAAGTAGAGGGAAAAGCATCATGAAAAACAGGATGAATGAAAGTACAAGGAGGTCGCTATGGTAAAAGATCCAAATTGCGGGATGGAGATTGATGAGTCAAAAGCCATCAAGCTTGAAAAAGGCGGCAAGGTTTTTTATTTCTGCAGCGAGAAATGCAAAACAGAATTTCTCGCACACGATGAAATGAAAATGTCCCACGACTCGCATGAAGGCCACCAGGATCATGAACATCATGCCGGCCGGCCTAAGTCTCCCGAATCGATGCCGGCGCACGACGAGATGGCCAAGAAGGCATACGCCATCTATTTGAAGGAAGGCCGTCCGCAGGGACGCGATGTGCAGAATTGGCTGGATGCAGAAGCTCAAATGCCGCACGCCGGCTCCGGCCATCCGGGCGGCCATGATCACAACCACCACGATCACCATGCTCACATGGCGGCGGATTTCCGGAAACGGTTCTTAATCTCCCTGGTCCTGACCCTGCCGGTCCTGGTCCTGTCTCCGATGCTCCAAACGCTGGCTGGACTGCGGGAAGTCATCCGCTTTCCCGGCGACTTATACGTATTGTTCGGTTTTTCTTCAGCAGTCTTTTGGTATGGCGGCTGGCCGTTTCTAAAAGGTTTATTCGAAGAATTGAAAAAAAAGCAACCCGGGATGATGACGCTCATCTCCGTCGCCATTGCTACGGCGTATCTCTACAGCAGTGCCGTGGTGTTCGGCCTGGCCGGCAAGATGTTCTTCTGGGAGCTGGCCACCCTTGTCGACATCATGCTGCTGGGGCACTGGATCGAGATGAAATCGGTGATGGGTGCCTCAAAGGCACTGGAGGAACTGGCGAAGCTCATGCCTTCGGACGCGCATAAACTCATGCCCGACGGCAGTGTGATAGACGTACCGTTGAGCGAACTTGCTGTAAATGACAAAGTCCTGATCAAGCCCGGTGAGAAGATCCCTGCAGACGGTGTTATAACGGCCGGCGAGAGTTCGGTCGACGAGGCAATGCTCACCGGGGAATCAACCCCGGTTAACAAAAAGACGGGCGCAAAAGTCATCGGCGGGTCCATCAACGGGGAAGGTTCACTGACCCTTGAGGTCAAGGGCACCGGCAAGGATTCATTTCTGTCACAGGTTATCGATCTCGTCAAACAGGCCCAGGAAAGTAAATCAAGGACCCAGGACCTCGCTAACACCGCGGCGCTGTGGCTCACCATTGTTGCCCTGGGGGGCGGCGCGATCACCCTCCTTGTCTGGCTGTTTTTTATGGGCAAGGACTTCGCGTTCGCCATCGAACGCACCGTTACGGTTATGGTCATAGCCTGCCCGCATGCCCTGGGTCTTGCCATACCTCTGGTAGTGGCCGTCTCTACGGCACTGGCCGCGAAAAACGGCCTGCTTATTCGTAATCGTGTTTCTTTCGAAGGCGCCCGAAAACTCCAGGCCATCATTTTTGATAAGACCGGTACGCTTACCGAAGGCCGTTTTGGCGTGACCGACACACTGGTATTTTCGCAGGATATCGATGAGGATACTCTGCACAAGTACGCAGCATCCGTGGACGCGAATTCAGAACATCCTATTGCCAAGGCCATTGCCGCTTCTTCGGAAAAGAAGCTTCCTGTCGAAAACTTTAAAAGTATCCCCGGCAAAGGAGCCGAAGGCAGGATAGAGGGCAGGGAGGTCAAGGTGGTTAGTCCCGGCTTCTTGCGCGAACAGAACATCGAGCTTACCGATAAGAGGGTCGAGCCGCTGCAAGCTCAAGGCAAGACAGTCGTGTTTGTCCTCGTTGACGGGAAGTTGAAAGGAGCGATTGCCTTGGCCGACATCGTCCGGCCAGAGACGAAGCAAGCCATCGATGCCCTTAAGGCGTTGAACATCCGCTGTATGATGCTCACCGGCGATAACAAAGCGACGGCCAAATGGGTCTCGGACCAACTTGGACTGGATGAGTATTTCGCCGAAGTCCTGCCCCAGGACAAAGCTGCCAAAGTGAAAGAGGTCCAATCCCGCGGCGTTTTGGTGGCCATGACCGGTGATGGAGTGAATGATGCCCCTGCACTGGCGCAGGCTGATTTGGGCATCGCCATTGGAGCGGGCTCGGACGTGGCGGTTGAAACCGCCGACGTTATCCTGGTGCGAAGCAATCCATTGGACGTTGTGGCCATCCTGAAGCTTTCCCGTGCCACCTATCGGAAAATGGTTCAGAACCTTCTTTGGGCCACGGGCTACAACATCTTCGCTATTCCGTTGGCAGCAGGTGTACTTTACAAATACGGCATTCTTTTGAGCCCTGCTATGGGCGCAGTATTAATGTCTTTAAGCACGGTGATAGTGGCAATCAATGCGCGGTTCTTAAAGATAAAGCAAAGGGAGCGCATCTCTATCACATAATTATAATTGAGATTTTTAAGAAAAAAGCAGTGCCAGGAATAAGGGCGGGTTAAAATCCCGCGGATTAACTGTTACGGTTTAACAACAAGAACGTCTAACCTCTAAACGACAAAGGAGAAAGTAAAATGAAAAAAGTATTAACGGGGATTGGCGCAATAGCACTTGCTATTGCTTTGACAGGGGTAGTTATGGCTGCTGGACAGACGACAACACGGAGCCAGGATCAAACACAGGTGCAGAAAGGAAATTCGGGGTCAAAAACAAATACGGGGAAGCAGGGCACCGGCAAAAAGGAAAACAGTGGACAACAAAACACTAACTCCGGATCAGGCACGGACAGTAAGAATAATAATGGCAATACTGCGGAAAAGGGTGGACAGCAGGGTGTCAATTCCGGCTCCAAGAGGAGTAACCGTCATAAGGGCAGCGGACAACAGAGTAATAATGCCGGTGCAAACAGCAATACGATGGCCGGACACCGGAACAACGGTGGTACAGATATAAACCATGACATGGGCGGGCAGCACGACAATAACATGCATATGGAAATGAACCATATGGGTATGGGTGGACACAGCTCCGGCGGATCTCACGGAGGAGCCATGGGTATGTAGGGAATTACTTTATAGGGGAATGTAACGCATTCACACAGCAAGGGCGACAGCTTACGCATATTAAATGCGTATGATTGAGGCAAATGGGCGGGTTAAATACCCGCCCATTCCTGTCAACGAATGGGTAATTATTTTTAAGCAGTGTTTAAAGTATACGAACGAACAATCACAACAAACATTCCGGTATGCAACATTATTGGACTTATGATAAGAAGTGCATATCTTCTTTAAGAGAAAAGATGAGGTATAATAGGAGATCATGAAGAAGATAATTTTATTGATTTTCTTATTCGTTTTGACGGTTGTACAGGGAAGCTACGCTCAAAGTGTAGATACACTATTTGAGTATACCAAGCCAATAGCTTCGAACAGTAAAAAATCTTTTACAGTCGATGTGAAAGGAAAAGGATACAAAGAGGTTAGAATCGAATGTAAAGTGAATCAGCAAGATATCGTGATGTACTATAAGACCAATGATATGAATTCTTATGACTCAACATCGACTACAGAGCTGCCAGTTCTATATAACTATCTTTACCATAAGAAGCTGTTTTTATTGTCTGCTTCCCTGCCGGTTAAAACAGCAAGCAGTATTAGTTTTGTTATACAAAACAGAAGTGATAAAGAAACATCGGTTAGATTATCGGTTTATGGGATAACACACAATTGATAGTGCTGGATGTGCCCTTGCATTTGAAGTATCTTTAAACAAACAGAAGAAAATCTACAGGATTTATACAATACGGAAGATGACACTTAAAAAAGTATTTTAAATATTATGAATATACGATAAAATTAAAGGAGGTATTATGGGCAAAACAATAGGTTATCCAATTCTTGTGATTTTATTGCTGGTAGCATATGGCTGTGCACCAAAGATCCCTAAAAACGTACTTGCCAATGTTGATAAATCCATTACATTCACCATGTTAATTTCAAACCCATCGGAGTATACGGGTAAGACAGTTATTACAGGCGGAGAGATCATCAGTGCTATAAATCAAAGCAATGGAGACACCAAAATTGGGATATTGGAATTTCCGCTTGATAGCGACTATAGGCCGCTGAAGGGTGATAGATCCAATGGAAGATTTATAGTGCTGCACAAAAGGTATCTCGAAACAAAGATATTTGGCCCCGGCAGACTTGTTACTATTGTTGGTACGGTTGGTGAGACAATAAAAGGGACAATAGGCAGTATGCCCTACACCTTTCCTGTAATTAATTCAACATACATAAAGTTATGGCCAATAAAACAACACAATCCTATGCCGATATATCCTATTGGTATTGGGTTTAGTTACGCACCTTATATGCTTCCCCCATGGGGGTATTATCCCTATGAACCTTTAGGGGATTGAAATAAAAAAGATATATAATCTATTATAATAATCGTTTTCGACCTTATTGTAAATAAATTATTAAAAGTTTTCCATCGGTAAAAAACGGATCGTTGACAAAATTTGTTCCAATGACTGGACTTACAAATTGTACTTCTTGCATTTTTGCAATCACACCGGCCGATTGCAGGCTTTCTTCCACGAAAGTCCGTTCGGTATCTATATCCGGATTGATTTTGTGAATGATAAACCATTTGCTCCCCTCATCGAGACTGGCAGTTCCAACATAGACCGAGTAATCACCCTGTTTTAGATTTGTTCTCCAAATACGAATAAGGTGCCGCTGACGGACGGTATTGGCAACTGTTGGTTTCTCAAAACCGAAATTATTGACAGAGGCATCCCAAAATGAAGGAGTTACGGGAGCATTGAGATATTGACTATTTGTCAGTGCAGCTTTTACAACTTTGGCTACCGACGAAACATCAACCCGATCCGCCAAAAGCCATAATGCTTTTTTAAAACTCCGGATAAGGATGCTATTGTTTTTTGCCAGGAAAATGAAATTCAAAGGTTCCTGAGGGCTGCCGACAAGCGTTTCTGAATATTTTGGGATATTATGATCGGAAAAATACGCCGCAATGTTACCGGAAACATATTGCATGCCGGGTACGACAGATGCAGCAAGTTGAGGCTTATAATGGAAGGTAAAGCCGATGTACCAAACAACGTTTATAGTAATAATTATGGCGATGACAATGTTGATAACCGGCTTTGTGATTGTAACATCCCAGTCGGTTTTGCCTTTTTTAAATCGCCGCCACTCATAGAGCGTCGTAATGGTTGCAAGAATAAGCAGACCGAGAAGATAGCCACCCCAGACATCGCTTAAGTAGTGAACACCCAAATAAAGACGGCTAAAACCTATAGCCATTGCAATGATAAGACAAACAAAAAAGATGTTTACTTTATACTTCCAGCTTTTTAAATTGCGGATTAGCACGTAACCAAGAAAACCGTAAAAAATCACCGATACCATCGCATGACCGCTCGGAAAAGAGTATGAATTTTCAAGATACACAGGATTTTCCGGCCTTGGGCGGTGGACGGCCAATTTGCCTAAATAAGAGAATAGCCCATCGAAACCTAACGCCAGCCAGAGATAAATAATGTAGTCTCTCTTTTTCCGAAGCCACAGGATAATAGAAACGGCAATTGAGGTAACGACAACTATTTGCCATTTGCCTAAGAGAGTGATCCATAAAAATACCCTGGTAAGTCCGGGGCTCCGGAAATAAACAAGCAAATGTTCAATCCTAAAATCAACTGCCACAATTCGTTTTGTAATGATAACATGTTGGACCGTCCCGAGAAATAAAAAAAGCACATAAACAAAGCCGATTGAAATCAGTGTCATGGGTAAGCCGGAAAACGAGGTGCGATCTAACCGTTTATCAAGAAATGCAAAAAACCGAGGGTGACGTTTAAGTAATTTTTGAACATCGGGGTTTAGAATTATCGCTTCCCGAATGGATAAAAATATAGAGCGGGTAAATTCGGCAATGTGTTTTCCCTGTTTAGCTACTAACGTCTTAATCGCATAAAGCAATAAAAAAAAGAGGATGAAAATGCCGATCATATAGCTAACCCGTGTAGTCCATGTTTCAAGAGCATCAATTGCACTGCCAAAGAAGAACCCAAGCAAAAGATGAAAAGTTGACCATAAAAAGGCGCTCATGATGTTCCAGAATAGGAACTTCTTCCTGTCCATTTTTGAAAGCCCGGCTACAAATGGGATAATGGGACGTAGCGGGCCGACAAATCTGCCTAGGAAAACACTTTTGCTGCCATGCTTATGGAAAAAGCGTTCGCCGCGTTCTAGGTATATGGTTTTAAAGAATTTGTTTTCACTATGGAAAAAATGTATTCCCCTGATGCCGAGATAGAAGCTCAATCCATCGCCGAGAACCGCACCAATTGTAGCAAACCAGATGAGATCCCCAATGTCCAAATACCCCTGTGCTGACAAAAAGCCGGCAAATACAACTACCACTGCTCCCGGTACTATTTCACCTGCCAGCACTATAGATTCCAAAAAAGAAGCAAGCAAAACCAGCCAGTATCCCCACAAGCCAAGATGCGCGAATGTCGGTAAAACGTGATTAAGAAAGCTCATACAGCTTTACGGTAAAATTTTTTTATAAACCTTCATGCCGGTACTATTGCATAAAACATATTGCCTGACAAACACTATTAATCCATAAATAGTGATGTTCAGTTACCCAGGCGCACGAATAAGTCTCATGAATATTGTTCTGTTTCATGAAAACCGCATTCAAGAAATCTCTATAGTCCATGTTCTTTCTGCTGAAAAGAATAAGAGTGAAACCAAAGGCAAGTGTATTAGTGTTTGGCAGCACTTTGTGCTAATATACATACATAGGGAACAGATTAAAATAAGAACCGGGCCTCTAAAATAAAAAAATAATAATATTAGAGAATACTCTCTACTCGTGAAGAATATTGTTTATGCCCATTATTGGTTCAACGAGATAAGTTGTTAATTTTATGAGGAATGGTATAGTGGCATTGTAACTGCATTGTTATAGAGCAAGGAAAACAAAGAGTATGAAAAATCTATTTTTGATCACATGCGCGGTTTTGTTCTTTTTGCCATCCATTGCAATGGCACAGAAGAGCGCTGGTTCCGATACGCTCCCCCGGAATGTACTGACCCTGAAAGAATATATCTCCGAGGTACTGAAATCCAATCCCGATATAAAGAGCATGCAGGCAAAGGTCAACGCGTATGAGGCGCAGTATCACTACACCGGCGTTATCCCCGATCCTTCGTTGATGTTCAAAATTAACAACATGGGTACGCAATATACGGTTGGTCAGGACCCCATGAGTTATTTTGCCATAGAGCTGGATCAGGAGATACCTTTTCCTGTCAAACTTCATCTTGAATCAGAAATAGCATATAAGCAATATCTCACAAGCAAACAGGAACTAAGGCGCAAAGAACTTGAAATCCAGTCAAAGGCTGTTTCCGCTTTCAGCGATTACTATTACAATACAGAATCACTATTGCTGCTGAAACAATACACAAAGGTGCTTGACACCGTTGTCAGTATTGCAAAACAAAGATATGAAACCGGTATTGCATCACAGCAGGACCTGCTGCGGGCAATGCTTGAACGTTCAAGGCTTGAGGAGAGGATTGAGCTGGTAGGTTTTGAGCTACAGCGCTCAACCGCACGGATGAACGGCCTGCTTGGGAAAACCCCCGACACACGCATCGCGGAGCCTGAAGAACTGCAAGCTGTTACCATAGGCTATGACAGGAAATCTCTTTACAGCTCTGCAGAGGACACATCACCTGAGATATCCATAGCAAAGATTGACGTCGAAAAGAATAAGCTGGAATTATCAAGGAGTAAATGGTCGTATGCCCCGGATCTCGATATCGGTGCAGGCTGGATGATAAGGGGTGCTTATCCTCCGGGCTGGACCGCACAGATAGGCTTGAGCCTGCCTTTATACTTCTGGGCGAAACAGAGATACATGGTCAGGGGTGCAGGTGCAGGCCTGGCCGCTGCGGAGCAAAATCAGGACAGCACGGAAAAATCAACGCTTGCAGACATAGATGCATCGTACAAAGAGGTACAAACAACCTACTCGTTAATTGACCTGTACCGCAATAAGATCGTACCGGAGGCAGCACTGACGTTCAGCTCGGCAACCAGCAGCTACACAACCGGCAGGGTAGACTTCCTGACCACCATGGACGCACTTCTCATGCTTATTGATTACCGACAGATGCTGTATCAGAGGACAGCGGATTATTACAAGGCACTGGCAAAACTCAGCGAACTGAGCGGGGTAGATCTGATAAAGGCACAGGGGCTTCATGGAGGGGCAGGGCTTGCTCTGCCCAATCGCATAGCAAAAACAGCAGAGGGCGAACCAAGGCTCGCCCCTACAAAAAAATTGAATAGTGAGCAATAAGTATGAACAATACTATCTTTTTCGTCATTGCGAACAAAGTGAAGCAATCTCTCTGTATCCCGGTAGATTACTTCTTCATCCTGCCCCTGGCTGGACTCCTCGTAATGACAATTGATACAGGAGATTGACATGAAAAAATATTTAATAATATTTAGTTTGGCATTACTGGTTTTGACGGCATACGGATGTTCAAAGCATCAAGCGGTCAGTAAAACAGCGAATGGTTCCGCACAGCAGGCAAAAGAGAAATGCAAGACCATGTACAAGTCAACCATGATGCCCAAGGAGGTATCAAGCAAACCCGGTAAGGATTCAATGGGTATGGACATGGTGCCGTTCCAGGTTTGCGAACAGACGGGACAGGGAAAGGGCCTTGCACCCGGCACCGTTCAGATATCATCCAGGCTCCAGCAGATGTACGGTGTAACCCTTGGCACGGTAGAAAACAGGGACCTTAAATTTTCAGTAAGAAATGATGCAATCATCAAATATGATGAAACCAAACTGAAAGACATAAACATCAGGTTCTCCGGCTGGATTCAAAAACTGCATGCCGATTATACAGGCATGATGGTTTATGAAGGTCAGCCGCTCTTTACGATCTATTCTCCGGAGCTTGTCTCTGCCGAACAGGAATACCTGCTTGTTGTGAATAATCCTTACACATCAAGCAATAAAGAGCTTATTCGGGCTGCAGATCAGAAGTTGAGATTATGGAATATTACGAACAAACAAATTGCCGAAATAAAAAGGGCAGGCAAGGCTTATGATACACTCTCTTTCTATGCACCCTTTACCGGTTATGTAATCGAAAAACACGTTGTGCAGGGGCAGCATGTCGATGCGGGGCAGACGTTGTTCAGGATTGCAGACCTCAGCGATGTCTGGGCAATGGTAGATGTGTACGAGAGCCAGATTCCATTCGTGCACACGGGCCAGCCCGTACAGTTACACCTGCAATCAATTCCCGGACAAACAATCAAAGGCAGGATTGATTATGTCTATCCGTACCTTGATAACGATACAAGAACAGTCAAGGCAAGGGTGGTTGTACCAAACCCCGGATACAAAATTAAACCCGATATGTACGGCTCGGTTTTAATTCAGGACACTATTGGCGAAAAGCTTGCAGTACCTTCGGACGCTGTCATGAATACGGGTACAAGGCAGGTGGTGTTTGTTTACCGGGGAGACGGATATTTTGAACCGCACACGGTAAAACTTGGCGAACATGCAGACAAATACTATGTTGTCCTCTCGGGGCTTAAGGCAGGAGACAGGGTGGTAACGAACCCGGTGTTTTTAATTGATGCGGAATCTAATCTCAGCGAGGCAAGCGGGGCAATGGGCTCAATGCCGGGTATGGACATGGGGAATCAAAAAGAAATTCAAAACTCAAAATTCAAAACTCAAAAAGAAACTCAAGATTCAAAGACGACGGAAAAGAAGAAAAAATCTGCACCGTCAGATCAGGATAACTCCATGCCCGGGATGAAGATGTGATCATGCACAAACTCAAGATTCAAAATTCAAGATTCAAGATTGGGAATTTATGATTAACCGGATCATCGAGTACTGCGCAAAGAATAAATTCATAGTCTTTCTCGGCACCTTCTTTC
>VFSW01004574.1_pt1 | contig 20610 bp, 20 predicted proteins | sample 5358111 | NCBI WGS metagenome assembly VFSW01 (sample SAMN11554181, study PRJNA540505) | mine drainage metagenome | isolation source: sediment from site ElyBrook_90M | place: USA: Ely Copper Mine, Vershire, VT | collected 2017
CGTCGGGCGCGCGTCGGTCGTTGGCCAGTTCGGGCGGCGTGTCGATCAAGATCGTCATGTCAGGCAGGCAGGTTCCGATCGCCAGTTCCGTCGCCGCCTCCAGACGCGCCAGGTCTACGCCGCGACCGTAACCCTGATAGGCGAGCGTGGAAGCGAAGTAGCGATCGCTCACGATCGACCCGCCGCTCTCGAGCGTCGGCTCGATCACCGTGCGAACGTGGTGCGAACGGTCGGCGAGCATCAAAAGTGCCTCGGTGATCGGGGTCATCGGTGTCGATGCGTCGAGGACCCACCGACGAAGGTCGACGCCGAGCGGCGTGTCACCGGGCTCGAACGTGAAGTGCGCGTCGCGCAGTTCGGCGACTCGCCGCGCCTGGGTGCTCTTGCCGCTGGCGTCGATCCCCTCGAAGACGACGAAGAGACCCCTGATCACGTTTGGTCGGTCCTCGTCGCTGCGAGCAGCGCGGCGTTGGACTTGGCACCCTTGGCCACGGCGTCGCGCTTGGCCGTACCGGTCGCCTTCTTCGCGGGCGCTTTCTTCGCCGTTTTCTTGGTCGTCTTCTTCGCTGGCTTCGCGGCCTTGCGGGGTCGCGTCGACGGTTCGGCGTTGCGCCGTTCGGCGAGCAACTCACAGGCGCGGTCGAGCGAGATCGTCTCGGGCGTGTCACCGAGTCGCAAGGTGGCATTCGTCTCGCCGTCGGTGACGTAGAGGCCGAATCGACCGGTGCGCACGACCACCTGCTTCTTGGTGACCGGGTCCTCGCCGAGCTCCTTCAGCGGGCCGGCCGCGGCACGTCGGCCGCGCTGTTTGGGCTGCGCCAACAGCGCCAGCGCGGTCGCCAGGTCGATTGCGAAGATCTGGTCCTCGTCCTCCAGGGAGCGCGTCTCCTTACCCCACGTGATGTACGGCCCGTAGCGACCGTTCTGGGCGACCACCTCGCCGCCCTCGGGGTGCTCGCCCACGACGCGCGGCAGGGACAGCAGCTTTCGCGCATCTTCGAGCGTGATCGACTCGGGCGACATGGTGGTGAAGAGCGACGCGGTCTTGGGCTTCTCCTTCGGATCGGTCATCTCACCGACCTGCACGTAGGGGCCGTAGCGGCCGGCCTTCAAGAAGATCGTCAGACCGGTCGACTCGTCCAGTCCGAGTTCGCGGTCATTGCTCGGCGCGGCGAGTAGTTCGAGCGCCTTCTCGACGCTGAGCGAGTCCGGTTCGGTCGCCTCGGGGATCGACGCGCGATCCTCACCGTGCACGAGGTACGGACCGTAGCGACCGGAACGGACACTCACCGGCGCACCATCGGGCGCAACGCCGAGTGGGATCGAGTTGATGGCGGCGAAGTCGAACTCGTGCTGCTCGTGGGTCATCTTCTCGAGGCCGGCCTTGGCCAGTTCCGTCGTGGCGTTGGGGTCGCCAAAGTAGAAGCGCTGGAGCCACGGCTCGAGGTCCTGGGTGCCCTCGGCGATCTCGTCGAGTTGGTCCTCCATGTCGGCGGTGAACTGGTAGTCGACGAGGTCCGCGAAGTAGATCTGGAGGAGGTTCACGACGGCGAACGCGCGAAAGGCGGGGACGAGCGACTTTCCCTTCTTCCAGACGTACCCACGCCGGTCGATCGTCTTCATCACCGATGCGTACGTCGAGGGGCGCCCGATGCCCAAGTCCTCGAGCTTCTTGATCAAGGTCGCCTCGGAGTAGCGGTCCGGCGGTTGCGTGTCGTGGCCCTTCGCCTCGGCGCGCTGCACCGGCACCACCTCGCCTTCGCTGAGGGCCGGCAGGATCCGTTCCTGATCGGCGAGTTCGGCTTCGGGGTCGTCGGTCCCCTCGACGTACGCGCGGCGAAAACCAGGGAACTCAATGCGCAGTCCCGTTGCGGCCAGGCCGACCAGGACCTCGCCGTCGAAGCCCACCACGCTCGCCAACGTGGCCCCAAGGCGCACCCGGTCTTGGGTGAGTCGGGCGTCGACCATCTGGGACGCGATCGTTCGCTTCCAGATCAGGTCGTAGACCGCGAGCTCATCGCCACCGAGCTGGGACTGTGCTTCATCGAGGGAGCGAAAGGCCTCGCCGGCCGGACGGATCGCCTCGTGCGCCTCTTGGGCGTTCTTCACCTTGCGGTCGTAGCGACGCGGCGCGTCCGCCACGTAGTCGTCGCCGAACATCGAGGCCGCCGTGGCGCGCGCGGCGCGGATCGCCTCGTCCGAGAGCGTCGGCGAGTCGGTGCGCATGTAGGTGATCCAACCCTGTTCGTACAAGCGCTGGGCCGCGCGCATCGTGCGCTCGGGATCGAAGCGCAACTTGCGGCTCGCTTCGATCTGCAGCGACGAGGTCATGAAGGGAGGTTGGGGTCGCTGGGTCCGCGGTGTGGAGGCAATGGATAGCACGGTCACCTGCGCGCCCTCCAACCCGCTCGCGACCGAGTGCGCCGCCGGCTCGCTCAGCACCTGCACCTTGGCCTTCGCGTCGAGGACACCTGACGCGTCGAAGTTCTTGCCGGTCGCGAGCGAGTCCCCGTTGAGCAGCTCCACCGTCGCGTCAAACGTCGCGCTCTTGGCGCTGAGCGTGGCCGTGACGTCGAACCACGTCGCGGAGGTGAAGTCCATGCGCTCACGCTCTCGTTCACAGACCAGTCGGATGGCGACGGACTGCACCCGGCCCGCCGAGCGCGCCTTGTCGACCGCGCGCCACAGCACCGGTGACACCTCGTAGCCCACGAGCCGGTCAAGGAAGCGACGGCCCTCCTGGGCGTCGACGAGGCGCAGGTCCAGATCGCGCGTGTCGTTCACGGCCTTCGCGATGGCGGCCGGGGTGATCTCGTGAAAGACCATCCGCTTGACCGGCACCTTGGGGTTGAGGACCTCTTGGAGGTGCCAGGCGATGGCTTCGCCCTCGCGGTCTTCGTCGGTGGCGAGGTACAACTCGTCGACCTGCTTGAGGGCCGCCTTGAGTTCGGCCACGATCTTCTTGCGGTCGCTCGAGACGACGTACACCGGTTTGAAGTGATCGTGGACGTTGATGCCGAGTCGCGCCCACTTTTCCCCCTTCACCGAGGCGGGGATGTCGGCCGCGCTCTGGGGCAGGTCGCGAATGTGGCCAATTGAGGGCTTCACGATGTAGTCGGGGCCGAGCATGCCCTGGATGCGCGTCGCTTTCGCGATCGACTCGACGATGACGAGCGCTCGGGCCATGTTCACCACCTCTCAACCGATACGTCGGTGGCACGCGCCACCTCACTCTGCGCTCTACAAGATAGGCAGGTCTTGAACCCCCTCGTCGTCATCCTCGCGCCACGCGACCCATCGGTCGTGGCAAAGACGGTGGGGTGACTGATGATTCGGATGTTGTCGACGTTACGCGTCGCTCGCCGGAGCTGCGACAATCTCGTACTGCGGGTTGAGGATGACCGCTTCACGACGCAGCGACGTGACCGTGCCGCGTACCAGCAATCTCGTCCCGCGCTCGATGCCGGGGATGTTCGAACGTCCCTGGAAGACGAGGGTGACCGAACCACTGTTGTCCGCGATCACGCAGCGAAGTTCGTGACCACCGCTCTCGTGGTTGATCGCCATCGACCGGACGCGGCCCGCGATCTCGGCGAATTGGCGCTCGACGAGTCCGCCGAGGGGTGCCGACGCGCGCGAGCGCTCCGCAAACTGCTCGTCGGCGACCAGGTGCGCGCTGTCGCGCACGCCACCGCGCACGACTTCGTCACTTCGTGGCGCCTCCTGCATCGCGCCCTCGGTGAGTTTGCGTACCGCGCGGTAGGGCACGATGGTCGCCGCCGTGCGCGGCACGTGCATCACGGCGCCGGCGATGGCGTCGGCGCTGCGGTCGTGCAGGAAGCGTTGCAGTCGAGAGACGTACCCACGCCGCGGGAGGATCACCATGCAGAAAACCTCGGGGTCGCGCACGACGTCGGCCACGAGCTCAAGGGCCGCCCGGTCGACGCGACGGTCGTCACATTCGACGATCTCAAGGGTGATGCCCGCCGACGCGGTGCCCGGCGAACCCCACTTCTCCTCGAGTCGTTTGGTCACGATCGGGTCGATGTCGAAGTGCACCGCGCGCACCGAGAAGGCGTTGAGCGACGTGCAGTACAGCAGTGAGCGCTCCGTCGCCAGGTCGTAGGTGTCGACGAAGACGACGACGCGGTTCATGCGGATGTTCATCGACGCGGCCCGCCCGCTGACGGCCTCGAAGGCCCTCTCTTCACGGACGTACTGCTTGTTCAGGCGGATAAGCGCCCAGTACATGACGGGCCCGACCACCGCGATGATCCAGGCACCCTCCTTGAACTTCACGGTCAAGAAAATCACCACGACGATAGCGGTGACGGTCGCCGAGAGCGCGTTGACGAACACGCCGAAGCGCCACTTGCCGGTGCGCTCGCGTAGGTGGCGCGCGACCATGCCGGCACCGGCGAGCGTGAATCCGGTGAATACGCCGATGGCGTAGAGCGCCACGAGCGCGTTCACGCTCGCGTTGAAGACGATGATGAGCGTGAGCGCCACCACGCCGAGCACGATGATGCCGTTCGAGAAGGCCAAGCGGTGTCCCCGTTTGGTCAACTGGCGCGGCAGGTACTTGTCGGTCGCGACGTAGTTCGCGAGGAACGGGAACCCGTTGAACGACGTGTTGCCACCGGTGTAGAGGATGAGGATCGTCGCCAGCAGGACGAGGTAGTAGATCAAGTGGCCGATGCCGTGGCTCCCGAAGACGTCGAGGACCTCCTGGCTGACGACGGTGGGCGAACCCTTCTCATAGGGAATGGCGTGGGTCCACTGCGCGAGGAGCGTGATGCCGAGGAGCAGGAACGCGAGGATGCTCGACATCGTGACGAGGGTCTTTCGCGCGTTCGGCGACTCCGGTCGTCGAAAACTCGCCACCCCGTTGCTGATCGCTTCGAGCCCGGTGAGTGACGAGCCACCGTTGGCGTACGCGCGCAAGAGCGAGATGAACGCCAGACCCATGAGCACACCGGTGCCCTTGGAGCCGAGGTGATGGTCGATGAGGTCACGTTGCAGGGGCAATGGGATGTGGTGCAGCGTGCCGGCGATCTTCTTCGAGACGCCGAAGATGATCGTCGCCGACATCATCAAGATGTAGAAGTACGTCGGGAACGCGAAGTAACTGCCGGCCTCTTTGAGTCCGCGAAGGTTGCCGTAGATGAGGATGAGCACGATGCCGACGGTGATCAGCAACGGATCGGGTGCGTGGCTCAGCCCGGGGATGGCACTCGCCAACACCGCGGTGCCAGCCGAGCACTGCACCGCCACGGTCACGGTGTAGTCGATGAGCAGCGCGACGGCGGCGATCTGGGCGATCTTCGGTCCAAAGTTGTCGCGCGCTACGACGTAGGAGCCGCCCGCCGTCGTGTAGTACTTGATCACGTCCATGTAGGAGGTGGTGACGAAGAACAGGACACCGAGGATGACGAACATGATCGGGACGACGAGGGCGAACGCCGCGATCCCGATATAGGGCGTCATCTGGGTAAGGATCTCTTCGGTGCCGTACGCACTCGACGAGATGCAGTCCGGGGCGAGGACGCCGAGCGCGATGGCCCGATTGAGTCGCTCGCCACTCAGTTGTTCGGTGACGAAGGGTTTTCCGAGGAAGATCCGTTTGATCCGGTAGCCGAGAGTCTCGGGATAGACGTCGGCGACGTTGGCGTGCGACGTCAGAACCCGCGAATTGCTGGAAATCTGCTTATCGGCCTCTGACACGAACACGATACTAAGCCGTGAGCTTTGCTGGCCCCGGTGACGCCAAGGCGCCTCGACGATGTTGCACCTCCTTCGCCCGATGTGTTCAGATGACGGGGTGCATATCGTCGTCGTTGGTTGTGGCCGGGTGGGTTCAGAACTTTCGATGCAACTCTCTGAAGAGGGACATTCGGTGGTCGTCGTCGACAAGAATCGCGACGCCTTTCGTCGACTGCAGGGATTCCACGGGAAAACCCTCGTCGGCTCCGGTTTCGATCGCGACGTCCTCTTCCAGGCCGATGCCCGCAGGGCCAACGCCCTCGCGGCGGTGACGAGTGGCGACAACACCAACATCTTGTGCGCGCGCATCGCCCGCGACAACTACGAGATCAAGAACGTCGTCGCGCGCATCTACGACCCGGCGCGCGCGGACATCTATATGAAGTTGGGGATTCCGACAGTAGCGACCTCGACGTGGACGACCCAGCAGGTGAAGCGCTGGATCTTGCCCGCCGACGACTCCATCGAGTGGACGGCCGGCGCTGGGAACATGCACCTCGTCGAGCGCATCGTCCCCGACGTCCTCGCGGGCAAGCCCCTCAGCCAGTTCGACCAGGGCGAGAACGTACGCGTCGTGGGCATCATTCGCGGAGGGCAAGGTCGCGTCAACATCGAAGGTCTCTTCGCCCAGGAGGACGACGTGCTTGAGTACCTCGTCACCACCGAAGGCCTCGAAGAGTTGCAGGGCCTCATCAAGAACGGACTGCGATGAGGGTCATGGTGGCCGGAGGCGGGTCGGTCGGCACCGCGATCGCGATCGACCTCGTCGATCGACACCACGACGTCACCCTGCTCGAACAGGTCGCGGCGACAGCCGACAAGCTGAAGGGGCTACTCCCGGGTGTAAACGTCATGGCCGCGGACGCCTGTGAGTACGCGAGCCTCGCCGCGGCCGACCTGCGCAGCGCGGACGTCGTGATCGCGGCCACCGGCGACGACGAGGACAACCTCGTCATCAGCTGGCTTTCGAAACAGGAGTTCGGGGTACCGCGAGTCATCAGTCGCATCAACAACGCCCGCAATGAATGGCTGTTCAACGAGAGTTGGGGTGTGGACGTGTCGGTATCGACGCCGGCGCTGATCACGTCACTGGTCGACGAGGCCGTGGAAGTGGGTGCGATCATCAATCTGATGGACCTCGCCCAGGGCCGCATGCGACTCATCGAGGTGACGCTCGCGCAGAACGCGCCGGCGGTTGCCCAACACATGACGCTCGACGAACTCCGTCTGCCCGATTCGGTGCGGGTCGTTGCGGTGGTGCGCTCCAGCCAACCCCTCGTGCCCTCAGCCACCATGCATTTCTTGGAACACGACCACGTCATCTTGATCACTCGTTCGGACGCCTCACAGGACTGCGCCTCGGCCTTCGTGGGCTGAATTCGAACCACGTATTTTCGAACAGACCTAGCATGAATATGTGCGAGCGGCCTTCTTCGACCTTGATAAGACGGTGATTGCCAAGTCCTCGCTGGTGGCGTTCGGCCCGGAGTTCCACGCCCGCGGTCTACTGCACCGGCGCACCCTCGTCCGGGCCGTCCTCAGCCAGATGCTGTTCATGCGATTCGGCGCTGACGAGGAGAAACTCGACAAGATTCGCGAATCGGTGTTGCAGATCACGAAGGGCTGGGACCACCAAGAGGTGAAACGTTTGGTCGCCGAGACCATCAACGAGGTGATCGAACCGCTCATCTACGAGGAGGCCCTGGACCTCATCGACTACCACCTCGCCCAGGGCGACGAGGTGTGGCTCGTGAGCATGGCGCCGGCCGAGATCGTCGAGCCCTTCGCCGAACTACTCGGCATCACTGGCGCCATCTCGTCACGCGCGAAACTCGACGAGCAGGGGAAGTTCACCGGTGAGATGGAGTTCTTCGCCCAGGGCGAGAACAAGGCCGTCGCGATTGCGGAGTTGGCGCAGCGCCGTGGCATCGACCTCGCAGAATCGTTCGCCTACTCCGACTCCGAGACCGACATCCCCATGCTCGAGTGCGTCGGTCACGCCTACGCGGTGAACCCCGATCGCCAACTGGCCAAAGCCGCGCACGATAACCAGTGGCCGCTGCTCAGCTTCACGCACCCGGTGCGGGCCCACGACCGATCGAAGTCGCACACGCCGTTCCTCGTGAGTGCTTTGGTCATCGGCGTGGCGGCCGTCCTCGGCCGTTCGAAGATCCCGAGGCGCTAAAGCGTCAGGAGGTCGCGCGCGCCCGTGTCCGACGAGGGGTGACGAAGCTTGCTCATCGCGCGAGCCTCGATCTGACGGATCCGCTCACGGGTGAGGTTCATCTCGGCGCCCACGTCCTCGAGCGTGCGGATCTCCCCGGCACCGTCGAGTCCGAAGCGCATGCGCAGGATCTTCTGTTCGCGGTCATCGAGTGGCTGAAGAAGTTTCTCGATCGCGGCGGGCATCATCTTCACTGCGGCGACGTCAAAGGGCGACTCCGCGGAGCGGTCCTCCACGACGTCGCCGAGTTCCGCGTCCCCGTCTTCGCGCAGGGGCTCGGAGAGCGAGATCGGCTCGGAGCGGAACCGCAGCGCCTCGATGAGCTTGTCCTCGGGCATCTCGCACTCGTCGCACAGTTCCTTGATCGTCGGGGGGCGACCGAACTTCAGTTCGAGACGCGACTGCGCCTTTTGGACACGGGCCAACGTGTCACCGGCGTGCACTGGGAGACGTATGGTGCGCCCGGTGTTCGCGATGCCTCGGGTGATCGCTTGGCGGATCCACCACGTGGCGTACGTCGAGAACTTGAAACCCTTGCGCCAATCGAACTTCTCTACCGCGTGCATTAGACCGAGGTTGCCCTCTTGGATGAGGTCCAGCAGCGGGAGCCCCGACGCCTGGTACTTCTTCGCGATCGAGACCACGAGTCGAAGGTTCGACTGCACGAAGTCGCGCTCGGCCTGGTCCCCGCGGTGCGCCGCACGCTTGAGCGCCAGCTTCTTCGAGGGCGTCAGCTTGATCTTCTTGTCGGTCTCGGCGCTCTCGAGTTCCGCCTTAGCCTCTCGACCCTCTTCGATGGTCTGGGCGAGGCGGACTTCGTCATCCTTCGTGAGAAGGGTGTACTGACCTATGTCGGACAGGTAGAGACGGACGAGGTCCTCATCATCCCTGTCTACGCGATCTTTTGCCATGGCGCTCCCTCGATTCCGGACACCGGAACGTCCGGTACTGCTAGTTATACGGAGATAGGCAACCTACCGGGAAAGACCGAGACTTTCGGCGTGTCCGGCCATGTCCATGGTCGTGGCGAGATCGAAGGCAGCGGCTTGCCAGCTCGGATCGTCAATGGGCGCCTGGTTTTTCGCCACCTCGCCGGTCGCGATCACCTCGGCCACGACGACCTGGGACCCGTGGTTGAAGAGCGCGAGCAAGGTCTCGTCGCTGGTCATGGTGGTGCGGGCGTCGACGAGCGTCACGAGCAGGCGTGGACCGACGACCATGGCCATCGCGTACTGGACCATGGCACCGCTGTCGTCGTAGGCGACCGCGTGACGCAGTACCGCGTCGAGCACGCCGACCGAGGGGACCTCGACGGCGCCGGTGAACTCGCGCATCTCGAGCGCCAGTTCGCCAAAGGCCCGTCCCATCTCATAGGTGCGCACGACATAGGCGTCGTTGGTGAGCGTCGGAGCGCTCTCGCCGAGCGCCCTATATATGGTGTCGTAACAGGCGAGGAGATGACGAGCCATCTCCTCATTCGTTGGCATCACAAGGTCTCTTGTCGGAAGGCGTTGGTGATCGGCATACGTCGATCGCGCCCGAAGGCCTTCTTCGAGATGCGCACGCCCGGCGGCATCTGGCGGCGCTTGTACTCGCTGCGGTCGACGAGGCGCGTGATCGTGAGTACGAGCGCCGGGTCGTGTCCACTCGTAATCATCTCTTCGGCGGTGGCGTCGTCCTCGACGTAGAGCTGGAGCAGCGGGTCGAGCACGTCGTAGGGAGGGAGGGACTGGTCATCACGCTGGTCGGGGCGAAGCTCGGCCGACGGCGCCTTCTCGAGGACCGCCAGAGGGATCGGCTCGGGGTCGCCGACCTTCGCGGCGACCTCGTTTCGATAGCGACAGAGTTCATAGACGAGCGTCTTGGGCACATCCTTGATGACCGCGAAGCCGCCGACCGAGTCGCCGTAGAGCGTGGAGTACCCAGTTGCCATCTCGGACTTGTTGCCAGTCGTAAGCACGATTGCCCCGGTGTCGTTCGAGATGGCCATCAACAGCACGCCACGAATACGCGACTGCAGGTTCTCGTCGGTGATCCCACGCGGCTCTCCGTCGAGGACACCGCCGAGCGCTTGACCAAAGGCCTGGTGCGCGCTCTCGATGGGAATCGTCGTGATCTCGATGTCGAGACGCCGAGCCAGCTCCTCGGCGTCGGTGACCGAATGGTCCGACGAGTAGCGACTGGGCATCGTGAACCCGCGAACGGCGCGCGCACCGACCGCGTCCACCGCGATGGCGGCGACGAGGGACGAGTCGATCCCTCCCGACAGCGCGATCACCGCGGTGCGGAACCCGTTCTTTCGCAGGTAGTCGCGTGTGCCCATCACGAGCGCCTGGTAGACCTCCTCGACCTCGTCGAGCGGCTCGGCGATCCTGTTCACGTGCAGGGCGGTCAGTCGCGACTCGTCGCGGGCGTAGCCGATCTTGAGCGGCACGCCGGCGCTGGACTCGCGCGCGCCGATCTCACAGACCAGTAACTCCTCGCCGAACGCCGTGGCGCGTGCGATGACGTCGCCCTGGGCGTTCACTACGACGCTCTGCCCGTCGTAGACCAGTTCGTCCTGGCCCCCCACGAGGTTCACGTACGCAATCGGGCAGTTCGTCTCGAGCGCGCGCTCACGCAGCATCGCCTCGCGCTCTTCGCGACGGCCCCGGGCGTAGGGCGAGGCGTTGGCGACGACGAGCATCGTGGCCCCTTCGCGCGCCAGATCGGCCGCCGGTCCGTTGCTCGTCCAAACGTCTTCGCAGATCAACAGGCCAATGGCGACGCCGTGGACGTTGACGATCGTGTGTGGTCCAACGCCGGGATGGAAGTATCGCTGTTCGTCGAAGACGTCGTAATTCGGCAACAGTCGCTTCGTCGCGATGGCGACGACCCCGTCGTCGCTCAGGGCGACCAACGCGTTGGCGATGTGGGGCGTCAGGGTCTCGCCGAAGGCCGGTCGCGCGACGTCACGACCGTCGCTCGAGGGCGCGAGCGACACGTCGCCGAGCCCCTCGCTGACGACCGTTCCCACCAGCACGGGGGGCACGTTGTCGAGCAGCGCCATCTCGATGAGCGCGACGCGCGACGCCTCGATGAACCCCTCTTTAAGCAACAAGTCCTCGGGCGGGTAGCCCATTAGCGATAACTCGGGAGTCAGGACCAGATCGGCACTCGCCGAGGCCGCCTGGGTCCGGAAACGCCCGAGTGTCTCGACGTTCTGCGCGAAACCCCCGACCACCGCATTCATCTGGGCCATGGCGAGTCGAATCACGGGCACGACGTGAGCCTATCGGCGTGCACCGGGCATACATCTGGCGAACATTCACACGTGGTTAACAAAACTGGGGGTAGCCAACGACGCCGCTCCACCAGACTGGTAGTGAACGCGTCAAGTGCGCATGACATCTAACAAGGAGCAGCCGTGTCGTACCAAGCTGAATACATCTGGATTGACGGCAGCGAGCCAACGCGCAAGTTGCGGAGCAAGACCAAGATCGTGGCCGCCGGTGCGAAGCCTCCGGTGTGGGGCTTCGATGGGTCGAGCACCAATCAGGCGACCGGCCACTTCTCGGACTGCGTGTTGGTGCCCGTCTTCACCTGTCCCGACCCACTGCGAGGCGCGGGTGACGTCCTCGTGATGTGCGAGGTGCTGAACGCCGACATGACGCCGCACGTCACCAACGAGCGCGCCGCGACCGCCGCGGTCGCGAAGAAGTACGCGAGCTTCGAACCGAAGTTCGGCATCGAGCAGGAGTACACCTTTTTCCAGGGCGGCCGACCCTACGGCTGGCCCGAGGAGGGATTCCCCGCTCCCCAGGGCCCGTACTACTGCGGCGTGGGCGGCGCCAAGATGCCCGGACGTGACATCGTCGAGGCCCACACGCTCGCGTGCATGCGTGCCGGTCTCGGCATCGAAGGCACCAACGCTGAAGTGATGATGGGCCAATGGGAGTTCCAAGTCGGCGTGCTCGGACCGGTCGAGATCGGTGACCAGCTGTGGGTCGCTCGTTGGCTACTCGAGCGCATCGCCGAGGAGTTCGACGTCGACGTGAGCTTCGACGCGAAACCGGTGCCCGGCGACTGGAACGGTGCCGGCGCGCACACGAACTTCTCGACGAAGCAGATGCGGGCAGCCGGTGGGTACGACGCGGTCATCGCGGGTGCCGAAGCCCTCGGCACGCGCGTGAAGGAACACATCTCGAACTACGGCGTCGGCGTCGAGGACCGCCTCACCGGTGCGCACGAGACCGCCCACGGGACGACGTTCACCTCCGGCGTCTCTGACCGTGGCGCGTCGGTTCGGATCCCCGGCGGGGTCGCACGCGAAAAGCGCGGCTACCTCGAGGACCGTCGTCCGAACGCCAACGCCGACCCCTACGTCGTAGCCCGTTTGATCACCGAAACCGTCTGTGGCGCAGCGAGCGCGGCGAAGGCTCCCACGCGTGCGGCGGCCAAGAAGGCGCCGGCGAAGAAGGTCGCGAAGAAGGCGCCGGCGAAGAAGGCGGCGACTCGTCGTTAGGGATCACACACAAAACCCGCCGCTTTCGGGCGGCGGGTTTTGACATTTGACGACGAGTCCTCAGCGTTGCGGGAAGGTGAGAGAATGGCACCCATGCAAAGTTCTGCCGAGTACGTGCTTCGCACCGTCGAGGAACGTGGTGTGCGATTCGTCCAACTCTGGTTCACCGACGTCCTCGGACGCCACAAGGCCTTCCACGTCACGCCCGCCGAGTTGGAGGACGCCCTCGACCAGGGCATGACCTTTGACGGCAGTTCCATTGACGGCTTCTCGCGGACCCAGGAGTCCGACGTCCTCGCCCGGCCCGATCTCTCGACGTTCCAGTTGCTCCCCTGGTACCAGGAAGGTGCGGGCGTCGCACGCGTCTTTTGCGACATCGTCAACATCGACGGCACGCCCTTCGAAGGTTGTCCGCGCCAACAACTGCGTCGCGTACTCGGTGAGGCACGAAGCCAGGGCTACACCTTCTTCGTGGCGCCCGAGATCGAGTACTTCTACTTCGAGAACCTCGAGACCACCAGTGCACCGCGTCCGATTGACAGTGGCAGCTACTTCGACCTCCTCCCCGACGACACCGCGAGTCAGCTTCGGCGCCGAACGGTGCTGACGCTCGAGGAGATGGGTATCGGCGTCGAGCACGCCCAGCACGAGGACGCGCCGGGCCAACAAGAGATCGACCTTCGCTACACCGATGCGTTGACGATGGCCGATTCGGTCATGTCGCTTCGCCACGTGGTGAAGGAGCTGGCGCGCCAGTCTGGCGTCGCGGCGAGTTTCATGCCTAAGCCGCTCGCGAACGTCCAGGGATCGGGCATGCACACCCACCTCTCTCTCTGGGCCGACGACCACAACGCCTTCATCGGTAACGGTCCCTACGGCCTCAGCGAGGTCGCAACAAAGTTCATCGCCGGACTCGTCGCGCACGCCCCAGAGATCACTGCCGTGACCAATCAATGGGTCAACTCCTACAAGCGACTGGTGCCGGGCGCCGAGGCGCCCGTCGGAGCGAGTTGGGCCCGCTACGACGCCGCGGCACTGGTGCGCATCCCGTCGGTCAAGCCGGGCCGCATCGACTCCACCCGCGTCGAGTACCGATCGCCGGACCCCGCGGCGAATCCCTACCTCGCCTTCGCCGTCATTTTGGCCGCCGGACTGCGCGGCGTCGCTGGTGACTACCAACTGCCGGTCGAAGGCGAGCGCACGGCGCCGCTACCCCAGTCCCTCGCCGAAGCGCTCGACCTCATGGAGGACTCGAAACTGCTCCACGAGACACTCGGGCCCCACCAGGTCGAGTGGTTCCTGCGTAACAAGCGCTCCGAATGGGACGCCTACCGTGGCCAGGTCACTCCCTTCGAACTCGATCGATACCTCCCGCTGCTGTGATCATCGACGTCGTCCTCTGCGTGCCCTCGTGCGAAGGGCCGGTCCGCAAGGCGTTCGAGGTCACGGGGGTCAGCCCGGCCGTCGCCGCGACCGGACGCCTCAACGAGATCACCGCGCTGGAACCAACCGACGGCTTCGCGGGCGCGGTCATCAACGCATCGGCGTTCCCGTTCACCGAAGCGATGAACCTCTGTCGCCAGCTTCGCGCACGCAGCCGCGGCGTCGGTCCTATCATCTTGCTCCTCGACCACTATCAGCTCGACGAGCTGACGTTCCGCGAGAACCTCTTCGACGACTTCGTCGTCGGACCCTATGACGTCAGCGAACTGGCCACGCGACTTCGCCACCGACTCCGTCGCGCGGGCAACGAGAACGTGGCACCTCGCGTCGAGCATGGTGGGCTCTCCATGAACCTCGAGACCTATCAGGCGTCCATCGCCGGGCGAGTGATGGACCTCACGTACATGGAGTACGAACTACTGCGATTCCTCGCGACGAACCCGAATCGAGTCTTCACCCGAGAGACGCTCCTCAGCCGGGTGTGGGGCTATGAGTACTACGGCGGTGCGCGCACCGTCGACGTGCACGTGCGACGACTACGCGCCAAGTTGGGTGAGGAGCACGCGCACCTCATCCAGACGGTGCGATCGGTCGGCTACAAGTTCGGCACGACGCCGAGCGAGTACGCCGTCTAGTCGAACGGCGAGTACGCCCAGAGTTCGACCTCGGCGAGTGCACCGAGGGGTAGTTGGTGCACGGCGACCGCCGATCGAGTGGGACGCGGCGGCTCGAAGTGCGTCATCCACACCTCGTTGCACGCGGCGAAGTCGGCCATGTCCGTCAGAAACAGCGTCGCCTTGACGACTTGATCGAACGTGGCCCCGGCTTCGGCGAGCACTGATCGCGCGTTGATCAGCGCCTGGCCGAGTTGCTCGGGCGCGCCGCCCGCGATCATGGTCGGTTTGTCACCGGGCACGACGCCGAGTTGGCCCGAGATGACGACCAGGTCACCGCCTCGACGCCACGTGGAATAGGGGCCGAAGGTCACGGCCATTGGTAGCGACGCTCCTTAACTGAAGGAGTTGCCGCAACCACACGTGCGCGTGGCGTTGGGGTTCGTGATGTGAAACCCAGCGCCCTGCAAACCGTCGGTGAAGTCCAGCGTCGAACCGTTCAAGAGCTCCGCGCTCGAGGGGTCGACGACGACCTTGACACCAGCGAAATCGCGAAGGATGTCGTCGTCGGCGAACTCCGAGTCGAAGAACATGTCGTAGTTGAAGCCCGAGCATCCGCCCGGCTTCACCGAGACGCGCAACGCCAGCACCTCGTCCACGCCTTCAGCGGCGATCAATTCGGCGACCTTCGACACGGCAACATCTGTCAAGCTGATCGGGTTGGGGTCCTTTTTGGTGAGGTTCACGCTGGTGATGGTCGTGTTCGACATGAGGCTCCTTCGAGAGTGCTAGGACCCATGTTAGTGACGCAATCCACGGCTGAACACCCCTCCCCGTTCGCCGGTAGCGTCGGTTCGTGCAACCCTCTGAACGACTGCGAGAACGCCTCAGTCAGGTGCTCGATCCCGAACTGGGCGCCTCGATCGTCGAGCTCGGCATGGTCGGGGACATCACGGTCGACGAGCGCGGCCAGGCCGTCGTCGAAGTATCGCTCACGACGGTCGGCTGCCCGCTCCGTGGCCAGATTGAGCGCGACGTCAAAGAGGCCGCCCTCTCACTCGACGAGATCGCGGGGATCGAACTGGTCATGGGCGTCCTTGACGCGGCCGCTAAAGGCGAACTGATGAAGCGCGCCCGCACCTTCGCCCAACGTCGAGCACCGCTCACCTCGATACCGGTGCAGACACCGGTCTTGATGATCGCGTCGGGCAAGGGCGGCGTCGGCAAGTCCTCCATCACCGCGAACCTGGCCGTTGCGTTGGCCGCGACGGGTCGCACGATCGGAGTACTCGACGCCGACATTTGGGGTTTCTCACTCAGCCGACTGCTGGGCATTCAGGGCGACGTGACGGCGAGCGCCGGCAAGATGCGGCCCCTCGAGCGGATCGTCGGCGATGGCGCCATCCGGTTGTTGTCGATGGGCCTGCTCGCCGACGAAGACCAGGCCTTGATGTGGCGCGGGCTGATGGTCCAAAAGGCCGTCGCCCAGTTCATCGAGGACGCCGACTGGTCAGGCATTGACTACCTGCTCATCGACACGCCACCCGGGACGGGCGACATTGCGATGACGCTTGCTCGACTGCTCCCGCAAATGGGTCAACTGGTCGTGACGACGCCCACCATCGCGGCGCAGCGCGTCGCCGCGCGTGCGGCAGACTTCGCTCGCAAGTCCAACATCCGCGTGCTCGGCGTCATCGAGAACATGAGCGGCTTCACCTGCTCGTGCGGGAGGCGCAACTCCTTCTTCGGCGCGGGCGGCGGTCGATCGCTGAGCGACGAATTACACGTCCCCTTACTCGCGGAGATCGAACTCAACGCCGCGATCGCGGAAGGTGGCGACCACGGAGAGCCGGCGGTCCTGCACGAGTCCTCGGACGGAGTGTTCCATCAATTGGCACGGCGAATCATCACGGAGGTCGCACCGCCGGTCGGTGCCGTGGGTTGTTCGGCGAGGATGCTCGACGCCATCGAAAAGGCGGTTGCTCAGTCCTCGTAGCCTTCGTCGCCGGGCAGAAGGATCGACACCGCGCCGTCGTGCATGACGATGCGAGGCTCCGTGCGAGGAATGGACGTGAGCGACCTCGCGTAGGAAAGCACCTCGTTCGCCGTTGAGAAGTCCGCGATCGCTTCGAGATTGCGGATCGTCGGGAAGATCAATTCGAACTCGCCCCGGGCGTGGGCGTCGAGAGCATCCTTGGGCCGGATCCACCGATCGGCCACGGTTTCGCCGGCGTCGTGGGTCGCGGTCTGTCCCTCAGGAGCGAGGGCCACGAAGAACCGTGTATCGAAGCGACGCGACTGTCCGATTGGCGTGATCCAGTGCGCGATGTACTCGAGTCCGCGCAGGTCTAAGAAGAGACCCTCCTGGCGCATCATCGCCACGAATCCGAGCGTGCCCGCGTTCACGTCGCGCCGATGCGCTGCCATTCGTGCGATCGTCGATTCGCCGCTGAAGAACACCGGCTCGCCCGCTGGTGTGCACGCGATGAGCAGACCGGCCTCTTCGAACAGTTCACGAAGGCAGGCCACGTAGTACGCGAGGCCGCCCATCGCGAGGTCCAGTCGTCGTGACGCGTCGGCGTCGTTGAGTCCCCGCGTGAGTAGTTGGGCGACCGGATCTGCATCGGCGGGGTCCACGCCCCCTCCCGGGAACACGTACGCTCCGCCCACGAAGTCGCTGTTCAGGTTGCGACGGAGCATAAGAATTTCATAACCTTGTTCGCCGTCGCGCAGGGTCATGACGGTCGCCGCCGGACGGGGACTCAAGATTTCGGCCATAGTGAAAACTACGCCGACGGCGAGCTTGAAAACCCTCGTGAGCGCGCAACCACTAAGTTTGGTGTCCATACATCGCAAGGAGCATCGTGGCCAAGACCCCCGCTAAGAAGAACGCCGCCGCGGCAAATCGGGCCCAGAGTCGCCCGTCAGGCTCTGCGTCGCCGCGCAAGGCGCCGAATCGGCCTCCCGCCAAGCCTTCGTCGGGTCGGCCGGCGGGCCTCTTTACGTGGCTCGCCGTAGGGCTCGTGGTCGTCGTCGTCGCAACGCTCGTCATCATCAAGGTGAGCGGTGGCAATAGTGGCACGAACGGCTCGTCCGGCTTCTCCGCCACCGATCCCGCCATGGTGGCCCAACTGACCAAGGTTCCCGAGAGCGTCTTCGACACCGTCGGCGTGAAGTCCCAGGTCGTCCAGGTCTCCGCCCCGATCACGCTCAAGAACCAGCCGGACCTTATGGGCACGACCGCCACTGGCGCCAAGGTTCCCGAGATCCTCTACATCGGCGCCGAGTACTGCCCGTTCTGCGCGGCACAACGTTGGTCGACGATCATCGCACTGAGCCGATTCGGGACGTGGAGCAACCTCGGCAACACGACGAGCGCGGCGAAGGACCAATACCCGAACACTCCCACGTTCACGTTCGTCAAGGCGGTTTACAAGTCGAAGTACCTCGCCTTCAAGAGTGTCGAGGAGTACACCAACCAACTCAACGCCGCGGGCACGAGCTACGTCTCGCTACAGAATCCGACGCCCGCGGAGCAGAAGCTGATCCTCAAGTACGACACGCCCAAGTACGTCCCCGGTCTGACGTCATCTCAGGGCAATCCGATTCCCTTCATGACCTTCGCGAATAGATTCCTCGTGTCGGGCGCGAGCTACTCTCCCGACACCTTGACCGGACTCAGTCGAAACTCCATCGCGACGGGACTGAGTGACCCGACGAGTCCCGTGACCGACGCCATCATCGCCTCCGCCAACTATCAGACGGCCGCTCTCTGCTCGCTCACGAAGCAGCAGCCGAGCAACGTATGCACGAGTTCCGGTGTGAAAGCTGCCGCCAAGGCGATGAAGCTCAAGTGATCCGGACGGCATTGCCCGTTCCACGTTGGGCCGTGATCACGACGTTCATGCTCAGCCTCGTGGGCCTAGGGCTCTCCATATTCCTGACGATTTCGCACTTCGACAACGCGGTGATCATCAACTCCTGCCCCACCGGAGGGGGAACGATCAACTGCTTCGCCGTGACCACATCCCCCCAGTCGTACTTCCTCGGTATTCCTGTCGCCATCTTGGGTCTCGGCACCTATACCGTGCTCACCGTGCTCAACTCGCCGTGGGCGTGGCGCGCCTCGAACTACTGGCTACACGTCGCCCGATTCGCTATCGTCGCGATTTCGATGTGCTTCGTGCTCTGGCTCCTCTACGCGGAGTTGATCATCATCAACCACATCTGTGAGTACTGCACCCTGGTGCACGTCGTCACCTTCGCGATGCTCATCGTGCTGACGCTCGTCAGCCCCGCCCAACTCGGTTGGACGCGTTCACGCGCGCAGTAACCCTCGACGTTCGAACTCGTTGAGGCCACCCCAGATCCCGTAGGACTCGTGTCGTGCCAGCGCCGCCTCGAGACACTCCTCTCGAACGCCGCAACTGGCGCAGATTCGTTTCGCGATCAACTCTCGTTCGAGACGCTCTTCCTTACGTTCTGCGCTATCCGCGGGATAGAAGAGTGCCCCCTCGCTGTCGCGGCATGCTGCGTGGTCAGTCCAACTCAACGGCGTGATCGCCATAAGTCGCTCCCCCCGGTTTGACTTAGAGACTGCAGGCTACCCACACTTGGCCCCGCAGGCAAGAGCAAATTCACCGCGCCACCGGGGCCCCACCAAGGACCAAATCCCTGCTCCGCTACGCTGAATGCCATGGCGACTGTTCTCCTGGCGAGTGACCTCTCCTCCTTGCGCCACGAACTGCGCACGATGCTCGAAGGACCTGACCTCTTCATCGAGGAGGTCGCCAACGGCAAGGACGTCATCGCCCGCGTCGAGGACGGCGGCGTCGACCTCGTGGTGCTCGACCTGCAAATCGGGTCCATGGGCGCCATGGCGATCTGCATGGAACTTCGCAACGAGGAGTCCTACGGCGCGGCGGAACCGGTCGCGGTCCTCATGTTGCTCGATCGACGTCCGGACGTCTTCCTGGCGCGTCGAAGCGGGGCCGAAGGGTTCCTCGTCAAGCCACTCGACCCTCAGCGAGTTCGAGCCGCCGTGCGCGCCCTGCTTCGCGGCGAGGAGTACGAGGACGACTCGCTGCGGCCAGCGACCGTGCGCGTCGGGAGTTCCGCCGCTCAATGAGCGACCAACAGCCCCACTCGTCGGGACTGTCTCGACTCCGTAGACGCATCGTCGGACGCGAAGATGCACGACCAGTCTCACCCGAAGCGGTGGCCATCCACCAGCGTGTCGATCAACTGAGCGAACTCGAGCTACGCGACGTCATGACACCGCGCCCCGACGTGGCCTTTCTCACGACGCCGGTGACCCCCGAGATGATGGCCGAAGCCATTCGCGACACCGGCCACTCCTGCTTTCCCGTGGTCAACGGCGACCTCGATGAAGTGGAGGGCGTGCTCTTCGTCAACGACCTCTTTCGCAGCACGACCGCGAAACGGGCAATCGGGGTGTCGCTCCCGACAGCAGATGAGATCGCCCGCAAGATCCGTCGGCCGTTCATGCTCCCTGAGACGATGGACCTCCTCGAAAGTCTCAGCGAGATGCGCGAGCAGCGTCGCACGTTTTCCCTGGTCTTGGACGAACACGGTGGCGTCGCTGGCGTCGTCTCGATCCGCGACATCCTCGAGCAATTGGTCGGTGACCTCAATGATGAGTTCGACGAAGACGAGGAGCCCACCATCGTTCCGATTCGACAGGACCGTTGGTTGGTCGACGGGCAGACCCACGTGGACGAGGTCGAAGCCGCCCTGGGCATTGAGATCCCCGAAGGCGAATACGTCACTATCGCGGGCTTTGTGTTGGACCTGGCCGGGGAGATCCCGGCCGCTGGCACGACCTACACCTATAGGGATTGGACGTTTCGGGTGCAATCGGTGGAGAAACGGCGCATCAGTGAGATCGTTGTTGAGTATCACAAGCCACCCGAGATCGAGATGCCCTCGGTCATTTAGACTTTGTCGCGCTCTCGGGGTGGCGACTAGGATTGGCGGGCTGCGAGGCAACTCGCTGCGGGCTGTAGCGCAGCTTGGTAGCGCGCTGCGTTCGGGACGCAGAG
>VFSW01004575.1_pt1 | contig 20603 bp, 13 predicted proteins | sample 5358111 | NCBI WGS metagenome assembly VFSW01 (sample SAMN11554181, study PRJNA540505) | mine drainage metagenome | isolation source: sediment from site ElyBrook_90M | place: USA: Ely Copper Mine, Vershire, VT | collected 2017
TGAAGGATTTGCGTTAAAAAAAAGCGAAAATCGCCTCCAGTTGCGAAAGTCGGGCTAACGCAAACGGCCGAGTTGGAAGTCCAGGGTGGAGTGCTGGATGTGGTAATCGTACTTTGCGTTGGTGGCGTCGATTTGGGCGGATGTCTGATTCAGCTCGGACTGGCTCAGTTCGATGATCGAGGTGGATCCCACTTGGTATTGCGCTTGGGCCAACTGGAGAGCTTCGTTGGCGTTGGTCAGCAGATTTTCAGCCAATCCGAGGTGCTCCAGGGAATAATCCAGGTTTAACTTTGAAACCTGCACGTCGCGGGCGATTGTGTCCTCCTGGTCGCGCAGGGTTTCGTTCGCCACGGTAGCGCGGTCTTGGGCTTCGCGCTGGCGCGCGCGATAAAGGCCGCCGACGAACAGCGGCAGATTGAGATTGACTCCCGCCGCGGCGTAGCCGGATGTAAAACGGGGATCGCCCACGGGCGTGAGCCCGGCGACGGCCATGGCGTTAATGGTTGGATAGCTCAATTTCTTTTCGGCTTGGGCGAACTCCTTGGCGGCGTCGCGCTGAAAACGCGCCTGAGCCAGTTCCGGACGGTTGGCCAGAGCCTCCATGATCAGCGCGGTGGGGTTATTGGTGGAGGGCGGGGGCATCGGCTCATCAGTCAATTTATAGGTGCGCGGTTCGCGCTCGCCCAACAGAGCAGTCAGCGAGGCGAACCGGGCTTTCAAATCACTTAGGGCTTTGGCCTCCAATACGAGGGCCTGGTCCAGGTTGACGTTGGCGAAGCTTACGTCCAACTCCGATTTGAGTTTATTGGTGGCGAGCATCTGAGTTTGTTCCAACACCCCTCGGCGCATGCTCACCGCCTGCCGCGCCACCTCCAGGATGGACTGCGATTCCAAAACGGAGAAGAAGGTCGTGTTCAAGGCCAGCAGAATATCAGCGCGGGTGGCTATGCGGTTCATTTCCTGGGCGCGGGCGTTCAACTTGGAGCTTTGGCTCAGGTCCCAGGTCCGGCCAAAATCGGTGATAAGCTGGCTGATGGTCAGGCCCTCGGCTTGCCGGTCGAATACCCGCGGATTGTTCAAGGCGCCAGCCGCCAGGCGGGTGTTGTAGGGGTCCCCGGCGCCGGCGGCGGTGGCATCCAAGAATATCTGCGGGAAAAAAACGGACTGGGTTTCTTTGACATTCTCTCTGGCGGCCAGCGCCAGCAAGTCAGCCACGCGGATTCTGGGGTGTTGAGTGAGCGCGATTTGTTGGGCCTGCGCCAAGGTCAGAGGCACGGGCGGGACATCGTCCGCTTGAACGCCGGGTCCAAGCGGCAAGCACAGAAGAAATGCGAGATGGATTGCTGTTTTCACGACGCGGGATTTCCTTTCGGGGCGATTGGTGCGGCGCCCTGGTTGCGATAGAAAAGCAGGTACGCAGCGGGAACGATAAAGACTGTCAGGACGACCGAGACCGCCAGGCCGCCGATGATCGCCTGGGCCAGCGGCGCGTAGGCCTCGCCGCCGGTGCCCAGTTTGAGCGCCAGCGGAACCAGGCCAATGAGCGTGGCCAGCGAGGTCATGAGAACCGGGCGCAACCGGACCTTGCAGGCCAGGGCGACGGCTTCCCGCACGGACTTGCCTTCCTGGCGCAGGGGGTTTGTAAATTCGCCTATCAAGTTGCTGTTGGACACGACGATGCCCACCATCATTATCAGTCCCATGAGGGACATGACATTGAGGGTCGTGCCGGTGGCCGAAAGAATCATCAACACGCCCGCCAGTCCCGTCGGCACCGCCAAGAGGATCAAGAACGGGTCCACGAAGGAGCGGAACTGCGCGACCAGGATCAGATACACCAGGATGACCGAGAGAATCAGCCCAATGGCAAAGCTCGTGAACGACTCTCGCATCGCCTGCACCGATCCGCGAACTGTCACCGTCATGTTTTCCGGCAGAACCGTTTTTGCGATGATCTTCTGCACCTGCGCGTAAACCCGGCTCAGGTCCTCGCTTTTCGGGGCAACGTAAACGTCAATGGTCCGGCGAATTTGATAATGGTCCACTTCCGTGGGCGCGTTGACGTGCGAGATATGGACGACCGAGTCCAGGCGGGTGGGCCGTTTGAGACGGGCTGAGCGCAGCGGCATGGAGCCGAGGTCGGCGAGGTTCCTGACGTAGTCTTCCGGATATTGCACGGTCAGTAGATAATTGTTGCCGGTGATTGGATCAATCCAATAACTGGGGGCGATCATGCCGTTGGAGGTCAGAGCCGTAATGAGGCTGTCCACGATTTCCTTGGCCGTCAACCCCAGTTCACTGGCGCGCTCACGGTCAATATCTATTTGCAAGGCCGGATAATCCACATCCTGCGGTATCAGCACGTCGCTGATGCCGGGCAGGGCGCGAACTTGTTGGGCCAGGCGGCTGGCCACCGCGTAGGCCCCGTCCATGTTCATGCTGCTGACCTGAATGTCCAGCGGCGCGGGCATGCCTTGGTTGAGGATGGCGTCGACCAATCCACCCGTTTGAAAATAGGCGCTGACCTGCGGCAAGTCGCGATGAATCCTGGCGCGCACCAGGTCCATGTAAGCAAAGCTGCTGAGGTGGTGGCCCTCGTTCAATCCGGCCTGGATAAACGCCGTGCTCGGACAGGAATTTGGATTGAGAATCGAGGAAAAGCCGGGTGTCACGCCCAGATTGGAGACGATGATCTTGAGGTCCTTTTTGGGAACGACCTCGCGGATGATTTGCTCCACCTGTGCCACACGTGGGTCCGGAAGCTCCAGACGCGTGCCGGAAGGCGCCTTGAGGTTGATGACAAACTGGCTCGGATCGGTGCGCGTAAAATAAGCCTTGCCAATCAACGGATAAAGCGCGGTGCTGAGAAGAAAAACCCCCGTGATGCCGAGGACCGTCAGCAACGGACGCAACAACGTGATATTGAGCAAACTCTCGTACCGGCCAAGCATATTTTGAAACTTTTGATTGAACCAGCGATTGAACCGCCTGCCCCAACCGCCCCGCCCCCGCGCGGTGGTTCCCGGCTCATCGTGCGTCTGATGGCCTTTGATCAGATTCGCGCAAAAAAGCGGCACCACCGTCATCGCCACAAGATAAGAAGCGAACAACGACAGCACGACCGAAAGCGCCAGCGCGCTAAAGAGATATTTGCTCACGCCGTAGAGAAAGGTCACGGGAAAAAAAACGACCGCTGTGGTCAGCGTCGCGGCCAGAACGGGCAACGCAACCTCCTGGCCGCCCAGCTCCGCGGCGACGGCGGGGGATTCGCCCATTTCGAGGTGCCGGAAGATGTTTTCCAGCACCACCACCGAGTTGTCAATCAAACGGGAAAAGGCCAGGGCCAGACCGCCGAGAATCATTGTGTTGACAGTGTTGCCGCTCACGGCCAGCGCGATGAACGCGGCCAGCGCGGAGAGCGGAATTGAGAGAAAGACCGCGACAGTGGCCCGCATGCTGCCCAGAAAAACCAAAATCATCACCCCGGTCAACACCAGGCCAATCGTGCCTTCATGAATCAGGTTCTCGATGGCCGATTTCACGAACACCGACTGGTCGAAGGCGACTTCAGGGATGAGTTCCCTGGGCACGTCCAGCAAATGGGAAATGACTTGTTTGACACCCTGGACCACGGTGATCGTGTTGGCTTCGCCTCCCTGCTTCAACACCGCCAAATACACGGAGGATTGGCCGTTGATGCGGACCTTGTTGAGCTGAATCTGCGAGGCGTCCAACGCCTGGCCCACGTCCGCCACCAGAACCGACCGCGTCCCAACCGTTTTCAATGGCACGGCGTCGATGTCTTTCATTTCGTTGATCTGGCTGTTTGCATAAGCGTTGTAATCGTACGGCCCAATCTTCACGTCGCCCGCCGGCAAGATAAGATTGGCTCTGTTGACGGTGCGGACGACATCCATGACGCTCAAGCCATGCGCCTCCAGCTTGAGCGGATCCACATAAACCATGATCTGGCGGTAACGTCCGCCGAAAGCCGGCGGGACGGACGCGCCCGGAACGCCGGCCATTTGATTGCGGCAGTTGAACTGGCCCAGGTCGCGCAACTGTGCCTCCGTCATCCCTTTCCCTCTTAAGGTGACCAGGCAAACCGGCAAACTGGAGGCGTCGAATTTCATCACGATGGGCGGAAGGGTGCCGGGCGGCAAATAGCGCAGGCTGGCCATGGACAGATTGGCGATGCTCGTGACGTCCGAGTCCGGATTGGAGCCGGGTTGAAAATAGACCTTGATCAGGCTCACCCCGGTGAGCGAGCGCGATTCCATGTGGTCAATGCCCGCCGCCAGCGTGAACATGCGCTCAAATTGGCCGGTGATGTCGTTCTCGATCTGCTCCGGCGGCATCCCGGAATAAAATGTGGCCACCACCACCACGGGGATATTGATCGCGGGAAACAAGTCCACCGGCATGCGCAGCAGACTCGTCACACCGACCACACAGGTGATCAGACAGATCACGATGATGAAGTAAGGATAACGGATCGAAAAGCGCGACATAAACGATTCAATGGCGTGGCCCTGAATCGGCTACAACCAGCTCGTGGGACGACTTTTTGCGGCCATGAATAAGCAGGTAGCAGGCCGGCACTAAAAAGATGGCTTGAATCGCCGAAACAGCCAGGCCGCCGATGACGGCCCGCGCAAGCGGCGCATAAGCCTCGCTGCCCGTCCCCAACTTCAACGCCATGGGAATAAGGCCGATCAAGGTGGCCAGCGTGGTCATCAAGACCGGGCGCAGCCGCACACGCGGGCCGAGGGAAACGGCCTCCCGCAGCGACTTTCCCTCCTCGCGCAGGCGGTTGGTAAACTCGACAATCAGAATGCTGTCCGAAACTGAAATACCCACCATCAAAAGCATCCCCATCAAAGACATCACACTGATCGGCGTGTTGGTAAAATACAGAATGAGCAACACTCCCGTCAGACCCGGCGGCACCGCCAGCAGGATCAAAAACGGGTCCACGAAAGAGCGGAACTGCGCGACCAGGATCAGATATACCAGAATGACCGAAAGTATGAGCCCAAACGCGAAGCTCTTGAAAGACTCGCGCATGGCCTGCACCGAGCCGCGCACGGCGATGGTCATGTTGGCCGGCAGCTTGGTATGGCCGATGATGTTCTGCACGGATGCGTAAAGCCGGCTCAGGTCTTCCCCCTTGGGAGAAACGTACACATCGATCGTCCGCCGGATTTGGTAATGGTCCACCTCCGTCGGGGAGTTAATGCGCGTGATGTGGACCACCGAGTCCAGCCGCGTTGGCTGCTTCAAGTGGGCCGACCGCAGCGGCATGGAACCCAGATCGGCCAGATTCTTGACGCGATCTTCAGGGTATTGGACGGTCAGCAAATAGTTGTTGCCCGTGATGGGATCGATCCAATAGCTGGGCGCGATCATTCCGTTGGAGGTCAGCGCGCTGATCAAATTGTCCACGACTTCCTCCGCGGACAGGCCCAGCTCGCTGGCCCGCTCGCGGTCGATGGTGATTTGCAAGGCCGGATAATCCACGTCCTGCGGGATTAGCAAGTCACTGACTCCGGGCAATGCGCGCACCTGATGCGCTATGTCGCTGGCCACCGCGTAGGCTGCGTCCATGTCCATGCTGCTGACCTGGATGTCCAGGGGCGCGGGCATTCCTTGGTTGAGGATGGCATCGACCAATCCGCCCGTTTGAAAGTATCCGCTGACCTGGGGCAAATCGGTCCTGAGGCGCGAGCGCACCAGTTCCATGTAGGCGAAACTGCTCAAATGGTGCCCCTCTTCCAGCCCGACTTGCACAAAGGCCGTGCTGGGACAAGAGTTGGGCGACAAGATGGACGAAAACCCCGGCGTGATCCCCATATTGGACACAATGATCTTGAGATCGCGTTTGGGAACCACCTGGCGCACGATGTCCTCCACCTGGGCGATCCATTTCTCCGTCAGTTCCAGCCTCGTGCCCGGCGGCGCCTTCACATTGATGACAAACTGGCTCGGGTCGGTGCGCGGAAAGTAGGATTTGCCCACCAGCGGATAGAGCAACAGGCTCACCACGAACAGCCCGAAGATGCCCAGGACAGTCAGCAAAGGGCGGCGCAAGGCCAGCCCCAGCAGCCACTCATAACCGTCCAGCAGAAGGGTGAATTTGCGATTGAACCAGAGATTGAAGCGCGCGTCCCATCGCAGTGGCGTGAGCGGAGTCGCGTGGGCGTCGCCAAGCTCGTGATCGGCGATGGGCTTCTTGATCAAGTTGGCGCAAAAGAGCGGCACCACGGTCATCGCGACCAGATAAGAGGCAAAGAGCGAGAGCACCAGTGACAAGCCAAGCGCGCTGAAAATATATTTGCTCACGCCGTAAAGAAGCGTGACCGGAAACATGACGACGACCAACGTCAAGGTGGCGGCCAGCACCGGCAGCGCCACCTCCATGCCGCCACGCTCCGCGGCGGCCACGGGCTTTTGCCCCAGCTCGAGGTGGCGGAAGATATTCTCCAGCACGACCACCGAGTTATCGATCAGGCGCGAAAAGGCCAGCGCCAGGCCGCCCAGGATCATGGTGTTGACGGTGCTGCCTCCCATTGCCAGGGCGATGAACGCCGCCAGCGCCGACAACGGAACGGAAAGAAACACCGCCAAAGTGGCGCGCGGGCTGCCCAGAAACAGCAAGATCATCAACCCCGTCAGCACCAGCCCGATGGCCGCCTCGTCTATCAAATTCTCAATGGCCGTGCGAACAAAGATCGATTGGTCAAACACAACTTCCGGGACCAGTTGCCTGGGCACGTCCAACAGGGTGGAGACGACTCGCTTGACGCCGTTGACCACCGCGATGGTGTTGGCGTCGCCGCCCTGCTTGAGGACCGGCAGATAAACCGAGGGCTGTCCGTTGACCCGCACTTTGCAATACTGGATTTGCGAGGCGTCAATGGCCTTGCCCACGTCTCCCACAAGGACGGACTTTTCTCCCACGGTTTTGAGGGGCACTTCATCAAGGTCATTCATCAAGTCGATTTGGCTGTTGGCATAGACGTTGTAATCATAAGGCCCGATTTTCACGTCGCCGGCCGGCAGAATCAGGTTGGCGTCGTTGACGGTTCGCACCACGTCCATCGTGCTCAAACCATGGGCCTCCAGCTTGAGCGGATCGACATACACCATGATCTGGCGGTAACGTCCGCCGAAAGCCGGAGGCACCGACGCCCCCGGAACGCCCGCCATCTGGTTGCGGATGGTGAACTGGCCCAAATCACGCAGTTGCGCTTCGGTCAATCCTTCGCCCTTGAGGGTCACAAGGCAGACCGGCAGGCTGGAAGCATCGAATGACATGACAATCGGCGGCAAAGTGCCCGTCGGCAGATAGCGCAGGCTGGCCATCGCCAAATTGGCCACGCTGGTCACGTCCGAATCCGGGTTGGAGCCGGGCTGGAAATAGACCTTGATGAGACTGATGCCGGTGAGCGAGCGCGACTCCATGTGGTCAATGCCCGCGGCCAGCGTGAACATCCGCTCGAATTGGCCGGTAATGTCGTTCTCGATTTGCTCGGGCGGCATGCCCGAATAAAACGTCGCGACGACCACCACAGGTATCTTGATGGGCGGGAAGAGGTCCACGGGCATCCGCAGCAGGCTGGTGATGCCCACCACACAAGTGATCAGGCAGATCACAATCACGAAATACGGGTACTTGATGGCAAAGCGAGACATGGCCGATTATTTGCCCGGGCATTCCACGACCGGGCTGGGTTGGTTTGCTCGTGGATTCATGATCTGTCAACCGAAGTGGCTTGCACGGGCTTGGGATCGATTTTCTCGCCCGGATGGAACTCACTGCGGATGCCGATGACCACGCGGTCGCCCTCCTTCAACCCATCGAGGATTTCATAGCGCGTGGCAGTTTCCAGGCCGAGGGTAACGGGCCGTTCCTCAATTTCGTTTTTGCTGTTGACCAGATAAACGGTGGGCTTATCGCCGCTGGAAACCGCCTCGATGGGCACGGCCAGGGCGTTAGGACGCTGCTGGACTTTAAACACCACGGCCGCATACATGCCCGGCGTCAGTTCCAGGTTGGGATTGGGGATCTCGATCTCCGTCGTCATGGTGCGGGTGTCATCGTTGACTTCGTGCGAGAAACGCGTGATGACACCGCTATATTTCTTGCCGCCCAACGAATCCACGCGCACCTCCACGCGGCTTCCGTCCTTCACATAACGGACCTGGTCGACGGAAACCCAAAAATCCATCCGCAGGTGGTAATTATCCGAAATGCGCAGCACCGGCTTGGCCTGGCCCGAGGACGTGCCCGCCTCGATCAACGCCCCTGGATCGACATACCGCCATGTGATCACCCCGTCGAAGGGAGCGGTGATTTTGGTGTAACTAAACAACGTTTGGTATCTCTCCACGACCGCCTTGGCCGCTGCCACGGCGGCCACGGCGACGCTGTCCTTGGCTTGGGCGGTATCGATGTCCTGCTGGGCGACAAGATTGGGATGTTCCTGGTTAACGCCCAGCAAGCGATTATATATTAAGTGAGCGTTGGTGTAATCGGCTTCCGTCCGTTCTTCCGCCGCGATGGCCGCGTCCCACTGGGCCTTCAACTCTGGCACCTCCAGGATCGCCAGCACTTGGTTCGACTTGACTTTGTCGCCAAAATCCACATACATTGTTTGCAGATACCCGGAAACCTTGGCGTGCAGTTCGACTTCCACGTACGGACGGAACTCCGCGGGAATCTCGACCTCCTTGGCCAGATTCTCGCGATCCACCGTGGCCACGGCCGCCGTCTTTGGGGCCGTTCCGGTTTCCTTGGCCACTTCTGGACCCCTCCGCAGCAGCACGACGCAAAGAATCACGATGGCCGCAACGGCTAGCGCCAGCGCGACAATCCAGGAAACCTTTCGCCGTCGCTTTGCAGGCGTTGGCGGAATGGCCGCCTGGCGGTCCCGCGCCCTGTCGTTGCCATTGCCGGAGGGAGGAGGCGGCATGAGCGGCTCTCGTTGCGGTTCTTCATTACTCATAAATTTGGTTTTGGAGGAGTCAACTGCGCCAGGGGCAATTCCACTTTGAAACGGCTGCCCTGATTTTCTGTGCTTTCCACATTGACCTGCCCACCGTGGGCGGTGCAAATAGATTTGACAATGGCCAGTCCCAACCCGGCTCCGCCCGCGTCGCGCGAGCGCGCCTTGTCCACCCGATAAAATCGCTCGAAAATATGCGGCAACGCGCTGGCCGGGATGCCAATTCCCGAATCGACCACTTCGATGACCGCTTTGCCGTCGCGAGCGCCCACGTCCAGACTGATGGCTCCGCCGGCAGGAGTGTATTTGATGGCGTTATCCAGCAGATTGACCACCACCTGTTTGATTCGGGCGCGGTCGCCTTCCACGCTGACGTTGCCCTGCACGTCGCAGGCGACTGAAATTCCCTTGTCCTCCGCCAGCAACGACATCTGGTCGGCCGTGCTGGCGGCCAGCGGGGCCAAATCAAACCGCGCCCACGCTTGTTGGGCCTCGCCGGCGTCAAGACGGGAAATGGCAAAGAGCGCATCGACAATTTTCGCCAGGCGATCCACCTCCTCCAATGCGCTCCCGGCGCGGTCGCTCAACTCCGGCAACGCGCGGGTTTGCACGACCACGCTTTCCATTTCACCGCGCAACGCGGCCAGCGGTGTGCGCAGTTCGTGCGAGGCGTCGGCAAGAAAGCGGCGGTTTTGCTCGAGCGCCTCGCTCAGCCGGACGATCATGCGATTGAGCGCAAGCGACAAGTGCTCCAGTTCATCTCCCGTGTTCGTCAGCGGCAACCGCTCGTTGAGATTATGCAGGGTGATTTGTTCGGCGCTTTGCGCAATGCTCACCACCGGAGCTAGTGCGCGGCCCACCAGGAAAAGTCCGCCACCCACCGCCACCAGGCCCAGCAGCGGCACGCCAAGGAGAAGCGAGAAAAGCAAATGGGACAATATCGTCTCAATCGGCGCCATCGGGCCGCCACTTTCGATGAGGAACCGATGCCCGTCGTTGGACCGAAAAACCGTGACCGTCACCAGCAAAAGATTCCCGTCAGCCAGCCGCTCTTTTTCCACGAAGCCGCGACGCACTGAATTTGCGCCCAATGGAGGCACGCCAGAGGGATCAAATGTGGCGGTCCGGCCCGAGGCGTAAAGGACCGTTCCATCCGCGCGCGTGATGCGAATAAACCGATCGTAATCCTCCGGCGCGTAACGAGTGGCAATTTGATCGGCCACATAACGCTCGCCGGTTTTCTCGATGTTTGACAGTAGCAAAACAGCGATTCGATCCGAGCGGCGAAACAGGGTCTGTGCCAGGCTGCTCTCCAGATAGCCGCGCAGAACCTGGTACAGAGCGACACTGAACAGCAGGAAGGCGCCGGTCAACAAACCGGCGTACCACATAATCAGGCGAAAGCGTATGGAGCGGGGATTCATGTCTCGGCCTCGTCGCTGATGGAGTAACCGACGCCGCGCACGGTGCGGATGAGTTTATTGGGGCTCTGGTCATCCACTTTGCTGCGCAAATGGCGCACATAGACATCCACGATATTTGTGAGTCCCTGGAAACTTTCGTCCCAAACGTGTTCGATGACCATTGTCCGTGACATGACTCGTCCCGCATTTGCCGCCAGATACTCCAGGAGGCTGTATTCCTTGGGAGTAAGCTCGATTCGTTTTCCGGCCCGCTTTGCCAACTGCTTTTGACGGTCAATCTCCAAATCGCCCACCCGAAGGACGCTCGCGCGATCAGGCGACCCGCGGCGCAGGAGAGCCTTGACGCGAACCAACAATTCATCGAAGGCGAAGGGCTTTGTAAGATAATCATCGGCGCCCGCCTCGAAGTTTTCAACCTTCTCGTCAGTGGCCGCGCGCGCTGTCAACACCAACACCGGCACTTGGGAACCGCGCCGCCGGATGCGTTTGAGAATCTCCAGCCCGCTGAGGCCCGGCAGCATCAGATCGAGAACCAACAGATCGTAATCGCACACGCTGGCCATGTCCCAGCCGGCCTGGCCGTCATTGGCCACGTCCACGGCAAAGCGCTGGTCGCGCAAACCCCGCGCGACAAACTCAGCCACTTTCCGTTCGTCCTCGATCACCAGGATTCTCATATTTCCTGCTTAACATATACGGTCAACATTAAAGGCCGCTTAAGAACACATTAAAATTCTTTCAGAAATCCTCAACGGTCCTCGCCCGCCCCGGGGCGCGGCGCGACGCCAGGAAAGGAAAGAAATTCGGCGCTCGAAAGTCCGGAAAGTCCGCACCGATCCATCCCGCTAAAATGCTACCCGGCGAAAAAGGATGTTGCACGTTAATTCACGAGGATTTAATTCATCCCCTCAACGTGACAATCAGTATCGCAGAAGTGAAGCGGCCAAAGTTTGAGTTTTTGGGCGGGACAACTTAGAAAGAATGTAACTATTCAGCACCGTCGCCGGCCGCTGTAGGGCAGGTATCCTGCCTGCCGGTTAACCCGGCTTCCGGTCGCTTCCGGCATCAGTGCTGAATAGTTACGAAAGAATTAACAGCGCGATAACGTGAAGACTAGCAGCCAGACAACGATTGACCGGCGATCTTTTTTGAAAACGGCGGGAGGATTGTCGGCTTCGGCGTTGCTTGCTTCCGGAGAGATGGGCGTTGCGGCGCCGTCTTCCGCGCAGCCGGTTGCGGCGCCGCCCAAAAAACCCAATTTCCTGGTGGTCGTCGCCGACGACCAGTGCTTTCGGACTATCAACGCTTTGAACAATCGCGAAGTCCATACCCCGGCGTTTGATCGCCTGCTCAAACGCGGCACCGCTTTTACGCACTGCTTTCACCAGGGTTCCTGGACGGGCGCAATCTGCGTCGCCAGCCGCGCGATGATGCACACCGGGCGCTACGTCTGGAACTGCGGCGGCAATAATTGCGGCTATTATCCGCTGCTGGGCGAAGTCTTGCAAATCGGAGGCTATGACACCTGCGCCGCCGGCAAATGGCACAATGGGGACCAGACCGCGCTTCGTAGTTTCACCACGGGCAAGACAATCGGGCCGGGTTTTTACGCCTCCACGGCCGAGGATGGAATCGCCTACAACCGTCCCCGCCCCGGCGACCCGTGGACGCCGTGGGACCCGGCGTATCGCGGGCATTGGACGCCAAAGGACCTTTGGGACATCGGGCGCGCTGCACATGACGGCGCATGGATTTCCAAAAACGGACCAATTCCGGCGAAAGCCGGCCCCCGCTACGAACGGCGCCAACACTCCTGCGAACTTTACGCCGACAGCGCCATTGACCTGTTGCGGCAAACCGCGTCGCGCCCGGATCATCCGTTCTTTTTATACCTGGCATGGAATTCACCCCATGACCCGCGGCAGGCGCCGAAGGAATTGGTGGACATGTATCCGGCCGACAAGATCGAGGTCCCGCCGAATTTCCTTCCGCAACATCCATTTGACCAGGGCGATTTCCATGTCCGCGACGAACAACTGGCGCCCTTTCCGCGCACACGCCAAGATGTGCAGGTTCACCGGCGCGAATACTACGCGCTCATTACATATATGGACCGGCAGCTTGGCCGCGTTCTCGACGCATTGGAAAGGACAGGCCAGGCGGACAACACCTGCGTCGTCGTGACGGGCGACCACGGTTTGGCGGTGGGCGAGCATGGGCTTATGGGAAAGCAGAACCTTTACGATTGCTCGGTGCGGATGCCGTTTATAATGGCCGGCCCCGGAATCGCCGCAGGCCGGCGGATTGACGCGCTGATGTATCAACATTGTCTTTTCCCCACGCTGTGCGATTTGGCGGGACTCTCAATGCCGGCGACACTCCAATTTCCGAGTCTGCTTCCGCTGCTGCGCGGAGAGCGGGACCGGCTGTTTGACTCCGTTTACTGCGCTTACAGAGGTTTTCAACGCATGGTGCGCACTGATAAAACCAAATTAATTCTTTACCCCGAGGTCAAGAAACTTCAATTGTTCGACATCGAGAAGGACCCGTGGGAAATGAACAATCTTGCCGGGGATCCCGCTCGTTCCGCAACGGTTTCTGAATTGTTTCGCACTCTTCAAAAGTGGCAGAGGACCGTCAGCGACCCGCTTCCTCTTGATCCCGCAACCTTCGGAATTCAGACCTGACTTGCCCGCAATCAATTCTTGCGGGGGAGTTCTCCACGCGGTGGTCGCGGCGCAATTGAACGCAGAATGATCAAGCACGTTCGGGTTACACCTTATATCAAAAAGCGGGCGCGAATGGTTAGGTGGATAAGAAAGCAGTTGGTAGAAAGTCCGTTCTTCCATTGCTGGCGCCGATCCTTGGGATTTCGCATTTGGGTTTGAGCGTGTTCCTAGGCTGTGGCCCGCCGGTAAACGCGCCATGACTTGAGCCAATCGCGTTCTTATGAACGGGTTCGCATGCATCAATCTAGCGCCAAAAAATGGATCTCGGCGGGCGCTTGGAATCTTGCCCGCCGGAACGGCTTGGCGGGCCTCGGAGGCATGGCGCGGGAACAATGGTGCGCAGTCCAATATCTGGCGTCAGTGCTGGGCGCCACGCTCTTTCTGAGCGCGCAGCCACGACGCTGGGGCAGGGCCGTGCGCGGGGTTTTCGCGCGGCAGTTTTATTTCTTCGGCGTCGAATCTGTCCGCTTCGTCCTCATTGTGGCGGTAATGGTTGGGATTTCGGTCGTGGTTCAAGTGGGCGTCTGGACCGACCGGCTTGGTCAATCGCAGAAACTTGGGCCGTTGCTCGTCGCGGTGGTCGCGCGGGAACTGGGGCCGCTGTTCGCCAACTTTGTCCTCATCGTGCGCGGCGGCAGCGCCATCGCCACGGAACTTGGCATTATGAAAGCCGGAGGCGAAGTGCGGGTGCTTGAGGCGCAGGGATTGGAGCCGCTTTTGTTTCTGGTCATGCCTCGCGTGATGGCGATGGCCCTGTCAGCGTTTTGTTTGACGGTGATTTTCGTGTTCGCGGCATTTGTCAGCGGGTACGGGCTTAGCGTCGTATTCGGCGGGGCGAACATGGTCCCGGAGGTGTTCCTTAACAGCATCTTCAAAGCAGTGCATCCGTTCGACGCGATTGGATTTTTGGTGAAATGCCTCCTGCCGGCATTGCTGACCGGAGTGATTTGCTCGACGGAAGGCCTGAGTGCGCAAGGCGGAGTCACGCAGGTGCCGCTGGCGGCCAAGCGCGCCCTGGCCCGGTCGCTGTTTGCGCTGTTCCTGACGTCAACTATCGTTTCGCTGCTCACTTACGCTTGAGCCTCCTCATGAATCCATCCCCGCCCATATTGAAATTCAATGAAGTGACCGTTGAATCCAGCCCCTGCTATGAAACGGGATTGTGGAACAGTTCCTTCGACCTCAATCCGGGCGAACTATTGCTGGTGCGCATCGAGCGGGAAGACGAACGGCTCCCTTTGGCCGACGCCGCGGAGGGTCTGGTGACGCCCAGGCAAGGAAGCGTGACGTTCCTCGGAGAGGATTGGAGCGGAATGCGCGCCGACCATGCGGCCGCTCAACGCGGGACCATCGGCCGCTTATTCGAGGATGAGGGCTGGATTAGCGATCTCGACGTGGATCAGAACATCATGCTCTCGCAACGCCACCATTCGGCGCGCACCGAGGAGGACATCCTGGAGGAAGCATTGCAATTGGCGCGGGTCTTTGGGTTGCCGGGCCTGCCACGCGGCCGCCCTGGGAATATGCGACGATGGGACTTGCGCAAAGCCGCGTGCGTCCGCGCCTTTCTCGGCCGGCCCCTCTTTATTATACTCGAACAGCCAGTACGCGGCGTTTACGCCGATCTGATGGTTCCGCTGCTCCACGCGGCCAACTCGGCCCGCAAGCGCGGCGCCGCCATTCTATGGACCATTACTGACCCGAAAATATGGAACCATTCCGGCATCCACGCGACGACGCGAGCCAGGATGTTCGGCTCTGAATTGCAGTTGGAAAGCGCAATGTTCGTGAAATCTCCCGCAAGCACATGATGGAAAAACGCTATCAATTTCGCCAGGTCAACGAGCTGACAGGATTGCTTGTTCTGGCTGTGCTTGCCCTGGTCGTCGTGGGACTCATTTTTAGCGCAAATTCGCAGCGATGGTTCGCGCACAAGTATGCCTTTAACGTCCTTCTGCCGGAGGAAGGGGCGCTGGGGCTGCGCCCCGGGGCCGAAGTGGTGGTTCTGGGCGTTTCAGTTGGCTTGGTGAACGACATAAACGTGGGGGAGAACGGGCGCATGACGGCGCGCGTAAAAATCCGGCGCGACTTCGAGCGGTTCGTGCGCAGCGATTCAACCGCGTCCATCAAAAAAGTTTTCGGCGTCGCCGGCGATTCGTTCATGGAGATTACTCGCGGCGCCGGCACACCATTGCCTTCGCATCAACCAGAGATTGTTTGCGTCGTGGCCGAAGATTCGCTCGGGAGGATGGAGAAGATGCTCTCTGACGTGCATTCGGGCTTGATGCCGGTCCTTAAGCAAGCCGGAGATGGCCTGGGTGAATGGACAAAGCTTGGCGAGGACCTGCGCAAGAACGGGGAACAGTTGCGGTGCTTGGTCGCGCGGCTCGACACCCTTGCCACCGGTGTCGAACAAGGCAAAGGCACGGCGGGCAAGTTGCTCACGGATACTGCATTGGCGGACGAGGCGCAGAAATTGTTGAGCCGTGGGAACGATGCGATGAGTCAGTTGCAGGCAATCGAAACGAACCTGGATGTCGCGGCCACGAGCGTCCGCAACGGCACGACTCGGCTGCCCGAAATTACCGACACGATGGCCAACGAAGCGAAGGACCTCCCGGGCCTGGTCCTGCAAACGCAGGTTTCAATGCGCGAATTGGAGCGGCTCATCGAAGCCTTGCAACGAAACTGGCTCGTGCGCAAATACGTCAACAAAACAAATCCGCCCCCGGCGCGCCCTCAATCGGTGATTGCCGCGCCGGCGCAGCAGCCTGCCAGGGCCTTAACACGGGCCAGAGATTGGAAGTAACCTTATGACTGAAAATATAAAAACCACGGTGAAAATGGAGAAGAAACGAATCCTGGTCGTCGACGATCAGGCCCGCAATACGCGGCTGATGAAACTTTATCTCGAAAACACCAACGATTACATCGTCAGAGAGGTAAACGACGCCACATCGGCCCTTTCCGCCGCCGATGAATTTCAGCCCCACCTGATCCTGCTCGATGTGATGATGCCGGGCATGGACGGCGGGGACCTGGCCGTTCATTTTCAGGCCAATCCAAAGTTGAAAGCCGTGCCAATCGTTTTTCTCACGGCCGCCATCACCAAGGAGGAAGTCAAAGCCAGCCGCGGGCGGCGCGGCGGTTTTCCTTTTATGGCAAAGCCGGTCGTTCTCTCGGAACTGGTCGCTTGTCTCAAAGAGCAGTTGCCGGGCTAACGCGATGCCAGGAAGAAACAATTATGAAACCACAAGCTGTTTTAAATGGCCATTCACTCCCGATGCAGATCGGCACGGAAGTTCGGCGCGAGGAGGTTTTGCTCAAAGCCGGAGCGTTGCAAAACGCAATTTTCAAAAGCGCCAACTTCTCAAGCATCGCCACCGACGAGAAGGGCGTAATCCAAATCTTCAACGTCGGCGCCGAGCGGATGTTGGGCTATGCGGCCGCGGACGTGATGAACAAGATTACCCCCGCCGACATTTCCGATCCGCAGGAAGTCATCGCGCGGGCCAAGGCCTTAAGTGTCGAGCTGGCGACGCCTATTACGCCGGGTTTCGAGGCCCTGGTTTTCAAAGCCTCGCGCGGCATTGAGGACATTTACGAATTGACCTACATCCGCAAGGACGGCAGCCGTTTTCCCGCCGTCGTTTCCGTCACCGCATTGCGCGACGAGCGCGACGGCATTATCGGCTATCTGCTTATTGGAACCGACAATAGCGCCCGCAAGCGCGCGGAAGAGGCCTTGCTCAAAGCGGGAGCGCTTCAGAGCGCAATTTTCAACAGCGCCAACTTCTCAAGCATCGCCACCGACGAGAAAGGCGTCATCCAAATCTTCAACGTCGGCGCCGAGCGAATGCTGGGCTACGCCGCCGCGGACGTCATGAACAAAATCACTCCCGCCGACATTTCCGATCCGCAGGAAGTAATCGCGCGCGCCGAAGCTTTGAGCCTTGAGCTGGGCACCTTGATCAAGCCCGGCTTTGAGGCCCTGGTTTTCAAAGCCTCGCGCGGCATTGAGGACATTTACGAATTGACCTACATCCGCAAGGACGGCAGCCGCTTTCCCGCCGTCGTTTCCGTCACCGCATTGCGCGACGAGCGCGGCGGCATTATTGGCTACCTGCTTATTGGAACCGACAACAGCGCCCGCAAGCGCGCGGAAGAGGCGTTGCTCAAGGCGGGAGCGCTTCAGAGCGCAATCTTCAACAGCGCCAATTTCTCAAGCATCGCCACCGACGAAATGGGGGTCATTCAACTATTCAATGTCGGCGCGGAGCGAATGCTGGGATACGCCGCGGCGGAAGTCCTGAACAAGATCACCCCGGCCGACATTTCAGATTCCCGGGAAGTCATCGCGCGCGCCAAGGCGTTGAGCGCCGAGCTGGCCACTCCGATTACTCCCGGCTTTGAGGCGCTGGTTTTTAAGGCCTCGCGCGGCATTGAGGACATCTACGAATTGACCTACATCCGCAAGGACGGCAGCCGCTTTCCCGCCGTCGTTTCCGTCACGGCTCTGCGCGACGCCCAGGGTGGAATCATCGGCTACCTTTTGATCGGCACGGATAACACCGCGCGCAAACAGGTGGAAGCGGAGCAGCAGAAGCTCGATCAGCGCCTGCGCGATCAGCAGTTCTATACGCGCTCCCTGATCGAATCCCACATCGATGCGCTGATGACGACCAACCCGCTTGGCATCATCACAGACGTCAATAAGCAGATGGAAGCGCTCACGGACTGCACGCGCGACGAATTGATCGGCGCGCCCTTCAAGAACTATTTCACCGATCCCGAGCGCGCCGAAGCCGCGATCAAGCTGGTGTTGAGCGAGAAGAAAGTCACCAACTACGAGTTGACGGTGCGTTCCAGGGACGGCAAAAAAACTGTCGTCTCCTACAACGCGACCACCCTCTACGACCGAGATCGCACATTGCAAGGCGTCTTCGCCGCCGCGCGCGACGTCACGGAGCGCAAGCGATTCGAGCAGGCCCTTCAGAAGAGCAACGTGGAACTGGAGAGCGCCAAATTGGCGGCGGAAAAAGCCAATCTGGCGAAGTCGGATTTTCTTTCCAGCATGAGCCACGAACTTCGCAGCCCGCTCAACGCAATTCTCGGTTTCGCCCAACTGCTGGAGTCCACGGCCCCGCTGCCATCGCCCTCCCAGAAGGAAAGTATCACGCAAATTTTGCAGGCGGGCTGGCATCTGCTCAAGTTGATCAACGAGGTCCTTGATCTGGCGGTGGTCGAATCGGGGAAGGTGTCGTTGTCGAACGAACCGGTGTCATTGGCCGAGGTCATATCCGAATGCCAGGCCATGATGGAGCCGCAGGCGCAACAGCGTGGAATCAACATGATCTTTCCGAAACTGGAGGTCACATGCTTCGTCCTGGCCGATCGCACACGGGTCAAGCAGGTGCTGATCAACCTCCTTTCCAACGCGATCAAATACAATCGGCAACAGGGAACCGTCGAGGTCGCGTGCAGCGCAGGCGGCTCCGAACGCATTCGCATCAGCGTCAGAGACAATGGCGCAGGGTTGTCAGTGGAAAAGGTGGGCCAGCTTTTTCAGTCGTTCAACCGGCTTGGACAAGAGGCCCGCAGCGAGGAAGGCACTGGCATCGGCCTCGTCGTGAGCAAGCGCCTGGTCGAGTTGATGGGGGGCGTGATAGGCGTGGAAAGCACCGTAGGCGTCGGAAGCGTGTTCTGGATTGAACTGCTTTTGACCGCGGCGCCCAACCTCGCTGTGGGAAACGGCGCATCGGCCATCGCTGTCCAGCCCCAAGCCCCCGCCGGCGCAAGACAACGCACGTTGCTCTATGTCGAGGACAACCCGGCCAACATGAAACTGGTCGAGAAATTGATGGCGCAACGGCCGGATATACACCTTTTGGGCGCTGTCAATGGAACCCTCGGCGTTGAGGTTGCGCGAGCCGCTCACCCGGAGGTCATTCTGATGGACATCAACCTGCCTGGAATCAGCGGCATCGAAGTCATGAAAATTCTGCGGGACGGCCCGGCCACCGCGCATATTCCCATCGTCGCCCTCAGCGCCAATGCGATGCCGCGCGACATTGAGAGGGGCATGGAGGCGGGATTTTTTCGTTATCTCACCAAACCAATCCGAGTCACGGAGTTTATGGAAACGTTGAACGCCGCGCTGGAATTTGCGGAAAAAACGCCGGGCGGGACCAAATGAAACGGAACGCGCGCCATGGTTAGTTCATCGGAAATTCTTGACGCGGGCATCCTTATCGTTGACGATCAGGAAGCCAATGTGCTCCTCCTGGACCGGATGCTCCGCGGCGCCGGTTACACGTCCGTCGCTTCCACGGTTCATCCGGAGCAAGTCTGCGATCTTCACCGCCTAAATCGCTATTCCCTCATCCTCCTCGATTTGCAAATGCCCGGCATGGATGGATTCCAGGTCATGGAAGGGCTCAAGGAAATCGAATCAGACGCCTACCTTCCGGTCCTCGTAATCACCGCCCAGCCGGATCACAAACTGCGCGCGTTGCGGGCGGGGGCGAAGGATTTCGTCAGCAAACCCTTCGATCTGGCCGAGGTGTTGATGCGCGTTCACAACATGCTCGAAGTCCGCTTGCTGCACTCGGAAACGAAGAACCTTTACGAGCGAGTTGCGGCCGAAAAGAAAACATCCGAACGGCTCCTGCTTAACCTGCTGCCCCAGGCGATTGCCGAGCGACTCAAGGCGCGCCCCGACGCCACCGCGGATGGTTTTCCGGAAATTATCGCGGATGCTTTTCCTGACGCGACGATTCTTTTCGCCGGGCTGCACGATTTCTCGCGCCTTAGCGGGCGCATGTCCGCCGCCGAAGTGGTCGCGTTGCTGAATAGAATCTATTCCGGTTTCGACGCGCTCGTGCAAAAGCTGGGCCTCGAAAAAATAAAAATTATCGGCGAGTCTTACATGATCGCCGGCGGCGTGCCCGTGCCCCGCGCCGACCATGCCGAAGCCATCGCTGAAGCCGCCCTTGGGTTGCAGAAGGAAATCGCGCGGCACGATGCGCCCAATGAAGAAACCTTCAGTCTTCGCATTGGCATCAACACCGGCCCCGTCGTCGCCGGTGTCATCGGCAAGACAAAACTGAGCTACGACGTCTGGGGTGAAACGGTGAACACCGCCTGGCACATGGAAACCTACGGCGCCCCCGGCCACATACAAGCCAACGAAACCACCTACGCAAAGCTGCGTGACAAATACCTTTTCGAGGACCGCGGCGAATTCTACGTCAAAGACCAAGGCGGCCTGCGGACCTATTTCCTAAAAGGCCGGAAACCGATTCGGGCTTAGCCCGCATATTTCACACCAGCTTTGAATCGCCAACACTACGCACGGTAGGGCGAGGCTCCCAATGAACCTCCCGTAAACGGGTTCATTGGCACAATGAACCTTTTTAAAGGTTGGCGTCTCCCGCCGAGCC
>VFSW01004576.1_pt1 | contig 20600 bp, 20 predicted proteins | sample 5358111 | NCBI WGS metagenome assembly VFSW01 (sample SAMN11554181, study PRJNA540505) | mine drainage metagenome | isolation source: sediment from site ElyBrook_90M | place: USA: Ely Copper Mine, Vershire, VT | collected 2017
ATGACACGGCGCGTGCCGGGGCGGGGGCGATGCGAGTTTCTAATGTAGGCGGGGGTAGCGTGGACCTCCGGTTTTGAGGTCCGCGGGTTTTGCTCTCCACGCCCGAGGCGCAACGTGCCGGAAACAGCCGGGCGAGATCCTTCGCCGCACAAAACGCGACTCAGGATGACACGGCGCGTGCCGGGGCGGGCGGGAATCTCATTTTGGCTGGCCATCCCAGCGCTGCCGCGCCGGGCTAAATTATGCCGCGCCTACGGCGCTCAAGAACTTATTATGGACGGTGCATCTCCCACGGCTCACGCCGTGGGCCATAGGATGCCGCCTGTCAGGCGGCGCGGGCGGAGCGGACGGCTTCCAGGTACTTGCGCGCCGTCGCAGCGATGGCTTCCGCATTTCCGGCGCGCAGAGCCTTCAGGTCTACCAACTCGCTGCCCACAGCAACGGCGGAAGCGCCGGCGCGGATAAACTGCGGGGCCGTTTCCAGATTCACTCCGCCGGTGGGTACCAGATCGATTTGGGGAAAAGGTCCCTTGAGGGCTTTGATATACTGCGGGCCGCCCACCGGCCCGGCGGGGAAAATCTTTACCAGATCGGCTCCGGCCTGCCATGCCGCCAGCACCTCGGTGGGGGTGAGCGCGCCGGGAAGGCACGGCCTGGCATAGCGGCGGGCCATTTGAATCACGTTCAGGTCAAGCGCGGGCGTAACGATAAACTGCGCCCCGGCCAGGATGGCGGCGCGGCAGGTTTCCGGATCCAGCACGGTGCCCGCGCCCAGCAGCACCTTGTCGCCATAGCGGTCGGTCACCTGTTCCAGAACGCGCAGCGCGTTGGGTACGGTCATGGTGATTTCGGCGATGCCGATGCCGCCCAGCAGAATGGCCTCCGCGGCGTGAAAGGCGTCATCGGCGGTGGGCGTGCGCACAATGGGCACCAACCCGGTATCGCGAATCTTGTCGATGGCCTGGCGATGTGTCCAGCTCATGGCATCCTCCAAAGCGGCGCTAGCGGGCGCCGCCCGCGCTGTGGTTCCAAAGCCCTTCGAGCAGGGGCAACGTCACTTCCTCAAAACCTTTGGCCACCCAATCCGCGCCGGTGCGTTCGCGCAGATCCCGCATGGGGAAAGTCGATCCGATGGCCACGCACTTCATGCCCGCATCTTTCACCGACTGAATGCCCACAAACGAATCCTCAAACGCCACGCAGCGGGCGGGCGGCACGCCGATGCGGGCAGCGGCCTTCAGGTAAATTTCCGGATCCGGCTTGGGATGGGTTACCTCCATGCCGCTGATCAGAAACCGGAAATAAGGGCGCAGTTTAAGGGCGTCTACGATGAACTCAACGTTGGCCATCTCGGCCGAGCTGACCACCGCCATGGGTAGCGAAGCCTTGTGGCAGGCCTCAATCAACGCCACCAGGCCCGCCGGAGCCTTGGCGTGAGGGGCAAAGGCGCGCCGGAAGTTTTCCTCCAGCTCGTCGCTCAGGCGTGCGGTTTCAGCCGCGCTCAGCGACGGCCCAAAAAAGAAGCGGAAGGCATGGTCATTGCGATGCCCCAGGATCTGTTCCGGAAGCTCGGCGGGATCAAAGGGGATGTTATGGGCGTTCAGCAGATCGGCCCACTTCTGCAAATGGTAGGGGTTGCTGTCAACCAGAACGCCATCCATATCAAACAGGACCGCGCCTGGAAGCGGCGTGTCAAAGTTCATGAATCTCCATGCAATGGCCGCATCAGTTTTCCCGCCCGGCCTTGCCCGGCAAGCCGGCGTCTGCCGTTGCCGGCCGCCACGGCCTATTTACCGGGCAGCTTGCGCAGCGAGGCCAGCAGGCGCGCAGGCGGCAGCGTGTTCAGCACGTCCTTCTTTTCCAGCCAGGCGCGGCGGGCTGTCATTACGCCGTAGCGCATCAGCGCAAAGTGCGAGGGATCGTGGGCATCCGTGGAGATGATCACTTTCATGCCCTTCTCGCGCGCCAGTTTCGCGTGCCGGTCGCACAAGTCCAGCCGCTCGGGATTGCCATTCAATTCCAGAATAACTCCCAGCCGCCGGGCAGCGTCAAATACCTTTTCAACGTCAAACTGAAAGGGGTCACGCCGCAGTATCTGGCGGCCGGTGGGGTGGCCCAGAATCCGGACGTACGGATTTTCCATGGCCTTGAGCAGCCGGGCGGTCATTTCCGCCGCCGGCATGGCCATGCGGGAATGGACGCTGGCCAGCACAATATCAAATTGTTTCAGGATTTCGTCGGGGTAATCCAATTGACCATTGCCCAGAATATCCACTTCCGTGCCCGCCCAGATTTCAATGCCCTTAACCTTGGCGCGGGCAGCGTGAATGCGCTGGATGTTTTCCACCGCGCGTTTTTCGTCCAGGCCGTGGGCAATCGTAACCGCTTTGGAATGGTCGGTAATCAGAATGTAATCGTATCCGAGCTTTTTGGCCGCAGCGGCCATCTCTTCAACGCTGGTGTGGCCGTCAGACGCTGTGGTGTGCATCTGCAGATCGCCTCGAATGTCGTCCAGTTCCACCAGCCGGGGCAATTCGCCGCGCTCGGCGGCCTCAAATTCGCCCAGATTCTCGCGCAGTTCGGGTGGAATCCAGGGCAGGCCAAGCGCGCTGTAAATTTCCTCTTCGGTGCGGCTGGCAATGTTGATCTCGCCGCGGAACAGGCCGTATTCGCTCAGCTTCAGCCCCTGGCGTTTGGCGCGGTCGCGCAGCGTCACGTTGTGTTCCTTGGAGCCGGTAAAGTACTGCAGCGCGGCGCCGTAGCTTTCGTTGTTGAGCAGGCGCACGTCAACCTGCATGCCCTGATCCAGCTTGAAGCTGACCTTTTCCTCTCCCTTGGCCAATATCTGGGTGAGGCGCGGGAAAGCGGCCACAAAGTCCGGCAGGCCGCGGCGATCCCTGGCGGTAACCAGCAGGTCCAGGTCGCCAACCGTTTCCTTGCCCCGCCGCAGCGAGCCGGCAGCGGTCACCTGCTGCAGGGAGGGGAATCCAGACAGGTAGGCCTTGATTTCCTCCGCGGTTTCAAAGGCGGTATCCAGGTGAAAGCGTCCGGAGGCGCGGCGAAACACCTCGATGGCTTTCAGAATATTCTCCTCGGACTTGGCGCTCATTCCGGGCAGGCCGTTGAGCTTGCCGGCCTTGGCGGCAGCCTCCAGATCGTCAACCGAAGTCACGCCCAGCTCGTCATGAAACAGTCTGACCTTGGCAGGGCCAATGGTTTGCAACTGGAGCAACTCGAGCAGATTGCCAGGCAGTTGCCGGGAGAGTTCCTGGTGGTATTTCAGGCGTCCAGTATCGATCAACTCAATAATCTTCTGGGCAAGGTCCTTTCCAATTCCGGGAATGTCGGTAAGCTGGCGATTTGGGTCGCGGGCAATTGTCTCCAGCCGCTCGGGAAAGCCCTCAATCGCCCGGCGTGCGCGGTCGTAGGCCGCGGCTTTGAATTGCCATTTGGAATCAGGTTGCAACACCCTGATCAGGTTGGCAATCTCTTCAAAAACCGCGGCAATGTCTTTGTTTTCCATGCGGGAATTAAAGAATTAATGGGATGCAGTCTGCGCAACGAAAGTCATGTTACTTCGTTTAAAGTCAATCATTTATTTCAATCCGGCCGGGGTTTCTCGGGGCTGGTTCCCCGCTTGCATCCAGCGTTGAACCAGGCCGACAGACCAAGGGTATGCCGCATGTCCCCCCTTGTTAACACGACAAGGCTCGGTGTGTTGCATTTTGCCCCACCGGCTGATAACATCACTTAAAGAAAACTAATGATGCCTTCAAGGCTCGGACTTCAGACCAAGATTATCATTATTGTTGCCAGTTCAGTTATTTTCCTGCTGGGCGCATCCACTATTGTCGCTATGATCCTGACTCGCCAGCCGGTTGAGGAGGAAGTTTACCGGAAGGCCCTGGTGCAGGCAAGGCTTACCGCCCACAATCTGATTAACGATCAGGCGCTGCAGAATCCCAAGGAACTGGTGCGCATCCTTTTCCAAATGCAGCATGACGTCCCGGGGGTGAAGCAGGCGGATGTCTACTCGCACGTGCCCAGCCACACGCTGCTGGCCAGCACTGTGCCCGATGGGCAGCATACCGAGCTGGATGCCCTCCCTCGCATTAACGACACGGCCTGGGCCAACCAGCACCTGAACGAGTTTGAGCGCGCCAACGCCGATCAGTACACCATTGAGACCCCCAAAGGCCACTACTGGCTGATTGCCACAGAATTGCGGGATGCGCAGGGACAAAGCATCGGCTGCCTGAATCTTACGGTCTCCAAGTTGCGATCCAACGTGATTACCCAGAACATTGTGGCGGTTAATCTGGTGGTAATGCTGTGCAGCCTGGCCGTGCTGATGGCGGTGGTGCACAGCTTCTTCCTGAGAAGCGTGAGGGCTCCGGTCAAGGAGATGATCCGGGTCATGGAATCCGCCGAACGCGGGCAACTGGACGTAAGGGCCCGGGTGCAAAGCCAGGATGAGATCGGGCAGTTGGCAGGTCACCTGAACCGCATGCTGGCGCGCATTGAAAACTTTAACAACGAACTGGCACGCAAGGTGAATGAGGCGACCACGGAGGTCGCGCGGCGCAACACGGAATTGACGCGGATCAACGAGGAGCTGTTCGAAACCCAAAAAACCCTGGCGCGTTCGGAGCGGCTGGCCGTGGCCGGGCAACTGGCCGCCAGCCTGGCCCATGAGATTGGCACGCCGCTGAATTCGATTTCCGGCCACGTGCAGTTGATGGCCCGCCGCAAGACCGGCGATGAAGCCACCGACCGGCGGTTGAAAGTGATCGAAAAGCAGATTGAGAATATCGTTCGAACGGTCAAGCAACTGCTCTCCTGGACGCGCAAGTTTGATCTGCGCCTGGAGCCGCTGGATCTGCGCCATGTTCTGGAAGAATCCATTTTGCTCTCTTCGCCGGCGCTGGAATTTCGCAAGATCCGCCTGCAGGCCGATCTGGCCGCTGATTGCCCCGTCATGGTGGGTGACGCCGGTTACCTGCAACAGGTTTTTCTGAATTTGATCAACAACAGCATGGACGCAATGCCGCGCGGCGGGGAGTTGAGGATCCGGCTGCAGCGCGCGAAATTTGAGGGCGGCGAGGGGCTTTCGGTCACCGTGTTCGATTCCGGCGAGGGAATTAACGCGGAGAATGTGCGCCACATTTTTGATCCGATGTTTACGACCAAGCGCATTGGTACCGGCGCCGGCTTGGGCCTGGCCATTTGCAGCCAGATCGTGCGCCAGCACGCGGGATCGATTCAGGTGGAAAGTGAATTAAAGAAAGGGACTACATTTACGATTCTACTGCCCCTGGATTGCCGCGAGCGTCTGGAGGCCGCGCCGGCGCGCCAGGAATCGCGAGACGGCAGCGTGGAGGCTGAGGCCAATCAGCGGCAGATGGCATCAAAAGAGAGTTGACCAGGTTCTGAACTATGGCAAGCGACAGCGGAGTTAACATCCTGGTAGTGGACGACGATCCGGACACACGCGATCTTCTGAGCGAAGTGCTGAAGGAAGAACGCTACAATGTGGTCACTTCGGGCAGCGGCGAAGACGCTCTTGAGATCGGCAAGCAGGAGTGTTTTGACGTCATCATCAGCGACATGAAGCTGGGGCCGAATCTGAACGGCCTGGACGTGCTGCGGACGTACAAATCCCTGCAGCCGGAATCCGAAGTGATTCTGATCACCGCCTTCGGCACGATGGAAACCGCAATTGAAGCGGTAAAGGCGGGAGCGTTTGATTACATCTCAAAGCCCTTCAAGATTGAGGAAGTGCTGCTGCAGGTGGGCCGCGCTCTCGAAAACCGCAGCCTGCAGCGCGAAAATCGCAACCTGAAGCGGCAGCTTGGTCCCAAGGTGCAGCTTTCCAGCCTGGTGGGGCGCAGCCCCGCCATGCTTGAAATTTACAAGAAAATTGCCATGGTTGCCGATTCCCGCGCCACCGTGCTGATTTATGGTGAAAGCGGCACCGGCAAAGAACTGGTGGCGAAAGCCATCCATTACAACGGCGCGCGCGCCAGCCAGCTTTTTTTCGCCGTGAATTGCGGGGCGCTGGCGGAAAACCTGCTGGAAACGGAGCTGTTTGGCCACGTACGCGGTTCCTTTACCGGCGCGGTGGATAACAAACGCGGCATTCTGGAAGAAGCCAGCGGCGGAACGGTCTTTCTGGACGAAGTGTCGGAGATGAGCCCGTCGCTGCAGGTAAAAATGCTGCGCGCCATCGAGGAACAGGAAGTGCGGCGCGTGGGCAGCAACCAGACCATCAAGGTGGATGTTCGCGTGATCGCTGCCAGCAACCGCCAGTTGAGCGCGCTGGTGGACGAAGGCAAGTTCCGCGCCGATCTTTACTACCGCCTGCGCGTTGTTGAAATCAATCTGCCCCTCTTGCGTTCGCGGCCGGAAGACATCCCATTGCTGGTTGACCACTTTTTGAAACAACTGGAGCGCGAACGCGGGCAGCCTTATACGGTTTCGCAGCGGGCTTACGAACTGTTGGCCGCCTACGAATGGCCGGGCAACGTCCGCGAGCTGGAAAACGCCCTGGAAGCCGCGGTGGCGCTGAACCGCTCTGGCGTGATCAAGCCGGAGGATTTGCCGGCCAAACTGCGGTTGGAATCGGATAAACAGACGCGCCTGGCCTCAATCCATACCGATTTGCCTTCGCTGGATGAGCTGGAAAAGCGTTATTTGCAGCACGTGCTCAAGGCAACCAAATTCAATAAGCGTGAAGCGGCGGGGATCATGGGAATCAACCGCAAAACGCTCTACCGCATGCTGGAACGCTTCAAGCTGAAGGCCTGAGGCAGTTTCAAATTCCAACCGCGCGGCAAGCGGGCGGAAAGCACTTCGGGAAAGGACCTTGAATGAAGTTTTCGTATATCGCCCAGTGCACGGCCAAACTGGCGGCTTCCGGCTTCAAAATTCCTTACATGGTCATGTTTGAGACCACTCTGATGTGCAATATGTTTTGTGAGTATTGCATCTTCGGCGAGGAGGGCAAATTCAATGACCTGCAGACCCGCGCCGCCCGCGACCGCATCTTCCAGCGCATCGACGAGTTCTGCGATCTGGGCATTTTCGCCCTCAGCTTTTCCGGCGGAGAGCCGCTGCTGAATCCCAATACCAGCGACTATATTGCCTACGCCGCCGAAAAAGGCCTGTGGACATCCATGCCCACCAACGGGCTGCTAATCAAAAAATTTGCGGAGGGCGTGGCAAAACTCGACATGCTTGAGGTTTCCATCGATTGCCTGGACACCAAACGGTTTGCCAAGCGCCGTGGCCTCGACGGGCTGCCGCGCATCCTCGACAACCTTGAATTTGTGCTGCAAAAACGCAAGCCCTTTACCACCCAGATTAACGCCGCCGTGAATATGGAGAATCTGAACGATCTGCCGGAACTGGCGGAGTTTTGCCGGCAGCGCAACCTGGTTCTGCACCCGGAAGCGGTGCATAACGTAATGCGCGGCGGCGAGCTGCTGCCCGATTCCGAGTTGCACGGCGACGAAATTACGCAGGTTGAAAATGCACTGCGCGAACTGCGCACCGCTTTTCCCAAAAACGTCCGGTTCTACACCCACTACTACGAGTTTTACCGCAACGGGGGTTTTGGTCCCAAGTTTCCGTGCCGGCATCCCTCAAAGCTGATTTCCATGAAGCCCGACGGATCCATCCACCTGCCGTGTGCGTTTATGACTCTCCATAAATCCCAGCTTCCGGTGAAGGAGCTTTTCGCTTCCGAGGTGGCCCAGAAAATTATCAGCCAGGAAGATACTTTATGGGACTTTTGCAAGGGCTGCAAAATCGGCTGCCCTTATGAGGTCAGCGCGTTTACGAATAGTCCCATGCTGGCGCTGGAGTCGGGGCTGAATTTTCTGCGGATTCTGTAGCCCACGGCGCAATAGCTCCCGCTCGTGTTGGCTTTGGGGTGCGGCCTGTGGCCTTCCACGAGCACGGGGCAGAATGGCAACAAAAAGAAGGTGATGTCCAATAATGCCACACGGCCAGACCTCAGGCGATTTTTGGATGTGTCTATATAACATTAGCATAATCAATCACTTGTAATATTTGTTTCGCAAACTTGCTAAGTGGATTTTGATTCGAAGTGCCTATTTTCAGTCGATACGCCCCAAGCTGTCCCTTATTGCCTCACTCCGCTCGACCTCAAACCCGATTCTTTCCCAATGCTTAAAATTATCACCTTTGTTATCAGCAGATTGTAGGATGCCTTCGGATTGGCACACAGCGTGCTATTGCCTATGTGGGGAAATAGGAGCGTTTGTGGAAGCGATCAAGATTCTTGTGGTAGATGACGACCAGGAAAGCCGCGACCTGCTTTCTGAGGTGCTGGGGTCGAACGGATACTCCGTGAGTGTGGTAGAAAGCGCAAAGGCTGCGCGCACGGTGCTGAGCCAGGAGAATGGCTACCGCATTGTGATTGCGGACTTACAGATGCCAGACGGCACTGGTTTGGACCTGTTGCAGGAGCTTCGGCTCCGCACTCCGCGCCACGATGTTGTGCTGATGTCATCTTTTATCGGCGGCGCCGAGCGGGCGCGTGCGCTGGATTTGGGTGTGGACGCTCTTCTGGAAAAACCGTTTCGCCTGACGGAGCTTCTGCAGGTGGTTGAAGGATTAGCCAGCAGACAATCATCCGGCGTTCCCGCTCCATGATAGACCGACGTGGGGCGAAAGCCCCGGACTCTGTGGAATGGACCTGAAGGAGAAAAGACCAAATGAACATCGAAGAGAAAGTCATCGAAATCATCGCCCGGGAACAGCACCTGGACCCGGAGAAGATCAGCGCGGACTCTTCCTTTGCCGATCTCGGCATCGATTCACTTGATGGAGTTAACATTCTTTTTGCCCTGGAGGAGGAATTTAAGATCGACATTCCAGACACCGTGGCTCAAAACATGAAAAGCGTACGCCAGGTCATCGACAGTTTAACCCGCGTGATCGAGGGCAAAGACATTTCGGACCTTGTGGCGATGGCCAAGGGTGACGCACCCGCTGTGCAGAACTAAAATTCAACAGGTCGTGGGGCTGAATCGTGCGAAGGGTTGTGATCACCGGCTTGGGTGTATTCGCATCCACCGGGAAGGATGTTGAAAGCTTTTTCAAGAACACATGCGAAGGACGTTCCGGCATCCGCCGGATCGAACAATTTGATCCATCGGCGCTCAGCGTGCAGATTGCTGCTGAAATTCCGGGGTACGAGCCTTTGGATTATTTTCCCGCCAAGCGCCTGGACTTGTTAGACCGGTTTTCGCAATTTGCTTTGCTGGCCGCGCAGCAAGCGATGCAGTCAAGCGGCATTCAGATCTGCGGCGCGGAGCGTGAACGTTTTGGAGCTGTCATCGGCTCCGGGATGGGAGGCGCGCAGGGTTTGGATTTCGGCTATCTGAACCTTTATGCCAAGGGCGCCACCCGGCTGCATCCTTTTACCATTCCCAAAATCATGCACAACGCGCCGGTCTCACAGGTTTGCATGGAACACCAGGCGCAGGGGCCTTCATTTGCCGTTTCAACGGCCTGTTCCTCTTCCGGCCACGCAATTGGCGAAGCTTTCCACCAGATCAAATTTGACCTGGCCGATGTGATGCTGGCCGGCGGCACTGACGCGCCCATCACTTATGGCATGATGCGATCGTGGGAATCGGTGCGGGTGCTGGCGCCGGGTGAAGGCGACCCCAGCCGGGCCTGCCGTCCGTTTTCCGCCGATCGCGAAGGGCTGGTAATGGGCGAAGGAGCCGGGGCGCTGCTGCTGGAGGAACTGGAACACGCCAAACGCCGCGGCGCGACAATCTATGCGGAAATTTCGGGTTTCGGCAACAGCTCCGACGCCGGCCATATTACCCAGCCGACCGTGGAAGGGCCGGCCCGCGCAATTCGCGGCGCCATGCGAGAGGCGGGCGTGAATCCGGAGGAAGTGGATTACGTCAACGCCCATGGCACCGGCACGCGCCTGAATGATGCCACGGAAACGGCGGTGCTGAAGACGGTTTTTGGCGATCACGCCCGCCGCCTGGCTATCAGTTCCACCAAATCCATGCACGGCCACGTGATGGGCGGCACGGGCGCCGTGGAAATGGTGGCGACGATTCTGGCGATTGACCGCGGCGTGATTCCGCCCACCGCAAACTACACCACTCCCGATCCGGAGTGCGATCTGGATTATGTGCCCAACGTCGCGCGCCAGTCGCCCGTGCGCATTGCCATTTCCAATTCGTTTGCGTTTGGCGGATTGAACGCGGTGCTGCTGGTGCGCCGCTTTGAATGAAGGATTGAAGCGGGACAGGTGTTTGCAGTGAAGAAGCGTATTGCGATTTTAACTTTAAGCGTGGGTTCGGGTCACCTGCGCGCCTCTAACGTGATTCGCGAGGCTTGTGGCGACAGTCATGAGGCTCCGGAAGTGCGCGTGATGGACGCCCTTGATACCGCCCGCACCTGGTTCCATTGGGTGTACGTTCAGTCCTACTGGTGGATGTTGCGCCAGCAGCCGCATTTGTGGAGGCGGCTGTATGAGCGGCGGCAGCTTAAGCGGCACCACGCTACCGCGCCGGAGTGGGTTTTTCGCCGCGGATGCGCGCCCCTGCTGCGTGAGTTGAAAAGCTTTGATCCGCATCTGATTATCGCCACTGAAATCGGGGCGGCGGAAATTGCGGCTCTCAGCCGCCGCGAGGGTGTAACCAGCGCGCCCATTCTGGCCGTGCTCACGGATTTTCACTCCGAGCCGCCCTGGGTGCAGCCGGAAATTGATTTTTATTGCGTGGCCAGCGATGCGGCGCGAAGGCAACTGATTCAATGGGGCGTTTCATCGCACCGCATTCTGAACAGCGGTATTCCGATTGATCCTGTATTTTCCATGCCGCTGGCCAAGGCGGAAGCGGCGCGTTCACTAGGCCTGAGCGCAGCGCGGCCGGTGGTACTGGTGATGGCGGGTGGAATGGGACCGGCACCTTTACACGAAATTACGGAGCAGTTGGAGTACTGCAAGCTTCCGCTGCAGGTGGTGGCGGTTGCCGGGCGCGACCGCGTCGCCAAGGCTCGCCTTGACGCGCTGCGTGGCAGGCTGGCGCTTGATCTTTTCACTTTTGGATGGTGCGACCGGGTTCCGGAGTTGATGGCGGCAAGCGATCTGCTCATTACCAAGCCTGGCGGGCTTACCGTTTCTGAAGCGCTGGCCGCCGGACTGCCGATGCTGCTCACGCATCCTATTCCAGGGCCGGAGGAGCGAAACCTTCAATTTCTGGTGGAAAGCGGAGTGGCGGTGCGCGCGAAAAAGCTGGAAGACATTTCGGATTTGACGTTTGAGCTGCTGGCGGATTCGCCGCGGCGCAAGGAAATGGCCCAGAAGGCGCGCGATATGGCCCGCCCTGACGCCGGCCACGCCATTGCGCAAGTGGCGCGGGCTTTGCTCGATAAGGCTGCTTACATCGACCTGCTCGCCATGCCGCCGGTCCATTCCGGTGAAACCGCTTACCTGATGTAGGCGGGGCCAAATCACGTTCCGGCTGTTTCCGGTCAGGAGAAAGGCAATACGGCTGCGCCTTATTCCCCCGCGCGTTTATCAGCGCCCTGTTGAGATCATGCTGACTTTTGGCAGAAAACTGGTGGAGCGCTTCGTTATCGGCGACTCTGCGGAAGCCCTGGTTCGATGGGGCAAGCGCATCCCGCGGCCTTTGATCGCGCGCCTGCAACGCCAGGCTTTTCGCGATGTGCTGCAATACGCGGCCAGCCGCCAGCGCTTTTTTGCGCGCAAGCTGAAGGAGCAGGGCATTAACCCGGCCAAGGTTGAGCAGCCATCGGACCTGGGCGACATTTTTACCACGGCGCAGGATCTGCTGGCCTTGCCCGCCGCTGACTTTTTGTGCCGGCCGGCGCACGGCGTTTTTGAGACCACGGGCACATCCGGCGCGCCCAAGCGGGTCTACTTCAGCTACGATGAGTTGGACTATGCGGCGCGTTACGAAGCCGCGGCGCTGTTTGAAAACGGCCTGCGGCCGGGCGATCGCGCCGTTTGCACCTTCGATGCCGGATACTGGATCAGCAGTTGGGTCACCTTTCTGGCCTGCAAAAGCATGGGCGTCTTCTGTTCCGCCACGGGCAAACCGGCGCCCCGGGAAATATATACCCGCATGCGCGAGTACGGCTACAACGTGCTGATCGCCGACCCCACCTGGCTGGTGAGCCTGAGCGAGATTGCGGAAAGCGAAGGCGTGCCGCCGGTTAAGCTGATTGTGGCCGCCGGCGACCGCATGACGGATGTTTACCGCGATTACGTGCAGCAGGTTTGGGAAGCGCCGGTGGTTCTGGGTTACGGCTCCACGGAAATGGGCGGTGGCCTGGGCATGGAGTGCCTGGAGCGCAAGGGCTACCACTTTGATGAATTCAATTTTCTGGTCGAGATTCTTGAGCCGGACGCGGAAGGCTACGGCGAACTGGTGGTGACCACGCTCTCACGGCGCACTATGCCGCTCATACGCTACCGGGTTCGCGATGTGACCCGCCTGATTGACGAGCCGTGCGCTTGTGGCGCACCCTTGCGTCGGCTGGCGCGCATTCGGGGACGGCGCGATGAGATGGTGGTGATGGGCGCCGGGAATATGCACCCCGAAATCTTTGAGCGCATCATGCACGACGTTGACGGGATAAAGCCGAACTGGCAGGTTGCCGTGCGCCAGGAAGGGGTTCACGACGTTCTGGAATTCCGACTGGAACTGGCCAAGGCCATGGGTGCGGAGACGGTGGAAAGACAGATTCGCGCCAATCTGGCCCAGCGTTATCCTGACGTGTGGGCCAATCACCAGTGCGGCATGTATGAGCTGGCTTTCAGGTATTTAGCCGCCGGCAGCGGTCCTCCGGCCCGCAAACCCCGCCGTCTGGTGGACGAACGGCAAAGCTGAAGTTGGAACGCAAGGAGCTTTCAGGAACAGATCATGAAATGCGGAAACCCCATTGCCTATCCCGCTGCAACGCCGCCTGAGCAGCCTGTCATCTTCAGCGATTTTGACGGCACCATCACCCAGGCGGACGTGATCGACCAGATTCTGAACCAACTCGCCAGCCCGGCATGGCGAAAGATTGAGGCAGAGTGGGTTGCCGGCCGCATCGGTTCCCGCGAATGCCTTTCGCGCCAGCTCGCCTTGGTGAACACCACCACTCGGGAATTGCGCGACTGGATCGATTCGATTGAACTGGACCCTCACTTCCGGGATTTTTATCGTGCCGTGCGGCGCAGGCGAATCCCCTTTTACGTGGTGAGCGACGGGCTGGATTTCGTGATCCGCCGCGTGATGCGCAGGATGGGCGCACGGCAGCCGTTACGCAACGGATTGGACTTTTTCTCGTCGGAGCTTTCCATCCGGCCCGAAGGACTGGAGATCCGTTTCCCCCACGCCGCGGCGCAATGCAAGCACGGTTGCGCCACTTGCAAACCCCAGATCATGCAAAAGCTGCGAGGCGAAAGCCGTCTGGTGGTTTACATTGGCGACGGACTTTCGGATCGTTTTGCCGCGGGTGTGGCCGATGTTGTGCTGGCCAAAGGACGGCTGCTGGAGTATTGCCGCAAACAGGGCATTGCCTGCACTCCATTCAAGACCTTTCGCGATGTGGAAGAAGCGCTGCTGCCGTCTTCGGCCAACGGCAGGCCGGCCGCGCATAAAGCCTCTGCCAGGCGAATGGCGGCGCTGACCACGGCCTAGGCCAACTGCGCTGGCAGCCCTGAGTCGATATTGTTAAGCCAGGCGCCGGATGGTGAGCCGGGCTACGAAGGGCGCCGGCCGGAAACACAGGAATGAGGTGATAATTTGGCAACCACGGAAACGTCCCGGACGCAGGAACTGCTGGAATTGGAGCGCAAATACTGCTCCTTTGGCGATACCGTCCATTACCTTGAGCCTCCCAAGATTTTTAAGGGATGCGAAGGCAGCTACCTGTTCGACGAAGCCGGCACGCCTTATCTTGATCTGCAGATGTGGTACTCCGCTGCCAGTTTTGGTTATAAGAATCCGCGGCTGAATAACGCGCTAAAACGCCAGCTGGATCAGTTGCCGCAACTGGCCTGCCAGTACTTGCATGAGGAAAAGGTGGAAGTGGCGGCCCGCATTGCGCAGTATTGCGAAAAGTGTTTCGGCGTGAAGGGGCGCGTTCACTTCAATGTGGGGGGCTCGCAGGCCATTGAAGATTCGCTGAAGATCGTCCGCAACTATACGGGAAAGAATCTGATGTTTGCGTTCCAGGGCGGCTACCACGGCCGCACCCTGGGCGCCAGCGCCATTACCTCCAGCTACCGCTACCGCCGGCGCTACGGCCACTTCAGCGATCGCGGTCATTTTGTTTTTTATCCTTACTGCTTCCGCTGCATATACGGCCTGAAGCGCGAAACCTGTGATCTGTATTGCCACGCCCAGTTTGCCAAGCAGTTTGAAAGCGAGTACTACTCCTTTTGGGATCCCAAAGCCAAAACCTCGGAATTCGCGGCGTTTTACATTGAGGCGATTCAGGGTACCGGCGGCTATGTGATTCCGCCGCCCGAATACTTTAAGCGCCTCAAGCAGACCTGCGACGAGCACAATATTCTGATTGTTGACGACGAAATCCAGATGGGCTTTTACCGTACCGGCAAGTTCTGGGCGGTGGAACACCTTGGCATAACGCCGGATATCATCGTATTCGGCAAGGCGCTGACCAACGGCCTGAATCCGATCTCCGGCCTGTGGGCGCGCGAAGAACTGATTACCCCCGAGCTTTTCCCTCCCGGATCGACGCACTCAACATTCTCCTCCAACACGCTGGGCACAGCCGTGGCGCTTGAAGCCTTGAAGATGATGGAGGATGAAAACTACGAACAGATTGTCAACGAAAAGGGCGCCTATTTTCTGGAGGGATTGAAGGAACTACAGCGGCGCCACCCCGGCGTGATCGGCCAGGTGGACGGCCTGGGCCTGGCCCTGCGGATTGAAGTGTGCCAACCGGACGGAGTTACCGCCGACCGCGAGTTGACCGATCGCATCTTCGCCGAAGGATTGAAAGGCGATCTGGAGTCGGGCGGGCGGCGCTACGGTCTGGTGCTTGACGTGGGCGGATACTACAAGAATGTTTTCACCCTGGCGCCGTCGTTCGTGATGAGCCACGCCGAGATTGATCTCGCCATCGATCTGCTTGATCAACTCTTTAAACGCTGCCAACGGGCTTAAAAGCGCACTCTAAATCCGCTGCGGGAAACCTCGTGATTGCAAATCGCCTCTGCTGCGCCGCAAAGCCGCGGCCCTGCACTTCGGCAACGGATGCTTTTGATTTGCAGCGCTCTCTATTCAGCCACCTCGTTTATTTTGCTGTCGCCTTCGTCGCGCCCAGCCACTTTTCCACGTATTCCCTGAATCCATTTTCCATCGCCGCGGTGATGTGGCCGGGAGCCTGATAAGTGATCTCGCCGCCAATTCCCGCAACCCCGCCTACTTCCCGTGTGGAAGAACTGATAAACACCTCATCGGCATCGCGCAGATCCTGCACTGTCAGGTCTTGCTCCACAATTGGCACGCCTATGCGGGGCGCGACTTCCATCACAACGTCGCGGGTGACGCCAGGCAGGCATCCGGAAGAAAGCGGCGGGGTGAGCACGCGGCCCTGGCGCACCAGAAAAACGTTGGCTGAGGTGCACTCGGCAATCTGCCCGCGCTCGTTAAGCAGCAACGCGTCATCGTAGCCATCGGCCTTGGCCTTCTCCTGAATGGTTGAATTGACCGCCCAGGAAAGCATTTTAGCGCCGGCATAGATCCCCGCCGAAAATACAGCCATCGGCTGCACCTTAAGTTTATAAGAAGACGGCCAGGCGACCATCGGTTGCGTGAAAATCAACAGGTCTGTGAGGGCCGGCGGATTCGTGCCTGACCAGATTCCGCCCGTATTGCGCACAAAGTAGATGCGCGCCATTCCGTCGGCCCTTTGGTTCGCTTCTATCAGTTTGAGCAGGCAGCGATAAACCTGCTGATTGTCATAAGGCATGGGCACGGAGAGTCGTTCGGCGTCGTGCCGCATGCGCTGCCAGTGGCGGTCGTATTGAAAAGGCCGGCCGCGATAGATGCGCAGCGTGCTAAACACGCCCCATCCCATCAGCAGCCCGGCCTGTTGCGGAGACAAGCGGGCCTCCGCCATGGGGATCAGGTTCTGGTTATGAATGATGATGGAGTCCATGCAGCAATTTTACATGGAAGGGATGCCGGGCAGGAAGGTGATTCGTTCAAGCGATTCGGTTCAATCGACGGGCACACATCCCGCGCCAGGTAAAATCGAACCCGTCATAGCGGACAGCGCTCAAAGCGCAAAAGCTTACAACGTTGCGCGGGGTTAACATTGCGGCACCCATGCAGCAGCCTTCACATTCAAGGTTGGCGAGGCGGCAAATCGCACAGAATCCCCGGATTTTATAGCCTTATCTTTTGACTACCTGCGCCCATTAATGGGGTTTTGCACCGGAGCGGGCCTGTTGTCTTAAACCGCTTTCATCACCTTGTCGGCCTGCGGGCCTTTTTGGCCCTGTACCACTTCAAACTCGACGGCTTCCCCTTCCTGCAGGGTTTTAAAACCCTCCATCTGGATGGCGCTATAGTGCACAAAGACGTCTGGTCCAGATTCCTGCCCTATAAATCCGTAGCCCTTGGTGTTGTTAAACCACTTTACCTTACCGCTTACTCTTGCCACTGCTTTCCTCCTCAAGCGTGGTTCGAGGGCTTATAGCCGGTCTGCCAGCAGGCAGCCCGCGCGCAGCGCTTCTCCTTCAGGGAAAAATTCGCAGGCGCACCAGGAAACTCCACGACATGCGTGCAAAAATATAAGCCCGCGTTTTTATTTGTCAAGACGAAAGTGGGCTATTGACTGGATACTAATGGAGTTACGCAGAAGGTATCAGCGCCGCGTGCCTTTTTCGCGCCGCACCCAAAGCAGGCCGAGCAAGGTCTTTCCGTCCTCAAGCTTGCGCGACTCGAGCATCGTCGTGACCTGCGCCGGCGAGAAGCGCCGCACCTGAATGCGCTCATCCTCATCCAGATTGCGGGCCGCTCGGACTAGATGTGTAGCCTCGAAGAGATGCATTCGTTCGCCCAGGACGCCCGGGCTGGGGTAAAAACTGACCAGCGGCCGCAAGCTTCCTGCGCGATAGCCCGTTTCCTCAATCAGCTCGCGCCCGGCGGCTTCCAGCGGCGTTTCGTTCGGCTCCAATCCGCCGGCCACCAGCTCCCACATCGCTTTTCCAACCGCGTAGCGGAACTGCCGTACCAGCAGCAGGCGTCCGTCGGGCAAGTAGGGAATCACCACCACCGAGCCAGGGTGCCGAATCACTTCCCGGGTGGCCTTCAGTCCGCCCGGTTCAACAATGCGATCCACGCTTAACTCAACCAGCCGTCCCTTGTAGATGAGCTTGCGTTCCAGAACTCTCAGTTTGCCGGCCATGCAACCATTGTACGCATCGCGAAGCGCGAAAAGCACCACAAAAGCGCCAGGGCTGCCCCCACCGCCGGCGCGCAGCATAGGCACGCGGATGAGGCGCGCTCATCATGGGCGCGCAGTGAGACCGCTGCCTTCACCAGCCAGCAGGCAGGCGTGGAGCAAAGCTGCCCAAGCTGCCGGCGGGGCGGCGTTGCTCAAGCGGGCGAGCTCAGTTTGTAAAGTCAAACTTATCGATCGCTGCCTTTGCGGCCTTCGGATCCGCGGCGTTTTTCAGCGCCGTATGCGCCTGAGTGATCTTATCCTTCAGCTTTGCGGCGGTATCGCGCTTGGTCTTATAGTCGGCAAGCTGTTCCTTGGTAGCTGCCGGATCCTGAATCGCTTTATCCAGACAGCCCACCAGCTCGCCAACCAGGCTTTCGCTCAAACCAAGTTTGGCCAGGCAGGATTTTTGATGGAACTCACGTTCAAAATCGGCCTGGCTTTCCTTCTTGATCTGAGCTACGGACTCGTTCAAATTCTGTTGTGTTTCGGTGACCATCTCGGTTTCATCTTTGCAGGACTGCGCCTGAGTTGGCGTGGCGATCAGCAGCATTAGCAAGGACGTAGCCAGAATGAGTGCAAATGTTGCGGGCTTACGCATCAACGTGCCTCCCTCCGGCCGCATGCGCGGGGGCTTTTCAGCTCACTGTGGCGGCCCGGTGTACTACCTCTTGCCATCATCCTACCAGAATCTGACCTGAAAGCTGTGATTATCGTCACGGGTCTGGTGTTCACCGCGTTTTTCCAGTGCGCTTCAGCCCCGCACGCCGTGGTGGACCGCCGGGCCTGCAATTGACGCCGCGCGCCATTCCACCTAACATGACAGAAGGCGGGGAAACGGGCGCCGCCGCGTCCCGCCGGCCATTCATCCCTGATGGCATCCGTGATGGCATCCATGATGGCATCCATGCTGGGTAACCTGCTTCGTCAATACACGCGCCTGGCCACGCGGCTGTTCCACATGCTGGTGGGAGTAGTGTTTCTGTTGCTGGCCATGGCGGGCGTCAGCGTTTCCATGGAAGCGTGGCATGAGTATATCCTTTCGCCTTCTGAAGGACTGCTTAAGTTTGACCTGCTGGCAGGCTTTACCATGGTATTGTTTGGCCTCTGCCTTTACACCCTTCTGAAGGCGCGCAGCGTGCGATGAACTTTGTGAAAGACGATCCCAAGCCGGATTCCGCTTCCATTACCACCGCCTCCGGACTACCGGTAAAGAACCACTACACGGCGCAGGATCTTCCCACGCTTGACGGCCAAGCCGATCTGCCCGGGCAATTTCCCTACACGCGCGGCATTCATCCCACCCAATATCGCGGCCGCCTTTGGACCATGCGGCAATACGCGGGCTTCGGCTCCGCCGCGCAGGCCAACGCGCGCTACCGCTATCTGCTTTCGCAAGGCACCACCGGGCTTTCCGTGGCCTTTGACCTGCCCACGCAGATCGGCCTCGATTCCGATCATCCCATGGCGCTGGGTGAAGTAGGCCGCGTGGGCGTTGCCATCGACACCCTTGAAGACATGGAGCGGCTGTTCCAGGAAATTCCGCTCGAGCGCGTTTCCACCTCCATGACCATCAACGCCACAGCGGCCATTCTGCTGGCGCTTTACATTGCTGTGGCGGAAAAGCAGGGCGCCAGTCTTGATCGCCTTTCCGGCACGGTGCAGAACGATATTCTGAAGGAATACATCGCCCGTGGCACCTACATCTATCCGCTGGCGCCCGCGCTGCGCCTGGTGACTGACATCATGGAGTTCGCCAGCGCCCGCCTGCCGGAGTGGAACACCATCTCCATCAGCGGCTACCACATTCGCGAAGCGGGCTCGACCGCCGTGCAGGAGCTGGCCTTTACGCTGGCCAATGCCATCGCTTATCTGGAGGCGGCCACGGCCCGCGGCCTTGGTGTTGACGCCGTGGCCCCGCGCCTCTCCTTCTTTCTGAACGCCCACAACGACCTGTTGGAAGAGGTGGCGAAGTTCCGCGCCGCGCGCCGCCTGTGGGCGCATATTACCCGCAATCGCTTTGGCGCGCGCAACCCGCGCTCCTGGATGTTCCGCTTCCACACCCAGACGGCGGGCAGCACGCTCACCGCGCAGCAGGCGGATGTGAACCTGGTGCGGGTTACGCTGCAGGCGCTGGCCGCGGTGCTGGGCGGCACACAATCCCTGCACACCAACGCCCGTGACGAAGCGCTGGCCCTGCCGACGGAAGCCAGCGCCCTGCTGGCGCTGCGCACGCAGCAGATTATTGCCTTTGAAAGTGGCGCGGCCAACACGGTCGATCCGCTGGGCGGCTCCTATTACGTTGAGCATCTTACCCTGCAAATTGAACAAGCCGCGCTCGGCTACATCCAGCGCATTGACGCCATGGGCGGTGTGCTGCGCGCCATTGAAAACGGCTACGTGCAGCGCGAAATTCAGCAGGCGGCTTACGAATATCAGCGCGCCATCGAGCAAGGTGAGCGCGTGGTGGTGGGTGTAAACCGCTATGCCGAGGAAGCCTCCGCGCCGCCGCCGCTTTTGCACATCGATCCCCAAACTGAGCGCGACCAGGTGCAGCGCCTTCAGGCCTTCCGAGCCCGGCGCAGCGCCAGTCAGGTTCAGCAGGCCATTCAGCAGATTGAGCAGACTGCCCGCGGCGCTTCCAATCTGATGCCCGCCATCATTCAGAGCGTTAAAGCCGGCGCCACCGTGGGCGAAGTCGCCACCGCCCTGCGCCGGGTCTTCGGTGAGTTCCAGGAGTCCGTGGTTTTCTGAATTTTCCACTCCGGTTTCGCCTTCCACGGTTCTGCCGCGCCTTCTGCCGTCGCTCCGGCTGTAGCGGCGTCGCTGTGCGCCGCTCTATGAGCAGCGGGAGCGCCGGCGTTAAAGCCCTCGTTGGGGGGCACGCGCATGCGGCACGGCTGAAGCCGTGCCCTGATACAAGGCGCTCTTGGAGTGCGGGAGCTTGCTCCCGCTTTGTGCGGGGCAGGGCAAGCCCTGCTCCGCACAAAGCGGGGTAGGGCGGACGTTTCGGTTTGTGAAACTCCGCGGGTTTGTGCCGATTCCGCGCAAAAGCCGCGGGCGACGAAGAATCCCGCTCCGAGTCTTCGTCTTACGTTTGTCTTTCC
>VFSW01004577.1_pt1 | contig 20598 bp, 18 predicted proteins | sample 5358111 | NCBI WGS metagenome assembly VFSW01 (sample SAMN11554181, study PRJNA540505) | mine drainage metagenome | isolation source: sediment from site ElyBrook_90M | place: USA: Ely Copper Mine, Vershire, VT | collected 2017
TTGGGTTCAATCGACTGGACACCGGCACCCTCTCCTCAATCCTCTCCCAGCGGGAGAGGACGCAGCCGCTCCTTCCCCCCGGGAGAAGGTTGGGATGAGGGTGAAAATTCAACGAGTTATCCCTAACCCTCTCCCAGTGGGAGAGGGAACTTGTTCAGCGTTTCCCTGATCAACATAATATTTAAGGTTGCGGCGCGGACGCATCCAGCATCTTGGCGATTTTATCGGTCGGCTGATTTCCAAACAGCAATTTGCCGTTGCTAAAAACGATGCCTGGCGTGCCGGTGATCCAGTTTTTGGTGGCGATCTCGGCGATATCCTTGATCGGCGTCTGGCAGTCTGTGTTGCTGCCTTCGGGTTCCTTTTGCAGCAACAACATGTCGTTCCAGGCCTTGGCTCTGTCTTTGGCACACCAGATCAATTCCGCTTTGCGCATGGCGCCCGGATGCAGTTCGGCGAGCGGCAACAGGAATGTGTAGATGGTGACATCGTTCACGCCTTCCAGTTGTTTTTCGAGTCCCTGGCAATACGGACACTCGGGATCGGAAAACAGGGCGAGTTTGCGCGTACCGTTGCCTTTGACCCTGACGATGGCTTTATCGAGCGGCAATTTGGAAAAATCGATCACAGTGATCTTGTCCTTTTCCTGCTGGGTCAGGTTCTGTCGATTTTTGAGATCCACCACATTGCCGAAAAATCCGACTTCGCCCTTTTCATCGGTATAGAAAATGCTGTAGCCGTTGGCGACAACCTGATACAGACCGGCATAGGGCGATTTGGAGATGGAGACGATCTTGATGTCCGGCGCATTTTCCGTAATGGCCTTTCTGATCTCTTGTTCGCCGCCACAGGCGCTGTACATTACGGACAACATGATCAATACGCTTGCGATACGGGCCAATTCAGACATTGCTTTCTCCCTGGATTTCATTTTTCGATATTAAAAGGCCCATTTTCAAACCAATGGTGACAGCATGGCCGCGCGTTTTTACTCTCAGTTTTTTCATGATGTTCTGCACATGATTCTTGACCGTCAACGGACTGAGAAAAAGTTCTTCCGCTATAACCTGATTGGATTTTCCCGCCATCAGAAAGTGCAGCACCTCTGTTTCGCGTTTGCTCAACAGCATGGCGTTTGGAAAATATGCCTGGGTTTTGAATCCCTGATGAGACACCACACGGGAGAAAGTCGATTCCAGAATGGGCGCCAGTACCTCGAGGATATACATGATGCGTGGACAGAGTTCTTCACCGATACGGGCAAAACAGAAATAGCTCTTCAGCTGACCGTCCGTGCCGCGCTGTCCATACGCGGCTACATTGCGCAATTCGCTGCTTTCGAGCAACGGCAACCATGCCTCATCGCAACCGCCGATGGAAATGCCGGGACCCAACAAACAGGGTCCACCCGTCTTGCGCGTTAGCGACATCATCTGTGTGAACAAGCCGTTCACCGGATCGCACACGGCATTAAAGTGTTCCAGCCGGAAGTATCGAGTGCTTGAGAATCGATAACATCGCATCTTCGAATCCGTGCCGGAAGCAATTCCGCAGATCAGGATTTCGTGCGACAACAAATACTGCAATTCTCCCTGAACCCAGGAAAAGAATTGCTGTTCGTTCGATACGCGCAAGGAGCTATCGACCACTGATGCCAGCCGCGACGGTTCTTCTCCTACCAGCGTAATGTCGTCTCTAGATCGGTTCATTTGTTCTGTGGTTTCTCCTGGTTAATGCGCTTTGGCAAGCGAGCATCAATTGACTGCCCCTGCCTGCACTAGAAGCGGCACGATATCTTTTCTGTCCATGGCCTTTGCCCAATGCAAGAGCGTGTAGCCATTGTTCAAACCTTCGACGACCGTTCCGGCCCGGATCAGCCGTTTCGCAACATCGTCGTGCCCTTCGAAAATGGCGTAATACAAGGCCGTGTTCCCATCCGGATTCCTTGTACTGGCATAAGCTTTTCCTGCAAGCAGGGTTTCGACATAATCCAGACGCCCGAGCTGTGCCGCAACCATCAACGGTGTTTCGCCCGTGTTATTGGCAATATCCGTTCTGGCACCCGCATCAAGGAGAATTTTCAGGTTCTCGTCGCGTTGGGCACGTATGGCTCTCAACAGCGGCGTTTCTCCCTCATAGTCATGCACGTTCAGGCGCGCGCCGGCTTCAATCAACATCCTGACGATCCCGGCATCCCCGCGCATCGCCGCGGCACCAAGCGGCGTAAACCCGATACTTCCCAATACATTGACGTCTGCGTGCAACTCGATGAGTCTGCGCACCATATCGCGTTTGCTGTGATAGGCTGCCATCAGGATCGCCGAATTTTGGCCATGGTCGAGCGCGTTCGGATTCGCACCCATGTCCAGCATCATCTTGAATATTCTAAGATCGCCACGGCCTGCCGCCGATATGAGATTCAAGTCGTCGTATGTCGTTGCAAAAGCGGGCACACTTGAAGCCAGAGAAAACAATATCAATACTGAAGGACATGCCAATTGCCTGATCTTCATATTTCACCCGGAAGATGGACCTAAATAATTATTGAACTGGATCGTTAACAGGTTTTTTTACACAGCGTGCGATTCTATTTTTCTTGAATGTCATACAAATTAATTCTTTGTGACAAATACATAACCGCGACTAGTCCTTTTCGCATCAATGGACTCTACGTGTTGCGTTTCGCCGTGCCGGAAACACCGGATGGATTATCTCGCTTGAAGTGGCGATACGTTGCATTGACACGCCGCTGTAATCAATATTTCAAATACGACGCAGTCCGCTCCCTGTTTGCGCTGCAGTCTGTAATCTTCAAACAACTTGGCTTACTCCACAAAAACGTAACATTCTTCGTGGAAGATTGCGCTCCCGGTTCCAAAGTCGCTTTTATCCATATTTCTTTTTTTCCGGTGGCGGCTGAATCGGCAAATGTCGGCTACACGAGATGTTTCACTTGAGATTGCGTAATTATTTTTGTGTCTCAGTAATGTTCAACTCTGGAAATCATGACGACTCAAACTAAAGCACCCCCTTCTTTCCGGCGAACCGCCTCCATTACCATCGACCGGTCAAGTCTGTTGAACCTGGTCGGGGCGTTCATCGATCCTTTGACTGCCATCGTTACGCTCTATTTCCTTGTACTGATACACAATACAGAGTTGACACCGCCCTATTTTATTCTTTCGCTGTTGATGTTCGCGATCAGTTTCCCCGGCGATGCGCAACTGCATTTGCCAATGCTGCGCAAGATCAGCCATGTCTTGTTCGATTGGGTGGTCAAGGTCGGTTTGTTGGCATTCTTCGGTTACGCCAGCCACTATCTGTCATATTTTGATACCGATATCCTCATTGCCTGGTTCTGGTTGGCACCCGCAAGCCAAATCGCGGTTCAGCTTCTGGTACGTCAGGTCGCGCCATCTATCCTGAAGCTTCAGGGGGAAATCAAATATGCCGTCGTGGTCGGCGTCAATGAACAGAGCATGGAACTGGCACAGCGCCTAAAAGAAGATCCGTATTCGAACATCAGGATACTTGGGTTTTTCGATGACCGCGTTGTCAGCCGTCTGGCTCATCCCTACGAACGTTCCGTCCTGGGCAAAATCCGCGAGCTACCCCAGTTCGTCAATGAAAACAAAATTCCGCTGATCTACCTGTCAATGCCCATGTCTACCCAGCCGCGCATCATGTCCTTGCTGGATGGATTACGCGACACCACTGCCTCGATCTATTTTGTGCCGGATATTTTTGTGACCGACCTGATCCAGGGGCGGCTGAGCACTGTATCCGGACTGCCAGTCGTCGCAGTCTGCGAGACTCCTTTCACCGGATTCGACGGCATCATCAAACGCTTGAGCGATATCATATTGTCGATCCTCATTCTCATGATGATCGCGCCTATCATGGCAATCATCTCGATTGGCATCAAGCTCACTTCGCCTGGCCCTGTCATTTTCAGGCAGCGTCGCTACGGCCTGGATGGGCATGAAATCGTCGTCTACAAATTCCGCTCGATGACGGTCACCGAGGACGGCCCCAACATTCCTCAGGCGCAGAAAAATGACCGTCGTATCACACCGCTTGGCGCATTCCTGCGCAAAACATCGCTGGACGAGCTGCCGCAATTTATCAATGTGTTGCAAGGAAAGATGAGTGTGGTCGGCCCCCGCCCGCACGCAGTCGCGCATAACGAACAATACCGCAAGCTTATCGATGGCTACATGGTGCGGCACAAAGTGAAACCAGGCATCACGGGGTGGGCTCAGGTCAACGGCTATCGCGGCGAAACTGAAGTTCTCGACAAGATGAAAAAACGCATCGACTTCGATCTGGATTACCTCAGAAACTGGTCTCTGCGACTTGATCTTTACATTGTTCTTAAAACCATCCAGGTCGTGATCAAGGACCGGTATGCATACTAATCGCCGCTCTGCTGGAGCAACGCCGACCTACATTTACTCAATTCAGGAAAGATAAATCATGCAGCTGATTCCAGTAATTTTAAGCGGCGGTTCCGGCACTCGCCTGTGGCCTTTGTCACGTGAAGAGTATCCCAAGCAATTGTTGGCGCTATGCGGTGATACCACCATGCTTCAGTCTACGGCCTTGCGCCTGGATGCTTCATTCAATGGGCCGGATATCCAGATAGAACAGCCGTTGATTATCTGCAACGAAGCTTCGCGCTTTATTACTCAGCAACAATTGCAACAGGTCAACGTGCACCCGCAAGGGATCATACTTGAACCCGTAGGCCGCAATACCGCACCGGCATTGACCCTAGCCGCACTATATGCGCTGGGCAATGACGGTGACCCGCTTCTTCTGGTCATGCCCGCCGACCACGTGATAACTCAATTGGCTGCATTCCGTCACGCGGCGAATCTGGCATTGCCATCGGCGCAAGAGGGAAATGTAGTCACTTTTGGCATCGTTCCCGATACGCCGGAAACCGGTTACGGCTACATACGAGCTTCGGACCAGTTGTCCGACGGTCTTTTCTCGATTGCCGAGTTCGTCGAGAAACCACACCTTGAAACAGCTGAGGGCTATCTGGCCAGCGGTCGGTATTTCTGGAACAGCGGTATCTTCATGGTAAGGGCTTCTACCTGGATCGAACTCATCGGAAAGTTCCGTCCCGACATTCTGCTGGCTTGCCAGCACTCTTTTACGATCGCCACTCACGATCATGCATTCATTCGCATACCCCACGATGCATTTGCAAAATGCCCTTCCGACTCCATCGACTACGCTGTCATGGAAAAGATCGCCTGCCCCGCAGACGGCAATTCAAGGGCAGTAGTAATCCCGATGGATGCGGGATGGTCGGATGTCGGTGCTTGGGGTGCGCTGCTGGATATCGGCAAAAAGGACGACAATGGGAATGTTCTCAGCGAAAACGTAGTCGCAATCAAAAGCAACGGCAGCCTGGTTATGGCGAAAAGTCGCCTGGTCGCATGCATCGGTCTCGACAACATGATTGTCATCGAAACTCCCGATGCAGTTCTTGTCGCCAGTCGCGACCACATTGATCATATGAAAGATATGGTGTCGACGCTGAAAGCTTCCGGTCGTTCCGAGCCTGTCGTCCACCGCAAGGTGCATCGTCCCTGGGGCAACTACGACAGTATTGATAGCGGCCCACGTTTTCAGGTAAAGCGCATCGTGGTGAACCCCGGGGCGAGCCTCTCCATGCAAATGCATTATCACCGCGCCGAACATTGGATCGTGGTCACCGGAACAGCGCAAGTGACACGAGGGGACGAGGTATTGATTCTGGCGGAAAACCAGTCGACTTATATTCCTTTGGGAACTCCCCATCGTTTGAAAAATCCCGGTATTGTTCCTTTGGAAATCATCGAGGTGCAGTCAGGAGCTTACCTCGGTGAGGATGATATCGTACGTTTTCAGGATTATTACGGGCGCGAAGTAAGCACTGTTATCGAATAATATTGTTCCTTTTAACCCAAATGGTTTATTAGACCGTCATTCCGGCGAAGGCCAGAATCCAGTCACGAAGACATGCCGCGAAGCGGACAAAACCATGATGTTGTCCCACTTTCGTGGGGATATTTTAATCATCTGGATTCCGGCCTTCGCCGGAATGACGCAGTTTTTGCGAATGGACTATTTGGGTTAAAGGCTTCGCGCTTTTGGTAGTGCACAGCCGCAACTTGAATACGCACGCTTGATTTGACGGGGTGAGATATCCTTCATCGCCCCCGAGCATCTCCCCAGCGCTGTTGCGTACGGTCATCGCCGATGTAGTATGTTTCGCCGGAACGGTGTTCGACATAATAACTTGGCGAGACGATAGCTTCCTCGAACGTCATGTTGGCACTGATACGCGTGTATTCCAATAGCACGCTACGAACGACACGGGCATTCTTGCAAATGTGCGATCCGCGTGTGATCCAGGCCGGCCCGACGATCTCGGCACCCGCCTCGATGCACACACCGGAGTCGATATACACCGGCCCTATGATCTTGACGTGATCCCAGTCGATGCGTGTGTTGAGTCCCACCCAGACTCCGGGTTTGATTTCTTTGCCGGGCATCTGCATTTGCACGATCTCGCCGTTCAGTACTCGCTGCAATACCACCCAGTAATCGTGCACATGGCCGATATCGATCCAGTTGAAAAAGCGCTTTTGCGCATAAAAAGGCATGCCCTTTTCCGCGAGCATGGGAAATAGCTGGCTGCCAATATCGAACACCATGCCCGGCGGGATGAGGTTGATTACTTCCGGTTCGAAAATATAGATGCCGGTACTGGCAAAGTTGGAGCGCGCTTCTTCCGGCTTGGGCTTTTCCTGAAAGGCGACGATGCGGCCTTCCTTGTCGGTTTCGACTACGCCGTAGTTGCTGACCTCCAGATTCGGCACTTCCAGCGTAATGACGCTGGCCATCGCCTTTTTGGCTTTGTGTTCCAGCACCGCAGCTTCGATATCGAGGTCAATCAGCGCATCACCGCAGAGCACGATCGTGGTGGTATCGAAGAAGCCGCCAAAATCCTGGATTTTGCGCATACCGCCGGCGGAGCCCATCGCTTTCGGGGTGATCTCTCCGTATTCGTACTTTCCTTCAAAGGAATAGCCGATATCCACGCCCCAGCGACTGCCATTGCCGAAGTAGTTTTCGATCTTGTAATGCTTATATGCGACGTTGACCATGATTTCATCGACGCCGAATTTCGCCAGATGCTCTATCAGATATTCCATGACCGGTTTGCCGAGAATGGGGATCATGGGTTTGGGAAGATTCTGCGTAAGCGGCCTAACTCGTGTGCCCTGTCCTGCGGCAAGGATCATTCCTTTGATTTTTTTCATATCGCTTTTTAGTAGTATCCGGCAGATCGCAATTCTATACCGAATGATATTTCAGATTTAAGCAGGGACGCACGGAGTGAATTGCCAAATCGGAAGCTAGTCCGAACGGCTCATATTGCACATCGATGTTGTACCAAAATTTGCAACATTCCAATCAGATAATACCGCCCCTTTTCCGGCAGGATCGACTGTTGTCATCTTTAATTATTGCGGAAATATCAATCATGTCCTGCGCAGAGTCGAAGGATCGGGTCGAACGAACTTTACCGGCGTTTCCTTGTCAGTAACGGCGCAGGTTTTCTCATTCCAGCGAGTGCCGGAATTTTGCATTTTCAATCACCAGCCAACCATCAACGAATATTTTTACTAATCTTTATGGAGAGCACCTCATGAAACAGCATGCTAAGTTCCAGATAGCACTAGTTATGTTCGCCTGTTTAGGCCTTTTCAGCATCAACGCCACTGCCACGGCGTTGGATCGGCAATCTTCATCGATTTTCAATACTCAAGACTCAACTACTTTCAGTCACAACATCGCCGGTGACTTTACCAATTCCAATGTCCGCTTCATTTTCTCCGCGTCAGGCAAAGATGGCAGCTTCACCTTTGCTGCCGACCCAAATCGCCCGAGCTTTGACAGTTTCCTGAACAGTTCCAGGCAGCACCCGGAACAAGACGGCGGTGAACAGCACATGCCAAATATCGGTGACAGAGACATCAATCAGCACGAGTGGAATCGCGATGACAGATTTCCGGTAAGCCCAATACCGGAACCTGCCGAGTATATTCTGATGGCCTGCGGCCTGGCCCTGCTCGGCTTTGCTGCAAATCGCCGTAGAAATCGTCAGGGATTGGCAACCGATTAACAGGATTTCAAATACGCATACAAGCTATCATTTCCCGATATATCCGCGAGGATTTCTCGACTGCCAGTTCCAGGCATCGCGGCACATCGTCTCCAGATCGCGGACTGCTTGCCATCCCATCAACTCGAACGCTCGCGCCGAATCTGCATAGCAGGCTGCGATATCGCCTGGACGCCGTTCCGTAATGCGAAATGGAACGGCACGATCGCTGGCTTTCTCGAATGCATGTATGACATCCAGCACGCTATAGCCGCGCCCGGTGCCGAGATTGACGGTCAGCGTTGCCTTTTGTTTATCGAGCGCCTCCAAGGCGGCCAAATGTCCTACTGCCAGATCCAGTACATGAATGTAGTCCCGCACACCGGTACCGTCGTGCGTGGGGTAATCGTTACCGAATACCATTAACTCCTCACGCCTCCCAATTGCGACCTGACTCACAAATGGCATCAGGTTATTTGGGATGCCGTTCGGGTCTTCGCCGATCAATCCGCTCTCATGCGCGCCCACCGGATTGAAATATCGAAGCAACGCGATGCGCCAGGACGAATCGGATTGCGCAAGATCGCGCAAAATATCCTCAACCATCAGTTTGCTGCGACCATACGGGTTCGTTGCAACAAGCGGAAAATCTTCATGAATCGGCACTGCATGCGGATCGCCGTAGACCGTGGCGGATGAACTGAAAACCAGGCGCTTCACGCCAAATTGCGCCATCGTTTCAAACAGGGCAATACTGCCACTGACATTGTTGAAATAATATTGCAGCGGTTTGATTACCGATTCACCCACTGCTTTAAGACCTGCAAAATGAATCACTGCCTCAATCCGGTAGGAAGAAAACAACTGCCGTAGCGCGTTCCTGTCATTCAAATTCGCAATAACATACGAAACCGTCTTGCCCGCGATTCTTTCAACGCGATGCAATGCCTCAATCCGGCTGTTGCTGAGATTATCGACAACAACCACCTCATGTCCTGCCTTGAGCAATTCAACACAAGTATGAGAACCGATATAGCCGGCACCGCCTGTAATTAAAATCATTTATTGATTCCGAATCTTAAAATCATCACTATCTCAAGCTTCAAGCTCTGCCAGATACCGCTGTCGAAACATCGACTCCGCCTTGCTTCAAACTCAAAGTTGGGTGACGACTGGTGAAGCGGGGGAAACTCATGTTTCTCCATGAATACTGCAATAATTGCAAACTTGCCCGGATAATAAACAGGGAATTAGTGACAAAATAACGTTTCCACAAACGGCGCGGATCCGAGAAAAGACGATAGGACCATTCCAGACCGTTGCGCTGCATCCATACCGGCGCACGCTGCACCGTTCCGGCGTGGTAATCAAACGCCGCACCGACGCCTATCATTACCGCACGAATGCGATGGCGGTGCGTTGCCATCCATTTCTCCTGTTTTGGACAACCCAAGCCGATGAACACGACACCGGCTCCGGATTCGTTGATGGCAGCAATGATCGCCTCATCCTCTGCCCCGGCCTCGCCTTCGACACGCAACGGCGAATAGACACCACCGATATGCAGCCCGGGAAACGCTCTCCGCAACTTCACGGACATCAGCTGCAGCGTTTCAAAAGTACTACCGTAGAAATACACCGCTTCGCCGCTACGTGATGCTTGGGCACAGTATTTCCACATCAAATCCGGACCGTTTATGCGCTCTTGCTTTGCAAAGCCCATCTTGCGCAACATCCATGCAATCGGCATTCCATCTGGCGTGGCCATATCCGCATGCCTCAACACATTCTTGAACCCTGCATCCTGAGTGGCCGTAATCACGGAATGAACATTGCAGATACAAACATAGCGCGACTCGCGCGCCTTGGCCCATGTTGTGATGCGATTCAGTGTTTCATCCCAGGACAGCGCATGGATGAAAGAACCTATCACCTTCGCACCCTCACGATATGCCTCGTGCATCCCGGACACTTCCCCAACATCATTCTGCCTGCGGCGAACGGCCACAAAACCGACAATAGCCAAGCCGATCAACATCAGCAACCATTCCGCAGCCTCGGGCACCGGTGAAATGTTAAGTGACCCTGCGTAGCTTCCCCCGGACGTTCCGACGACATCTCCCCTGACTTCCAGAATATAGTTGCCGGCACCCAAGGTGATCGGGCTAATCACAGCCATCGTTCCGGTATAGCCCGTCCCGGTTATTTGAATTGCGGTACTCCATGCTTCAAGCAGTCCACTGGGCACGCCCGTAGTAGTGACTGTCCCGCTGTAGAGCCTGGTCTGGAGATTGTTAATTCCGAACAGACTCCCTAGGCTGATCGTGGATGCAATTGAGTCAACTGATGATGGCGAAATACTGAACAGGTAATCATCATAAAATTGGTTTTGCGGTGCGGAAAATGAGGCACTGAAAGGCAGGCTGACCGGCGCAGATTGCGCTCCCAAATCCGTCGTCGTTGCCATGGCATTTCCCGACAGTGCAAACAAGGCTGACAATCCGAGAACGATAAATTGTTTTGAAAACAAAATTCCATGATCCATGACTTCTCCAGTTACTTTGCAATCACTGCAAACAAGGGACACCCGAGTGGATGGCACTTTATAAAAGCAATGTGAAACAATTTGTACGGAGAATTACGGATGGGCTAGTCCAAACGGACTATTACGGAATTTGGAAAAGCTGTAATAAAGCGGATACTGGCTTTTCAGACATTTATGGATTGGCGGTACGCCGTCGTATTCGAGGTTTTACCGATGTATTTAATTGACGGGACCTCTAGTAATTCAGATTTCGTCATTGCGGCGAAGGCCGGAATCCGGTGTTTTCAATCGACTGGACACCGGCCTACGCCGGTGTGACGAATTATTGGAGGCTCCGTTGATTCATTTTCGGCTTGCTTCGCTGCTCACGCAGAGATTGCTTCGGCATATATCCCCATCAATTGCACGAAATTGCGCTCTGATGTGTATTTCGCCTCGTATTCTTGACGGGCATGCTTCCCCATTTTAATCATTGCCTCCGGGTTCGCCTCGGCCCACTTAATCTTATTCGCCAAATCCACCGAGGAGCCGGGTTCGAACAGCAGTCCCGTCTTGCCTTCCTCGATCAGTTCCGCCATCGCCCCCAAGCGGCTGGCGATCACCGGCAGACCGCAGGCAAAAGCTTCCACGAGCGTAAGCGGAAAGTTTTCATACCAGATACTTGGCATGAGCAAATAGGCGGCTTGACGCATATGACTGAATATTTGATCCCTGGACAAAAAGCCCAGCCCGTGGACATTTGCATGCGAACCCAAGAGCGATTCCTCCGGCCCGCTTCCGATTACTTTCAGTGGATATCTCGGCACATGGCCCATGGCATGCATGAGAACATCAATACCTTTTTCTGCGGACAATCGCCCCACGAACAAACCGCCTAGCCGTGTCTCTTCAACACCGGCAGGTACATCTACAAAATTCGGCTTCACCACTATCCGTTTCGCCGGCAGCCCACCCTCGATAAACTTATTGCGGCAGAATTCATTGAGTGCAATATATCTCGTCACCTTGTTGCGATAAGTACCAAGCGCCCGGTGCAACACCTGCATGCCACCGATCACTGCCGATTGCGCCCTGGAACCGCGATAACACCCTCGCACCACACCGCGCCAGGGCAATTTTCCCAAACAGTCCTCGCACACCTTGCCGTTGCGCAATAACATCGCCTGCGGACAAAACAGCCGGAAATTGTGCAATGTTTGCACCACCGGCACGCCCGCCTTGCCTGCCGACAGATAAAGGGAAGGAGATATGAGCGGAAAAGTGTTGTGGGCATGGATCACATCAGGGCGAAAATCGGCCACCCGCTTTGCTATGTCCGCTTCGGTACGCGAAGACCAGACGGTTTGTCCGGCCAGTGCGAGCCGCGACATCCCCACAATATCGTCGTTATGGCGGGAATACACTGCAACTTCAACGCCTCGGCTGCTCAGTAACTGCAGTTCCGATGCCACGACGCCATCTTCTCCGCCTTTTTGCTGATAGGCATTGTGCGCAATCAGGATACGCATGGCATTGTCACAGAAGATTTATACCCATTCACCAGACAACCCGCCAAGTAGTGCTGCACTCTCATGTGTGCATTCTCCGACCGGCTGCTGCGAGCGCAGCATTCCTGATTCCAAGTGCTGCATTTTCGTAGCTGTACTCGCCGACCAGTTCGCAGCTGCGTTGCGAGAACCTTGCATACAGATCGTCGTTGGTCAGCAGATTGGCAGACGCATTTACCCAGGAAGCCGGTTCGAGTGGAAGCACATAGCCATTTTGTCCATTCCGCACCAGTTCCCCTGCCGCTCCGGCAAAAGGCGTTACCAGTACAGGCAAACCGGAGGCACAGGCCTCGTTCGCCACTACCCCCCAAGGATCCCATTGCGTCGGGAACATGAAAATCCGGGCAGCGCCGTATAATGTTGGCAGCTCATCCTGACGGGCAAAGCCGGTAAAAATAGCCTCTACCTCTGCCGACATCGTCGCAGCCAGGGCCCGCATTCCGGCTTCCATTTCTCCCGAGCCTACAAAGGCCACAACGATTCTGCGTTCCAGGTAACGAGCCACCTGCCGTGCCACTTCGAGCACAAACAATGGATTCTTCACGTCCACGAAGCGGCCGCAGAAAATGAAATCGTATTTTTTTTCGATGTCCGATGCGGAAAAAAATGCAGCGTTGTTTGCGCACAAATGCGACTTGAAAATCCGATCCTCGCCAATACCATATGACCGGTAAAGATCAAAAGCGCCATCGCTTGCCCCAATGAAAGCTTGCGTACCGGAGAACACCCTGCGCCTGATCCAGCGATGGATACCCGAAAGTTTTTCTTCCGACTTCAATGTCCCGTCAGTCATGGCGACATGCTTGAGACCAAACGTGCGCGCATACAAATAGGCGAACAGATGCGTGGGGTTGAATCCGGTGGTGATCACCACCTCCGGGCGATACGAATCCAACTCACTCCATACGTCAGGATTGAAATGGATGAAGCGACCACGGTAGCTGATGAATCGTTCGCGCAGATACACCTGATCAAAACGTGCCTCGCGCAAGTCCCAGCTACGATCGGGCTCGCGTCCACTGCAAAAAAACACCTTCAGCTCAATCTGCGGATCGGCGGCCAAAACCTCATATACCGGCAACCGGTAGGGTGCGGGGATATTGGTGACGATGGCAACGCGGCAAGCGCCGGATGATTTCATAGGCATGGTGCGATTTAGATCTTGTTTTGCATTTGCGTCTGGAGTTGAACCGGAGTTTTAACTGAATCTGACATCCCATCATTTAACTTGGCAGCGATTGCCTCGCGCATGCACTTGCGCCAAGCTTCCACGAAAGGCGCCTTGTCATAGCGGGCCACCGTCTGGCTGGCGGCAATTCGAGCCGATTGCAGCAGTTTTTCGTCGCTTAACACAGTGACGATCGCGGCACGCACAGCATCGGGATTGCGCTCGACAAACCAGGCGTTCTCGCCATGCACAGCATATTCTTCGACACCGTACAAACGAGTCACAATGACCGGTATCCCGGCAGCCATAGCCTGCATTACCACCAGTGGAAATATTTCATACGATGAAGGCAAGACAAACAGGTCGGACGCCCATAAATACGGGCGAATATTGCTTTGAAACCCGGCAAATTTGACCCGCTGTGACACGTTCAGTTTTCTGGCGATCTCGGTGAACTCGGCGATTTCTCCGGCGTTGCCACCAATCACCAGCACTTGGACAGATTGATCATCTATCCCGGCCAGAGCTTCCAGCAATAAGCCCAACCCTTTGCGGGAAAAGTCGCCCAAGGCTGCAAAGCACAAAACGCGCGAAGAAGCCGACAACCCAAGCTGAGCAAGAATCGGGGTACGATCAAATCCTTCCGGACGGGTAAAAGAGCCAACGTCAACCGGATTTGGAATCGCACAAATCCTGTCCTTAAGAAAGGGATAGGTTTCCGTCAACTCACCAACTAACCCTTGTGAAGGAGAAACAACCATACTAGCCTTGAGGAATGCGAGCCGCTCCACCACCGCGTTGTAATAATGTGTGACCCAGCGAGCAAGCCTACGCAAGCCTCGTGCTTTTTGAAATTGCCACTGATGCTGTAGATAAGCCCGATGACAGAAATGGGGATAACAGATATCGGCACCGATGAACTGGCCTTGTGTCGCCTGGATCAGAATCGGCGGAGCACCGCGCTGGGCGATATGCTTGCGCAATACATGTGGTGCAAGCAAATTGAAGAACATGTAACGCAAAAAACCCGGTTTCTCTGGTAAAGGCACCCTTACCCAGCGCACACGCCCGGTTTCATCATTATCAAATTCATCCGAGAATACGGTGATATCAAACTCGTCCGCCAAACCGAGCACTTCCGCCAACACACAACTGCCAGCCGGGCTGTTCTTTGTTACTTTCAGATCGAATACAGCTATCCAGGGCTTGGCACCGGTGCTTTGTTGAAATTGTACTTTTAAGGCTTCCAAACCAGTGTCCCCCGTTTTGTTCAACGGCGGAGTTTGGCCTAGTCTTGTGACACCTTTGTGAATTCGTCTGCCACCTAGGCTGCCACATCACAGCTTAGTTGACACTATGGATGCTTGCGCCCGAACAGCGCCACATTCTGGGCAGAGCGGTAAAGGTTGGCACCGCCGCCGCAAGTGTTGACCATATGAACTTGCTTGCAGCGCTTGCGGATGAAATCGTAATCGTCGAATACGGAATAGGCGTAGGACAGGCCATCACCTTCGCTAATAGCGTAGCACTTGCCCCCGGTGCGCAGCCAATAGGCCGCCTTCCATAGATGCATGCTGCGCAGAAAACGCTTGGTAATCTGGTTAGGCAGCGAGCCACAGGCAAAGTGATTGTCATCCGAGACAAACAAGCCGGACTTGGCCACGCGCAACATCTCTCCCAGCATCTGGCGCGGATACTTGACATGATGCAACACCCCAAACTCGCACACCAGATCAAATGCGCCATTGGCAAACGCCAGATTGAGCGCATCACCGTCTATCAGTTCCTCCTGGCTCAATCCCTTGTCATGGCCAATCTGGCGCAGCTCCGGGGAAGGCTCAACACCGACTACTCTCAGCCCGGGGAACATGGTTTTCAGGAAAATCAAACCTCTTCCGGTTCCCGCACCGACATCGAGTACCGAACGGTATCCATACTGTCCAATCAATGCTGCCATCCAGGCCAGGGCAAAATAGTGTTCGTCGCCCTCCCGAACATGCAGCTCTTCGTATACGTTTGCAGTCCGTGCGTAGTAATCCCGCTGCAATTTGATTTCGCTGCTTATATCCATGTCCCGAAAGTCCTGAATGTATTCGAAAGTAATTAAAAACGGTATTCGTCATGCGGATAAACGATTTCACCGGGCAATAAACGGCCTGAGGAAATGGACGCCGGCAACCTCTCTGCCTCATAAGATTGTCTCTCAGTGATATTACAAAGGGTTTACTGAGTCAGAATGAATTCATAGTTCACTGTAGTCCCCGCGAGGAACAAAATATCGGTAGTTACTCAAATTTAGCTCAAGAGGACTATTAACCCGTCGCATATCTGTCATCTTATGGAACTATATTCGGGAGAATATTCTTGCAATGGGCATGACCACCTTTGCCCCCCTCTTCTCAATACTCCTCTGAAAACACTATGAACAAAATCGTCAGTAAAATCTCAGCCTCGTTCAACAGCATAGGAATACCTCGTACCATTTATAAATTGACAGAACACTCATTTAGAGTTTTGTATCGAAGAGTGATTCGAAAACAAACCATTGAAGAGAAAGTTTCCAGATTCCAAAACATTGAGGACAGGTTTACTGAAATCTATCGTAATAACTACTGGGGTAATTTTGAAAGCGTCAGCGGAAACGGCTCCACCCTTGAAGCGTCTCAAAACTTGAGGCGGCAGTTGCCGGGGCTTGTTGAAAAGTTCTCGATTCAAACGATATTCGATGCCCCCTGCGGAGATTTTCATTGGATGAGAGAAGCGCTCAAGAATATACAGGTCAACTACATTGGAGGCGACATCGTCCGCGCCCTGGTCGACGCACACAATTCAAATTACAAAAACGCCAAAACGACATTTATTCATATGGACATCACTAAGGATAGCTTTCCAGCATCCGATTTGATGATATGCAGAGATTGTTTGTTTCACCTGGCCTACAAGGACACAAAGCTGGCTCTTCAAAATTTTATTGATTCAGGAATCCCGTACCTGCTGACCACTACCTATGTCAATAATGGCGCATTTAGTAACCAAGATATAGTAACCGGGTCTTTTCGTTTGATAGATTTGTTTTCAGCTCCGTACAACTTCCCCAAAGATGTTTTATACAGAATTGACGACACAATACCACGCGAGACTTCGCGGGAAATGTGCCTTTGGTCGAGGGATCAGATAATTAGTGCAATGGAAAAGTTTCAATAATCAAAATCCAGCATAATGGGTTTTCTTTGCATATATTTCCCGTTCGCCCCGATAACCAGCAACTTGGCTGAGTTGTTATGCAGCCTGGACGATGTCTAGCTGTTTTACCCAGTGCCACGCGTAGCGCGGTGTGTTGAGAGACTACAAACGCCCGGTCACAAGGACTTTTCCCGCATTGCGCAGCCTGAGCAAGGCGGTTCTTCCCGGGTATTTCCGGCCACCCACATGCAGCGGAATATGGTTATCAACCAGACGCTTGAAATCATCGTTGTTTAACCCGGCAAAGCCTTTGTAGTCCAGCCAGTGTTGATACAATTTTACGAAGCCCTTCTTTTTTTCCGAGGGCAAATGCCAGATCGGTATCCCGGATTCGATTCCATTTACCGTCGAAAATACCGCTGCTGTCCATATCCGTTTGACCAACGCACTTGCGCCATGAACGTTGTTGCCAGATTGCGCCAGAACAACGCTCATGACATGCTCTTCCGTCAGATTGTCGCCAAATATCTGGATACCTTCAGCTTTCATCCACTCCCAAAATACTGCAATACGCATTGCCAATTTCTCCAACGATTTGGCAGAGAGCGCATAGAACTCCCCTCCATATAATGGAACCGGGGGGGCGATCATCTGCCCGGAGAAATAACTCAGTGCAAGCGTCAGCGATGCGCGTGACTGACCATTGGCAACCATGTTGGTCGGGTAACCGGGCTCATAGGCATAGACTGTTTCTTCATTGCTCTCCAGTTTGTCCAGCAAGCCATCCAGTCTGTCGCGAACGATGCAATCCGAATCCAGCAGGATCAGGTGGGAAAAATCATTTTGCTGATACGCCAGATGTTCAATTACATCCAGTGTAAACAGGCAACCCGGAAAACCGTTCTTGAAAGCAGTGTCGTCGACGTAACAGCTTGCGCAGAACATTGTGCGCACCTCTAGCGATTTCAGCTGACTGTTAAAGGGCTCCGGCAATTCCCGGTTGGAGAACAGTGCCATCTGCGCTTCCGGATACAGGCGTCGTATGGAGGCATAGCAGACGACCATACACCGGTAGTACATGTCCAGCTTGGATCGTTCGGAAAACGTCCATGCATTGGGCGAACGCCCCTCGGCGTGGTAGAACGCCGTGGCGAACAGCAACGATTTGTCGGATATATTCATATTGATTCTCAAGTCATTTTGATCTATTGCTGCGGCTTGTACCGGATATACAGGGGCTGCGGATCCAATTCGATACGGTCTGGGTGACCCTGACTTGCCGGTGTGGCATTGCCATCCAGAAGATGCTCCATGGATGCGATCGCCCAGCCGGGCGGCGCAGGCAATGAGTAGGTAGCTGCATTGCCCGACCACGCGATCATGAATCTGGCTCCCTCATGTTCGCCTTCACATGCGACGGTAGATGGAAACACTTTCCTGCAACCCAGCATCTTGGAGCCGAGCAACCAGCTCTGTACTTTTGCATAGGCAGGCAGATTCGGCATCGGCTCGCCCAAGTGGTTCATCATGCCGGTGCGCTCGTTATCCCACGCGTAGTGATAGAAATGTTCCAGCCCGGCCGAGGCCCCCAGAATCAGCAAACGCGCCAGCTTTTCTGCGGCTTCCTTCTGGCTATGCGAAGCGGTGCTGGAGGGTGGATCGTTCGTCCCCGACACTTCCACACCGGTCTCGGTATTCCATAGCGGAAGGTGTTCCAGCCCCTGTCGCTTCATGATGTCGCGCACTTCAATAATCTGTTTGACGAATTGGTCCGAATTTTCGGAATAAAAATGGTATGCAACCGCCTGCACATATTTTTTCCCACCGGAGGATAGAAATAATTCCAGGCGGTCCGACCCGTTCACAAATCCCGGCGTACTAAGCAAAGCACCGGGATCATTTTCATCCAGAACCTTGCGCGTTATCCTTGCCATCTCGACCATGTTGGCCACACTGCCTGTATAGAAACCCGGTGCATTAAGGTCACGCGGCATATCGGAAAAATTCGGTTCGTTCCAAAGTTCATATGCCTTGATATGTCCACGGTAGCGCTGCACCACCCGGCGCACGTATTCTTCCCAGTGCGCCATTCTCACCGGCTCAGCTGCACAACCCAGTCCATAGGAACATTTCTCCTCGGGCCGCGCAGATGCCCACTGCGGGGTGCCTCCTCCCAGGACAAACAGAACTTCCGCGTGATGGGCAGTTGCATACTGCACGTAAGCATCAACACGATCAAAATCCCATTGCCCGGGTCTTGGTTCTATTCCTGCCCACCAGACGCCGGAGTCCCAGAGTCGAATTGCACCGATACTGGAAGCCGGCCAAATCGTCTGCAAATTCTTCTCACCCTGGGTCAATACCAGCCGATGGAAATGCGTGCCGAAATACGGCAAACCGATAAGCGGCTCACGGCCCGACGTCGCTTCCTGATACGGGTCTGCACGTCCGGTCAGGCTGATACCCGCCGACAAAACCAAAACAAATGCGACTGCCAACATCAGTCTTGTCTGTGCAGCGCAGTTGGAAAAGTCAGCTTGTACTTGCATCAACTGCTTTCAGTTTTCAATTTAAATCGATTCTGCAAAATCAGCCCAGTCAGAAAAGCTTTTACCTTTGGCGTAAGTCTCTCTGTTATCTGTGAAAACAAGTAAAGAGCAACATATATCACCAGAAGAATGACTGCCAAAATCAAAAACACATGCGGGGTTGGTTGGACAACAAATGACACACCATAACTGCTGCTCAATATTGCTGTAATAAAAACCAGCAAAGGAACATGCATCAAATAGATTGTGTATGAAAAGTCGGCCATCAGAGCGTGGAAAGCCAAATGACGAAAGTTCAAGTCAGTCCGATTCCGTAAAGAAATAATCAATAAAGAAAAACCCGCGGATAATATTAAATTCGGCACAAATCGGATATACATAGACCCAGGAAGATTGGCTACATAACTATCTAATGAGATATGAAAAAGTCTTGATCCAATCAGTGTCAAAATAAACAGCACTGACGCTACATACGGAGAAACTTCAAACCGCTTTGAATCAAGAACAGCTAACCATGCGCCAATTCCCCAAATAGTCATATTGAGAAGCAAATGTGCTGGTAACACTATTAATGCAAATAGAACTGCAAAAGCTAAAACCCAAAATACTGGATCAGTATTTTTCTTTCCAAACAGTACCAACATCAGGCCAAACAAACAGTAGTACCACCATTCATATGCAAGAGACCATAAAGGACCATTGCTCCCAAAATGACTGGTCAATATGCCTTGCAGACTGACCATATTCCCAAAGAATGCTGCCCAATTGAGATTGTTGGTTATATAAAAGTTTAATAGTGGAGTGTGGAGACTCGGAGAATTTGTGTAAATCTCTGTTCGGTTAAAATATTGCAGACCGAACCAATCCAATAAGCCACCACAAACCAGAGCTGGTAATAGCACCATATAGATTCGACTAAACCGGCTAATAAAATATTCACTTGCACTAAATTTTGCCGCTCGCCATTTTCGTATCGCGCCCCCCCCCACCAAATACCCACTGAGAACAAAGAACACGACAACTGCTTCAGAACCAAACCCAGTAAAAAAATAAATGATTTTCAGTAATAATGATTTATTTTGTAAATTCGCATATTCAATGCACCACAAATATCGGACATGCTCTAAAACAACCAACAACGCAGCTAGCCATCTAACAAAATCGAGAAAACCTGATAACTGCGGTGACAGCGAAAGATTATCGTTATGCACAATCAAACCCTTCCCGCCGAAGTGAACTTCACCATGATTGAAGTGAACACGATCTTGGCATAAGGCCAAACCCAATATACCGGCCACAATGGTCCTGCATGGCGCTTGCAAAACACGCCCCACGCTCGCGGAGATAATTCCTTGGGTGACAATGCCTTTTTCCAGCGCACCGCAAACGGTAATGACTGATCCAGATACGAGCCACCTACCGGATGGTCGTTGCCACAT
>VFSW01004578.1_pt1 | contig 20596 bp, 19 predicted proteins | sample 5358111 | NCBI WGS metagenome assembly VFSW01 (sample SAMN11554181, study PRJNA540505) | mine drainage metagenome | isolation source: sediment from site ElyBrook_90M | place: USA: Ely Copper Mine, Vershire, VT | collected 2017
GGTTTGCTGCGGGCAAGGTTTGCTGCGGGGAAGGTTTGCTGCGGACAAGCCGGGCGGCTGACGTTTTTGTTGAACGAGCTGCCGCCTTTCCTGGCGGCCGACTCAATATTACAATTTCACCGATCACTCTACATCTGCGGAAAGTGCTACCATCGCACCCGAGCAAGGGGCAGGGACTCCAATGAACCTTCCTGACATCAGCCATTTCTTCAAGTTCGAGCAGGGCATTCGCTCGCGCTACTTCTTTAAGGAAGCATCCGGGTATCTCGGTGTCCCAGGCGAGGTGATGACTCATCGCGATGTCGATGAGCAGCGCGCGGTATCGGTCGGCACCGGAGAGCATGCCGGCCATCTCATCGGAATACAGTTCGGAGCGCCCGGCGATCTGCAGAACCTCGGCCTGCAGAACCCGAACATGAATACCTTTGCGCCCAAGCCGTTGCAGGAAGCCTTTCAAGGACCGGGCGGAAGCTATTACAACCTCGAATCGAAGTGGAGCGATCTGCTCAAGAAGGGGTACAAGATTCACGTGACAGTGACGGACAAGTATCGCCCGGGCGAGAATCGGCCATACACGCGTTCCGTTCATTGGATAGAAACTCCTCCGAGAGGATCGGGTACCCAACTGTCGATCGAATTCGTCAACTTCAGCTCCCCGCAGAGCCGACAGCAGCGCTAGACTAGCTTGCCTTGAATATCTCGCGATTGTCAGCGCGTGACGCTCTATACGTAGTTGATCTCTATTTGCGGAGGCGAGACAGGAAGCGGCGGTCATCATCGGTGAGGTCGGCGTCGGTGAGCAGGTCGGGGCGGTTGCGGAGGGTTTTTTCCAGCGCGCGTTCGCGACGCCACTTGCGGATAGCGGCATGGTCGCCACCGGCGAGCACATCCGGCACGGGCACACCCCGAAAATCGGCGGGCCGCGTGTAATGCGGATAGTCCAGCAGGCCGCCTGCGCCGTGCGTTGAGCGGGGAAGGGTGGTCGCTTCCAGAGATTCGTCTGAAGCGGCTTGCTGCCGCGCCGCCAGCGACGAATCCGTTCTGCCAAAGCTCTCAAACCGCGCGGAGTCGGCGTTGCCGAGCACGCCCGGCAGCAGCCGCGTGACGGCATCAACAATGACTGCCGCGCCAAGTTCGCCGCCGCTCAGCACATAGTCGCCGATGGAAAGTTCACGGTCGGCGAGCAGGTCATTGACGCGCTCATCCACGCCCTCATAGCGTCCGCAGATGAGCACCACGCGCTCAACCTGTGCGAGGTCGTGCGCGACAGTCTGCGTAAAACGCTGTCCCTGGGCCGACAGCAGAATCACCGTCTCTTTGGCGGGGTCGCGAACGGCTTTTGCGGCGACGCCCAGCGACTCCACCGCGTCGAACAGCGGCTCAGCCTTCAGCACCATGCCCTCACCACCGCCGAAGGGCCGGTCGTCCACCGTCTTGTGTCGGTCATGCGTAAAGGCGCGCAGATCGTGCAGCGCGATGTCCACGATGCCCGCGTTGGCGGCGCGGCTTAGCACGCCGTAGCGGAAGGGACCGTCGAAGAAATCCGGGAAGATGGTGATGATGTCGAATCGCATGAATGTGAATGATGCCAGAGACAGCGTATGCCCGGCTTACTCGCTCTCCCGAGCCAGCCGCTTTTCCTCTTCGCTGAAAGGTGAGTTGATGCCCAGCAGACCTTCAGGCAGCGTCATTTCGATGCGCTTGCCTTCTACGTCGAGCTTGTGCAGCCAGGCTTTGGCGAAGGGAATCAGTATTTCTTCGCTGGCGGAGTTGAGCACCACCAGCAGAGGAGCCATGTCCGGCACTCCAGCACCTTCCTCGGCAGGGAACTCGACATCCTCCACAACTCCAACTTCAACGGGGCCATTGAACACGACGCAGCCCATCAGGTCGCTGATGTAAGCCGCATCTTCCTCCAGCGGCACACGCTCATCGCGGGGCACTACGACTTCAAACGCTTTCAATAGCTCGGCGTCCTGGATGGAGTCCACGCCAGCAAACTTCAGAACCACACGCCCGGCATTCTTGCCCATGGGCAACCAGTGGTTCTCCACGGTCATTTCCCGCGGCGCAGCATTTTTTGCTGAAGGCTTTGCCGGCGCAAGCAGAAACACCCGCGGCCGGCTGGCAAAACGCTCAGGGAAATCGGTAAGCAGTTCCGCGAGCAGTTCGCCTTTGCGGCCTTGCGGGCGCAGCAAATGGGCCAGCGTTGTCCATTGAGGTTGGCCGGTGTCTTCACTCATGTTTTAAACTGCCATGATCCTACTTGGCTTCCACTGTGCTGTTAGCTGAAGGCACAACTTCTTCCAGTATGTCCAGCGAATAACGATGATGCAGCTTCATGCTGGCTGCGCCTAGAATGGTTCGCAGGCTGCGCGCTGTGCGCCCCTGCTTGCCGATCACTTTGCCTACATCCGATGGGGACACACGCAGACGCAGCATGGTGGACTCAGGTTGTTCGATGCACTCGACAAGCACATCTTCTGGCTTGTCCACCAGTGCACAGGCAATCTCTACCACCAACTTCTGCATATCTTTGCCAGCAGACTCATTTCCAGTTTCGTTCACAGACGGGTTCATCACGCACCTCTTGGGAGTGTGAACTGCCACCGCTCTTCCTACGGCCTTAGCCCTGGTCTATTGCAAGGGTCTTCCGGCCGAGAAAAGTCAAAACGGTGCAGTCAGCGTGGCCCTTGCCACCAAACCCCTCAGTGCGGGCACCGGAGCCAGGAACCAGCACCCCGGGTGTGGCAAAGACTTTATGTTCCGAAGTGTACGCGAGAGACAGCTAATTGCAATCAGCAATTTGGGCTGCACCTTTCACAGCACTGAACTTTCGGGATAGAAATGGATCACCCAAGTAAGAACCTGAGTAACCGCTCACTGCCAGCTCAACACCTTGGCTGTGAGCAGGCTCTAGGCAGCCGTCGCGGCCGCTTGGGGCTGAGACATCAGCTTGCCAACACGGTCGGAGACTTGCGCGCCCTTGCTGGTCCAGTAGTCAATGCGCTCGCGCTTCAAGTCAACTGTGGCGGGGCTGGTACGGGGATTATAGGTTCCCACTACTTCAATGGAGCGGCCATTGCGGGCGCGGTCTTTCTCAATCACAACTACTCGGTAGTGGGGCTGCTTACGCGCTCCAACGCGCGCCAAACGAATCATCAGCACAGGTACGTTCCTCTTAAACTCTCTCTTGAATTAGGGGTTGCAAACAACTAGCCTCGCAGGATGCAGGGCAAATACTCGCTCTTCCCCAACACCTAAGTATGGCTGAACCGGGCGCGTTCCGCAACTCATTTGCCTAGATATCGCCTAAAAACTCAGCGAACCGGCAGACCACCGCATTACCCTTCTCAGTACCTCACTTCATGTGGATATGAGTGAAATATTTGTTATTCAGTCGCAAGACAGTGGAGGAAATCACCTCAAGGGGAAGAGAAACTTCAGCATCGGCCCAACGCGTTGCGCCCAGGCGGCTTCGTCATGCGTTCCGTCCTTTACCCTCAGATACCTCATGTCTGTCCCGTCTGACCAGCCCCGCTTCACCAAAAGACGATACAGCAGGTCAGCGTCCTGCAGGGAGCGCTTGCCTTCAGCAGTGCCTATGTCGAGCCATATGCGCAGGCTTGGTTTGCAGAACGCCGCACGCACAAGGGGCAGGATGCTCCTCTGGTCCCACCAGACGGAGGGCGAAAGCACAGCCAGCTTCCCAAATACTTCAGGGTATTCCAGCCCCAGATAGAGTGATAGCAGGCCACCCAGTGAGGAGCCGCCGCCGCCAGTGTTTTGTGGCCCGGCTAGCGTCCTGTAATGCCTGCTGATGTACGGTGCGATCTCATCGATCAGCATGCGCCCATAGAGTGCGGCGCCCCCTCCGCCCATTCTGGAGTCGCGCGTCGGCGTGTACTCCACCAGGCGGCTCTCTCCTGTGTTGTAGACGCCCACCACAATCAGCGGTTCCACTTCGCCGGAGGCTATCAAGCGATCTGCTGTCTCCTGCACACACCAGGTTTTTCCGGGAATATAGGAAGTGCGTCCGTCAAAAAGATTCTGCCCATCCTGCAGGTACAGCACCGGGAAACTCCGTTGCGGCTTAACATTATACTGTTCTGGCACATAGACAATCAGATTGCGATCTGCGGGCAGGATATGCGAGTGGAACTGGCTGTGCAACCGCAGGCGTGGATACCCTGGCAAAGGGCGTTCCTCGCGCTCCACCTCGGCAGGGATTCGCAGTAAACAGCCATCCTCCCTTTTGGAGCCGCTCAACCCGTTCAAGGGTATGGCTTGTTCTGTCTGGCTCACCCGTTGCGGCGCGTTCTTGTGCATTTTCTGGTAGTGTCCTACTCTAGGTACCGCTTCCGCTCCTGGCCCGTTCATGCGCCGAAGCGCCTGGTTTATGCATCTATAGTGTGTTGTTGCAGTTTGGATGTCCCCAGATTACCAGATAGGTACCCGCCGCCATGAACCGTGAGTATCACAAATGGTTTTCGTCCCGCCTTCAGCGCGACATGGAGTTGCTCACCTTCTCCGGTCACGGAGGCTGCACGGGCGTGCCCTGTATCGTTTTTCCCACGTCGTGCGGCAGGTTCTATGAGTTCGAGGACCGCAACATGGTTTCCGCCGTGGCGGAAAAAATAGATGCGGGCAAAATTCAACTCTACTGCGTCGACTCGGTTGATATGGAAAGCTGGTACAACCGCAGTGGGACTGGCCGCCAGAAAATTGGCCGGCATATGCAATATGAGAGCTACGTAATGGAGGAGGTGTTGCCGCTGATCCGGCAAAAAAACCACACCACCCATCTTTCCGCAGTAGGTTGTAGCTTTGGCGGCTACCACGCTGTCAACATAGCCCTGCGTCATCCTGATGTCTTTACGGGTTTTCTGTCCATGAGCGGGGCATTTGACCTTTCCAGTTTTCTGCGCGGGTACTATGACCAGGATTGCTACTTCAATATCCCTCCGCACTATATCGCCAACATGACGGACAACTGGTACCTCGACCGCTACCGCCACAATACCTATGTGTTGGCGACTGGCGTCCATGACCAGTGCTGGGACCAGAACGAACGCCTTGCAGCCCTGTTCCGGGCCAAAGACATACCGCATCGTCTGGATGTATGGGGAGACAGCACCGGCCATGACTGGCCCTGGTGGCAGAAGATGGTGCGCAACTACCTCTGAGAATGGTTTCGCGTTGCGTTGCAATCTATGGCGAGCGCGGCGAAGTTCCAATGCATGATGCCCGTTGCCAACAGCGCCACACTCTTACACCCGGTTGCGCTTGTCCTGCATCACGCGCACAAACGCAAATAGCGTAATAAGCGCGATCACCGTCTGTGACGTCACACAGTACAGGCACCATGTGTGCAGTACGTTGGCCTCAATGCTGGTTAAGTAGAGTGCGAATGCCAGCCCCACCATCGCCGCCAGCAACACCAGCCTGCGGCTGCCACGACCATCGAACACCAGCAGCAGGAGCAGGCCTGTGTATCCAATCACACCGATGCCCGCCACAGGAAAACCACCCAGCTCGGCAAAGCGGCTGTGGTTCACTACGCCACAGTCCCAGTGCTCGTTGATGCTGCACGGCGGAGCATCTGTGGAATAGTGGATGCGCAGGGCGAGCGTGGATGTGACAATGCCCGCGAGCGCCAGAAGCATGAGGATGTAGCGCATAGGCTTACGGCTTTTCCTTTTCTTCTTTGGCCGTACCAGTCGCCTCAGCCTGTTGCTTCAGTGCATGGATCACTACGCGAAGCATTTCTTCCTCGGGTGCCGGCTTGCCCGTCCATATTTCAAACTGCCTGCATCCCTGCTGCACAAACATCTCAACGCCCGTGATGATGGGAATGTTCTTCTGCCGTGCCATGCGGATCAGTGGTGTCTCCACGGGGTTGTAAACGAAGTCGAAGACGAAACTGGCATTGATCTCTTTTGGCTCCAGCAGGCTTTGCTGCTTTTGGCCAGTCTGTCCGATGGGTGTGGCATTGATGATGACATCGAAGGTTGTCTTGGCCACAGCCTCTCGCTTAATAACCTTTGCACCGGATTCCTTGGCCAGTTTGGCCGCAGTGGGAGCCGTGCGGTTGAGGATGAAGACCTCCGCACCCTTGTCACGCAGGGCAAACACAGCAGCGCGTCCTGCGCCGCCCGCACCCATTACGAGTACCTTTGCGCCCTTGAGCGCCAGCCGCTTTTCAAGCGGTCCCACAATGCCGGCAACGTCAGTGTTGAAGCCGTAGAGCTTCCCGTCCGGCATGCGCGACACGGTGTTCACCGCGCCGATTTTTGCCGAGAGTAGGTCTGTCCGCTCCAGATGCTTCATGATCTCCTGCTTCAACGGCATCGTCACGCTCAGCCCCTGCAGCGGAATCTCCTTCACCAGATTCATCAGGTCGCTCAGCTTGCTGGTCTGCAGCGCAAGGTAAACAGCGTTCACCGTCTCGCGGCGGAAGGCCGTGTTCATCATGATGGGGGAGAGAGAATGTTTGATCGGGTTGCCGGCTACGCCATAGACCTTGGTCGCCGCATCCACCTGGTCAATGCGATAGGTCTCAACAAGTGTGCGTGCCGCAATCTGTCCAGGGCCGGTTTCCTCGCCCGTGGTAGCTGCCGCAAAAGTGAACATGCTGCCGGCGCGCACGCCGAGTACCCGGCTGATGACGCCGTAGTCACCCATGCAGATGCCGATTACGTTGGCGCGATCCGCTGTTGCCTCAAGGAAGCGCATCAGAGTCACGTTGTCCGAAAGCGTCTTCGCCGTCGGCACAATCTTGATGAACTCTGCCTGGAAAGGGAGCATCCGATTAAAGATGCCGTCCAGGTCTCTCGTGGCCTCAAAGTCATGATAGCTCACGATTAACGCTGCGCCCTGTTCGCGGAGCTTGTCCAAGTCGCCTTTCTTCAGGGACTCAGCCGTCTGGAGTTCCACATCAACGATGTGGAAACCGGAGGATGCCGCCTTCTGGAGAACTTCCATCTCCGCTGCCACTGCGCCCTTGAACTTGCCGCCATTGGGTGCGCGGCGGCAGGTTGCAATTGCGGTCGCCTGACTATGGTCCTGCAGGAACTGCTTGAGTTTGGGTAGGGCGAGAAGCGGCTTTTCAAGGTAGTCCAGCCGAAACTCTAAAAAGGAGCTTTCTTTCACTGCGGCAGTGGCCTTTTCAACCATGTCGCTTGCACTGGAGCCGATGATGGCCACGCATACTTTTCCTATGCGGGCGCGCAGATACTGGGGAGCTATTCCGGGAGCTTGATTTTTCATTGCCACAATCGCAAAATCTTACCTTTGCTTGGCTCAGGATGCAACTTTTTGCATGATTTTCCAGCATGTCTTGACATCGCGATCCCTGGCACGGCAGGTCAAGAGATATGACCCACATACGCCGACCCCAAAATCAGAATTTGTCATATACAAGAATAAACCCTCTTGAATTAGAGTACTCTATAAAATAGAGTTTCTGAGGGATTCAGTTACGTCACGACTAGAGATAGCGTGACGTGTATGGGCCTGATGCCTTCTATGCCTGTCCGCTATGCAGAATTACGAAGAGTAGTAGGGGGCACGGCAGGCACGGTCGTAGACGGCCAAGCTGCATGCGGTTTGCACTACAAGCCAGAAGAAAGAGCACCAAAGAGGAGGCACTATGACAATTGAGACGCAGGATGAATTGCTGAACCGCCTTTCCCTGATGGAGCGGATGGTGCAGGATGGGCGTCGCTCAACCAGCTACCACGGATGGATGTTCCTTCTTTGGGGGATAGGGTATGCCGTTGCGATTGGATGGGTCTACTATTTGCCAAAGCCCATCCTGGCTTGGCCTGTCACAATGACGCTGACCGCGATTGCCTGTGTGGTCATAGGCAGGGTGAAAGACAAGGGACAGCCCTGCACTGCGAAGTCGCGCGCACTCGGCGGAATCTGGATGGCCACCGGATGCAGCATTTTCATTCTGGCCTTTGGCAGCGCATTCAGCGTTCATGGATGGTCGCAGCCGCAGGCAATGATGGCCGGCATAGAAATTCTCCTAGGGTTGGCCCATGCCTCCAGCAGCTTTACTCTCAGATGGCGTATTCAGTTTGGCGTGGCTCTGCTGTGGTGGGCTTGCGGAGTGGCTTCGTTTTACGCGGATGCGGCCATGCTCTTGCCAATCCTGCTTGTTGCCACGGTGATTGGAAACTTCGCCTTTGGCATCTACCTGATGATGCTGGAAGCGCGTGACAGCAGAGGGAGAGCGCTTCATGCCTGAGCTGCCGGAACTGAATCCTGTCATTCACGGCAAGCTTCGACTGGCGGTGCTGTCGCTACTCTCTGGTGTGGAAGTGGCGGAGTTTATCTGGCTGCGAGAGAAAACCGGCTCGACCGACGGCAACCTGGGGGCGCAACTGCTCAAGCTGGAGGAAACGGGATACATCGCCATTGAAAAGAAGTTCGTCCACCGCAAGCCCGTCACCCTCTACCGCATGACAGAGGAGGGGCGCGCCGAACTTGCCAACTATGTGCGGGCTTTGAAGCAACTGCTTGGCGCCGCTCTGCTGCCCTAGTCACGAGCCGCTCCTGCCCTATTGCTTCTAGCGAGCAGTCGCAGCCTTCCAGGTGGCAATCGTGGCTGTCGACCCGCCAGGGTCGCTGTTTCCAAGGGAAAATGCTCTCGAAAGCCCGGTTACCGCCTTCGTAGCTCGTTACAGTACAGCCTTATGTCACCGGAAGGCTAGAATGCATCCAAGCATTTGGCAATGGCACCATCACGGCAAACCCGCGCATCCGAGTTCACTGCTCCAGCGCTTGCGCAGGCCCATGACGCTGCTAGTCATGGCGCAAACGGCAATGACTCTAAGATCGTAGCGATCGGTCACATCCAAGCTGTCCGCAACCGCATTTCTGAATTGTTCGGCAGCGGTCCAAGCCTGACTGAGGTTGTGGACACGGCAGCAAGAGTAGCCGAGACAGACGCTCCTGTGCTCATCAGCGGAGAGAACGGTGTTGGCAAAGATTTTCTTGCCCGTATAATCCACGACTGTTCTCCGCACGGTAACGGCCCATTCATAAAGGTGAATTGTGCAGCCATTTCCGCCGATGCTTTGTCGAACGAGCTATTCGGCAATAAACACGGAAATATGGAGGAACACGGACGGTTCAGGCCGGGCAAGCTTGAACTAGCGGATACTGGAACCCTTTATTTGGATGAAATTGGTGATATGCATCTATCGACGCAGGCAAGACTGCTGGATGCGTTGCAGGAAGGAGTCCTCCTGCGGTTGAGCATCGGGAGCGGTCTTCCACCGGATGTGCGGTTGCTGTGCGCCACAACAAAGCCGCTGGAGAAGCGGCTGGCTGAGGGGCTTTTTCGCGAAGATTTGTTCTACCGCATCAATGTGGTCCCAATACACATCCCTCCACTGCGTGAGAGGCAGCAAGAAATTCCCATACTTACAAGCCAATTTCTCGAGAAATACTCCGCACTCTATGGCCGGGAGTTACCAACTTTCACGCCTGAGGCCAGCGCTGCGTTGCTGCACTATAGCTGGCCGGGTAATGTCCGTGAACTGGAAAATCTTTGCAAACGCTTTGTGATTGTGGGCCATGAAGACCTTATCCTGCATGAGATTTCAGCCAGCAGCGAGAGTGACGAGCTTGCCGAAAGCCTGAAGTCCGATTTCGGCTCGCGGATGGAAGATTCCCTTCAAACTGGCCAAATAGTGGCTATTGCAGGCATCGCCGATATTGTTTCTTCGCTCGATGCTGGCCAATCCCTCGTTGAGATTGGGCGACGGGCTGCATGGGAGGCAGAGAAAAGGGCAATCCAGTATGTGCTTTCCGGAACCCACTGGAATCGCCGTGAGGCCGCCCGCAGACTGAAGGTGAGTTATAAAGCACTCCTTAACAAGATCAAACGGCTACAACTGGGTGTCTAGTCCCAGCATTTGATGGACATCCTATATAGGTTGGAAGCAGGCACTAAGGGCCATATGCTGCACCAAGGCGCTGCAACCGCACAGGTACTCCGTCGACGAACCCAGCCTGTCCTGTGCTAAGGCATGCGACCCCGACCCGACAGGGGCCAAACAGAACCTCCAGATGAACCGACTGGGCGAGTTCATCGGCTGTTCCTTCTTCTCTTGCCCTCACGAGTGCAAGAGAAACTCAATCCCACCACAACAACTTCCAATGTCATAACCGAATCGAAAACACGAAAAATACTGAACAGCACTTTTGGCTTGGATGGCACGGGAATAAGTATCCCTCGTGTAATCCCGGCCTACCCTTGTCGAAGCAGCCATGTCGTGCGCGGCATTCTCAATGTTTGTCGGTCCATCAAAGTTTTGGAAGACATCACCCAATCTACATTGAGATTGAAGCTTGTCGTTGTGCTTCATGCAGACTGCCTGCTTGTTCACGCTCGCAGTCTCATGTGATGGACCCCGTCTATAGATGTGACGCACGTCACACATGACTGTGACGCTTGGTACTTATGACTGTGATGTCCACCACATCCCCACGCCCAAACGCGGGATAGTCTGCGTTCAGTTGATGAAATCTCAGGTAGATAATTTTTTGCTGTGGAGACTCATGACCATATCAGGTACTGGAGGGCTGTCACTGATGTATCGGGAACCCAAGTTGTCTTTTGCCAGTCCTCTTTTTCTGGCAGGCATTTTCATCGTAATTCAATCTTTAGCACCTCATGCCCTAGCAATCCCTGCATTCGCCCGTAAATACCACACTGCTTGTGCCACTTGCCATAATAATTGGCCCGAACTCAATGATTTTGGGCAGGCATTCAAGCTCAATGGCTTTAAATTCCCGAAGGACGATGAGGATTTCCTCAAAGAGCCGCCTCTTATGCTGGGTGCCCAGGCCCAGAAGGAAGCATTCCCGCATTCTATCTATCCCGGTGAGCTTCCTATTCTTCCAATCGCTTTTCGCTATTCCGGCTACTTCACCTATAACACAGCTCAACCATCTGCCGTGACGGCTGCGGTTGGTTATGTTCCGCAAACAGATCTCTTCCAGCCCAATACCTTCACGATCCTAGCCGCTAGCAGCCTTGGACCTTCGCTAGAGTTCTGGATCGATGACGATATATCAACGGGCGGCTCTGGGGCCGCTGGAGGGCTGGGCGACGCTTATATCAAAGCAAATGATTTTATTGGGCATTACCTGCATGTTCCCCGGAACGACTTGAATGTCCGCGTTGGGCAGTTTGAAATTGATCTCCCATTTACCCAGGCGCGAACAATCAACCTGTCTGACTATGCGATCTACGACGAGACGGCTTATGTAAATCCCTCCGGCAGCGGACCTCTCATTGGGACAACTGCCAACCCGTTTGCATTTTCAGCGCCTCAACGCGGTATCGAAATTGGCGGGTATCCTCATCAGGGTTATTCCTGGTGGTCGGTTGCGGTTTTGGATGGCAGTAACGACGTCCAGGCGACCCGCAATTCCAAGGATATCTATATCAACTTAGGCCAACGCTTCAATCTTGAACGAAGTGCTGATGTCCGCAAGCAAGTTCAGGCATCGGGCCCCACCGGCATCCATGATCACACCTCGATCCGGTTCAATGCCTTTGGATATTTTGGAAAGAATGAACTCAATCAGGGTGGATCACTGTATGCGGCACTACCCACGATAAGCGAGCCCTTCTATCGAGCGGGCGGTGCGTTCGATTATAGATTCCGCGGCAACTTTGAGCTTTGGGGTCTGTTTGAGCATGGCCATGATGCCAATCGTGCAGTGAATACTACAAGTACCGGTTTTGTGTCAGTCACGCCTGTAACTTTCACAGGGGGATTCATTGAGGCCCAATACTGGATCTATCCGTGGCTCATTGGCCTCATGCGCTATGACGGCGTGAATTCTCCCACAGACCGTATCAATGGTGTTTCGCGCCACGATACCAGAGGCATCTACAGTCCGGGATTGCAAATTCTGGTCCGTCCCAATATCAAACTCGAGACGGAATATTCGCATAGTTATCAACAGCCAGTTCCTGGAACTAATACGTTCTATCGCGGTAACAAGCTCCTGTCGGGAATTGATTTTGTGTTCTGACAACGCGTGATGGATTGGGATCAACTAACTACAACCACTTCAAGAGGAGATACAGAAATGAATATGTATAAGAAAATTATCGTCCCCGCCCTTGCGTTGCTCACAATGGCATCCATGACAACGTTTGCGAAGGCTGCCGATGTTAAGGGAAAGGTTACAGCGCAAGGGATGCGTTCACCGGAGAACATAGTCGTTTACATTGACACTATCCCGGGAAAAACCTTCACACCCCCAACGCAGAATCCAGTTATGAACCAGTCCCATCTGGCCTTTGCCCCGCATGTCCTGGTTGTAGTTAAGGGGACGACGGTTGAATTCAAGAATGAGGACGCAGTCGGCCACAACGTATATTGGCCAGCCATCAACCATAACCGCAAGCTGGCGCATAATCTGGGTACCTGGCCACAAGGCATTTCCAAGCCGTTCACTTTTAATGATGTAGGCGATGTTCCCTTACTTTGCAACGTACACCCTGAGATGTCGGGTTACGTTTACGTTGCTCCTACATCCTATTTTGCTGTAACTGACAAAGAAGGTAACTTCACGATCAAAGATGTTCCTCCAGGCCAGTACACGCTTAAGACATGGAGCGAAGAAGCCAAGCCTGGGACGCAGCCGTTGACAGTAGGTGCTGGTGCGGCAAACGTCAATATAACCGTGAAGAAATAAAACAATGAGTGGCAGAGAAGCAGGCACGGATGTTGAGGTAACGGTGGAGCGGCAACACACCGAAACGCTTTATCCCTCGATATCCTGCCTGCTCATCTGGTAACTTCACACATTAGCTCAATTAATTGATTCCTAAAGCCGCTTGAGAAGGGACGTAGCCGTGGCTCAACACAGGAAGCTTGCACTCTTGTCCGCCGTTTTGCTTGCAGTAGGCACTTTCGTCAGTTGCGCCTGGGCTGGAGATGTGAAGGGAAAGATCACAGCTCGAGGAATGCGTACCTTGGAGAATATTGTTGTGTACGTCGATACCATACCAGGCAAAACATTCCTCCCTCCAGTACAGCATGCAGTCATTGACCAGGTACAAATGGTCTTCGTCCCTCATGTTCTTGTTATTGTGAAAGGCACTACGGTCAATTTTCTAAATGATGATCCAGTGCAACACAACGTATATTGGCCAGCTATCAATCATGACCGCTCTAAAGCACACAATATGGGCACATGGCCGCAAGGGATCGTGAAGTCCTTCACTTTCAATGAACTGGGCGATGTTCCCTTACTTTGCAAAGTACACTCAGAAATGTCCGGCTACATAGTCGTTGTACCAACACCCTACTTTGCAGTAACTGACAAGGAAGGTGCCTTCACGATTACAAATGTACCTTCAGGCCAGTATGTCCTGAAGACATGGAGCGAAGAAGGCAAGCCAACTACACAGACGGTGACTATAAATAATTCCGCAGACACCAACTCCCACCCAACATGCAACTGCACGACCTGTAACTCCTGTGCAACGTCGGTAACCAATGTAAATATTACTGTAAAGAAATAAGCCATCGTTGATGGGACGTGTTCATGGCCACAATGAATTCAGGATTCTATAAAGCTAGTTGAAAGTTTCTTTCTGATGTAACAAAGCCCTATTATCCGCAGGGGCAGTATGCAAAATATTGTGCCTATATCACCAGTAGCAGAGGAGCTCTCCGTGGGCGCAGGATGGTCCTGGATTCGACAATGGAGCAGGTATGTCAGTTAATAAGTTACAAAAGGCTATTTCCTGGGTGCCGCATTTATTTGCAGTCTGTCTTGTCCTTTTGTTGGCTGTCATTGCGTGGCAGGGGGGCGCAGATTGGCATGCATGGAAACAGTACAAGCAGGGGCCTGTCCAATTTGCGCACATGCGGCAGGGAGTAATAGCCTGGAAGCAGCCTGTACTGCCGACGCAATATGTGCAGGCGAGCTGCGGATCCTGCCATCGAGAGGATTTGCCCCAGACTCCAAGGTTAAATCATGGCCGGCAAGTGATTGCAAAGTTCAATTGCATCGGTTGCCATAGGCTTCAGGATATTGATCGCCCAGCCATGCTAGGCCCCGACCTGACCAGCGTTGGGACAAAGGTAAGCCGCGAATGGATATATAAATGGCTGAATGAGCCGAGAACTCTAACTGACACGGATGGCAACGTGACAGTTGATGGAGTAGCAACAAGTCCGCGGATGCCTAAATTCAGCTTGAGCGAGCAGGAGTTAAGTGCGCTCTCAGCATATCTAAGCGTTCAGCGGGCAAAGTCTGTTCAGCCTTACAGATTCAATGCGCGCGTCGTTGCCGTCGTTGCGAAAAAAGGGGATGCATCTGACCTCGGGAAAATACGATTCAATCAGATGTTTTGTGTCACCTGTCATGCCCTTGCTGTTGATCGGGGCGGTGAAACCACTTTGATCGGTGGGGATATAGGGCCTGAATTGACCAAGGTCGGCAGCAAAGTTAAGCCGGAATGGCTGGTGTCATGGTTGCGTGATCCTCAAGGATATTTACAGCACACGAAGATGCCACAGTATCAATGGTCTGATCAAGATATGTATGAAGTAACAACATATATTCTAAAGCGGCTGACTGACCCAGATCTATTGAAGGATGTCCCCCAACTAGGGAAGCCAACTGATGCGGAAGTTCAGCTTGGCAAGAGCCTATTCGTAGAAAAGGGCTGTGCAGAGTGTCATGCGATTGAGGGGGTCATCCCGGAGAAGAATTTTGCACCCAATCTCTCTGCATTTGGTATGGTGGCTGGCCCCTATCTTGAAGAAGGCCACAAGGCACGTAAACAACCAGCCAGTTTGCATTTCATTAAGGGAAATGTGTCGTCATTCGATGTCATTGTGTCAAAAGTTCCTAAGTTCCTAATTTCCTTTATTCAGGAAAAGGTAACTAATCCTGCTTCCGTTACACCTAAGACAAACATGCCTCAGTTTCATATGAGCCAGACTGATGTGAGGGACCTAACTACAGCTCTGCTCAGCATGACTGGGACACCAATTACGACCAACGGACACAATTCATTAGTCATTCCGCGAGCGCATGCAGAGTTTCATCCCAATGGAAAGTTTGGGCAACTCTACGAGCGTTACAAGTGCTATGTGTGCCATGCGTTCAATGGGTATGGTGGAACTCTTGCTCCGGATCTCTCTAATGAGGGTAGCCGGTCTCAGCATAAGTGGCTGGTTGAATTTTTGAAGAATCCTCAAACTTTGCGGCCAACACTTACAGTGCGTATGCCGGAATTCAATATGTCAGACGAAGATGCGACTACGATTGCTGATTACATATCTACCGAGTTGCGTAGCACCAGTGTGGGGGCAGTCAAAACAGATGCTAAGGAGTTTACGCCGCAAATGGCAGAGCATGGCAAGCAACTCTACGAAGCAAAGTATCAATGCCAATCGTGCCATACGATAGGAGCGTCAGGAGGCTATGTGGGGCCAAGCCTAAACAATGCGGGCAATTGGCTCACTCCATCATGGATTGAGGCGTGGCTACGCAACCCACAGTCATTGGTGCCGGGGACGATTGAACCACGTCAGGCATTCACCGATGAAGAGATTCGGGATCTGAGCGCTTATCTATTGACCCTGAATCAGGAACCTGCATCCGTGAGTGCAGCATCAGCAGCGGGTGCAGGAGGACAACAATGAAGCTCCCGATTATCTATATAGCAACGCTTATCACTTGTCTTGGTTTGGCTGCCTATACCAGGAAAAGCTTCACGACAACACCGTGCTGGTGCTGGTCGGCGGATCAGCACATGGTCGCACGACCCCATGTAGCAGGCAATGAATTCGCTTCTTATGGCTCCTACGGTTCCGAGCCTGATTGGAGCAACCCGGAACATCTTCTTGAGCTTAATTACCAGCAAGAGCAAGGCAAGGGCCTTTACTATCAGCAGTGCGTATGGTGCCATGCGGATGCAACACCAGCTGGTCCTTCCAATCGTTCCAATGTTACTCCTACTCCACCTCTCATGAATGATGGCGCGGTCTTCAATGGAGAAAGTGACGCAAAGCTGCGCCAGATTATCAACCTGGGAGGACTGGCTGTTGGTAAGTCAGCAATGATGCCACCTTACGGCAAGTCGCTAGCCCCTGACGAGATAGATGCACTGATAGCATATATGAGGGTAATTGCAGTACCCGCATATCCAGGGAAGTCAAGTAAGGTGCATAGAATATGGGGAACTAAGCCATCATGAAATGCCCTATTTATTCGCTTACCACCGTTTGTAGACTTCTCACCGGAAGTTTGCTCCTTATGGTGATGACATCTGCATTCGCTCAGGTAAGTCCGGTCGAGATCGTGAATCCGAAGCTGAAAGCCGACGAGCTAAGATATCTTCCGCAAATGCAGATGCTTCAACAGGCTATTACAGCGACTGAATTTAGTTTTCCCTTCAGGTTAGCTCGATATCCTAATGCGAAGGCAGGGAATCGCGCATCATTGGACGCCAATGGCATCGAATTCGTCTATTTTCAGCATAGCGTTGTGCTGAAGATTTCCGGAGTCTACAAGGCAGCTTATAACTCTACACAACTCTCAGAGAACGAACGGGCCAGCCGGACTTTGCAAGACGTGGTCGTTCCCATTTTGCGTCTCGTCACGCAGCAAATCCCTCCTGCCGTAGATTGTGAGGGTATAGGTTTTGAAATTATCTATAACACCCGCGATGCCAATAAGGTATACGACTATGAAGGGCAAGAGGTTCTAACTGCTGTATTCGGCCGTGATGACGCATTTGCCTACGTTAAGGCAACTGCGGACACAGAGCGACAGCAGATATTGAACCGGTCGGAGATATTTGTCGACGGCAAGGATTTCGGCCTGGCTCCAGGACAGCATGATCCACTCAACGTGCAAGCCCTTGAACGGTCGGTTCCACAACAAGAGCGGGATGTGGCTTCTTCGACACCGGCGAGTACGCCAACTGTTGTTGTTTCTCGTGCTGCCGTCTCTCCATCTGTTTCAGATGCAACAGCTAAAAGTCCCTTGAAGGCTCCTCCAACTTCAACGGACACCATGCGGTTGCAAGCACTGTTTCAAACTCAACTCAATGCGATTATGAAAGAGGATGGAACCAAGTTTCATTTGGTGGAGCATCCGGCGCCTTCATTTGAAGCTTATGGTGGTCAGACAGTGCTGCATCTCACGATGGACAACACCCTTTCGTTTGATGCTCATACAAGCTCAATTTACAAGCGTGCGGCGCAGAGCTTTGATGTTTTTCTTGCGCCCGAGTTGAATAGCTTGTTAGATGTGCTTCCTGCAAGTGCAGAATTCGATGCATTGGAGTTTTCCATTATCAATAGGGTGACTGGTGGCCAAGCTTCGGAAACTGTTCAGTACATCTGCCCATTGAACTCAATCCATTCGTTTGTTGAAAATAAAATATCCAGCCAGGATTTGATTAATCAGAGCATTGTTTTGGTAAATGGAGTGCGGATTGGGTTGAATCTACAACTAGTTGAGTAGCGTTGTAGTTATAAGAACTTCGATCACATACAGGGTTTAAGTGCCAGGCCAGCACTAGACGATGCAATACGGACGGTTGCACGTTATCGCGTGGAGCCGGGATAGCCGTTGCGTGCCGGGAGCTTGTGTCATGTCCATTTATATCTCCACAGATAAAGTTGTCGGCTCATCATCTACTTACTAAAATCAAGCAGGGTAAGTTGTGCGTCGATAGTTAATAGGAGTTACGTACTCCTTATAGATAGATATCCATCTTTATGTTGATAAATATATCCACATTTATATCCATGACAGGAAAGAAGTAGCTCTGTAGAGTTAGCTTGCCTTCCATATCAAGAGCAATTAATACTATCAAGTTGATAATGGATGAATGGGGACATAGTTAGCTGATGAAGTTATTCTGGAGCACTGCGGCTGCGCTATCTATTGTTGTTGCAGGCCTTGTTTCCATGGCTCAGGAGGCTCCAGTTGCAAGCCATGTATCGCAAGGTTCCGAGACGAATCCGGAGATTGGTTTCATTCAGAGCCGGCTGCTTGTGCCAGGAGAACCAGGCACGCAGTTCCCAAATGGAAGTCGTATGGTACGGATGAGACTAGGAGTGGCCTCTCGCTCTCCGGTCATCATGACGCCCCAATTCTTTGCTGTGGCAAGGCCACGGATATCCTCCGATGGCACTAAAGTCGTGTTCTCCGGGAAGATGGAAAGAAACTCAATCTGGCAGATATGGGAGATGGCGGTTGATGGTTCCCATCAGCGTCAAGTTACTCACTGTTCTGGAGATTGCCTCCTACCGGACTATCTTCCTCGAAACCAGATTGTTTATACGGCTATCAGTGGGAATGGCGTGCAAAGATCTTCGGCTTTGTATGTTTGCCAGGGAAATGGGGATGGAGCCCACCCAATTACTTTCGGTCCGGGTGATTTTCAGGTAGAAGCCGTTCTTAGCAGTGGACGGATCCTTGTTTCGGCAAGGTATCCGCTACTTGCAGGGAACACGGGATCGGGGCACCGCAGGCTTTATACGATCCGGCCGGACGGTACTGGCCTGAGGCTGTTTCGCCAGGATCTATCCGCAGGTTCTGTCCATTCAGGCGCAGAAGAGTTGGCAGACCGTACGGTACTATTCGTGGAGGGAAGAGACACGGTTGCCGAGCAAGTAGGTGGAGATCTGGCGTGGATTCTGCCCGGTGGATTGCATGCCGAGGTGATTGGCGCAGCGCCGTCGGTCTTTGAATCAGCCCATGAACTTCAGGCGGGGAGTCTGATAGTCGCGAAGCAGAGCTCTGGCGGCTCTGTCACAACCCGTACATTCGACCTGTACTCTTTTGACCTGCGCAGTAAGACCCTTGGAAATCGTCTATATCATCAGCCAGAGATGTCCAGTATCTCTCCCGTGCCATTTGCCCCCCATCCAGAGCCGTTGAGTTATCCAAGCATCCTTCATCTGGAACAGAAGAGCGGTCGCATTCTATGTCTCAACTCCTATGTTTCAGGAGATGAAGAGCATGGCCACACCGCTATACCCATTGCGCAGGTGCGGGTGATAGCGCTGGAGCAAAGCCTCCATGAGCGCGTTCTGGGAAATGCACCGGTAGAGAAGGATGGCTCCTTTTACATGACCGTTCCCTCTGACATGCCCATCCGTTTTGAATTACTGAATTCCAAGGGTGTGGTGATGCGCGTCCAGAAGAGCTGGATATGGGCACGTCCAGGCGAAGACAGAGGTTGCCTGGGATGCCATGAGAACCCGGCCCTTGCGCCTGAAAATCGTTGGCCCCTTACGCTCAATCGCTTCGACACGCCGACTCCCGTGGGGGTTTCTGTACATCCGTAGGCAACATACCTGGAATTAGAGGGCCCGATGAGTATCTCCCGACGTCAAATCGTAATCCTTCTGGCTGCCGGAACACCGTTTCTGGCGTTGTGCGGACTTTTGGGACAGGTCCCACCCTCTGCTCAGAATCAGCTTGCTGCTTTTCCTCAGTTTGAGGATGTGACGGCGAAGTCTGGCATTCATTTCCAGCACTCATTCGGAGAGAAGGACCTGCGTACGATCCTGGAAGGGACCGGCTCCGGCTGCGCCTGGATCGACTACAACAATGACGGATTTCTGGATCTTTACGTGGTCAACGGTCGGCATGTGGATGGACTCACGGATCATTCCGCACCCGATGGCATGGATGCCACCAATCACCTGTATCGCAACAATGGCGATGGAACTTTTACCGATGTCACAGCGCAGGCGGGCGTACCGGGAAAGGGCTTCGGGGTCGGTGTCACTGTGGGAGATTTCGACAACGATGGTTACGAAGACATCTATGTGACCAACTACAAATCCGCCATTCTGTATCACAACAACGGCAAAGGGGGCTTCACCGATGTCACAGCAAAGGCGGGCGTAGACAACGCGTATTTCGGCACGGGAGCGGCATGGATTGATTATGACCGGGATGGGCATCTGGATCTGTTCGTGGGAAATTACCTGAAGTTTGAATCTAACTATCATCAGTTTTATTCCGCCGAACATTATCCGGGGCCATTGAGCTATGACCCGGAGGTAAACCGCCTGTTCCATAACAACGGGGATGGGACCTTTACGGACGTGTCGAAGCAATCTGGAATTGCCAGCGAGCCGGGCCGGGCGATGGGTGTGACAGTCGGGGACTATGACAACGACGGCTGGCCAGATATCTACGTTGCCAACGACACCATGAAGAGCTTTCTTTACCACAACAACCACAACGGGACGTTTACTAATGGTGCCTCCGATCTGAACGTGGCTTACGGACAGAATGGGGAGGCGGCAACGGCAATGGGCCCCATCTTTGGAGACTATGACAATGATGGCTGGCAAGACCTGTTTGTTTCCGATGCGCGCTACCATCGGCTCTATCACAACCCAGGCAAAACCGGCGGCATGTTTGACGATGTGACGGATCAGAGCGGCGTGGGCGCAGCTTCCGGTCAGTACGTTGGATGGGGAACCGGGTTCTTGGATTTTGATAACGACGGCTGGAAGGACCTTTTCATTGTGAATGGCGGGTTGACCTGGCTAGTTCCCATGGA
>VFSW01004579.1_pt1 | contig 20591 bp, 29 predicted proteins | sample 5358111 | NCBI WGS metagenome assembly VFSW01 (sample SAMN11554181, study PRJNA540505) | mine drainage metagenome | isolation source: sediment from site ElyBrook_90M | place: USA: Ely Copper Mine, Vershire, VT | collected 2017
GCTTCGTTACCTTGTCAAAATAAATCATGCGTCGCCGTCCATTGTACCTTATCCGGCGGCGTCAATGAAACCATCGAGATCGCCCTCGAGGACTTTTTCCGGATTCGAGGATTCATGGCCTGTACGGTGATCTTTCACCATTTTATACGGATGGAGAACGTAGGAACGGATCTGGCTCCCCCATTCGTTCGCGGTTGTTGCGGCGATGGAACGGCCTTTCGCTTCGGCCTCGCGACGCGCTTCTTCTTGAGCAAAGATTTTCGCCTTCAAGAGCTCGAGAGCCTTCTCGCGATTGGCCTGCTGGCTACGCTCGCTTGAAACGTGCACAGAAAGATTCGTCGGCACATGCGTGATGCGTACGGCCGTTTCGCGCTTGTTTACGTTCTGCCCGCCCGCGCCGCCGGATTTTGCAAATTGTATTTCGATATCGTCTGGTTTCAGTTCGACCGCGTCGGCGGGAATAAGGGTCGGGAGCACCTCGACAAGCGCGAAAGAGGTCTGGCGCTTTGCGGAGGCATTGAAAGGCGATTGGCGCACCAGTCGATGCACGCCGGCTTCACGCTTCAGCCGCCCATAGGCGCCGGCGCCGGTTATTTCCAAAAGGACATTGCGATATCCTCCTTGCGGATTCTCATTGGCATGCAGTTCGTGCACGCGCCATCCCTTCTTTGCCGCATAGCCTTCATACATGCGCCGGAGCATGCGGGCGAAGTCCTCGGCGTCATCCCCGCCGGCGCCGGCGAGAATGGCGAGCGAGGCGCTCCCTCGATCATGCGCGTCCCCCTCGCCACCCTCTTTGAGCATCTGATACTCCTGCACCAGGATTTGCGCCTGCGCCTTATCCTTCCAGAAATCAGGCGATGCCATCATCGCTTCCAATTCCGTGAGCCGTACTGCCTTGTTGTCAGCCATTGTGCGCCGTAATTACGAGACGGTATGGTCGCCAAGGGTACCGCCCGATTTTTTTATTGCGTACTCCAGCCGCTCTTTCTCTGCGCGCAATTCCTCGATTCTCCGGTGCATCTTCCTGCTCGCCTGGAGCGCCTGTTCGGGATCGACGAGGGCAGGTGCCGGTGCCCGGAGCGTACCCTCGACGCTCTTGTTGAATTCTTCTTCCAGTTCCAAAAGCTCTGTCTGCACTTTTCGATATTCCTTCGCAAGGTTAGCGGGGTTATTTTGCTTCAGGTCTTCGTGCCAGAGATGTTCGGCATTGCGGGCGTTTGAGATGCGCATACGTTCCAGGGACATATGCGCCTATAGTAGTCGAGATACACGAGCGGTGCAATCGGGGATCTTTCTTTGAGCCGCCTCCCAGGATTGAACTGGGGACCTACGGTTTACGATACCGTCGCTCTACCAGCTGAGCTAAGGCGGCGTCCCCCATTTCTACCATAGAATCTCTCTCTGAAAAAGTGAGCCGAGAGTCGGGATTGAACCGACGACCTCATCCTTACCATGGATGTGCTCTACCAACTGAGCTATCTCGGCTTTTCGCATCAACGCATACTAGCCGAATTCACACATACTTTCAATTTATTCATAAAAGCGTTGTATACTCCCCATATGGAAGGCCTCACGAACTACCAGAGAGAAGAACGCCCGTGGGGAAATTTCGAGCGCTTCACGCTGAATGAAAAGACGACCGTAAAGATAGTGTCAGTCAACGCCGACGAGTCCATCAGCTTGCAAACCCACGATCACCGCGACGAGTTCTGGCGCGTGATCAAGGGTTCAGGCGTGATGCGCATAGGAGAAAAAGATAACGCCGCCAAAGAGGGCGATCATTTCTTTAGCCCGCGACACTCTGAACATCGCGTTACGGGCGGCCCGAACGGACTCGTTTTCCTCGAAATAGCGTTCGGCGACTTTGACGAAAAAGACATCGAACGGCTGGAGGACCGGTACGGGCGCGCGTAGGTATTCCTCATCGCCTCTTGTGTGTTCGGCGAGCGCGCCGAACTACTTAAACGCAAACGCCATGAGTACGATGGTCAGAGCATTGAGGACCACCAACGCTATCACTTCTTGGGTCTTTGGGAGCGGGTGTTGCAGGAGATAGACCGTATAGATGATCGCCACGATTGCCGCGCCAATGAAGTTTCCTCGTATCATCACAGGCGAAGTATACGCCATACGCGCCCTCGTGGATGAGGTTAGAATCGAAATCGGTAGAGCGACATGTGTTTATATACCTACTCTTTCTCTCCCTTGAGAATTATTCTCTCATCAAAACCGCCTCTCTCACTTTTCTTTTTTGCCTGCAGTTCAGTTACGTTCCGGTAATCAGGCAATTTCCTCAAAGCATCAATTACTTCCAGAACATCTGCCAATTCCTCTGGATTACCTGCTTCTGAAAATTCTGCAACTTCCTCATCGAGTTTCTTTATGAGCTCTGCTTGAAATTCTTCAAGCGACGCGACGCGTTTTTCATACGGCACGCCCTTGCCGTCGAGCAGTTCTGGGATTTTATCTCTCACGAGTTTGTTGTAACTTTCCATAACAAAAGTATATCAGTTTCAACATTCCAACTGTCCGCTCCGTATGGACCGGACTCTAGACGGATATTTTCAATGCGCGAGAGACGGGACTTGGTCAGGAGTAATCCATTTGCCGTCGCAAACGGATTCTCACGACCCTGCCTCGCGGTGCTCGCTACTGCTCACACATCGCTCCGGCATTCAAGTCCCTTTTGAAACTCCGCTTCAAACTCTCACGCACAACGCACAAGCCCCTTTCGGGGCTTCTGTTTTGCGCGAGAGACGGGACTTGAACCCGCAACCTCCGCCGTGACAGGGCGGCGCTCTAACCAGTTGAGCTACTCCCGCAAACGAGTGTATCCTACCAAACTCTCTCTCAAATGTCGTGGAGCGACCAAAACGAGGAGCGCCCCCGCGGTTCCGTTTTCTGAAGTACTCTTGTGGTGCCGAGGGTGAGAGTTGAACTCACGACCTTCTCTTTATGAATGAGATGCTCTAACCACCTGAGCTACCCCGGCATCTGCCAACGCATCAATGAGCCCAAGAATCTGATATTTCAGGTCGGTGGCTCTGCGCACACGTAGCGCGCATACACCATAATATGAATCATGATTTTCGTAAACTTTCTTATTTGAACGTTTCTAGCCCGCGCTCATGAAGCCGCCCGCTTGAATCTCCCACAGTTTTTTATAGAGATTGCTCTCCTGAGCAAGGAGTTCTCCGTGCGAACCGGAAAGGACGACCGCGCCCGCATCCATCACGATGATGCGATCCATTTTCATGATGGTCGACAAGCGGTGCGCGATGGCGATGACGGTCTTGCCCTGCATAAGCCGCGAAAATGCATCCTGGATGAGCGCCTCGGACTCGGAATCGAGACTTGATGTCGCTTCGTCGAGTACAAGGATCGGCGCATCTTTCAGGATCGCGCGCGCGATCGCCACACGCTGGCGTTCGCCGCCGGAAAGCTTTACGCCGCGCTCGCCGACCATCGTTCCAAACCCTTCCGGATAGCGGTTGATGAATTCATCGCAGTGCGCTTGTCGCGCCGCCTCGAAGACTTCTTCATCGGTCGCGTCCTGACGGCCGTAGCGAATATTGTCCAGAAGCGAGCGGTGAAAGAGCATCGGTTCTTGCGGCACGAATGCTATTGCGGCGCGCAAGCTCTCTTGCGTGACGCCGGCTATGTTCTGTCCGTCAATGCAAATGGTTCCGCTCGTGACATCGTAGAGGCGTAAAAGCAGTTTCGTGATGGTCGACTTCCCGGCGCCTGAAGAGCCGACCAGCGCCACTTTTTCGTGCGGCGGTATGGCGAGATCGAAATCGAGGAGTACCGCTTGATTGTCGTGATACTCGAAATGGACATGCGCAAAGACGATCGCGCCTTCGCTGACATGAAGAGGCTTTGCACCCGCGGCATCTTGAATCGCATGCGGCGTCTCGAGAATATCGAGCATTTCAGTCGCATCGGCGAAAGCGTCGTAAAGCTGGCGCATGTTGCGCCCGATCCCCCAGATACGATTCATGAGGCCGAGGATATAAATCTGGATGAGCACGAAATCTCCCACCGTGACGACACCCTGTTCCCAAAGCAGTACCGCGCCAGCGAGGAGCGCCACCTCTATCCCGATGGCAAAAAGCCCCTGCACGCCGTAGACCCACGCATCGGCATCCCAAGCGCGCTTTGTCGCCGCATACCAGCGAAGAACCGTTTCTTTGAACCGCCCCTTCTCGTAGGGGGCGGCCGCAAAAGCGGTTATCGTCGAGTGGTTGAGTACCGTATCGGAAAGGAAGCCGGTTACCTTGCTGTCCTCCTCGGTGCGGGCGGCGCGGAGCGGCTGGCGCCACAGCACCATCCGAAACTGGATGTATACGAATATGACCGTCCATGCGAAGAGCCCGGCGCCGAGCAGGACGCTTCGCGCCGAGAGCACGCCGATGACGCCGATGGCGAAAACAAAAGCGGGAAAGAAATTAAGCAGCAGATTGTCGAGCACTTGTTCGAAGGAGCGCGCGTAGCGCGTCACACGGCGCGTGAGCGTGCCGGTAAAGTTCGAAATGAAAAACTCATGCGCGTGGCCGAGCAGGTAACCGAAAGCGTTTTCATACAAATCGGCCATCACGCTCGCCTCCATGCGCCCGATCGTGAGCATGCGCGCCCGCTGTCCGATCCATCCAACAAAATTTATCGCGGCAAAGATGACGAGCACGAAGAAGAGCGCTTGCACGGTGCTCGGAGCGGGTGTGCCGCCGGAGAGCAGGTTGATGAACTGCCGCAGATACAGCGGCGCGATGACCGCGGCCGCTTCAATACTGACCGTCGCGACGAGCGCGATACTCAAGGATTTCGGATATACGAGCGCGGCTTTGCCGTACGCGCGCAGTACAGGCCATACGCGCGCCGTTCTCTTCTTGTCGGGAGGCATGGAAATCCCATAATATCACTCACGCCCTGAAACAGGGCGGCGCTCAGGCGAGACCCGGGAAATAATCGGTCTTGATGGAAAAGCGCGACACGCCGAGCGAGAGGAGGATACGCTTCATGCTCGATACCATGCCGGGCGGCCCGGAAAGATAGAAAAGACGTTCGCGATAATCGGGAATCTCGCTCTTGATGAGCGGCGCATCAACCATCCCGGCATGCGCACCCGGTAGAAGTGGGGTTTCGGCCGTGAGCGCGTAGACGGTACGGAGCCCCTCTCTTGCAGCGCGCGCAAAAACGTCCTGATACGCCACTTCGGAAGCCGTACGGCTCGCGTAGAGCAATACCGCATCGCGCGATTCTCCGGAAAAGACAAGGTGCCGGGCCATGCTCGCAAACGGCGTAATGCCGACGCCGCCCGCGATGAATGCGAGCTTTCTCTTCTTGTCTTTCGGCAACGTGAATTCGCCGGCGAGCGACGCGCCGGAGACGATACCCTCTCGCGGAAGCGCCGCAAGCGCGCGCTTGAACGCGCTCGGCGCATCGTAGAAACGGACGCCGAGGCGTACGTTCTCTTCCTGAGGCGCTGAGGCGATGGTGAAGTAGCGGCGGTTGCCACGGCTGTCAAAGGGAACTTTCGCAAGCGTCCATTCCAGATACTGTCCGGGAGCGAAATCCAGGCGGCGATCGGGCCGGAAGACGAATTCATATATCCCGCGCGCAAGCTTGTGGCGCTCGATGAGCGTGAACGTATAGCGTCCTTTCGGACTGACAAGGTACGCGAAGGCGTTTCCGGCGAGGAGTCCGAGTTCCGGCGAGAAATAAAACGAACCGATATGGGCGGCGGGTGCAAAGAGTACGCCAACGAGGGCGCCGTACAAGATGCGCAAACGCCGCGTCGGCGGCATGGTCAGAGGCTCGGTCAGCATGACGAACGCGAGGAAGAAGAAAGCGGAGTGCAGGAGCGTTCCTTGGACCGCGGCAAAAGGATCGAAAGAGGTAAGCGCGATGGTACCGAGCGCGGCGGCGCTAAAAGCGAGCACGAGATCGAAGCGGCGCAATTTGTAGACAACGAGCAGGCCGCCGAGAATGACGAGCGTCAGGAGCGCGCTGTTCCCTCCGATCCACCACGTCGCGGGAATGCCGAGGGCGAACGCCGAGAACACGACGGCGAACGCCGCCGGGTTAAAGAGGTGCTTCTTTCCGATTGAGAGAAGGTACTTCGATACCATCGCGACCGCGGCGATAATCGCGAATGCCGCAATGCCGCCGGTACCGGTAACCGCGAGCGGCGGGAGGATGAGCGCAAGGATGAGCGCCGTAATGACGGCGGATTCGAGATTGGTCGCCGCGCCGAAGAACCGCGCGAGGAGTTCATTGCTCGCCCAGGCCGCCGTAAGCAGTACGCCCGTCCCGTAGAGCAATACGAGCGGTGCGTACGGCAACACGCCGAGCGCGCCCAAAAGGACTGCGGCGGCGAGGAGCGTGAGAAGGTAATAAAGCACCAGCCGATACATCGTGGTGCGGTCAATGAGCGTTTTGAAGGCTTTGATCATGGCTGAGTAAAGACGGAAAACCGTTCGTCATAGTCGCGATGCCCTGTACGTCGATCGCGTACCCCTCAAAACCGGGCAATCTTTCGATGAACGCGATGCCACCCTTCCCCATCGCAAACGCCGCGGTCGCGAAACGATCCGCTTCGAGCACGTCGGGACCGATGACCGTCATGCTCACGATGTCGCGCAACTCTTCTTCCGGCGCGTGCGGGTTATAGATGTGCGCGCCGCGGATATAGGAACCCGAAGTCGCGACGCCCTTGCCGTGCGGGTATATGACTTTCACTATCTCATCGTGTTTAAATGGGTTTCTGATGCCGACGCTCCATGCGCCGCCGTCGGGATTCTTTCCGCGCATCGCGATATCGCCGCCGGCATTGACAAAAAAATGCTCGCACCCGCGGGCAGTGAGGAGCGCGGCGACATCGCGTATCGCCAACCCTTTCACGATGCCCGAGGGATCGATAGTCCCATCCGGGCGGCGAATATCGAAGTAGCCATCGGTCTCCGATTTCGTTTTTTCTGCGAGCGCGAAAACAGCGCACATCGCTTCGGTCACCGCTCCTTGAGAAAGCTCACCGCGATTGATGCGCGAGATTTCGCTGTCGCTCTTATAGGGACTGAACTGTTCATCAACGGCGACGAGATGCGCAAACGCCGCTTCAAGGGTGCCGTCCGCGCGGTCGTGCACGATTTCTATCTCGATGGGCATGCCCATGATGAGCCGTGTCTCTCGCATGTGCTGTTAGCCTTTCGCCTTCCTGAGCGCGACAGCGAGTGATTGCTGGAACGCCTGACTCGTAAACGTCGCGCCTGAAATGCCGTTCACGTTTGCGCTCTGTGCCGAAATCGCCTCCTGGGTAAGCATAGGCATCACCTGCTCATTTATATAGACCGAGGTTTGGTGCCCGTTCGGGAACAAGAGGAAAGAAACGTTGTTCAGGGCACCGCCCTTGATCGTTGCCTGCACTTCAACCGGTCCGTAATACGCATCGGCGACGCTCCCGGTATAGGTACCGTCCTTGTACGCGCCCTGCGCAGCGGCAGCAGGCGGAGGCGGCGCCGACGCGCTGCCGCTTGATGCGGGCTGGGTTGCCCCGCTCGTACGAGCGGTGCTCTGTGTCGCTCCGAGAGCGGCGGGTGTCGCCCCGCTCCCGGGGCGGAAGAATACGTACAAGACTGATGCGCCGACCAGGAATGCTGTTGCGAGAAGCTTTTTCATGAATGTAGCTATGTTGGTATGCTCTTACTACTCCGCACAAGGCACTTTCATTTCATATCGTTTGTTCTACTATGGGAGAAGTGCACTGGGAACATGCCGGTTACTATTCTCTAATCAATTTCAATTATGCGTCCCCGAGAAGATCGTTCGTTCGCCGTCTTGCGTATCGTGTTCGGTTTCGTCTGGCTTATTGACGCGTATTTCAAGTGGAGTCCCGCGTTCATCAACAATCTCACGTCATATCTCACTGACGGAGCGCAGGGACAGGGCGTCCTGGTGCAGGCATGGATCAACCTCTGGGTGCAGGGAGTAAACGTTGAGCCGCATCTTTTCGCCATCGCGGTCGCGCTCATAGAGACGGCGATCGCGCTCGGCCTTATTTTCGGAGTATTCAGCAAGATAACGATGAGCGGCGGCATGCTGATGGCGCTCGTCATCTGGTCGACTGCCGAAGGATTCGGCGGCCCTTATCAGCCGGGCTCGACCGACATCGGCGCCGCGATTATTTATTTCATCGTATTCGTCGCGCTCTGGCTCGGAAAGAGCTGGCGCTATTACAGCATCGACAAGCTGCTCCACGAAAAATACTCGTTTAAAATCGGCATGTGGTAGCCATGGCTGACTTCTCGTCCGGCCCGCAAAGCGTATCGGCGACCGACGCGTATGAGCGTCTCGGCACTGAAGGACACGTACTGCTTGACGTGCGCACGCGGGATGAAGTCCGTGAGGAAGGTATTGCCGGCGCATTGAATATCCCGCTCGATCGTCTTGAAAATGAAGCGATACGCCTCACGCAATACGGTTCCATCCACGTCATCTGCCGTTCCGGCGGCCGCAGTTCCATGGCTACCGATCTCCTGCATGGCCTCGGTCTGACGCAGGCGACAAACATCTCCGGCGGCATCATTGCGTGGCAGAAGGCCGGCCTCCCGATTGTGCGCTCGTCGTCTTCGATGGATGCTCATCATCCATAAAGACCAGAACAGTGAACTTACGATTCTCGAAAACAGCCGCTAGCCCCGGAATGCGTGGAATCGTTTCAGGAACCGCCAAAGAACCACGGTGCTTGCCGCCGCGATAATGAACGAACCGATGATGTCGAGCGCGTGATGTACACCGGCGAGGACACGGGATGCGCCGATGAGAAACGCGAGAAGCCACATGAGAAGCCCGAGAGGAATGCTGAAAGTCGTGATGAGCGCCGCAAGCGTCCCGGTAAGGAGCGCGTGGTCTGAAGGAAATCCGTTGTCCGGCGCGTGGGGGAAGAGCGGCGTGGTATGAGAAACGACAAAGGGGCGCGGATCATAGAACAGATGCCCGGCGAACTTGCCGAGAAGATAGCTTATCGGGAGCACGAGCACGGAAAGGAGTATGAATTCCCTCCTTCTTTTCGTAACAAACGCGTATACGATGAATATGACGACCGGCAAAAGATACAGGTAATTCGCGGTAAAGATTATGATGTGTGTCATAGTCTTCCGAGTGTATCACACGGGATATCTCGACAGCTTCCGCTATGCACCCGCCGCCCTTTCAATTTTCCCCCAGAGCGTCATACTTCTCACAGACGGCATGAGAAACCTTACCAGTTAGCGGCCGTCGTCATCGTATGAAAATACTCCACCAGATTGCATTCGTGCTGACGGTTATCGGGGCGCTCGATTTGGGTTTGGTCGGTCTTGGCGATTTTGCCGGAGCTGATTGGAACGTCATCCACTCCGTACTCGGCGCATTCCCGTCGTTCGAGTGGATCGTCTATGTACTCATCGGCCTCTCAGCGCTCTATCTCGCCTTCACCCACAAGAAGAGTTGCACGATGTGCTCGGTCAGGATGTAGAGGGGAATGTCATGCAGACAAAAACCGCCCGAGAGGCGGTTTTTGTCTTTTTATTGGAAATGATATGAAATCCCTCTCGCGCGGTGCGCGAGAGGGATACGGCTGAACGGACGCTCGAATACTACGGTACGAATCAGAGTTTCGAAGCGCCAAAGTTTCGGACAAGGAGGCGATGATTCTCGTTCCATTGCGTGCCGTCAGCGAGTCGGAAAAAGACTTTTTTGTGCCAGTGCCCGGTGTAATACACAGCCAACACTGAAACGGTTCCGTCTTCGTTCTCGACGAAACAGAAACTGGACCATCCATCAGTCCGCATACCGGTGTTTACTTTGCGTTCCGTTCGCTCAACCATTTCTTCGATTTGCACCAAAGACATGGTGTGCATGCGCTCTTTGAGAAGCTTCTCGAGCGATGGAATGAGCGTATCGACCGGTACGCCGAGCACCGTGGCGGCCCATTCCGAGTCTGTCGCTTCCTTGTTCGGTACGAGCGTCGTGACGACGCACCCGGGCATTCTCGGCTGCTCATCCGGAAGGTAGCGGTTGAAATTGATGGTGTGCGGTGCGTCAGACGGGACGTATCGCGGACCGATCAGACACTGCTTGGTTGGTTTACCGTTGACAGGCGGGAGCTCCGTTGTTGCGGCGACGGAGAAAGAGAGCCCCCGGACTGGGGTACTAAATGTGTCTTCGACCGCGTTTTGCGTGGCCATGGTAACTCTCCTCAAGGGATTGTCCGCACCGAACGGTGCGAACGAAGCCCTTTGTCCGTCATGGAATCAAAGTGCTCTGTCCCGCAAAGTACACATATCTGCACCCTCTGTCAACTGTATGATTTTATTCTTTCACAGCAAATACGATGAGCCGATTTGAATAACTTTGCTGGGTCTTACTCCATACTCCTTCGCAGGTAATGAGATTGAGATATGCTCCCCCACCGGTTGAATGAAACACGTCCGCAGCATTCTCGTTTTTGCGAAATATCCGAACTGCACGTACCACAAAAATAGTTGTCGCTCCAGTATCATTTACAACGTATATTTTGTCTCCCGTGCGTAATGTGTACAAATTATCAAATACCGCAGGTATGTTGTCTTTCCATCCGGAATGTCCGTCAATAACGGCAGTACCGTTTTCTCCCGGACGTTTCCCTAAATCAAACCATGCAACGGTCGTTGGACCTCTTGGTACTCCCATTGCCCCGTCCGGCAAAACGCCTGTCGGTTTAATAACGGCATCTACATTGATGCTTGGAATCAAGAGGCGGACGGGAAGTCCGAGATTTGAACTTGCTGGTGCAACAGGAACTACATTCTGAACAGCGTCGACTGTCGTTCCGGCAGACAGGAAAATCATTATTGCGGTAGCGAATACAATGCTCGCGATGCCTCCAACAAACAATAATCGTTTGACTGATGTTTTCAATTGATTTGAGCGAACGTTTTTTTAAGAACGAACACCGTTGCAGTCAAGACTGTCGCCAGAATGCCGGAGAGTGCAACAATATTCCATGGCGTACTCTCTGGCCCTTTCGGAGGGAATCCTGTATTCGGCAGTCCTGGCGGAGCGACGACAACCGTCGCCGATGAGAAATCAATAGCTGTCAGACCGTTTGCACTTCCCTCGGCGGTACCGATATTTGTCGTTGTTTGTGTGAGATACGATTTGCACGTGAATGTCCATGTCTCGTTACTGTCCAGTAAATTATTTTTGTTGAGATCACCAGGATTCCCTGACACGAGACCGGGTAAGCCTGTGCATTTGTTGTCGGTAACGCTGACATCGCTCAATGGTGCCGTACCTGGATTGGTTATTTTGTAGGTGTAGGTAACCCATCCACCATGTGCGGGGAGAACAGATACGCTCGGCGTTTTCACTATGTGAATCAATGGTGGTGTTATGGGTAAGCCGACGACAACGGTTGCATTCGCAGTGGCGTACACGTCCGCGCCAGCAGAGTACCCATGAGCGGTAGCGGTATTTGTTTCGGTTTGAGACACCATCTTGGTACAGCGGTATGTCCATGTTTCGGTCAGATCAAGTAGTCCGTTGCCGTTGGTATCACCTGCGATATATTGTACGGGGCTACATTTATTGTCTTTGACCCACACTGTATTCAATGGGACTTTCCCTACATTTGTTACTGTATACGTATAGGTCACCGGCCCAGGTCCGCCCGGTAGAGCAAGCGGACTTGGCACTTTTGTAACATCTATAAGTGGTAACGTGCTCCAGTAATGAGCACCGGCGCCGGCGCCAGCAAAGACAACGCCAGCGGGTCCCACGCACGTTGCTTTGACAAGATTGGTGTTGTTCAAGGTAACCGCACCGTTTTCCGCTAAGAGTCTTCCTTCAATAATTGAACCACCGTTATCCGTAATCGAAGAATAGGCAAGGACATTTCCTTTGAAATGGGAGCCCGTTCCAAGAGTTGCCGAACTACCAACTTGCCAGAAAACATTGCAAGCTTGAGCGCCATTGATCAATACCACATGACTATTCGATGCTGTGGTGAGTGTGGACCCAGCCTGAAAGATGAACACTGCATTGGAATTCCCTTGGGCATCAAGAGTGGTGGTGCCGGTAATTGCGAATGAACTCGGATCGTTATACACACCCGGTGTGAGCGTCTGCCCACCGAGGTCGTAAATCGGAGCGTACGTCGTAGTCGGTGTTGTGCTCGCGGCAGTGTTGTACGCAGTGGTCAAATCGTTCTTCGCCGCAGTAAGCAGGGTGGGATTATTTACGGAACCTGTTGGACCAGTACCATCTACCGCATATATCGTGCCCGTTACCATTGCAGTCGTTAATCCGGTATACGAAGTACCGCCGGCAGGACTTAATCCGACATCTCCGCTAATAACAGACGGAGTAGTTACTGTCATTCCCGATCCGGCGAGAACGGCGAAACTATCGGCCGTGCCGAGACTCACGGTAGTTGCAGCCATAACCAACTCAGCGAGACTAAGCGTACACACAACAGTCAGTGCGATTATTGAGATTTTTTTAAGATTTTTCATACATTTCGTTACGTATGTGTATGTTTAATTTAATAATGCATGCTCAGATACGCCCGTGTTATGGGGCCGAAATTCCCGAGAGCCGGGCTGATTCCTACGTTTGCCTGGAATTCCGCCAGCGCGGCTCTGGTCAGGACACCAAAGTAAGAAGTCGCACCAACGCGATCCAAAGCTTCTGCAGAAGGACCTTTATTTTGAGAAATCAAAAACTGCTGCAGGATCGCTACACCATTACTCTCGCTTCCTTTCCCGAGATTGACCGCAATCATCCTGACTTGCTGGCCGAAAGCAGAGGCGGGAGGTGTTGTGACTGTCGCACTTGCAATCGAAGAATTTGAAACAGGAGCGCCTGACGCGTTCGTAAAGTTCCCGAAAGCGTCCACGGTTACCACCTGGCCATTCCCAAGCGTTATCCGCATGGTTGAGCCGGTTGAAGTCGGTGTCACTGTTGGAATAACAGTGGAACTGTAACTCCCACTGCCACTAGTACCCGATGACGAATGAGATGAGGTCGAGGTTCCTGCGGGTATTGAAGTTTGAGTTGTGGTAACGACAGCGGAAGGAATGGTGACGGCGTTTGCGTCCAAGGTAACTGCGGTCTGGGCGAGCGCGCGGCCATTCAGCTGTGCACCAGTGTTGAGCACAATTGCTGTTTGATCCAAAATATTCCCATTAAAGACGGCGGTTGTACCGATGGTCGTTTGACCAGCGACCTGCCAGAAGATGTTTGCTGCCTGTGCACCGCCCGAGAGAGTGATATGCACACCTGAACTTACATTGAGATTTTGCGCTATCTGGAAGATCCAAACGTCATTGGCGCTACCCGAGAGAGTGATATTCGTTGGTACGATGACGCCAGTACTCCACTTGTAGACACCCGGAGCAAGAGTCAATCCGCCAATGTTGCCAGCACCGAGTTCAGTCACCGTAGGTGCACGCCCCGCGGCGTCGGTGTATGCGGTTTGCATGTCGAGCACCGCCGTGGTCAGGTTCGCGGGAGTTGGGTTCGCGTAGCCGGGTGCGTATACCTTCCCCGTTACCGAAGCCGATGTTGAGAATGCGCTTGCTGAAGGAAGCGTGAGCGCAAACCCAGTCAGGTATGTCGCGGCGGCCGGACTCACCCCAAGATCACCGACAATAGCGGTGGAGCCGGTAGTAGAGATTCCTGTCTTTGCGAGAATGACAAAATTACCTGCAGTGCCGAGGTTTACGAGTGCCGGGCCAGCCGCGAGCGCGCTGAGCGGCCCGGCGAGGCTAAGCCCAAAAGAAATGGCAAATGCAGTTGTTACTGAACCAATCTTGCGAAACTTTTTCATGTGTTTTTATTTATTGTTAGTTATGGTATCGACCTCGGTGGGTATACCCTCTATTACAGGTAGCCGTCCCACAGACGAGAGCATTACAGAGCATTACAGTTACTGTTTTTTGAGTCCGTCAATTTCTTTTTTTAATTCCTTGATTTGGGTCTCGAGTTTGTGCGTTCGTTTCGAAAACTGAACTTCTTTCTGATTTGCATGACCGGCAAGTGTTTCGGCAACGACCATCATTTCCGTCACATCTTCCATCGCAAGCAGTATGATGGGCGGGAACATTTCTGAGGTGGTATCTTCTTTAAAATGAATCTGGCGCGCATTCAGGATCATCATCTTGCGCCCAATGAAAGGAAACTCATGATCAACTTCAAAACCTTTGAAAAAGGTATTTTTTGGCAAAATATCCTCGAGAAGTTTTCTAAGGGCGGGAATATCCCATAGGCCGTTCCCGAGTTCGTATATAATCTTCTTTTCGGTATCTTTGTGTTCGACCTGAAAGGTTCGATAGAAAGAATCATTCGCCGCCATCACCCGAAAATCTTTATCAAGAATCAAAACTGGTTCTCGTACGATATCTACTACGGTTTTTATATAGATCCAACTTTCTTCCCACAAACGTCCGGCGAAATTATTTTTATTTGGTTCAATATGCCCTACATGCATCTCTGTATTTTTTTCCATAATAATTGAGCCGTTTGGTGGGGTGCTTTATTGCAACCGTCATACGGTAGATATACCGAACGTGCCCAATGTGGTATACTGGACACTAAGGTGCTTCCCGTTCTGTGCAATATCGCTGTCATACCAGCGCATGCACATCCCCCTCTCCTATTACAGCGAAACTGTAATACCTGTGTAATAGAGCGTCGTTGCTTTCGGCTTAATCTATGATGTCCCCCAAACAAGAAGGATTGCAGCAAGTGGCACTCACTAATGCGCATAATGACTATTCAAAAGGACTGAGTGCGCATGCTTTTTTCAAAGTGCACGATCATGCTATTGGCGATGATCTTGTACAGGATACTTTTATGAAAACGTGGGCGTACCTTGTGCGAGGAGGAAAGATTGATGTGATGAAAGTCTTTCTCTATCACATTCTCAATCACCTCATCGTGGATGAGTATAGAAAACATAAAACAACCTCGCTCGACGTGCTTCTCGAAAAAGGTCTTGAACCGGGAGTGGATGATTCTGAACGCCTTTTCAATATCTTGGACGGGAAAGCGGCACTCCTTTTAATTCAACGCCTTCCGGAAAGATACAGAAAAGTGATGCGCATGCGGTACGTACAGGATTTGTCGCTCTCCGAAATGTCCCTCATCACTGGACAATCAAAAAATACTATGGCCGTGCAGGTGCATCGAGGGCTTGTAAAACTTAAACTGCTGTACGGTCACCCATAATCTATGAATGAATTCCTGGAGATGAATATATTCTTTTTCGTAGCGACTCTCGCCGTTGTTCTGTTCACGTTTTTGGGGACGTTTGTATTGTGGCGCTTTGCGCGCGTCCTAAAAAATATCGAACATATTTCGGCGCAAGTCGCGCTTGAGAGCGACTCTATCCGTCTTGATCTTGCCGAAGTACGCGCTGATATTCGGCGCGGGAAGGGGCGACTGAAATCAGTCTTTGGTTTTTTCGACAGAATAGCGAGACGTGCATCAAAAGATACGTGATGCGTCTATTAATTCCAATAACAAAACACACTATGAAGAAAAAAATGAATGCACGGAAGACTGCGGTCGAAATAGGCGCGGGACTGGTCGCGGCGAGTGCCGCGGCGGCGGCGGGTTATTACTTCTACGGGAGCAAGAGTGCAAAGAGCCATCGAAAAATTGCAGCGAAGTGGGCGGCCGATATGAAGAAAGAAGTGATGCGTGAGACACAGAATCTAAAGAGAATGACTCCGGAAGCGTTTGCCGCTGTCGTAGATCGCGTAGCAAAAACGTATCAGACCGTGCGCTCGGTAGATGCTACGGATGTGAGACGCGCCGCAAAAGAGCTTAAAGCGAATCGTGAGGTGGTGCGGCGCGAAATGGAGCATACCATTCGCAAAAGTGCAGTACGCGCGAAAGCGATGGTGAAACGAGCCGTTCGAAAAAACACGCCGCGCGCGAAAAAGTAGATTGTGCCCTTTTGAGCCCTAGCAGGAGACGTTCTGGTCGACGGCAGTCGAGTTTGCCACGTACTGCACGATCCAGATCGGACTGCCGGGGACGAAGCTTGTGCCGGTCGCGCAGATATTCAGCGCATTGACCAAATTCGAGATGCCGATGGGCACCCAGGTCGGGACAGGGACCGCTTGGCCATCAACCGTCTGCACCGGCGCGAAATTGCTTCCTGCAATGTCGCGCCACATGCGCGCCACAGAGTAGATGCCAGCGCGGGCGCCCTGCGTATTCAGATAATCGATCGCGCCCTGTATCGTCGCGTCATTTACCGTCGTGTCCGGCGACCAGCTGTTCGCCTCTTCGATATCAAGCCACCAGAGCTTTGACGAAACATGCGCGCTTTTTGCGTAAGCATACGCGTCTTTCGCCGCATTGTAGCCGTAGTTATAGCCCTCGCACGCCGTTGGTTCGGTACTCGTCGTCGCGGGCATCGGACAGGATTTCGGCGCGGCGATATTCTCCGCGACCGTACTGCCGTAGGGCGCGTTCAGGTTCATGTATACGGTCGGTGCGATGGTGCCGAATTGAGTCCAGGAATATTCTGAGGCGAGCCGGCTGTTGTGCACGAACGCCTTGCCGCCGGAAATGCCGATGATACCGAAACTGAACCGCCCCGACGGATACGAGAGCGCATTGTAAGAAAGGTCGAAGCCGACATTGCTTGAAGGATACGGGCTTCCGACCGGCGGGATATGCGGAGCAGGCGGCGGCGGATCAGAAAGGCCTGGGACGTTCGTCTGATTGCCGGAAGTGAGAACCGGGGAAACGCCGAGCGCCTGCTCTACGCGAACTACGGTCGATTGATCGACATTGAACGCCTTCAAAAGGCCCACGATCGCCTGTACCTGCCCGGACGAAAGCGGCGCGGCGGATGCGCTCGACGGCACGGCAAAGCACGCGGCGGAAAGCGCGATTGATAGGGCGATGATCGTTTTCGATGCCATCCTCTCTATTATAACGTGCAAGGAGGGATTTTCTTACGCTGTTCTCTGTCGGTACGGCACCCCACTTAGATAGATAAAAATTCGGGCGGAAGCTTTCGCTTCCGCCCGAGTCGGCATCTCAGCCGTCCTATACGCAAACGAGTCGCTTGAAACCTGTCCCACGAGCGACGACGGCGTTGCCATCGGCCGCATTGCAGGATTGCGCAAATATCATGTTCGAGCTTGGCGCGGGCAGGCTGGACGGTGCGATGGTTGACGTCATGTCGCGCTCTAGTGCGGCAATCAGCGCCGCGGCGCGCGGCGTGATGCGGATGTTTAACTGCGTTTCCGCGGCACGCGGTGCCGGCGCGAAGGCCGAGGCAAGCAGTATAAACGCCACGAGAACTGCAGAACGGAGGAATCCCGCGCGGGAGTTTTCAAGATCACTGCCATTACCGTTCCAGGCAGGGGGAACGGACCCTTCGTTTCGATTCATAAAGAACTCCTATCTGTATGTCGCTGGGATGGTTCATCCGTGCGCAACAAGGTTTGCGTACCCCTATTGGGTACGCCTTTACATTATAGTAATACTGTTACCTGGTCAACATGCGCGGCACGAACGCCGATGACGCCATACTTCCTCCCACGACGCTTGTAACGATTATCAACACTATTGCAAACGAAGCCCTTTCAAAACCGCCACGCTAATACCTTTTCGACGAGCAAGCGCTTGGCTTCGTCGCTTCCAAATTCATGATCACCCCCTATTTCGTCCGCATCGATATGAAGTTTCGGCACTGTAAGAGCGACAAGGGCATCGGCGCTTTTATGCGCTCGCATATATGCTGTCGTACTTTGACTGAACGGGTTTTGAAACTTGTCCTTCCGGGCGTCTTCGCTGAGTGAATCTATATACGTGAGCGTCGCAGTAGAGTCGTCATTGTCAATCGTTATGAGCGCATACTGCGCAGTCGAGGAAATATGTTTGCGCTCGTTAAGATAGTATGCGGCAATAACCGCCGAGAAGCTGTGTGCGACGAGGACGATATGCGCGAATTTCCGTTTCTGACATGCTGTTTCAATCGCCTCGTCTATGCTAGTGAAGTAGTCCTCCATAGACATCGTATTCATGTCTGGAAGCGCATCGTCGTGATACAAAGGATCGTTCGCAAACTGTATCGAAACTACTGGGCCTTGCTCTTTGAATGCGTTAAAGAGATAACGCACGAACGGCTCGTCCTTGCCGCCAGAAATGCCTGACATGATGACGTAAAGAGTGTCGGATGCATCATTCTGAGCAAAATTGAACTGCGCCATAAAATATAAAAGGGGACGCCGAGGCGTCCCCTTACTGTACCACGCGACCACTAGAGGTCGAATTCGCCGGCCTTCACGCCCTTGATGAAGGCATCCCATTCATCGCGGCTGTAGGTGATGGTTGTCTTGGCGGGGTCCTTGGTGTCACGCACCATGACGGATTTGCCTTCCATCTTCACGGCCACGCAGAAGCGGCTGGCAGGATTCTGCACCGACCAGGACGACTTGCGGAAACCGTCTTCGTCGACGGTACCGGGAACAACAACGGCAGAAGCGTTCGTTTTCATAACCAACTCCTAAAGGACAACAAGGTTCGCGAAATGCCTCCTTGTAAATTTCACACTACCACGATTCTTTCATGACACAAGGTCTTCATAATAGTTCAATACCGCATAACGCTCCTGGATAAGCATAAAAGGCGCCACTTTGGCGCCTTTTATGTGTTTTGATCGCATCGGTCTTGAACTGAATTTCGGCACTTTTGATGCCGGACGGTCTGCATTGCAGGCCGCACTACCTTGTTGCCGGGCCCATGAACGAATCGACGATTTCGCCCCGTATTTGCTAGAGTTCGATTCCTGTCCCCATTTTTTGCTTTGTTCGCCGTAGTTCGATTCCTGTGCCCATCATTACGATACGTACGCCACCTCAGAATCCATGATCGCCTTAATTTGTAACGCTCGTTGCATGATGTGATCACCGACTATTCCCCAATCAAAGTACTGTTTGTAATCCTTCGGATCGATAAGCTCGATCTTCGTGATATCCCCGTCCGGATCACTGACGAATGGACCATATGGTTCGACTAAACATACCGATCGTGTTTGAGATATAACTCGCTCTGGTTCGAATATATCTTGATACCCGATGAAACGTTGTTTAAGTACTCGCATGTTCGTCTCTTCCTTCACTTCTCTCGTCACTGCATCTCGAGCACTCTCGCCCTCTTCTACCCCACCGCCTGCCGGAGTCCAGTATGCTTTGTTTTCTGCATACACGACAACCAGCTTATCTTTATAGAAACAATACGCGTGCACACCTGAAATCTTTTTATCGCCAAGATCTTTCTCGCTTTCAATATCGCGATATATTACGTCCAGTACTTGGCCAGAGCGATTAGTGAGAGTTGATTTGATTTCCATAGCTATTTCTTCATCAACTTCGACGCATCTCCAAACGCTTCGACTCCTGAATCAGAAACATGCAGCCCCGCGTCATTTTTGCATGTGTAAATATCTCGCCCATACACAAGCTGATATTCTGACAGTTGCTCACGCTCGACCTGTTCGCCTGTGAAATGCGGATGAAATTCAAAATCGACAAATCCGAATCCTGAGAAGTCGGTCATGCCGACTTCGTTCTCATCGCCAAACTTCGCGAGTTCGATTGACGGTGTACACATAATGCTCCCCGCGCTCGCGCCAATAAGCACACCGCCATTTGCTAGGTACTGTTCAAGAATTGTCTGGAGCCCGCGCTTTCGTGCACTATCCATAAACGTGAATGTATTCCCTCCCGAAAGGGAGATGGCGGCATAGGAAGAAAGCTCTGCGAGCATTTGATCTGTAAAGGCGTCCGAGAGGTCGAAATAGTCGACATGAATGTCGGGACTGATGGCGGCATAATCAGCGATAGTGGATTGATAGTATGGCCGATCGCCGCTCTGTGGGCTCGAAGAAATATAGGCGATTTTCGTACCGCGCCTCAGAATCTCTTGAGCAAGCGTCTGCCGTAACCTCTCGTCGAGAGGGCTCATCATGCTAAGTAAGAAGATATTTCGAGTCATACTTGTCACTGTCTTTTTGCTCAGATATGTGTCGATGAGCTCGATATCACGCAAATCTTTAGGTCTTGCGAGTATTCGCTTTATTTCTGAAAGTTTCTGCAGCGACAAGAACGGGATGCCGTCTATCATGTATGAGTCTGCGATAAGGGTCGCCGGATCAGGATGGTGGCCGCCGTACCAAAAGTCCCGATAGACTTCGACATCCCCACGACTGAGATGTTCTCGGATCTGACCTTCAATCTCAATCTCGTCATAGTCCCAACCATCTGCACGTAGTCTGTCGAAAACGCTCGGATTTACGAGCAAATCAATGTCACCTATCTCACGGATACCAAGTGCTCCAAGGATGCCACTTCCCAGGACGATGTATTCACCCATCGGCAGATCAAGCTTCCGCACTTCTTCAGTGATATTCATCAGAACGAATTGTATCAGGTTGCGCCTGGACAAGCACAAAAGCCGCCCCCGAAGTCGCGGCGTTTTTGGTTTTTAAACTTTAAAAACCGATACCCCCCACCCCAAAAAAATGGAGGTGTTTGTGCGAATAA
>VFSW01004580.1_pt1 | contig 20589 bp, 23 predicted proteins | sample 5358111 | NCBI WGS metagenome assembly VFSW01 (sample SAMN11554181, study PRJNA540505) | mine drainage metagenome | isolation source: sediment from site ElyBrook_90M | place: USA: Ely Copper Mine, Vershire, VT | collected 2017
GGCCTGGCATTCTGCACGCTTGAAGTCGCCTATGTGCTGCTACTCACTCTGGCCATCTGCTGCTTCGCCGAACGGAGGCGATGGCAAGCCGATCGCAAATTCGTCGCAAATTCCCTGGGCATATTCCTTGCGACCGTTCTCGTCATTTGGCCCGCTGCGTTTTTTCGGCTGTCTTTCTTAAAGGCCTATGCAGTGCTGGCCTATCTGGCCGCGTCGCGTGAATTTCCGGGCAACACCGGCTTGATCGAAATCTGGCGCGACCGCATCTTCCATTCACCGCTCGAATGGATGCTGATCCTGGCGGGAGTGCTGGTGTGGCTTCGAAATCGCACCGGCAAGGGAACGGCTTCCTTCTATCCCCTTGGCCTCTTCGCAGCCTTCATGTCGATCGCAACTCTTCCAGTACTCACGGTCACGCCGCGCTACTCGCTGGCATTCGTGCCTGCGCTAGATCTGCTCGCTGGCCTCGCGCTGGTTCCTTCACTCGGTCCTTTGCGGAGGCCAGCCAGCTTTGCCGTCGTAATTCTGGTCGTCGCGGGACTCTATGGCAACGCCTGGTATCAGGTGGCCCGTCAGCCCCACAACCAAAATCCCCGTTCGGCGGCGGTTCTGACATATATACACCAAAATAAACTGGAGAACAAGGCGGTACTGGCGCCGCAATCCGATGTCCCCACGCTGCACTACTATTTCCCGGGCATGACGCTTGCCGGGTACTACGGAGCTTCACCGGCCCTATCCGATCGCGCTGCTGTCGCCGCCGATGCAACTATTGCGGCAGCAAAACCTTGACGCCGTCCTGGCCCGCGACAATCACCTGCGTAGCTATCCCTAGAAACAGCCCATGCTCTACAACACCCACCATGCCGTTCAACTCGCATTCCAGCTTCGCCGGAGACGCAATCGGCCCAAACGCGCAGTCGACAATGTAGTGGCCGCCGTCGGTGAGATAGGGCTTTCCATCGGGGCCCGATCGCAGCGCTACTTTCGCGCCCAGCTCTTCCAACTTTCGCGCCGCCACGCGCCATCCAAAAGGAATCAACTCCACCGGAAGCGCGAACTGCGAACCCAGCCTTCCCACCAGCTTGCTCTCATCGACGATGATGACCAGCCGTTTACTCGCGCTGGCCACAATCTTCTCGCGCAATAGCGCACCGCCGCGGCCTTTGATCAAATTGAGCGTACCCAGTTCCACTTCATCCGCGCCGTCGATCGTCAAATCGAGCTCGGGATGCTCATCCAGCGTAGAAACGGGAATTCCAAGCGAGCGCGCCTGCTGTCCCGTGAATTCCGAGGTAGGAACACCCACCACACGCAGTCCGCTTTGGACGCGCCTGCCCAGGGCCTCCACCGCCAATTTGGCCGTAGACCCGGGGCCGAGTCCCAGAATCATCCCGTCCTCAACCAAAGTCACGGCCGACTCAGCGGCGGCCTGCTTGAGCTGCTGTTGCGCGTCCATGTGGATCAGACCCTTTGGATCAATAGCCGATGGTGAAGCGCTGCTTGGTGTGACGGCCCTGCTCCACCTCGTCCACCAGCGCGATGGCGTAGTCTTCGGCCGAAATCGAGCTGTTGCCCTTGGCGTCCGACACCAGCGCATCTTTCCCCAGCCGAAACTTGCCCGTGCGCTCACCGGGTTGAATCATCATGGCGGGGCTGAAGTAGGTCCAATTCAGGTCGCTTTCACGCATCACGTAAAAGGCATCGCGATGCGCCAGCGCCACCGGCTTGTAGGCGTCGGGGAACGTGGGCGCGTCGACAATCTGTAGCCCCGGCGAAACTTCCAGGCTTCCCGCGCCACCCACCATGATGATGCGGGGCGCACCGGCGCGCCGCACGCCGGCAATCAGGGAGCGCACGGCCTCCACCAACTGATTCACCTTCGCCGGATCGGGTCCCTGTGGTCCGGAGGGGGGTCCATAGGAGCTGATCACCACGTCCGATCCTTTGGCCACTTTCGCGATGTTATCGGCATCCAGCAAGTCGCCCTTTTCAATCGTTAGACCATTCTGCGCCGCCAGCTTCGACGGATCGCGCACCACGGCCGTAACCGTGTGCCCGCGCGACAGCAGCTCTTTCAGGATCCGGGTCCCGATCATGCCTGTCGCACCGTACAAGACAACTCTCATTCCGTTCTCCTCGTTGGATGGGTGAAGTAACCTTCAGGATCGATCATACAACTTGCACCGAGTTTCCCGTCGGCGCAGGCATCCGGCAGCCCTCTCTGTGGCCGGAAAAGGGACGCGCCGATGCTCCGGGCCAGTCCGGGCGATAATTAAATGAGCCCATGACTACACTTGAATTGCCGGGAGCGAACCCGGCCGCGCCGTCCATGTCGTCGTTCTCGCCGGATATGAGCTGGACTAAAGACATTCCGCCGGCAAAACGATTGGACTGCATCACCGTCGCCAGCGACGTGTTCACGCAGGCCGAGCGCAAACTCAGCCAGGTAGAGCGAACCGGGTTAGATCGCGAACGCATCCGCGTGGCCGCCTTCATGCCCCGCCTGCCCGAAACGCCGCTCGATCGGGGCTCCCGCCGCTACGCCAGTTATATGGGCAAACAGTTCCGCCAGCATGGCCTGGACTTCCGCATCGAAGAAGCCTGCAGCGCCGACGCTCTGGAACTGCTGCTGATGGGCGCGCAAGTCAACGAAAAGATCTACGGTACTTTCGTCTTCTTCCCCGCGCCGTTCGACAAGAGCGAGGATTATTTCCTCCGCCGCGTCCGGCCGGAAAAAGACATCGAAGGCCTTACGGTGGAAAACACCGGCCGCATGGCGCTCAACATCCGCACCGTGGACGAGGAAGAAAAATACGAAGGCGTGGCGCCCTGCACCGCTCGCGCCATCCTGACACTGCTCTCCCAGCACAACTCCATCAAGCAGATGTTCCCGCGCGATCCTAGCCAGCATGGCCCCACCGCCGTTATCTTCAACAGTTCTTCTCGCATCGGCATTCCCCTGCAAAGCATGCTGATGCGCATTGGCGCTACCGCCGTGATGGTTCATCCTCAAACCAGGCCCGAGGACCGCGAGCATTTCCTTGAAACCGCCGACATCGTGGTCACCGCATTTCCGGCACTGTCGGAAGCGGACCTGATCCGCAATGTCAAACCCGGAGCGGTTGTGATCGACTGCTCCACCGACGGCAACCTGCACCCGGATGTGGTGGGCCGGGCGTCGTATCTTTCGACGCACGACAATCATCTGGGACAAATCACCACTGCGCTGGCGCTCTACAACACCGCGTTGTGCGCGCTCTGGCAGTGTGGACTGAACGCATAGGAATCGACCATGGCCCCTCAAGAGAGAAGCGAGATTGTACAAAACCTGGAGCGCAGCCGCCAGGAGTTCAACGCGGCGGTGGCTGGACTCAATGAGTCGCAGGCCAAGGTCCGCCCGGATCCGGCGCGCTGGTCGGTGCTCGATTGCGTGGAGCACGTCACGACAGTTGAGGAACGCTTCCAGGGTTGGCTGAACGCAGCCAAAAAGCTGGATGCTCCGCGCATCGACAAAGAGAAAGAGGCTGGGCTGATGGCGCGCGTTCCCGACCGGTCTGTCCGCGCCCAGTCTCCCGAGGCCGTCTTGCCCACCGGCCGCTTCACGACGCTAGAGCAAGCGCTGGAGCAATTCAACGCCGGGCGCACGCGCAGCGTTCAGTTCGCCGAAGATCGTGGTGACGACCTTTACTGCCTGGCCTCTGAGCATCCGCGTTTCGGGCCGGTGAATGGAATCGAGTTGCTGATCGTCATCGCGGGTCACTCCCGGCGGCACGCCGAGCAAATCAGGGAAACGCGGGCCGCCCTGGAAGGGGTATAAGTGGACTCCCGCCGCAAATTTATCGGCGCCATGGCCACCGGCCTGGCGTCAACGCTGGCCTCCTCCGCCGGTGTTCTCAGCGCCAACGACCGCGTGCGTGTCGGCATCATCGGAGCCGGGCAGCGTGGCACGGAGCTGGCCCATCAGGCGCTGGCGTGCCCCAACGTTGAGATCGCTGCGTTGGCCGACGTATACAACAAGCGTCTGGACGACGCGCGCAACCTGGCGCCCGGCGCGGCTGTCTATAACGATCATCGACGGCTTCTGGAAGATCAAAGTATCGACGCGGTGATCGTCGCCACGCCGCAGCATCTGCACTGCGAGCACTTCGTTCACTCGCTCGAAGCGGGCAAGCACGTGTATCAGGAAAAGGCGCTGGCTTTCACGCTGGACCATGCCAAGCGTATGCGCGCGGCGTACCGGCAATCGCCCGGAGCCATCGTCCAGATCGGCCATCAAGCCTGCTCCTCCGGCCAGATTCGCGACGCGGTCAACTTTCTTGCTACGGGCCACGTCGGCAGAATCACCGCGATCCGCATGCACTGGTATCGCAACACTCCGCGTGGCAAAGCGCAGTGGGCGCGGCCGGTCTATCCCGACATGACGCCCGAGAACATCGGCTGGAACTCGTTCCTGGGCGATGCGCCACGCCGCGATTTCGATCCGCACCGCTTCATCAATTGGCGCTTCTTTGAGGATTATTCCGGCGGGAACGTACACGAAAACTTGAGCCATCAACTCGCGTTTTGGTACAAGGCGCTCAATCTGCAGATCCCGCAAGCAGCCACCATGACCGGCGGCCTGTATCTGTGGAAGGATGGCCGCGACGTTCCCGACACCATGAACGTGACTCTCCAGCAGGCCGAGCAGATGCTGGTGAGCTGGGATTCCGGCCTGGGCAACAGCCAACTCGGTATTACCGAAGATGTGCTCGGCTCCGACGGCACCATCTCGCGCAGCTCGTCCGGCATTCGCTACCTGCCGCAAAAGGTGAATCGGCCCGAAGGCGCCGAGATCGCGGGCAAGGTGTCTGGCTTTCCCACCGCGCACATGCAGAATTTCGTAGACTGCATCCGCTCCGGTAAAGAACCCCACTGCCCGTTCGAGCTTGGCTACCGCGTCTCTATCGCGTGCCGGATGGCGCTCGATAGTTTCCATCAAGGCCGCACCGTGCGCTGGGATCCGCGGACCGAAACGATCGGCTAATTTGCAACCTCACAGTTGGGTTAAGCCCAGACTGATCTGAATCGCCTCATCGACGCGCCGCAAGGTATCCGCATCCAAGGCGCCCAGCCGTTTCACAAGACGAACTTTGTCAATGGCCCGAATCTGGCTCAAGAGCGCGACAGAAGTGATCGCCAGCCCCGTGTTCCGATTCGCGGGAATTAGGACGTGGACCGGGCTTAAGGGAAACCGCACGGTAGATGTGATTGGCGCAACGATCATGAGATCGGTCACCCGATTGGATACATCGTTTTGGACGATCAGCGCCGGCCGCGTCTTTTGAATCTCTCGGCCTATCGTCGGGTCGAGCGTCGCGAGGTAGATTTCGCCCCGCCGTGGCCAGCCGGCTTGCGTTCCGGCTCTTGTATGTCGAGCTTGTGCCATGCCTCGGTATCCACTGCAAACCAGTCGGAGGCCACGTCGCGATCCAGATCGCGGTCACGAAGAGCAGCCCACTCCAATTGGGATCTTAGCGCCTCCGCGCTTTGATGAGTAACGAAGTGCTCGACGGCCTGATTGATGAAGCGGCTCCGGCCGCCAGGCTTCACCATGCGATCAATCGTCCGCAGAGTACCTTGTGGAAGGACGATGTTGATGCGTTTGTTCATGCCAGCAACATCCACATCGTATACACAACTGGTGTGTAAGTCAATCGGAACTGGCGCGCAGTTAGCGTCCGCCGCCGATTTCGAGAATCGTCCCCGTCGTGTAGGACGCCGCTTCGGAAAGCAACCACAGTACGCCCTGCGCAATCTCGTCGGGTGTTCCCGCTCGCTGCATCGGTATCGAGGGACTGACGCGCGTAATTCTCCCGGGTTCGCCGTTCGCCGCATGGAGATGGGTGTCCACCAGTCCCGGAGCGACGGCGTTCACCCGAATCCCTTCGGTGGCCACTTCGCGCGCCAAGCCGATGGTAAAAGCATTTACCGCGCCCTTCGACGCCGCATAGTGGACCCATTCGCCCGCGCTGCCGGTTCTTGCCGCGATCGAAGAAATGTTCACGATCGCCCCACCGGAACCGCCCTTCCGCGTCGACATCCTTCGCACGGCTTCGCGCGCGCACAGAATCGTCCCCCCGATGTTCACAGCCAGCATTTGCGCCAGAGCCGCGCTTGCGATGTCTTCCACGCGTGCAAAACCTCCGGTGACGGCGGCGTTGTTGATCAACGCACGAACCGGCCCTAGCTCGCGCTCCGCGATCTCGAAAAGCCGCAAAACATCCGCCTCACACGACACGTCGCCCTGGATCGCCACTGCTCGCGCTCCTGCGTGCGTCAGATTAGCTAACACCTTCCGGGCCGCGCCCTCATCCTTGGCGTAATTAACCGCGACGCTGTACCCGCTCGCTCCCAGCAACTTCGCGATGGCCGCTCCAATTCCACGGCTTCCACCCGTCACGATCGCGGTGTTTGGCATACATCCAGCATAGGCTGGGCCAGCAGGAGCCGGGGCCGTTTACATCGCCGCCGCCGAGTGATACCGTATGCGGTGATGAGGTCCATACTCCTGACGATCGCCGCGATGTTGCCGCTGGTGGCGCAGCAGGACAGCCGCCTGGCTTGGGCGCCCGTTCCCACGCAACCGGCCACCTGGGTGGCGCCCAACCGGCCGCTCTGGAAACTCGCCGACCTGCTCGCGCAGCACAAAGGCCAGACCAACTGGACCCAGACCGTAGTTAGCGATTCGCTGCTGCACGCGGATTATATTTCGATGGCCCCCGGAATGAAGACGCCCCGCCGCTTCCACCCCGATACGCGCGCATGGTGGATCGTGCAGGACGGCCAGATCCGATTCACCATCGAAGGCCAGGAGCCGTTCGTCGCGTCCAAAGGCTATCTGATTCAAGTGCCCTACCGCACCGTCTATAGCCTGGAAACCGTCGGCGGCCAGCCTTCGCTACGCTTGGAAGTAAACATTGCCGGCGCGCAAACTATGTATCCCGCCGATGAGACGCCCCTGCCGTTGGACGGCGTGAACTTCGTGAAAGTGCGGATCGAAGGCCGGGGCAAGTACGAGCAGGGCAACAAGCCGTACATCGATTTCAACGCAGTGGTGACGGGAACCGAGAAGCAGCGGCGGTTCATCGCGGACGATCGCGCAGTGGCCAACATCATCGTCGGAGATCCCAGGAAGCAGCGCCCGGCGGCCGATACCGACAAAGGCCATTTTCACGAGGAATCGCCGGAATTCTGGTTCATCCTGCTTGGAAAGATGGAATACAAGATTGGCTCGCTTCCAATTTTCATTGCCGACCAGGGCGACATCGTATACACGCCCAAACAGACCTGGCACCGTGCGCGCTTCGCCGGCTCCGATCTGGCTTGCCGCCTGGCGATGAACGGTTACCAGGATCTGCTCCACAACTACCAGCCGCCCGACGAAACCTCGGCACGTTAAACCGTCCCGTGCAGGCGCTTCAGCCCAGGCCAACGCTCGAAATCCGCGTCGAAGGTGAAAATGGAGCGCACGCCGTGCCTTTCCATCACCGCGATGTGGATGGCATCGCGCGCCGATAACTGCGCGGGATTTTGCACGATCTCCGCCGCGCGCATAACGTCTCGTTGCTCGATCGGGAAAACTTCGTCGGAGATTTCCAATATCATTTGAAGCGCCGGTTCTATCGCTTCTCGCCTATGGATTGCCGTGTAGCGATGAAGGACTTCTTGCAGGACTTCGGCATCGGTAACCATTCGTTCCCCGGCGGCGATCAGGCGCTCCATCAAAACCTGAGCTTCCGCCTTGTGAGGGTGCGGCGCTCCAATGAGATACATAGGAATGTTCGAGTCAATGAAGATCAACCGCGATACCCTTGCTCGATCTCGCTGAGCATCTCTTCAATGTCGGCGGTGGGAAAGGAATAACGCGCCGCTTTGCGCACCGCCTTTAATTTGGCTTCAGGGTCGTTCACTGGCTGGCGCGTGCGGGCCTCCCGGAGCACCCGGCGAACCCATTCACCGACCGTGACTCGCTCACGGCGGGCCAACCGCTGGATTTCGGTCATCTCCTGATCGGGCAACAGGACCTGAAGCCTTCTACTCACAAGGTGAGTATATCATACTCATTATTCGTGGAGACAGCAGTCAGGTGCGGCCCGGTATAATCGCTTCGATGAAATACGCTGCGATTGCCGCCTACACATCCGACGCCTCCACCATCGCCAAAGCGCGCCCGGCGCATCGGGAATACCTGACCACACTGATTCAGCAAGGCAAGCTGATTATCTCCGGACCGTTCAGCGATGACAGCGGAGGCCTGCTGGTCTACGAAGCCGAAACTGCCGCGCAGGTGGAGAAGCTGATCGCCGAAGATCCCTTCGCCACCGAAGGCGTTTTCATTTCCTGGGAGATTCGACCCTGGAACGTCGTATTCGTTAATCGAACGCTGCTTTGTCCCCCATCCCAAACCCCTAATCCCTAATCCCAACCCTCCAGCTTGCTAACATTGAATCAGGGACCTCTCCCTACTTCCCATGGAATTTGACTTCACGCCGGAGCAGTTTCAGCTTCGCAAGAGTGTCCGCGAATTTGCCGAACAGGAAATTCGCCCGCACGTACTGGAATGGGATGAAGAGGAAATCTTTCCGCTGGATGCGATCAAGAAAGCCGGAGAGCTTGGCTTCCTGGGAGCTATCTTTCCCGAGGATCTCGGCGGATCGGGACTCGGCTACATCGAGTACTCCATCATCATCGAGGAACTCTCGCGCATCGATCCTTCGGTGGGCCTGATCGTGGCGGCGCACAATTCGCTGTGCACCAACCATATCTTCGTCGCCGGCAGCGACGAGCAGCGGCGCAAGTACATCCCGAAGCTGGCCACCGGCGAGTGGATCGGTTCCTGGTCGCTCACCGAATCGGAATCCGGTTCCGACGCTGGGGGCATGCGCACCAAGGCGGTGAAAGACGGCTCGTGCTGGGTGCTCAACGGCAGCAAGGTGTTCACCACGAATGCCGGTTATGCCGACGTCTGCGTGGCCATGGCGGTCAGCGAACGCGCCGCATCGCATCATGGAGTTTCCGCGTTCATTCTTGAAAAAGGCGTCGCCGGATTTCAGTTCGGCAAGAAGGAAAACAAGCTCGGCATGCGGGCCAGCGCCACCGGCGAAGTCATCTTCACCGATTGCCGCGTGCCCGAATCGCAACTGCTCGGTAAGCCAGGCGAAGGATTCGTCGACAGCCTTCGGATTCTGGATGGCGGCCGCATCTCCATCGCGGCGCTCTCGGTAGGAACGGCCCAGGGCGCGTACGAAGCGGCTTTAAAGTATTCGAAGCAGCGCAAACAGTTCGGCCGGCCGATCTCCGAGTTTCAGTCCATCCAAAACAAACTCGCCGACATGGCGACTGAGATCGACGCCGCGCGCCTGCTGACCTATCGCGCCGGTTGGATGAAGGATCATGGACAGCGCGTCACCAAGGAATCGTCCATGGCGAAGCTGTTTGCATCCGAGATCGCGGTGCGCGCCACCAGCGAAGCCGTGCAGATCCACGGCGGCAACGGCTTCATCAAAGATTATCCGGTCGAAAAATTCTATCGCGACGTCAAGCTGTGCACCATCGGCGAAGGCACCAGCGAGATCCAGCGCCTGGTGATCGCGCGCCAGCTACTCAAAAGTGAATGACGGAATGGTCCCGTAAAATCCTCGCCGGCGACCCGCGCGCCTTAGCTCGCGCCGCTACCGCAATCGAAAACCGTTCGCCCAATGCCGAATCATTGTTGACGGAATTGTTTCCGCACACGGGGCATGCCACTGTCGTCGGCATCACCGGCGCGCCAGGGGCGGGAAAGAGCACGCTGACAGATCGGCTGGTTCACCAGCTTCGCCGCGAAGGTAAACCCGTCGGCGTGCTCGCGGTCGATCCCACCAGCCCTTACTCGGGCGGCGCTGTCCTGGGCGATCGTATCCGCATGCTCAGCCATCATGCCGACCCTGGCGTCTTCATTCGATCCATGGCCACGCGAGGCCACCTGGGCGGACTCGCCGCCGCCACCACCGATATGGCCCTGCTGCTGGACGCCGCTGGTAAAGAAGTTGTCGTCGTCGAAACTGTCGGCGTCGGCCAGGATGAAGTGGAAGTCGCAAAACTTGCCGATGTCACCGTGGTGGTGCTCGTTCCTGGCATGGGCGACGATGTGCAGGCCATCAAAGCTGGCATCCTGGAAATCGCCGACGTGTTCGTCATCAACAAAGCCGATCAGCCGGGCGCCGATCGCCTGGAGCGCGAAATCCTGGCGCTGCAGAGTCTGTCGACAAGGCCGGACGGATGGGTCCCTCCAATTATCCGCACCATCGCGACCGAGGACCAGGGGATCGTCGAAACGCTCGCCGCAATTCGTTCCTTTCTCGATCGCGCCGGCGGCAGGAATCGGACGGTCGCCAATTGGACTCTGCGCCTGCGTGAGATGCTGCGCGAACGGCTGATGGAGCGATTTGCGAACATTGATTTTCAGGCTGGCGCGGAAGAAGTGGCGGCTCGGCGCTCCGACCCTTACACAATTGTGCATGCTTGGATGAAAACGCCGGAATCGAACAAATTCGAAATTGACCACTTGGGCATCGCCGTTCGATCGCTGGATACCGCGCTGGGCTTTTATGAGAAGCAGCTCGGCTTTTCTGTCAGCCTGCGCGAAACCGTGGAGCGGGAAAAGGTGAATGTCGCGATGCTGCCCGCCGGCGCCGCGCGCATCGAATTGCTGGAAGCGTCGGAGCCGGATTCGGTGATCGCGAAATTCATCGAGAAGCGCGGCGAAGGTCTGCATCACGTTGCGGTCAAGGTGGCGGACCTCACGGCGACCGTCGAGCGCCTGAAAGCGCAGGGCGCGCGATTGCTGAACGAGCCCCGCGCCGGTGCGGGCGGGCATCTCTATGTGTTCGTCCACCCATCGTCCACTGGCGGCGTCCTGCTGGAATTGATCCAGTCTTAGGTAAACGAAGACTAATGAAGAAACCAACTATAGGAATAATCGGCGGTAGCGGCCTCTATTCGATGCCCGGCTTTACCGCGCACGAAGAAATGGCGATCGAAACGCCCTGGGGCATGCCGTCGGATCCGTATGTGGTCGGACAGCTCGCCGGCAAAGAGGTCGCGTTTCTTTCGCGCCACGGCCGCGGCCATCGCCATTCCCCTTCGGAGCTGAATTTCCGCGCCAACATTTACGGGTTTAAATCGCTGGGCGTCGATCGCATCCTGTCGCTCAGCGCCGTCGGATCGCTGAAGGAAGAGCATCCGCCGTTGAAATTTGTCATCCCCGACCAATTCTTCGATCGCACGCGCGGCCGGGTCTCCACGTTTTTCGGCGAAGGACTGGTCGCGCACGTCAGCTTCGCCGATCCAGTGTGTCCGCAGCTTTCCGGCGTGGTGCATCGGGCTTGCGAACAGTCCGGCGTCCCTGTATCGCGCGGCGGAACGTATCTTTGCATGGAAGGTCCGGCGTTTTCCACCAAAGCGGAATCGAATGTCTATCGCAGTTGGGGCATGGACGTCATCGGCATGACCAACTTGCAGGAGGCCAAACTCGCCCGTGAGGCTGAGCTTTGTTACGTGACCATTGCGATGGTGACCGATTACGATTGCTGGCACGAAGAACACGACGCGGTCACCGTGACCGACATTTTGGCCAACCTGAAGCAGAACGCCGACAACGCTTGCAAGGTGGTGGCGGCGACGGTTGCGAGCATGCCGGAGGTTCGCGAATGCAAATGCGGATCGGCGCTCGCCCATGCCTTGATCACCGATCCGCAGGCCGTGCCCGCGGCCGCGCGCAAGAAGTTGGAGCTATTGGTTGGAAAATACCTCGGCTGAGAACCTGGCGCAGAACCTGCTCGCGCATTGTTTGGAATCGCGGCCGTGGCCCGAGCACTTGCTCGATGAACTGCTTGCGTGCGGTGGCGACCGCGAGCTCTTCCGCATCGTTGTCGAACGGCTGGCGGATTTGTTCGAAGCCCGCTTGTGCAGCGTGTATGCCGAGCTGTTTTCCGAAGTGATTGCGCGGCGCATCCCCGGCCTGCACGCCCAGCACTTGGTGGCGCGTTACCACCGAATTCGCCGGCCGCGTGTTCTGGATCGCGATCCCTCCACGATCGAAAACGTTTTCGTCCTCTCGCGTGTAACGCTGGGCGCCGATGTCGCCGTCACCAGCGTTATTCTGGACGCCGCGAAACAGCGCTTCCCCAACGCGGCGATCTGGTTCGCCGGTCCTAAGAAAAGCTGGGAGTTGTTCGCCGCCGATTCTCGGCTCAGGCATCTTACGATCGCGTATGGACGCGCCGGAACCATCGATGACCGGTTATCGGTATGGCCGCAACTTCGCGAAGCCGTGTGCCTTCCAAACAGCATCGTCCTCGATCCGGATTCCCGTCTGACGCAGCTCGGCCTGCTGCCGATTTGCCAGGAAGAGGATTACTATCTATTCGAAAGCCGGTCCTATGGAGCGGACGCCGACGCCGCTCTTACGGTCCTCGCGCAGCGCTGGGTTGCGGAAACTTTTGGCGTTTCCGAAGCTCAGCCGTATATTTCCACCGGTCTCGACCCGGCCGCTTTTGCTGCGACTGTCAGCTTCGGCGTTGGCGAAAACCCATCCAAGCGTGTCACAGATGGGTTCGAAGAGGAACTGCTCCTGCGATTGCCGCGCCCCATCCTGATCGACAAAGGCGCGGGCGGAGAAGAGGCCGAACGAGTGGAGCGGGCGGTGGCAAAGGCCGGGGACGAGGCCATTGTGATGTGGGACGGCTCCTTCGCGGGCTTTGCCGCGCATATCCGAAGCAGCCGCCTGTACGTAGGCTACGACTCAGCGGGCGGCCATGTCGCGGCCGCTTGCGGAATTCCAATGATCGGCATTTTTGCGGGCGCCGTGTCTGAGCGCATGTTCCAGCGCTGGCGTCCAACCGGCGAGGGCAAGATAGAAATCATTCGCCCCGAAAATATGGGAGCAGTCGAATTGCTAACTACTTTTGAGGCTTCTCTTCGCCGGATTTCTCTTTAGTCTGATCTTCAGGCAGCGGATCCGGCGTCTCGAATTTGATCGTGGATTCGGTTCCGAACTTGCGATACATGCGGAACTCGATGTCGTTCTTTGTCATCTGACGGTCCCGTTTGGACGTCAGAACCGACTTCAGCGGCAGCATGTACTGCTGGTCTCCGATGGTCTCGAAGTCGTAGTCCAGCGACGTGGTGATGTCGTGGATCGGAAAAGTGCTTGGCATGTTATAGGGAGTCATCACGATCTTTACCACCATCTTGGTGTCCTCGTCGATGTAAACCAGCCCGCGATAGGCGGGCACGATGGCTTGCGCATCGTCGGCTTCCACGCGATATTTCGAAAACTCCTGCTGCACCTCGTAGGCGAACACATAAGTTTTCCGGCCGCGCAGCTTGCCCCAGTGGTCCCAGGAGAATTCGGTATGAGTCTCCGGTTCGAAAATCTCGTTCAGCATGCTGGCGAATTCGCCTTCCGATGTTGTACCGCCAAATTGCCGCATATTGGCGTTCGTCACCGGCTGGTCGTTATGGAGGATTACCTCGTAATTCTCAGCCCCGTTGTAACTCAGACGGGCGGTGATGGTGTCGGCGTGATACCAGTTGTTGCCGCTGCCGCTGGGGTCGACATCGCGGCGCGTCACCTGAACGCAAATAAAATTGGGCAACTGCTTGGTGTAGTTCAGCGCGTATTCGCGCGTTTGGTCGATGATCTTCGCCTGCTCCACGGAATCCGGCGGCGGCGCGGGAATGTAGACGGGCTTGGGCGGAGGCGGGGCACCAAAGGCCAAGCTGGCGGAAGCCTCGCTCAGCTCGCGCAGTGCCGCAACTGTTTTGGCTCCGGCGCCCAAGCTCTGCAAATCTTCAATGGTCCGATCGTCCAACTTGTCCGTAAGCTTTATTTTGCGCAGATACTCGGCCACTTGCCGGTCGGGTTGCTTCAGTTCCACCGATGAGCGGATGAACATGACCAGTTGCGCGACGGTCATATTCTGCTCGCCCGCGGCGGTAAGAAAGGCAGCGGTCACTAGAACAAGCAGAAAACGCATACTCCCTATATTGTCTCAGGTTCGGGCCGCCAGGACATTGGCCAGCGCCGTCTGCAAATCCGGGTATTGGAAGCGGAAACCGGCGGATTTAGCCACGGTGGGGAGCACCCGCTGGCTGGCTAGCAAGACCTCGGACATCTCGCCGAAAGCCATCTTGAGCGCGAAAACCGGAATCGGCAAAATCGCCGGGCGATGCAGCTCGATCGCCAGCCGGCCGGTGAATTCTTCGTTCGTCACCGGGTGCGGGGCGGTGGCATTGACGGCGCCCCGGACGGCGGCGTAGTCTAGCGCAAAAAGGATCAGGTTGACGGCGTCCTCGATGTGAATCCAGGCCATCCACTGGTGGCCGGATCCCAGCTTGCCGCCGAGACCGAAGCGGAAGGGAGGCAGCAGCCTGGCTAGGGCGCCGCCGTCTCCCAACACCATGCCAAATCGGAGACGAACCACCCGGAGGCCTAATGATTCGGCCAGTTGAGCGGCCTCTTCCCACCCCACCACCACGCGCGCCAGGAAATCGGCGCCGGGGGACGATGCCTCGGTAAGGATCTGGTCGCCACGCGAGCCGTAGTATCCCACCGCGGAGGCGCACACCAGCACGCGCGGGCGTTGGGATTGCCTGGACAGCGCGCTCACCAGATGGCGAGTTCCTTCGACACGGCTATCGTGGATGCGTTTCTTAACAGTTTCGGTCCAGCGCTGAGCCACCGGTTCACCGGCCAAGTGCACGACGGCATCGGCGGAGGCCAGGTCGTCATCGAACAGCCCGGCCTCCATCGATTTTCGTGAAATGGCGCGAACGGTATGTTTTGCTTCGAGGAGCCTTTGCGTGAGACGCGTGCCGAGAAATCCGCTGCCGCCCGTGATGGTAACGTTCACTGTAGACATTCTACGTCGCGGACATAGGCGTCGACATCGGTTTTGCGGCGCATGCCGCCGTAAGACATGTAACGGACCTGGCCGAAGATGGGGCGCTCCACCCACGGGCGGTCGTGCAGACCGAAGCACCATAGGATATTGGTGTACGAATTTGGATCGCGGCCGTCGAGGGCATAGCGGTCGTTCAGGTAGATGGCGGTGGCCAGCGCTTCCTGGGGAGTTCGCGACCATTCGAGGATCTTCTTGCCCCAGTACATGCGGTAATATCCGTGGATTTTTCCCGTGAGCAGCAGTTCCCGCTGCGCGGCGTTCCACAAAGGGTCGTGAGTTTGGGCCTGCTCGAACTGGCCGCTCGTGTAGATAGGATCGCGTTTGTCGCGTGAGTGCTTCGCCAGAGTCTTGCGGGCCCAATCGGGAAGCACGTCCAGCGATTCGGGAACCGGCGTGAAGCGCGCGAAATTGAAGGCCAGCTCGCGCCGGACAATCAGTTCTTCCAGGAACTCATCGGGCAGGAGCTTATGCTCGCTCGCGTAGCTCTGAACGGCCAGCGCGACTTCCAGCGATGAGATGTGCCCGAAGTGGAGATAGGGGCTGAGGCCCGAAGTGGCGTGCTCAGACGGCTGATTGCTCGAATTTGCGTAGCGGTGCAGGCTGTGTTTCAGAAATTGCCGCAGGCGTTTGTGCGCGGCCACGGAACCGCCCGTTAAATGCCTGGATGCGGCGAATTCGTGCCGAGGGCCGCTAAATTTGCACCGCACCCGCAACGCGGGCATGGGCCTCAAATATTCCGAAAGCATTTTACGGATCTTCGGACGAATAGTGTAGGCCGCATACTCGCGCTTCTCGAAGCAGGACATCGGAACGATGCAGCTTGAATCGACCGCGTAATAGGGGATCTCGATCTTCGACGCAACGCGCGGATTGAAAACGCGCGCCGGCCACACTGGGTAATCGTCAGTGACCAGCGCCGCTGCGTCTTTCGCCAGCCGGTACAGAACGTCATTCGGATCGCTGCGCTTTCGGCGATGATAAAAAACATAGCCGATCCCGAGCCGCTCCAGTTGCCGCCCGGTGTCGGGCGCTCCTTCCAGAATGAACTTGTCGAAACGATCGCTCGCGTAGGGATAATCGAACGTGAGGCCTTCGTAAAACAGCACGGGTAGTCCAGCCTGGTTCGCCAGTTCCACTGCGTACGCCAGCCCGTGATTCCACGTAGCGCGGCGATTCACCTGCGCCCAGTAAAGTACATACTTGGCGGCAGCCTGGAACGGCGCGCTGTTTAGCAATTGGACGCGACGATCCTTATTCTCGATAATGAAGTTTGTTGCCATGAGGGCTGTAAATCGCGCCAAATTGCTGTGGGGCTACCTGCGGCGCAAGTCCGTACTCAACGCGCTCCCGGTGGAGTATATCGTTGAGACCACGGCGAAGTGCAACCTGTATTGTCCCATGTGTCCGCGCGAGACCCACAAGCAGCCGAAAGCGGACATGACGGACGAGATTTTCGAGCGGCTGGTGCGCGAATCGGGCCAAAGCGCCGAGCACATGATGCTGATCGGGTTGGGCGAACCGTTCATGGATCGCAAGATTTTCGAGCGGATCGAATATTGCGAGCGTCACAACATTTCAACGCTTCTTTCGACCAACGGGACGTTTTTCGATGAGAAGACCTGCGCGCGATTGCTCGACACGCCGCTGGAGCACATCACATTGAGTTTCGACGGGGCAACGAAGGAGTCGTTCGAGTATTACCGCAAGGGCGCCAATTTCGAGAAGGTGCGCGACAATTTCCTGCGCTTCGCGCGCATGAAGCACGAGCGCGGCTCGAAGGTGCAGGTGGTGGTCCAGATGGTGCGGATGGAGCGCAACGCCGGGGAAGTGGACGATTTCGTGCGCTTCTGGAAAGACGTGCCCGGCGTGGATCAGGTGCGCATCAAGGAAGACGAAACCAACGTGCTGCAGCCGGAGGCCCGCCATGCGGCGGAGGATTGGAAACATCCCTGCCACTATTTGTGGCGCGGTCCGATGTACGTGAAGCAGAATGGCGACGTATACCCGTGCTGCCAGAGCTACACGCTGGACGGCGGCCCGGTGGGGAACATCGGGGCCGAGAGCCTGCCCGAGATTTGGAACTCGGACGCGATGCAGCGCATGCGCGAGTTCCACGTTGCGGGGCGAGCGGGCGAAATCGATGTGTGCGCGCGCTGTTGCACAACCATTCCGAGCGGAGCGCTGGTGGCTGGGAGTCTGCTGCTGCATGGCCGCACGGTGCGGAAGCTGCTTCCGTTCGTGGAACGGCTGGTATATTTCTCGAAACTGCCGCGCTCGTTACTGACGCCGCCCAAGAAGGCCGCGCGCCAAAATGAAAGCGACGGCGAGCTGGTGCAGATCGACGGGGCCCGGAAGTAGCCGTGCGGTTACGCCAGGGCTAGGCTTTGTATGAACCTAGGAACTTCGGCCCATTGAAATGAATCATGTGATCGCACCCTCGAATGCAAAAGACGCCGCCAAAGGCAAGTCGTTTATTTTCATCGCCATCGTTGTGCGGAACGCAATGGGAACACCCCTGCGTGCCGTGTTGCGACTCTTCGCGACGCCAATGTTAAACTGAATCGAAACCATGCCGATCAGCAAGGATTTGCTCGACATCCTGGTCTGCCCATTGTGCAAAGCGGAGCTGGAGATGAAGCCGGATCAGAGCGGCTTAAAATGCGTCCAGTGCAAGCGCGTCTACCCGATACGCGACGACATCCCCGTCATGCTGATCGACGAAGCCAAAGTCGAGGAGTAAGCTGACCTGCCCAGCTAAGCGCCTGAGATGACGACCAACGTGCTAGACCGCCTGCCGTCCGGCGCACGGGTGGCCATTATCCGTTTGCGCTCGCTGGGCGATTGCGTGCTGACCACACCCGCGCTCTCCCTGCTGAAACAAGCGCGGCCCGATTTGCAGATCGCGGTGGTGGTGGAAGATTGCTTCGCGCCCCTGTTCGCCGGCAATCCGGATGTCGATCGAATCCTCTCGCCGAACGCCGCTGGCCTGAGCCGCTTTCGTCCGCATCTGGCGATCAACCTGCACGGCGGCGCAACCAGCGTGCGATTGATGCTGGCCGCGGCGTCGGGCCTGCGCGCCGGATTCGGTCATTTCCGCTTTCAACCCATGTACAACGTGCGCATCCCGCGCGCCCAGGAAATCTTGGGAGTGGCTCGCACCGTCCATACGGCGGAACATCTCGCGTCCGCTATGTTTTACCTCGGAGTGCCCCAGGCCGAAATCCCGCGCGCCCGACTGTTTGCCGCGCAGGTTTCCATGAGGCCGCGTCCTTACGCCGTCCTGCATCCGTTTGCTTCGGAGGCCGCCAAGACCTGGCCGCGCGAAAACTTCCTCGCCGTTGCGAAATATCTGGATGACGATCTCGGGATGGAACCGCTGTTTGTCGGGGGAGCAGGCGACGATCTATCGGCGTTCGGCCCGCATGCGTGCTTTGGAGGCGCGCCGCTCGAGGAAGTGAAATCGCTGCTCGCGGGCGCGGCGCTCTTTGTTGGAAACGATAGTGGACCGGCTCATATCGCCGCGGCTTTTGGCCGCCCCGTGGTGGTCCTGTTCGGATCGTCGGACATCGACAACTGGCGTCCCTGGCGCACCGAAAACTCGGCTCTAACAAGCCCGCGGGGCATCCACTCGATCGAAGTTTCCGAAGTGGCGGCCGCAATCGAGACTCTGGTTCCAATGCCCTCCTCCCAGCCATCCGCATGAAGGAACTCCGGCGCCTCCTCCACTACGTCCGTCCGTATGCGGGGCCGCTGCTGCTCTCGGTGATCCTGATGGCGCTGGTGGGAGCCGCGCAAGGTTTTACGGCCATTCTGATCGCCCCGGTCTTCGACCGCGTTCTGAATCCGGCTTCGGCCGATACCCTCGTGCCGCTCTTCACCATCCCGCTGTTTCAGCACACCGTTTATCTTCAGGATTTCCTGCCGGCCGCGATTCATAACGTCTGGACCATGGTGGCCGTGGCGATCGTCGCTACTTTCTTCATCAAAGGCGCGTCCGATTACTTCGGGAACTATTTCATCAACTATGTCGGCATCTCGGCGGTCACCGATTTGCGCCAGACTGTCTTCGATAAGGTGCTGCGGCAGGATGCCCATTTTTTCGAATCCAATTCCACCGGCCGCGTCATGTCGTCCGTCATGAACGACATCGAAAAGATACAAGTTGCCACGTCGCATATGCTGGCCGACTGGATGCGCCAGACTTTCACCGTGATCTTCCTGCTGTGCGTGGTGATTCAGAAGGACTGGCGGCTGGCCCTGGTCAGCCTCACCCTGCTGCCGTTCGTATTGGTGCCCACCCTGCGCATCGGGCGCCGCATCCGCCGGACAACTCGTAAGGCGCAGGATGAAGCGGCCGATCTCAATCAAATCCTGCAGGAGACCATCAGCGGGCATCAAGTGGTGAAATCGTTTGGAGCTGAGGATGTGGAATCCAACCGCTTCGCACTGGCGGCGGCGCGATTCAAATCGAGCAACCTGCGCTACATCGCCCAACAGGCGATCTCTTCGCCGCTCATCGAATGCTTTGGCGCTCTCACCATCGTCGGACTGCTCAGCTACGCGCGCATCCAGATTAAAAGCGGCGCGTTGACCGCCGGCGAGTTCACCAGTTTCGTCATTGCCCTTCTGATGCTGTATGAGCCCGTGAAGCGCCTCACCGGCATTCACAACATCTTTCAACAGGCTCTGGGCGCGTCGCAGAAAGTGTTCGAGTATCTGGATCGCGATCAACAGATTGTCGAAAAACCAGGCGCCGCGAAGCTGGGCAAGTTCCAGCACGCGGTGCTGCTGGACAATGTGGACTTCCACTATCAGAACGCGCCCAACGGATTCGCCGTGCGCGGCGTTCGCCTGGAAGTGCGGGCCGGTGAAGTGGTCGCGCTGGTGGGCCCCAGCGGCGGTGGAAAAACAACGCTCGCCAATCTGGTCCCGCGATTCTACGATGTCACCGGAGGATCGATTCTTATCGACGGCAAGGACGTGCGCGATCTCCAGATCGCCTCGCTGCGCTCGCAGATTGGGATCGTCGCGCAAGAGACTTTCCTGTTCAATGACACGGTCGCCAATAACATCCGCTACGGCCGGCCCAAGGCTAAGGACGACGAGGTTCGCGAAGCCGCGCGCAACGCTTTAGCCGAAGAGTTTATCGAGCGAATGAACGATGGCTACGCCACGGTAATCGGCGAACGAGGGACGAAGCTGAGTGGAGGACAGCGGCAGCGGCTGGCCATCGCCCGGGCGCTGCTCAAGAACGCGCCCATTCTGATTCTGGACGAAGCCACGTCGCATCTGGATACCGAATCGGAAATCCTGGTGCAGCGGGCCCTCCAGACGCTGATGAGCAATCGCACCGTGATCGTGATCGCGCATCGGCTCTCCACCATTCGGAGGGCGGATAAAATCGTGGTGGTGGATCGGGGCCGCATCTCTGAGGTCGGAACGCACGAAGAATTGATCAACCACGGCGGCATCTACCAGCGGCTCCACGAACTGCAATTTTTGTCCGACCCGCTGGTGAATCCGTGAGTGAACCAATGACTCTCCCTATTCGGAGCATGACCGGCTTCGCCCGCGTCCAGAAAACCACCGAGCATGGCGA